>Ga0208789_1000060_pt1 | contig 177835 bp, 160 predicted proteins | sample Methanotroph_Enr_FD_187368 | JGI IMG/M metagenome (GOLD analysis project Ga0208789, IMG submission 187368) | Enriched soil microbial communities from Old Woman Creek wetland in Ohio, USA - Methanotroph_Enrichment_5 (SPAdes) (version 2) | ecosystem: Environmental > Terrestrial > Soil > Wetlands...
GTAATCGTTTACAATTCAATTACTGAGGGCATTTCGTCGTCCGAAAAGAGCCGGTTTTTGTATCAGCTTATTTACGATTCGGAGTTTCAGATTGAGGAGCTGAACCTGAGTTTTAACTTCAAAGGCACAAACAATGAGCCCATTTGTGTGGAGGCCAACGAAGGGCATATTCAGAAATTAACCGACATGTATTCGGAGCGAAATCTAAGTCCAAGCGCCATCAATACCTGGCTGGAATGCCGGTTGAAATTCTACTTTAAATACATTGCCGGAATCAAAGAAAAGGACGAGCTGAAGGAAGAGATTGATGCTGTTTTGTTCGGTAATTTGTTTCATTACGCCATCGAGTTATTATACCGTCCGTTTGAAAATAAAACCGTTGACGCGGGCGCTTTGCAAATGCTGTATGCCGACAAACGCAAAATTGAAGAGGTTGTCCTGCAGTCGGTTGCTGTGCAGTATTTTCAGATGAAGCCCGAAGATTCGTCGCGTATTAAATTAAGCGGACAGAGCATTTTAATCGCTTCGCACATACGCGATTACATCCTTCAACTGCTCGCGAACGACATTCAGTTTGCTCCTTTCAATCTGGTTAGTCTTGAAGAGAAATATTCAATGGAATATGTGGTTGTTTCAGGAGATAAAACGATAAAAATCCGGGTTGGTGGGGTAGTCGACCGGATTGACCGAACTACAGATGGTTTGCGGATTATCGACTACAAAACGGGTCGCAATTTAAAGCTCGATTTTAAAGAGTGGTCGCAACTGGTCGACCGCAATTATTACGACCGCCGGAAAGAAATATTCCAGACCCTGATTTATTCCGACATCTTAGAACGTTCAGGAGTAGAAGACCCGATCTATCCGATTATTTACAAACTGGATGATCTTTTTCAGGAGGAATTTGTTCCTAATGTCATTTTTCAGGGCGAGAAGCTAATTTTCCAGCGTGTTGCCAACGAATTCCGGACTGTTTTTGCTGAAGTGCTTTCAGAAATGTTCACTGCTGGAAGTAGTTACGAACAAACCAAAGACTCGCAGAAATGCAGCTATTGCCCGTATAACAAGATTTGCAGAAGGTAGTGTTTCCTGATGCTTCTGATGCTAAAAACAAAATCAACCTATGGAAAACCCTGAAAATTACCAGGAATCAACATTCAGAGACCGACCAACCACTTTTAGCAAAGAGGGTAAACGGGTTTGGCTTTTTCCAAAAATGCCGAAAGGCAAATTGTACAATTTCAGAAGGATAATAGCCTGGTCGTTGCTGGCATTCTTTTATCTGGCGCCTTTTCTGAAATTCAGGGGCGAACCGTTGATTTTCCTGAATTTTCTGGAACGAAAGTTTGTGTTGTTTGGCAATACGTTTTACCCACAGGATTTTTATTTGCTGGTGCTGGCAGTCATTGCGCTCGTCGTTTTTATTGTACTGTTTACGGTGATCTACGGAAGGATATTCTGTGGATGGGTTTGTCCGCAAACCGTTTTTCTGGAGTTTTTATATCGGCCAATTGAATACCTGATTGATGGTGATTCAAGTGAGCAGCAAAAATTGGCGAATCAGGAAATGGATGTGGCAAAAGCTTTGAAACGAATTGTGAAACATGGAATTTACCTGATCATCTCGTTTTTCACCATCCTGACATTTATGGCCTATGTAATTGGCACCTGCGAAGTAGGCCAAATGCTGAAAGGTTGGCCTGTTGAAGGCTTTGGAATCCTGATGGGAGTTTTGGCTTTTACCGGAGCACATTATTTTGTATTTGCCTGGTTTCGCGAACAGGTTTGCACCATGGTTTGTCCGTATGGCCGTTTGCAGGGAGTTATGCTCGATGTCAATACCATTTTGGTGGCTTACGACTACAAGCGAGGCGAACCGCGGGGCAGAGGAGAAAAAGGCGATTGCATCAATTGCCGCAAATGTGTGGCCGTTTGCCCAACCGGGATAGACATTCGCAACGGAACACAATTGGAATGCATTAATTGTACTGCTTGTATTGATGCCTGTAATTCGGTGATGAGTGTAATGAATAAGCCGTCAGGGTTAATCCGTTTTGCTTCCGAAAAATCAATTTCAGAAGGGCAAAAGGTCAGGTTTAATGCTCGGGTTATTGCATATTCTGCGGTGTTATTTTCGTTGCTTGTTCTTATTACTTACCTGTTTACCGTGCGTGGAAGTTTTGAAACCCACATCATCCGTTCGCAGGGAACCATGTTTCAGGAGTATGGACCAGATAGTTACAGTAACTTATACAATCTTGAATTGGTCAATAAAACGAATTCTGAAGTTAGAGTTGCATTAAAATTATTATCACCTGAAGGTGAAATCATCGTGATGGGCGATTCGTTGAAGGCTGGAAAAGGCGAAGTGGCGCAACGAAACCTGCTTATCGTCCTGAAAAAAACGGAAGTTAAATCGTCGAACAATCATTTGGAGATAGGTGTTTATGAGGCCGGAAAGTTGATCGACAAGATTTCTTCAACATTTGTCGGGCCAAATTCGTTGGACAAAAAGCAGTGATCAGCATCAAACTTGAAATTTGGAACTTGAAACTTGGAATTCACATTTATGAAGATAAAAATCAATTGGGGAACAGGTATCGTAATTGCATTGGTTGTGATGATCGGCGGAATGATCTTTTTGGTCTCGATAGCCGTTCGGCAGGATTACGATTTGGTGGATAAGGACTATTACCAAAAATCGGTCAATTACCAACAGCACATCGAAGAAGTGAAAAATACATCGGCTTTGGCTGAAAGAATTAAGTTCGACCAATCGGCTGACACTTTGAGAATATCGTTTCCTAATTTGGGAAACGTTCAGGAATATTCAGGAGAAATCCATTTTTACAGCCCGGTTGAGGAAAAAAGAGATGAGATCGTCAAACTGAAACTGAACAGCAATTTCAGTCAGTCGATTGGTTTGAAAAGCCTGAAGAGTGGGAGATACACCGTTAAAATAAACTGGTCGGTGGGCAAGGTTTCGTATTATCAGGAAGAGGAAATTTTAGTGAGTAGTGATCAGTCTCAGTAAACAGTAAAAATGTTTCGGGTTGCGAGATACGAGTATCGAAAAACGCGGAACCCGCAACACGGAACCCACAACATAAAAATTTAAAGTTTGCAATTCATGGATATAATTACACCTTTAACTATTGGCTTAATCGGCAGTTTTCACTGTATCGGGATGTGTGGCCCAATCGTGGTTGCGCTTCCGCTGAAAAAGCACAATCTGATTTCAAAAATTACCGGAACAATTCTCTATAACTCAGGCCGGGTTTTTACTTACAGTGTGATCGGCATTTTATTCGGGTTGCTTGGCAAGGGAATCAGTTTGGCCGGGTTTCAGCAATGGACCTCAATTCTACTGGGTATTGCAATGATCATTAGTGTAATCTTTCCTTTCTTCTTCCGCGAAAAAATTACCATTGGCACCCTTTTCAGTGGTTTTGCATCACGGTTAATCCTTCGGTTAAAGAAATTATTTACCGACCGTTCATATTCGTCACTCCTGATGATAGGAATTTTGAACGGTTTGCTACCCTGCGGATTGGTATATGTAGCTGTTGCCGGAGCAATCAGCTCAGGAACGGTTTTGTCTGGCGCCCTTTTTATGATGCTTTTCGGAATCGGTACCATTCCGTTACTGATGCTGGCAACTTTGGCAAGCGATGCTATCGGTCAGCGGGTTCGCTCAAAAATGCAGCGTGTAGTTCCATACTTTGTGTTTATGCTTGGAGTTCTTTTTATCCTGAGAGGAATGTCGCTTGGAATTCCTTATGTGAGCCCGACTTCTGAAAAGCTGGTTCCAAAAGCGATGGTCGAAAAAGGAAGTTGCTGTAAATAAAAGCAATGTTTCGAAAGACTAGCCTGAAATTGAGCAGTTAAACAAAAATATATAGTAAATTGAAGCAGTTTAAATCTCAGATTGATTGCCCAATTTTGATTAATCAGAAGAGATTTTAGAATTCAAATTTTAACTTATTGAAATAAAGTAAATTGCACGCAATGATAGTACTGGTTATGGAGGATAACTCAATCTGTACTTAAAAAAAAATTAGAAAAAAAGACACGATTATTGCGCTTTTATTAAACATTCAATCCTGTTTGGGGTTTCTTAGGACAAAACAGAATCAAGCGAATTAAACTATTTGTTGAAAACCAAGAATCAAGATGGACCAAAAGCAACGATTTATTATGGGGCAGAATGTCAATATACGTGTTGTGTTTTTTCGATCAATTGATTTTGTTTTTCGCATGTTTTCACGAAAACTGCTCTTTTCCCTCGCTTTTCTGTTACTCTTTCCCGGAGTAAATTTATTCGCTCAAAAAGTTTTTGACGATAAAACAAAAGATCCTGAAATTGGGATTGTTGAACATCTGGACTCCTTTCTACCAAAAGACATTTATCTCACTGACGAAAATAATCAGCGTGTTTTGCTTTCCGATTTAATCGACAAACCGACTATTATCAACTGGGTTTATTTTCGTTGCCCTGGCATTTGCAGCCCATTGATGGAAGGTTTAGCAAAAGTGATGGACGAATCGGATTTGGTTCCCGGTGTCGATTATCAGGTGTTGACCATCAGTTTTGATCCGCGGGAAACCATTGATTTGGGGATAAAGAAAAAAGCCAATTACCTGAATTTGGTGAATAAAAAAGAAGCTATTGGCAAAGGATGGAAGTTTTTTGTTGCTGATAGCTTAACCATTGTAAAAGGGACGAATGCCACTGGATTTAAATATAAACGGACAGGAACTGATTTCGCACATGCGGCTTCGGTTTGCGTGGTTAGTCCGAAAGGCAAAATCACCCGTTACCTGAATGGCATTTATTTTCTGCCCTTCGATTTCAAGATGGCTATTATCGAATCGTCAAAAGGCATGTCGGCTCCAACCATTAGCAAGATTATGCAGTATTGTTTTTCATACGATCCGGTTGGACAGGCATACGTGTTAAATGTGACCAAAATTTCAGGCACTTTAATTTTATTTTTTGCAGTGCTATTTTTTCTGGTCCTGATTTTCAAACCTAAAAGAAAAAAAATAAACAAATAGTTTTGATTTATGCAAACAGCAGCTCAAATCCCACACGAGGCTAATTACCTCGAATACAAAGGAAAATACAAGGGAATATTCGCATGGATATTCTCTACCGACCACAAACGTATCGCGTTATTGTACTTGTACTCTATGATGACGATGTTTGCAGTTGGAGTTTTGTTGGGTCTGGCCATGAAACTTGAATTAATCGCTCCGGGACGAACCATTATGGGTCCGCAAAGTTACAATGCTGTGTTTACCGTTCATGGAGTAATCATGATTTTCATGATTGTGATACCTGGACTTCCGGCAGTGTTCGGAAACTTCATGCTTCCCATTATGATTGGAGCCAAGGACGTGGCATTTCCGAAAGTGAATTTACTCTCGTGGTATTTTTATGTATTAGGAGCCATCCTGGTGATTTCATCCGTATTGTTTGGAAACGGGATTCCTGATACTGGCTGGACATTTTACGCGCCATACAGTTTTAAAACAGGGACGAACTTGCTGCCCGCCATATTCGGGGCATTTGTACTTGGATTTTCCTCGATTTTAACCGGACTGAACTTCATCGTGACCATTCACCGGATGCGTGCCCCGGGCATGACCTGGTTTAAAATGCCACTTTTCCCCTGGTCGCTATACGGAACCGCATGGATTCAGTTGTTGGCAACACCGGTTGTGGGAATCACCTTGGTTTTGGTCGCCCTTGAACGAATTTTTGGAATCGGAGTATTCGATCCCACATTGGGCGGCGACCCGGTTTTATATCAGCACCTGTTCTGGATTTATTCGCATCCGGCTGTTTATGTGATGATCCTTCCGGCCATGGGAGCCATTTCCGAAATCATACCAACATTCTCGCAAAAACATATTTTTGGGTATAAGGCGATTATTGCATCAACACTGGCCATTGCATTTGTGGGTTACTTCGTTTGGGGCCATCACATGTTTACTTCAGGAATGAGCGGGACTGCACAGTATACCTTTTCAATCCTGACATTCATTGTTGCTATTCCCAGTGCCATCAAGGTATTTAACTGGATCTCGACCATGCACAAGGGTTCTATCAATCCCGATATTCCTTTTCTCTGGGCGGTTACCTTTATTTTTGTTTTCATGATTGGTGGTTTCTCCGGATTGGTTTTGGGAGCTTTGGCAACCAATGTTTATGTGCACGATACTGCATTTGTGGTTGCACATTTCCACTTTATCGTTTTTGGCGGTGTAGGTTTCGCATTCTTTGGTGCCATTCACTACTGGTATCCTAAAATGTTTGGCCGGATGTACGATAAAGCTTGGGCAAAAATGGGCTGGGCTTTCTTTACTGTTGGCTTTTTAACCCTATACTCCCCGATGTTTTACCTTGGAATGATGGGAATGCCCCGCCGTTACTACGATTATTTACCCGAATTTCATGCAGCAAACATTCTGTCAACGTTGGGTTCATGGGTCATGACTTTTGGGTTGCTGATCATTGTCATCAATCTATTCCGCTCAGCTAAAAATGGAGCCATTGCCCCAATAAATCCGTGGAACGGAAAGACACTGGAATGGACAGTACCATCGCCACCCCCGGTGGAAAATTTTGACGAAATACCTGTTTACGGAGAAAAAGACGGACCATACAATTACTAATCACTGGATACTTTTCTATGGAAAATGCAACATTACATTCAGACCCACATTACGATCAGGAAGCATCCAAATTGGGAATGTGGCTTTTTATATTTACTGAACTGCTTCTGTTTGGGGGGCTGTTCCTTGTTTATTCGATTTACCGGTTTCTGAATCCGGAAGCTTTTAAATTGGCAGGGGAAGAACTAAACCTGACAATTGGTGCCATCAACACGGTCATTCTTCTGGTAAGCAGTATGACGATTGCCATGTCTACCTCGGCACTTCAAAAGCAGAATAAAGGCCTCACTATTTTTTTGCTTGAGGTGACTGTTATGCTTGCCCTCATATTCCTGATCAACAAATATTTTGAATGGGGAGTTAAGTTTGAGCATGGTATATGGCCAGGATCGCAGCATTTAATTAATGACATGAGTAAAGGGGAAATTCTGTTCTTCGGACTTTATTTTGTGATGACCGGATTACATGCGCTGCACATCATTGTTGGAATGGTCATCATCATCGTGGCATTGAACAAGGTTCAGAAAGGCACGGTAAATGCAGGCCGACCGTCGTTACTCGAAAATGCCGGATTATACTGGCATTTGGTCGATTTGATCTGGATATTCCTGTTCCCTTTATTCTATTTAATACACTAATAACCCGTTTGTCCAATGGAAAAAGAAAAACATCATATTGTACCCTATAAAGTTTATTTTTATATTCTGATCACGCTGATCATCCTGACTTTCATGTCGATTGGGATTACGAAAATTAATCTTGGCGGATACTCCGTTTTAGGAGCAATGATCTTTTCAACGATTAAATCTGTGCTGGTTTTAACCTGGTTCATGCACCTTAAATTCGATCAACCACTTATTCGATTTATGGTTGGCTTTGTGGCACTGTTGTTTTTTGCGATCACATTCATTACATTTTTAGATTATTATTTCAGATAAAAGCTATGTATATCTTATCAACTACCACTAATGCATCCAATTTTGTAACAGGGGTCGACAAAGCCTTTTTCATAATCTTGGGTATATCGTTCGTATTCCTGATCGGATTGACATTTACCATGTTGTATTTTGTCTATAAATACAACAGGAAAAAAAATCCGGTGGCGACACAAATTGAGGGAAGTACAAAGCTCGAAATTATCTGGACCGTAATTCCGACCATTCTGGTTTTAGTCATGTTTTATTATGGCTGGGCCGGCTGGGCGCCTATGCGGAATGCTCCGAAAGACAGTTTTAATGTTCAGGTTACAGGACGGATGTGGAATTACACCTTTCAATACGAAAATGGAAAAACGACTGACACTCTTTTTGTCCCAATGAATAAAGCAGTGAAACTGAAGCTGGTTTCGTTGGATGTTATACATGGCTTTTACATTCCCGCCTTCAGGATTAAGGAAGACGTGGTTCCGGGAAGGGAAAAAATGGCTTGGTTTATTGCCCAACGGGAAGGACTTTTCGAGTTGTTTTGTTCGGAATATTGTGGAATGAATCACTCCTATATGTACACCTACGTGAAAGCAATGCCCGAACAGAAATTCAATTCATGGTATGTTGATACGACCAAACATGTTGATGCCGCTGTAGTTGACTCTCCTGTAGCAAATGGAAAGCGGATCATGAAAAATATAGGCTGTTTTGCCTGCCATACGGTTGACGGAAACAAACTGGTTGGCCCATCGTTTAAAGGAATTTATGGTCATACGGCTACCGTAATAACCGGAGGAAGCGAACGCGAAGTTACAGTGGATGATGAATACATCAAAAAGTCGATTTACGATCCGAATGCCGATGTGGTAAAAGGGTTTAACAAAGGATTGATGTTGTCGTACACCGGCCAGCTTTCGGAAGACGATGTGAAACAGATTACCGAATACCTGAAATCTCTTAAATGACCAAAACAAGTCTTTCATCTTGGATTAAAATAATTACAGAGCTGGGCAAAGTACGTATTTCTTTGCCCATTGCTTTATCGGCTCTTGTGGGGTATACCCTGAAGACAGGGATGTTTGGCGATGAGGTTTGGTCGTTGCTATTCGGGGTATTTCTGATGTCGTGCAGTTCAGGGGCAATCAATCACATTCAGGAGTACAAAACTGACGCGTTGATGCCTAGAACCAAAAACAGGCCCATCCCTTCAGGCAAAATAAGTTTGAAAGGCGCTAAGTGGGTGGCCTTTTCGTATTTTGCCTATGGCGCTTTCATCTTGTTGGTTAGTTTCCCGCCAATCGTTTTTCTGACAAGCTTTTTGACTTTATTATCATACAATCTCATTTATACTCCGCTTAAAAAAGTAACCGCATTTGCTGTTGTGCCAGGTTCGCTGGTTGGGGCGCTGCCTCCATTTATAGGTTGGTTTGCGGGTGGTGGACAGTTGTTCGATGAGCACATTCTTTGGGTTTCCTTCTTCTTTTTTATCGGACAAATCCCACATTTTTGGTTGTTGCTGCTCATGTTTGGTAAGGAGTATTCTTTGGCTGGCTTCCCGAGCCTGAATTCGGTATTTACCGATAACCAGATTAAAAGGCTTAGTTACACCTGGATTTTGGCAACTATCGCCAGTTCTTTTATAGTTGCATTAACAGTTTTACAAGGTTCGGTAACTATGTTTTTTCTTCTGATCTATACTTTTTATCTTTTATTTTCGCTGACGGTTGGTATTCTGGTCAAAAATGACATTCCAATTCGTGCATCTTTCCTGAAGCTCAACTTCCTTTACCTGCTGATGATGATCCTGCTGATTATTGACAGCTTGTATTAATTGCATGAACTCAATATGGGGATAACCCTTATGTCGCAAAAGATAATTTAGCCCGAGATTAAAAATTTATTTTTGTTTGTTAATTTGCTGTTGATTAAAGCGGTATACCCATTTCCTTTTCCTTTTTCTCCAGGTTTTTATATTCTGTAATTGATTCTCGGAGATGAACCCCTTTCTATAAATCCCTATAAATAGGGATTGCTGAGTCTTATTGTGTAAGGTACTTTTACAATACCAAACAATCAACAATAAATGGGCTTACAATTTCTGAAGAAAGGGTTTTTCATGTGGTTACTTCTAAACGCGGTAAATGGATTTTCTGAAACTGCAGACAGCATTAAATCATGTGCCTGGCAGCTGAATGCAACTTATAAAGGTGACCTGGTGACTAATTTTAATGGTGGAATTGCAACAGGGTCAACCTACCTGGGACTGGCTGATTTGTTTTTGCATTTCGATGCTGAAAAAGCGGGCCTTTGGAAAGGCGGAGAATTTTTAGTTCATGGTGCAAATTCGCATGGCGGCGAACCTTCGGCCAGCTTAATTGGCGACTTTCAGGTTGCTTCGAACATCGAAGCCGGAACGCATACTTTCTTGTATGAATTGTGGTTCAAGCAACGTTTCTCAAATATCACTGCAACCATCGGCCTTCAGGATTTGAATGCTGAATTTGCCAGCAGTGAAGTCGGCTCGCTTTTCCTGAACAGCTCGTTTGGGGTGCATTCGGTGATTTCGGACAATATACTTGCTCCAATTTTTCCGTTGACTTCGCCTGGAATCACGCTCTGTTGGAATACTTCAGAAAAATTAACGCTGAAAACGGCTATCTACAGAAGTTGTCCGGTCGATTTTGACACGAACCCATACAATATCAAATGGGACCTAAACCATCTACAGGGATTGCTTTGGGTAACCGAAGGGCAATTTGCATGGATGGGTACTCAGGAGCAAAGTAATGTATTAAAGGGTGGAGTATTTTTACATCAACATTGTCCGGGGACCGATGTCGTGAATTCGGAAACAGGAGATAAATTGACCCATGATTACGGTTTTTACGTGGTAGGCGATCATCAGATTGATTCAAAATTCAGCATTTTCTATCAGTTGGGTGTGAGTCCCCGCAACGATAATTTTGGGTATCTGGGCGCCGGATGTGCTTATACAGGCTTGTTCTCAAAGAAGGGTAATGATATTCTTGGATTGGCAGTTGCAGATGGAATGTTGACCAAAGAACGGGGTAAGGATGAAACGACCTTCGAATTGAGCTACAAAGTTCAATTGACACCACAGATTTATTTGCAGCCCGATTTGCAATATGTGGTGCATCCGGGCGGAACCGATGTTCAGCTAAAAAATGCCACGGTCGGATTGGTGAGGTTAGGATTGGAATTTTAAAAACTGAAAGTATGTTTAAACACGATATAGAGCCGGAAATAAAGAGTACCCGATTGGCCGATTTGTCGACCGGAAGCCGTGGTGTGATTGTTCACGTATTGGGGCAGGGCGCTTTCCGGAAGCGTATTTCTGAAATGGGTTTTGTGAAAGGGCAGATGGTGAAAGTGATCAAAAATGCGCCGATGAAAGACCCGGTTGAATACGAGATCATGGGTTACAAAGTATCGTTGCGCCGCAGCGAAGCCGACCTGATTGAAGTGGTATCTCCATCGATGGCCAAAGAACTGGTTTCGCATTACGAAGGCACCATTGACGAGCACCGGCAAAAATTATCCGGGGTAAAAAAAGGAAAAACCATTACCGTTGCCTTGGTTGGAAACCCCAACTGCGGCAAAACAACCTTGTTTAATTACGCTTCCGGATCGAAAGAGCGGGTTGGCAACTATGCCGGCGTTACCATCGATGCCAAGGAAGCCAAGTTTAAACAGGATGACTATACATTTGTAATTTCCGACCTTCCCGGAACGTATTCCATCACCGAATATTCTCCGGAAGAATTGTTCGTCCGGAACCAGATTGCCGAAAAACGGCCCGATGTGGTGGTGAATGTGGTGGACGCTTCAAACCTGGAACGCAACCTATTCCTGACCACCCAGCTGATCGACATGAACATTAAGGTGGTGATCGCCCTGAACATGTACGACGAACTGGAACAGAAATCGGCCAAACTGGATTACAACCATCTGGGCGAAATGATGGGAATTCCGATTGTTCCAACGGTTGCCTCCAAGGGAAAAGGCCTGAAAGCATTGTTCGACCGGATTATCGAAGTGTATGAAGAGCGCGACCCGATTGTGCGGCACATCCACATCAATTACGGCGAAGAAATCGAAAAATCGATCCATAATATTCAGCAGGAACTAAAAAAGGACGATCAGAAGCGGAAGAAATATTCGACGCGGTTTCTGGCCATTAAGTTATTGGAAGAAGATCAACATACCTTGAATCTACTGGCCGACAGCCCGGTTTTTGAGGTTGTGAAACAAATCGCCAACGAAGAAACCACACGATTGGAGAAAAAGTTTGAAGATCAGTCGGAAACGCTGATTGCCGATGCCAAATACGGTTTTATTGCCGGAGCTTTGAAAGAAACTTACCGCAACGGGCCTCAGGTTCGACGTGACCAAAGCCGCGAAATCGATAAGGTTTTGACGCACCGGCTTTGGGGATTTCCGGTCTTTATCTTCTTTATCTGGCTCACTTTTCAGGCCACATTTACGCTGGGAGCCTATCCAATGTCGTGGATGGATGCCGCAATTGGCTGGCTGGGCGATTCACTTGGCTCACTGATGCCCAATGGTGCTTTGAAAGATTTACTGATCGACGGAATCATTGGCGGTGTGGGCGGCGTGATTATTTTCCTCCCCAACATCCTGATCCTGTTCTTCTTTATCTCGCTGATGGAAGATTCTGGATACATGGCACGCGCCGCATTTATCATGGATAAACTGATGCACAAAATGGGGCTTCACGGCAAGTCGTTTATCCCGCTCATCATGGGTTTTGGTTGCAATGTTCCGGCGGTAATGGCCACCCGCACGCTCGACAACCGCAACGACCGGCTGCTCACCATGCTCATCATTCCGTTTATGTCGTGCAGTGCGCGTTTGCCGGTTTATGTGCTGCTGATCTCCGCCTTTTTTGTGAGCTACCAGGGAGCTATTTTATTCCTGATTTATTGTATCGGGATTCTGCTGGCGGTATTGATGGGTTTGTTTTTCAAGAAAACACTATTTGCCAAAAAAGATGTTCCATTTGTAATGGAACTTCCGCCATACCGCATGCCAACCCTGCGCAATACGACCATTCACATGTGGCACAAAGGTTCGCAATACCTTACCAAAATGGGAACAGTTATTTTGCTGGCTTCCATCCTGATTTGGGCAATGGGATATTATCCGCGCGATGTAAAATTCTCAAAGGACTACGATACCATGCTGGCTCAAACCGAAGCGGACAATACGCTGACTCAGGATCAGAAAACAGAAAAAACAGAACAGATCGAATTGTCGAAAGAAGAGGAACGTCAGGAAAAATCGTACATCGGCATGACGGGCCATTTCATCGAACCGGCTATCCGTCCGCTCGGGTTCGACTGGAAAATAGGGATGAGCATCATTACCGGGATGGCTGCCAAAGAAATTGTGGTGAGCTCAATGGGTGTGCTTTATCATGCCAGTATGAATGCCGACGAAAACTCACAATCGCTCAAAGGAAAACTTCAGGAACAGACCTTTACCCGTGGCCCCAAAGTTGGTCAGAAAGTGTTTTCGCCGCTGGTGGCCTTTGGGCTGATGGTTTTCGTACTCATTTATTTTCCGTGTGTGGCGGTGGTTGCGGCCATTAAAAAAGAAGCCAACTGGCGATGGGCGTTGTTTACCACCGTATATACCACGGCCATTGCCTGGGTTGCAGCTTTTGCCATTTTTCAAATCGGAAGTTTGTTGGTATAAATTTAACCACAAAGGACTCGAAGGTTTTGGCACAAAGAGCAAAAGATTGATTTTTAGAATGAATTAAAAAATTCAAAAATATGATTCAAAATATAATTGCCCTGATTATTGTTGGCGCTGCCGGTATAATTGCAGTTTATTCGCTTTACAAATCGCTGATCACAAAAGAAAAAAGCCTGTGCGGGGGCTGTGCCAATTGCGATCTGAAAAGCGAGCTTAAAAAGAAAGGGAAACTGGTTGCCTATACTGAAAATTTATCCCGCCGGAAAGACATGCTGACAGCTGATAACCTGAAATATTCGCTAAAAGATTGACCTGATCAATAGGCGGTGGTGAAAAGCTAAATTAGAATACGATTTTATAACAGAACGGCTGAATACGGGATGAAAATCCGGAGTTCAGCCGCTTTTGGGTTTGATGGAAATTTGATTTTCTATCAGAGAAAAACTTGATTTTTTGTAATTTACATATAGGAAAGGTTTGTAACTTTATGTGCGCAAACAGAATGATCTAAATAATCCAACTTATGGCAAAAGAAATAGCAAAACAAGCAATGTCGGTGTTTGAACAAATACGGCAAACCGATGAAAACGGGAATGAATTCTGGGCAGCCCGTCAATTGGCTAAAGCTCTCGAATATACCGATTTCAGAAATTTCCTTTCGGTAATAGAAAAGGCCAAAGAAGCTTGTAAAAATAGTGGACAGAAAGTCGAGCATCACCTCGTTGAATTCAACGAGGAGATAACTCACGGAAAAGGTGCTGTACAAGTTTACCAAAGTTACAAATTGAGTCGTTACGCCTGCTATTTAATTGTACAAAATGCTGATCCATCCAAAGAAATAGTTGCCTTAGGGCAAACTTATTTTGCTGTGCAAACCCGATTGCAGGAAATAAGGCAAATGGACGAATACAATCGTTTAAATACTGAAGTTGAAAAACGTCTTTTTTTGCGAGATGAAATGGCTAAGCACAACTCTCAGTTAGCCGCCGCCGCTAAAGAAGCAGGAGTAATAGAACCGATTGACTATGCCATTTTTCAAAACCACGGCTATATGGGCTTGTATGGAGGACTTGATGCCAGAGGAATACACCAGAAGAAAGGCTTAAAAAAAAGTGAACAAATACTCGATCACATGGGAAGTACCGAACTTGCAGCCAACCTGTTTCGTGCCACACAAACGGAAGAGAAGCTGCAACGCGAAAATATCAAAGGCAAACAAAAGGCCAACCAAACTCATTTTGAAGTTGGCAAAAAAGTTCGCAAAACCATTGCAGAGCTTGGAGGAACTATGCCTGAAAATCTACCGGTAGCCGATAGTATTAAAAAATTGGAGAAGACCAAGCAGCCCGGAATATTAACCGGAAAATCCAAACCTAAATGGAATAAATCCTGATTATGCCATTACCCAAATGCGCTCGCTACTGGGTTACAAAAACCTGAAGAATTTGAAATAAGTTGAAGCTCATAAACCTCGCAAAAAGCGGCTGAATAAAGGAGAGAATCCGGAGTTCGGCCGCTTTTGCGTTTGATGGAAATTTGATTTTCTATCAGATTGGCCAAGAAATAGGAATACTGTAGAGTTTCTTAGTATTTGGGAAAGTGTGTACAATCCGGATTTTAATTGTGGCGAATTCGCCATAATTAAAAGTCAGGCAGGGTTAAACAATTCCGTCAGCAGAAGCACCCGCCTGCCGCGGCTACTGTGTACCCACATCTTTTCGTGTTATATTTCTCCAATGATGTTCCGTTCCTACGGAACTCTTTGATATTTAACTTATCTATGTTCCCGGATTAAAATCCGAGGCTACAACATGAATCATACCTACGGGATTTACAGGTAAGAGCCGTAGGCTCGCTTTATATTATAGGGATGGAATTTATTCCGTCCATACGGATATCCCCACAAACCCATTGAGAGCCGTAGGCTCGGAGCATATGAATTTGTGGTTACACGGTAGCTGCCGCGGGCAGGGACGGCAAAGCCTGCCAGCCGCAGGCAGGTATATTGCTACCCGAACGATTAATTCAATTGAACCAGATTGCCATTACTCAAATGCGCTCGCTATTGGGATACAAAAACCTAAAGAATTTGAAATAAGAAAAGCTTATAGGAAGAAGGGATTCCATCTCTTTTGAAAGATGGAATCCTTTAACAAAACGAATAGATTTTGAAAAGCCAAATCCAATTTGTGATAATCAAACCATATGTTTATCTTGTTGCCTGTTTATCTGCAATAGAGGTGATTAGATTACCTTCATAAAAACCAAAAACCATGGCAATACCAGAAGAATTACTGCAACAAGCAAAGGCACTAAATAAGGAAAAACAATATGCTGAAGTAATTGAATTGCTTACTGATGAGATTTTAGAATTGTATCAGAATGCTGATTTAAATAAAGAAAAAGCAGAAGCTTACTACCAGTTAGGGGAAAAATATAATTCCTCAAACGATAAAGAAAAAGCAATTGAAGCATACAATAGAGCGATCTCAATATTTCCCCAAAAAGTGGTTGCCTATTTCAATTTAGGAATGTTATATAAATATCAAAAAGAGTTTCAAAAAGGCGAAGAGATTCTACGGAGAGCATTAGAAATAGATCCCAATTCTAGTTTGATATATTATGGTTTAACCAGTATATTTTTAGCTAGCAAAAACTTTGACGAAGCTTTAATCAACGGTAAAAAAGCATTGGAAATAAATCCTGATGCGTATAGTTATAGCCAACTTGGTGATGTTTATATGGGCTTGAATAACTTTAAAGAAGCTATAACGTCATATGATAACGCGATTGAAATAAATCCCAAATATCCCTATAGATATTACCTTAGAGCAAAAGCACATACTAGTAATGAAAACTATGAATTTGCAATTTCTGACTATGAGAAATACATTGAATTAGAAAATAACGCCTCTGATTACTATACGTCTGTAGCTAAATCGAAAATTGAAGAATTAAAGAAAATCATCAAAGATCAATATTACAGTCCTATCAGCGAATTGGTTGGAAAAATAAAAGTGCTTTTACTGTTTCAGGATACTTGTGTTACCCATTACACTGGTCTATCGGTAGCCAAAGCATTGATTTTGGATAAAAGTAAATTTCGTTTGTCGGAAGGCGCATTTCTGAATGACACTTCTGAAGGTCAGGAATTATTTAAATATCTGCCAGATATTCGGAAAAATGCTCCGAAAAATGAGACGGTCGCGCTACCATTTATAAATAAACCTTTTATTGGAAGCTTTGTATCAGAAAAGAAACTTGATGATTTAACCTTGTGGCGAATGTATGGTAAAGAAAACAAAGATGAAGCCCGGGGATGTGCGTTAACGCTCGACAAAGATAAACTACTGGAAAATTTAAAGGAATCATTAATCGCTGACGGGAAAAAAGATAAACCCGAAATTAAGGATGGAGAATTTAGTTTTTATAGAATCGCTTACCGAAAAGAGGGACAAGAAGAGCTATTTATAATTCCTGGAGCAACTATGGAAATAGAAAATTCCTTAAATAAATATATGAATGATTTAAGGCTTGGAGTGCAAACGTTCCTTGAAAAAAGAACAGAACCATCAGATATTCAAAACCTCCTGGAATTATTAAATACGATAGCCTACTTATTTAAAAGCGCCGAATATCAATATGAACATGAATTACGTCTGGTAATTGAAGGTGTTGGGTTTGAGAAAATCATAGATTCCAATTTACTAAGAGTTTATATCGAATTAGTTCCAATTTGTCCGTTTATCAGGAAAATTACGTTGGGTCCTAAAATTGAGAGGGCAGACGAATGGGCTGCTGCATTTTATTATAGTTTGGACAAGAAGGATTTTCATCCGGAAATTCTTATTTCGCATTTGCCGTTTAAATAGAATTTATAATTTTATTCGAGAAATTCGATTCAACTCGTTCCGGGTTTCGGTTTCCAACGATTACCGGGTGCTGGTTCATCCCCGCTTGACCGATCATTTTCCGGAGGTTGGTATTCGCCAATTTAACCATCAGCAACTCCACCTTCCGCAAGATTCCCACTTTTACCCTTCGGCCGATAAATTTGCCCAACACCGGCAGCGGTTTGCTTTTCGGTAGTTCCACCTCTACTATTCACCCGTGCACTTCCGAACCGCAGTTGCCGGGTTCCAACACCCAATGTTGCACCTTTTACACCCAACGTTCCGGTTCAAACATCGGACATTGCATGTTCAAGACCCAACATCCGACCAAAAACATCGGGTATTGCAGGTCGGAACCCGGACGTTCCGGTTCAAAGGTGGAATACTCCGTGTAAAAGGTCGAACGTTCCGTCTCAAACACGGAAAGCTCCAGTTCAAAGGTCGACGGTTGCCTGTTTGAAGTGGAGGGGGGTACTTCCGAAGTACCCCCCTCCACTTCGGAAGTACCCCCTACTGATGTTTTATTGAATGTTGTTCAGCTATATTTAACCTGAATTCGAACTAAGTAATTCGACAATACTTTGTAAATAAGACCTGCCTGCCGGCAGGTAGGTAATTAAGGTTGCTCTCTTGTGTGAATGAACCTCTACTAAGGTTAAAAACTGCATGATAAGGTTTTAAAACCTTATTTTTCAAATCAAACCTTAGTAGAAATTAAATGAACGAGTCCATTAAACCTGATGAACTTGCTGTTTTTAAATTGTTATCTATTCAGGTTAATATCGAACTCAGTTTATTTTAACACAAAAGAGCCGGGAAACTTCCCGGCTCTTTTTTTTCACCCCCTAACACAAGAGTACACGACTGTCGTGCCCTTTTAAAATCGTTCAAATACAGTTAATTCTACTTTAACAGATTCAATTCGGAGAATGATTTTTTAGCTTTTTCACCCCGTTCCTAAAGGGATAAAGCTGAAAAAATCAACCTTCCCCTTTAGGGATTCAGGGTAAAAAGGTTGATTTTTCAAATGTGTTAAAGCAGAATTAATTGCTGTCCGGAGTGGGAACCGCTTTGCTTGTGCGGGCAAACCGTTTGCTTAAATCGTCGGCAATGGCTTTGGCGCCCGGTGCATCCATACGGGCAGCATATTTTACCGAATTGTAATAGCTCAGTGCGCTTACAAAACTTTCGGCCCCAGCTTCCAAAGTGGTATCGTTTAACTTATTTTCGAGTTGGAAGATCAAACGATAAATGGGTAGTAATTGTTCGTACACCTTCATGTCGGAAGCTAATCCCTCAAAATCGACAAAGGATGGGGCAAATTCCGGGTTTGACTGGCAATAACCCAGGCATTTTTGAACAAATGGAAGGGTACCATCGCCCATTTTAGGCAACTCCTGCCGTTCGGTTGGAGTGAGGGCAATCAGGAACGGCCTTAACTGGTTGATAATGTCGTTGAGCTTGGAGGTTACATCAGAAATAACCTCGTCTGGAATCGAAAAATTAATTTTGTTGTCCATAATTGGGTGGTTTTTAAGGTTATCAATAAATGATTTCTTCAATAAATTTATGATATACAAAAACAAAAGTCAATTTTACAGTTGATTAATTTACTGAAGACCCTGATATTTTACACGAATGGTCGGATTTAGGCAATGAATGGACTATTTTGGAGGAGTAGGCTAAAGTCCAGATGATTATGCCGGTTTTTAATTCAGGAATATCTGTTTTTATCCAAACAAATGAATTCAGGAGTGGTTATCCTTTGTCCCCGATTTTCATCGGGGCAGGCCGTTTGCCTTTAGGCAACGGGATAAAGAAAGAAAAGGGATTTGGGTTTTAGCCTTTAAGCTGTGGCTAAAGCCATTGTGATTTATTTGTTTAACTATGAGGCTGTATCAAAAGTGATTTTGTTTTTTCAAAAACTTACAATTTGAAAGTACAGACACTGATAAAACCCCTAAATCCCCTGAAGGGGACTTCAAAGCCGCCCCTTCAGGGGAGGTTTGGAGGGGTGAAATGAAGGTGAGCTTACAATTTGAAAGTTGAATTTGTGAAATTTTGACTTTTGATATAACCTCCAAAGGATATCGTTCTGATCGGCGAAGCTATTTATTTGTTGTGCATATCCTTTGCCGACAGCTTTAGCTGACAGACCTATTTATTCATTCTTCAGCAAATCAGGCCTCAATCGTTTGGTGCGTTCGTAAGCCTGTTTTTCCTGCCATTCATTAATGATTTTATCGTTTCCTGAAAGTAGGATTTCGGGGACTTTCCATCCTTTGTAGTCGGCTGGCCGGGTGTAGACTGGCGGACTCAATAAATTATCCTGAAAGGAGTCGGTTAGGGCAGAGGTTTCGTCGGACAATACGCCCGGGATTAAACGAACCACACTATCCACAATGACGGCAGCGGCCAATTCTCCGCCGGTCAGCACATAATCGCCAATCGAAATTTCCATGGTCACCAAATGTTCGCGGATACGCTGGTCGATGCCTTTGTAGTGGCCACAAAGTATAATGATGTTATTCAGGAGCGAGAGTTTATTCGATTCTTTTTGATTCAGTTGGATGCCATCGGGGCTGGTGTAAATCACCTCGTCGTATTCGCGCTGCGCTTTCAGGAAGTTGATCGCGCTTTCAATGGGCTGAATGGTCATGACCATGCCGGCGCCGGCGCTAAAAGCATAATCGTCTACTTTCCGGTGTTTGTCTTCCGAAAAATCACGGATGTTGTGCACAAATATTTCAACCAAACCCTTATCCTGGCCTCTTTTGATAATGGAATGCCGGAAAGGGCTTTCGAGCAATTCGGGAACAACCGTAAGAATATCGATGCGCATCTTGAATTTGTTTTTTGCAAATATATCAGGAAAAAGTCATTCGTCATTCGAAAAAGCGTCAAAGCTCATTTCCGAATGACTGCTGACTAATTTCTAACTGCATTCCATGATAAAACAGGCATATTTTCTAGTTATCCAACAGTTTTGAACTTTTATTTCTTAAAATCTTTGAGTATTAGCTTGTAATATCTATTTTCGTAGGCTGAATGAAGACCTTATTCTCTGTTAATTACTAAGTAATTTTTATTTGTTATGGAACCTAAAGATCTAAAAAACTCAGAAGTTGAGTTAAGTGGTGCACAAGTTGAGCCAGAAACTGTTAATGATCAGAACATTGCTGAAGAATCTGTTGAGCAGGTTGAAGTAATTGAAGTTGATGAAGTTGAGCCTACTGTAGAAGAAGTTGCAGAAGAAATTGTAACCGAGCCAGTAGAACCAGCTGTTCAGGAAACGGATGAAGTGGCTGTTCCTGAAGTAACCAAAACTGAAGCTGAACCAGTTGTTGAAGAAGTTGCAGCCGTAGTTGAAGAAAAAGTGGAAGAAGTGGTTGCTCCTGAAGTGGCCGAAGTTGAACCCGAAGAAGCCATTGAGCCTGAAGCCCAGGAAGAAGTAATAGCTGAAACTGTTGCTGAACCAATTGCCGAAGAGATTCCAACGATTGAGGAACTGATCGATGTTTCGGAAGATGACCTTTTGATCGATGAAGAAGAACATCTCGAAGAAAATCCCCAGAAAGCGAAACTGGCCGATTATGCCAATTTATCGGAAGTAGAACTCATTAACGCTTTGCGTACTTTGCTTGCCAGCGAAGACTTTGAAAGTGTAAGGGAAGACATTGATGCCATCAAAATTTATTTTTTCCGCCTTTACAGGGCTAACATTGAAGCACAGAAAGCCGCATTCGCAGAAGCTGGTGGCAATCTCGAAGAATTTAAGGCAGAACCCGATGCTAACGAATTAGATCTCCGGAATCTGTTAAAACAATATCAGGATAAAAGAAACGAACATAATAAGAGATCGGACGAATTAAAAGAAGAAAATCTCCAGAAAAAATACGAGATCATCGAAGAAATTAAATCGCTCATCAACAACAAGGAATCGATCAACAAAACCTTCCACGATTTCCGCGAATTGCAAAACCGTTGGAGAGAAATTGGTTCGGTACCTCAGGCCAAACTGAAAGACCTTTGGGATACTTATCACCACCATGTTGAGAATTTTTACGATTTCATCAAGATCAACAAAGAGTTGCGCGATTTGGACCTGAAGAAGAACCTGGAAACTAAAATGGAAATCTGTGAAAAATCAGAAGAACTTTTGGTTGAGCCATCCATTATTAAAGCATTCAACGTATTACAGAAATACCACGAGCAGTGGCGCGAAGTTGGTCCGGTACCACGCGATAAAAAAGATGAATTGTGGGAACGTTTCAAAGCGGCTACATCCATCATCAATAAGAAACATCAGGATTATTTCGAAGGCCGGAAATCGGAACAGAAGAAAAATCTGGATGCCAAAATCGCCTTGTGTGAAAAGGTAGAAGAAATTGCCTCTACCGATATTGATATTCACCGCGACTGGGACGAGCGTTCGAAAGAATTGATTGAACTACAGAAAATCTGGAGGACCATTGGATTCGCTCCGAAAAAAGACAACAACAAAATTTACGAACGGTTCCGCATTGCTTCGGATAAATTCTTTGACCGCAAACGCGAATTTTACAATCAGAATAAAGAAGAACAAAATGGTAACCTTCAGTTAAAAACTGATTTATGTCTTCAGGCCGAAGCCTTAAAAGATAGTACCGACTGGAAAAAGACTGCCGACGAATTTATTGCCATTCAGAAAGCCTGGAAAGAGATTGGACCGGTGCCACGTAAATTTTCAGATGTAGTCTGGAAACGTTTCCGTGCGGCGTGTGACTTCTTCTTCGAAAATAAATCGAAACATTTTTCGTCGATTGACGGGGAACAGCTCGATAACCTGAGACTGAAGAAAGAACTTCTGGAAGAAGTAAAACAATTCTCTTTGTCTGGCGACGATGGCGCTGATTTGGATAAACTCAAAGAATTCCAGCGGAGGTTTACCGATATTGGTCACGTGCCATTTAAGGATAAAGATGTTATCCAGAACGATTTCCGCGATGTAATCAACAAACATTTTGATGCGTTGAGAATCGACGAGAAACGCCGCAACCTGATGAAGTTTAAAAATAAAGTGGTGAATAATACTACTTCAGGAAGAGGCCAGAATAAAATGCGCTTCGAGCGTGAAAAATATATGGTCAAGTTAAAGCAGATGGAATCTGATCTGGCTTTGCTTGATAACAACATCGGATTCTTTGCCAATACCAAGAATGCTTCGGCCCTGATTGAAGACGTCAATCAAAAGATCGCCAGCACGAAGGAAAAAATCGAATTCCTGAAAGAGAAAATCAGGATCATGGACTCGATGGAAGACGATGAATAGCCTCCTAAAAAAACCCGCTAAATTCAGCGGGTTTTTTGTTGTTAACCATTTATTAAATTTTCTAACATTTTTTAGCGGTACGTTTTATTGATTAACTTTGCTCGCTTTAAAAACAATTAAAATCAAAAGTTTTGTCAGCAACCAGGTACATATTCGTAACAGGAGGTGTAACATCTTCGCTCGGTAAAGGTATATTAGCTTCATCATTGGCTAAGTTACTTCAGTCCAGGGGATATTCAGTAACCATTCAAAAATTGGATCCTTACATCAATGTTGATCCGGGAACCTTGAATCCATATGAACATGGCGAGTGTTTTGTAACCGACGATGGCGCCGAAACGGATCTCGATTTGGGTCATTATGAACGATTCCTGAATGTTCCGACTTCTCAGGCCAACAATGTGACCACCGGACGGATTTATCAATCAGTGATCAACAAAGAACGTCGTGGCGATTACCTCGGGAAAACGGTTCAGATCATTCCGCACATTACCGACGAAATCAAACGACGGATCAAAGTTTTGGGTTCGAAAGGTAAATACGACATTGTGGTAACCGAAATTGGTGGGACTGTTGGCGATATCGAGTCGTTACCCTACATCGAAGCTGTTCGCCAGATGAAATGGGAACTGGGTTCGAATGCGCTGGTCATTCACCTGACATTGGTACCCTATTTGGCAGCTTCCGGCGAGTTAAAAACCAAACCAACACAGCATTCGGTAAAGGCTTTGCTCGAAAATGGGGTTCAACCCGATGTTTTGGTGTTGCGTACCGAACACGAATTAAATATGGGATTGCGAAAAAAAGTAGCGCTTTTCTGTAATGTTGAAAGTGAAGCAGTCATCCAGTCGATTGATGTGGCGACCATTTACGAAGTTCCGAACAAAATGCGCGAAGAACGCCTGGATGAAATTGTTTTACGCAAGATGGGGCTTCCGTTAAAGGATGATCCGAAAATGGATGACTGGAATGACTTCCTGAGCAAACTTAAAAAACCTACGAGCCAAATTGAAATTGGCCTGGTTGGCAAATATGTTGAGTTACAGGATGCCTATAAATCGATTGTGGAAGCAATCATCCATGCAGGTGCAATGAATTTGTGCAAAGTAAAAGTTCGCTGGATTCATTCGGAAAAAATTACTGCTGAAAACGTTGAAAAGAAACTGGAAGGGCTAAAAGGTATTATTGTTGCCCCAGGCTTTGGCCATCGCGGAATTGAAGGAAAAATTATTGCAACACAATACGTCAGGGAACACAACATCCCTTTCTTCGGGATTTGCCTGGGGATGCAGATTGCTGTTATTGAATTTGCCCGAAATATCCTGGGACTGTCCGGTGCCGATTCAACAGAAATGAACGAGAAGACCGATTGCCCGGTAATTGACCTGATGGAAGAACAAAAAGGGATAACCGAAAAGGGCGGAACCATGCGGCTTGGGGCATACAAATGCCAGATCGTTGATAAGAACTCCAATATCTATAAAGCTTACAATAAAACAGAGATCAAGGAAAGGCACAGGCATCGTTATGAATTTAACGATCTGTATCTGGAGCAATTTGAAGCTGCCGGAATGAAAGCAACAGGCTTAAATCCGGATACCAATCTGGTTGAAGTCATTGAAATCCCTTCGCACAAATGGTTTGTCGGAGTTCAGTTTCATCCGGAATACAGCAGTACAGTTTTAAAACCACATCCGTTGTTTGTTGCTTTTGTAAAAGCGGCGCTCGGTTAATAATTAATATTTTATATGGATAGAAATACGATATTAGGTGCAGTCCTGATTTTCTCAATTCTTATTGGGTTCAGTTATTTTAATAAGCCATCCGAAAAGCAGCTAGCTATTGCCAAGCACCAGCGTGATTCAATTGCATTGGTTCGTGCCGATCAGGAAAAGAAAGTTCTATCGGAAAAGAAATTGGAGGAAACACAGGCCGTTCTTTCTGCAAGCACAACTAAGGATAGTTTAGTTTCAGGAGCCAACCAGGCCCTAAAAGAAAAATTCGGTGTTTTTGCTGAAGCTTCAATCGGAAAAGAAAAATTTTATTCGGTTGAAAATAATCTGATTAAAGTTACTTTATCGAATAAAGGAGGACGGATTTATTCAGTAGAACTCAAAAACTTCAAGACTTTTGAAGGCAAACCGCTGATCCTGTTCGAAGGAACTACCAGTAAATTTGGCATGAATTTCTTTTCACAGAATCGTAGCATTGAAACTGAATCATTTTATTTTGTCCCATCCGATTCAACCCCAAGCCAGGTGATTACTGGCCCTGAAATTAAAATCGGCAAAGAAGGCATGGAGAAGTTTAATACTGGAGGGGCAAATAGCACCAAGAGTATTTCGATGCGGTTAATGGCTGGTGATGGAAAATACCTGGAATATAAATATAGCCTTAGCTACAACTCCTATTTGGTCGGTTTTGAGGTGAATACCCAAAATTTAAGCAAGGTTATTACAACCAATTCAAACTATCTGAATTTTAACTGGAAAATTGCGATGCCCCGCCAGGAAAGGCACTCAAAGATGGGAGAAGATAGTTATTCAACGATTTATTATAAATATCAGGACGACGATGTCGATAAACTTTCAACTAGTAAATCCGGATCAGAAAGTTTGCGCACCAAAACCAAGTGGGTTAGTTTCAAACAGTTGTTCTTTGCTTCAACCCTGATTGCTGATGATGCATTTCCAACTGCCGATATTAAAACTGAGTTAACCAATGAAGATCCGCGTTACGTTGGTAACTTCAATGCAGATGTTGCCTTCCCATATGAAGGTAAAGATTCGGAAAGCATCAAAATGAAGTTCTATTTCGGGCCAAGTCACTATAATACCTTGAAACAGTACGATCTTTCGCTGGAACACCAGATCAACCTGGGTTATGTTGTTGTTCGTCAGGTTAATCAGTGGATTATTATTCCGACGTTCAATTTCCTGAGAAGGTTTATTTCCAATTTTGGGATCATCATCTTGTTGCTTACTGTTTTAATCAAATTACTGATTTTCCCGTTTACCTATAAATCGTACCATTCTCAGGCCAAAATGAAGGCTTTAAAGCCTGAAATCGATGAAATCAATGCCAAGTTTGGTAAGGATAAACCGATGGAGAAACAACAGGCAACGATGGCTTTATATAAAAAGGCTGGTGTGAACCCGATGGGCGGATGTTTGCCAATCCTCTTCCAGTTCCCGGTTTTGATTGCCATGTTCTTCTTTTTCCCGACTTCAATTGAATTACGTCAGCAAAGCTTCTTGTGGGCTACCGATTTATCAACATTTGATTCAATCTGGAATATGCCATTTACGATTCCTTTCTATGGTAACCATGTCAGTCTTTTCTGTTTGTTGATGACTATTACAACAATTATCTCCACTTACATGAATTCGCAGACTCAAAATACCGAGGCCATGCCGGGAATGAAAACCATGATGTATTTGATGCCGGTTATGTTCCTCTTTATCCTGAATAGTTATGCTTCAGGTTTGAGCTACTATTATTTTCTGGCCAATGTGTTCACCATCGGACAAATTTACGTTTTCCGCATGTTGATCGATGAAGATAAAATCAGGGCTCAAATACTCATCAATAAGAAGAAGCCGGTCGTCAAGTCCAATTTCCAAAAGAAGCTGGAGGAGATGTCGAAACAAAAAGGTATACAACCTCGAAAATAATTTCAAAAAATGCTGCTCTAGGGCAGCATTTTTTGTAACTTGTTGTTTGTAAACTAACAACAGAGAATCATGTATCAATACAACGCAGTTATTCGGAAAATAGTCGATGGCGATACCGTTGAAATCGACATTGATTTAGGTCTGTCGGCCTGGGTTCACAACGAAAAAATAAGACTTTACGGAATAGATACTCCCGAAGTGTATGGCGTAAAAAAAGGTTCGGCAGAGTGGGAGCGTGGAAATCTGGCTTCCGAATTTGTCAAAAAATATTTGATGGAAAACAGCCAGGTAATCATTGAGACCATCAAAGACAAAAAGGAAAAATACGGACGATACCTGGCTGTGATCTTTATCCAGATCGACCAAAGTGTTTTGACCGGATTGACTGAAATAAGAAATATCCGTGATTTTTATTGCCTGAATGATATTTTGATTGCGAAAGGATTAGCTAAAAAATACATGATTTAGTTGAGCTGATTAGACGATTTAACCGATTTGTGCAGAAATGATTAAGCCGTTCATCTGATTCAGATGAACGGCTTAATTGTATTGTAAATCCAGAAAAAAGATGGGATTATGCTTTGGGAAGGATTTTTAGAACCTGGCCAACCCTCAAACTATTGGCTTGCTTAATGTTGTTTAATTTCATGATGTCGCTGTTCGAAACACCTGGGAATTTCTTGGCAATTGTCCAAAAGTTGTCTCCTTTAAGTACTTTGTAATATACAAATTCGCCTTTTTCTACGGTTTGCTCATTGATCTTTTCAATAGTGGGACTCTTTTCTGCCGATTGGGATTGGGCTACCGGTTTTTCAGCAGGCTTGGTTTCTGCGGGTTGCTTTTTAGCTGCACTTGCCAGATTTTGGGCCGGACTGGCGGATGGCTTTTCATTCAACGATTTTTGCCTTTCAGCAAAGCTCTTTTTATTGAGCTTGCTGTAATGTTCTCCTTGTCCTTCGGGAACATAAATAGCTAGTTTTTGGCCGGCCTTGATGAAGTTTTTATGGATGTTGTTCCAATACTTCAGGTCGGAACTTCGTACCCTGAACCAGGCGGAAATCAAGCCCAGGTTATCACCCGATTTTACGGTATAAATGACCTTATCGCGCCCTTTAATGTCGCCGGGGCTATGACTTGCAAAATTGTTCTGTGGGTTGATAATTTGATTGTTCGGGAAGAATTCGGTCCGACGGTGATCGTGAATAACCGTTTCATTCTCCAGATAGGCCGAAACTTCATCCTGAGGTAAAACCAAACTGTACGATTTATCTTTGCTGGCTGGAATAATGTCTCGCCGATATTGTGGATTTAAACTTCGGATTTGCTCAATTGGGATGCCAATTATTTCTGAAATCTGGTTGAAATGCAAATAGTCATTTACCATTAGCGTGTCCGTAATGATCGGAAAATCAGGCGATTTTGGTAGGATATTGTGGCTCTGATAAAAATTCATCACGTAATTGGCTGCAATAAATGCAGGCACATATCCTCGGGTTTCTTTGGGTAGCCGGTAATAAATCTTCCAATAGTCTTTTGCATCACCACAGCGTTTAATGGCTTTATTTACGTTACCAGGACCACAATTGTAGGCTGCAATAACCAAATGCCAATCCTTATAAATGTTGTATAAATCTCTGAGGTACCTGGCAGCAGCGTCTGTGGCTTTTAACGGATCACGACGCTCGTCGACAAAGGTGCTGATTTCTAATTTGTACATTTTTCCAGTCGAATACATAAACTGCCACAATCCAACTGCACTGGCAACCGAATTGGCTCCTGGATTTAATGCTGATTCGATAATGGGAAGGTATTTTAATTCCATCGGCAACCCATATTTGGCCAGCGCTTCTTCGAACATGGGGAAATAGTAATTGCCAAGACCAAGCATAATCGCAACCTGTTTCGGTTTGCGAACAGTGTACATGGTAATAAAGCTCTTAACAGTATTGTTAAAAGATAAGCTTACAGCCGATTGCATCGTCTGTAAACGTTGAATATAAATCGAATCGGGGAGTGTTTGTTTTAGGGTATCGGCTTCTGCCAGTTCTGTACTATCAAGAAGGAATGCATTCTGAACATACCAGCTGCTTAACATGCTGTCAAGTTTGTCTGAAAAAAATTTATTCATCGTCTCGTCCGGGATCGAATAATATTTTTCATACCCACTTATAGAGTCAAAAGCGCTAACATTTATTGTAACTGCTTTCCGAAGGTTCTCTTTTTTCATTCCGGATGCAAAAGAATTGAGTCCGGCAATTGTTAGTAAGACTACTGTCAGTTTTAATATCCTCATAAGCTTTCAGTTAAAATGTGATTTTGCAATGCAATCCTATCAATTTCTGATCCATGCAAATAATTGGACCTGGTACCCAATTGATAGTTAAGTCATCGCCAATGTCGAAATTAAAAAAGTTAGCATCTACACTTGCATCTATGATATTTAAAGCATAAAAAACCGCAGTGCTAATAACAACCAAATCTCTGTTGCGCCTTGATCCGTCTTTTGCGATCTTCAATTGGTCTTTAAATTGCGACAATCGATCTTGCTTCAAATAGTTTGCATAAGCATCTAGTTTTTCATACGATCGTGTGTTTGGATCAGAATCCAATAAATCAGCATAGGCACTTTTATATTTTGTATATAGATCGTTGTTAAAGTTAATAAAGTATCCGAAAGTTACAAAACCTCCATAAATCAGGGGTACTTTCCAGTATTTTCGATTGTAGATCTGGCCTAATCCGGGCAATACAGCCGAATATATCGTGGCCCTACGTGGCGAATGTAAGACTATTGGTTTCTTAATTTTGATCGAATCGACGTCTGATTTCTGGCTAAAGGCAGAAAATCCTGTTGAAAAAAACAGGATTACGAATAGCCAAATGGCAGGCCTATTTAAAGGTACGATATTTTTCGTTCTAAGCATCTAATTGATCAAGGATTCCTAATATGCGCTCCAGATCTTTGGTTGAACCAAAAGGGATAATAATCTTACCTTTTCCGGTTTGATCCATCCTGAAATCAATCTTGGATTGAAAATGTTTGCTGAGATGATTATGCAAATCCTGATATTCTGTTGGAAACTTTGGGCTTTTTACCTTTTCTACAGGATGAAAGCTATTGCTGTCTTCGTTGTAGTTTCTTACAATTTCTTCTACCCGTCGAACTGAAAATTCATTCTTGATAATCTCATCATAGATCATCAATTGCATTTCCGAATCTTTGATATTTACCAATGCCCTGGCATGACCCATGGAAACAGTTTTCTCAACTATCCCTTTTTGAATTCGTGCAGGAAGTTTTAACAAACGCAGATAATTAGTTACCGTCGATCTCTTTTTGCCAACCCTGTCGCTCAGATTTTCTTGAGTCAGCTTGCATTCATCAATCAAACGCTGATAACTAATCGCAATTTCAATGGCGTCAAGGTCCTCCCGTTGTATGTTTTCAACAAGAGCCATTTCAAGCATACCTTCGTCGTCGGCAGTTCTGACATATGCAGGGATAGATGTCAGTCCGGCAATCTTCGAAGCCCTGAATCTCCGTTCTCCTGCAATGATCTGATATTGGTCTTCATCAACCTTCCGAAGCGTGATCGGTTGAATGATCCCAATTTCTTTAATCGAGGCAGCTAACTCGTTTAATGCTTCTTCGTCAAACTTGGTTCGGGGTTGAAACGGGTTTGCAATAATTTTAGAAATCTCGATTTCGTTGATTGAAGAACCTGCTTCTATTACGGGTGCGTCGTTAGCTCCTTCAATCAATGAACCCAAACCTCTTCCCAATGCGCTCTTTTTTGCCATAATCAAAAAGTCTTATCCAATAATTTTTTCTGAATTCTTAAGTTTTGTCATGCCATTGTTTTGCAAAAGCTCACGGGCAAGGTTCATATAGCTGGCAGCCCCTTTTGAAGTTGCATCATACAGAATTGCAGGTTGTCCGTAGCTTGGTGCTTCACTCAATTTAATATTTCGCTGAATGACTGATTCAAATACCATTTCCTGAAAGTGCTTCTTAACTTCTTCCATTACCTGATTCGACAGATTCAACCTCGAATCGAACATGGTAAGCAGAAATCCTTCAATTTCAAGGTCAGGATGTAATTTGGTCTGAATAATTTTAATCGTATTTAAAAGCTTTCCAAGACCTTCCAATGCAAAATATTCGCATTGTACCGGAATGATAACTGCATCGGCGGCAGTCAAAGAATTTACTGTAATCAAACCCAATGAAGGAGAACAATCAATAAAAATAAAATCGTAATCATCTCTTATTTTTTCGATGACGTGTCTTAATACTTTTTCCCTGTTAGGCAGATTCAGCATTTCAATTTCAGCGCCTACCAGATCAATATGGGATGGAATGAGGTCTAATCCTGGAATTTCTGTATTTAGAATGATTTTTCGTGGATCGAGTTCGTCAACAATACATTCATAAATGCTGGTTTTTACATTTTTTACATCGAAACCTACGCCAGAAGTGGCATTTGCTTGCGGATCAGCATCAATGATTAAAACCTTATATTCTAAAACGGCCAGACTTGCTGCCAGATTTATCGCGGTTGTGGTTTTCCCAACTCCTCCCTTTTGGTTCGCAAGTGCAATTACTTTTCCCATATAAAAAATTACTTATTTGGTAAGTTCCAAAGTTAATATTAAAAGTATAAACAGGTCAAATAAATTTGCTAATTAAACTTAATTGTATTGTATGTATTTGAAATACAAATAATTAATGTTTAATAATTATATATCGGAATCATTTTCGGATAAATACAAATTTATGTCTGTTATTGTAAAATCAAGTCGGTTTGACTTGATTCTCAGTTTATCGATGCCCCTTTAAATTCCTGCCACATGAAATAGGACAGATCAGGTGGTCTGTATTTTTTTTGCTTCTTTTTTTAACTGCTTTAAATCAATAGGTACAACGCCAAGTTTTTCACAAACTAATCCACCTGCCAGATTTGAAAGTTGTGCCATGAAAGGAATTGACAATCCGGCGGCCAAACAAAGACTTGCAGCTGCAACTACAGTATCTCCGGCTCCCGAAACATCGGCAATATCGCGGATTTCGGCTGGATAATAATTTTGTTTTACACCATTAGTCAAGAAAACTCCTAATTCTGAGAGTGTAATAAATAGCAATCCAATCTGTTTCTCCTTTTTGAAATTTTCAGATATTACTTTTAACTCATTCATGTCGGTTTTTTCAATTTCCAGTTTCAAACCTTCTTTAAACTCTTTAAAGTTCGGTTTAAAAAGATCAACCCGGTCATAATTGTTGAAGTTCCTGCTCTTGGGATCGGCTACAGTTAGTATATTTTTAGCTTTTGCCAGATCAATAATATTTTTTATCAATCCAGGAGTAATGAGACCTTTATCGTAATCAACAAAAATGACAATCTGAATACGTTTCCGATCAATAATCTCCTTAATTTTTCCAAATACTTCATTTTCAAATTCAGAATTTATTAAGGTTGATATTTCCTGATCAACTCTTGAAATCTGCTGTCCTCCACTGATTATCCTGGTTTTAACAGTAGTCATCCGTGTTTCGTCAACGAAGATACCTTCGCTGGATAAATGGTTTTCGTCCATCAATTCAGAAAAGATCCGACCTTTTTCATCGTTGCCAATAATTGAAACCAGAATTGGTGTTGCACCAAGTGCCTGAATATTGAGTGATACATTTCCGGCCCCCCCTAATCTGTTTTCCTGTTTGGTAACTGTTACGATTGGAATAGGAGCTTCAGGGGAGATGCGGTCGACCTTTCCCCATAAATAACTATCAACCATCGCATCGCCAAGAACCAACACATTTAATTCAGCAAACTTCCCAAAAACCTGTTCTATATTGTCTTTTTCCACTATCTGAATTTTATCGATGCGACAAAAGTAGTAAAATTAAATACGAAAAAAATGTTATAAACCGCCAAATGCAAGCCGGACTTAAAACACGAATGGGAACATTCCGTTGAGGAAAGTTCCCATTCACTTTCAGATTACCCGAAGGTTTTCCTTAGTGCCAGACTACGGTTATTTGAGCTGGCTGTTTCATCCGGTTTCTCCAACCATTTTTCACAGCCTTGAGCTTTCCTGTAAAACTTGTTACAGATTTACATTCCAGCTGTTCGTTCGACGCTTTCGTGAAATTGTCTTCCCGAACGAAGTTCCATTTAAGCCACCTTTTTGTTCACCGTTTTTTACAATCCGATGATTGGTGAAAAACTACTCCAGATCCTGAGATCTTTTCGTTTTCAGTTCGACAATAAACAACCTGAGTCTTTTATTATCTCCTGCTTTTCCTGAATCAACATTTAAGTGAACGTTTTGCGATCATCTGTTTTGCTGATGAACCTGACATGAAATGTTTCAGTTCAAACTTCAGCTTTTTCGAAATGCGAATCCGAAGATTCGAGAGATCTGGCTCGTGATTCATTTAAGTATCCTTACCTTTTCCATTCTTTCAAAGCAGCTTTTTATCGCTCGTCTGATGTAATAAAGTTAATACAATTAGTACCCTAAAGTCAAGTAAATTTTTGATTTTGAATAAATAGTTTGTGATCAGTAGTTATTAACAATTGTTGATAACTCTTCTGCCGTTATAAGTGATTGTGATTAATGTATATATGACTGTATTAAAGAGTTAAACGAAGAGTTATGAACTTTTTAATAGTTGATTTTGCATTCTACCTTTAAAATTTTAATAATTCTTAATTGTATGAATGTCAGAAGTTTGGTTGGTTGTTCTTTAATGTGATTCGCAAGCCTTCCTCCATTCTGAATTCAGCAGTTTCTATACCAGATTCTTTTAATGCTGCCCTAAATCCTTCGTTCATCATTTTACCTGTCCGCAATGGGAAATCAATTAATGCCGGAAAATTGGCTTCATTTTCAGGATGACGATAAAATTCAAGACAAGTTTCCAGTTTTGTTGAAAGATAGATTCGGCAAGCCATGGGTCTTGCTGCATATGATGAACATGAGCCATCTCTCAGTAATGGGCAGGGTGACTTAAATAGCAATACCTTATCTTCCGATAATTGCGAAGTTATTGCATGTTTAGTATCAGTTTTTGCGATTACTTCCGCAAGTTCTTCCAAACTAAAATTCTTTTTAATTCTTTCGGATAAAAAATGAAGTTCGTAAGAGTTTGCAAAAACAGCCTGGTGACAACACCAATGACATCCTTTAAAACATGCAACTTTAATATTTTGCCTTTCAGCGAGTGCAACGATTGAATCATTGAGTCCATCAATTGCAGAATACAACGATTCGATTGCTAAAAATAAAGTGTCATTCGATAATCCATTTTCGATTGCCGATTGTGCTAGACGATAGCCATCGGAATAAAAGATCCGGTCGTTTTCGCTGAAATGTTTACTTTCAGATGCCATTAGTTTCTTTTTTTCGACAAATGTAATTTAGTTTTCAGGAAAGGATTAATTTGCACCTTTAATTTTTAAACCTGTTAAAGTAATTCCTGTGAAATTTGTATTTGCTATTTTTCTTTTGATTACCAGTACCTTTGTGTTTTCAAAATCAGTTGGTTATCTTCCTGTTCCATCAAATGATCTGGTTAAGCACACTTATTATACTCTTTCGTATAATGAAAAATTCGAGCAGGCGAATTGGGTATATTATTCATTGACCGATAGTATGGTTATTAACGGAGGGTCGGAGAGGAATAATAAATTTAAGGTGGATAAGATGGTTTCCACCGGATCGGCTAAATCTGCTGACTATACTAAAAGTGGATATGATAGGGGGCATCTTTGTCCGGCTGCCGACATGGATTTTAACCCGATTGCGATGGAAGAAAGCTTTCTGATGTCGAACATTTGTCCTCAGGCACCTGACTTTAACCGCGGCATATGGAAAGAACTTGAAATGGAAGTCCGTAATTGGGCGAAAAAAGAACACAAATTGTATGTGGTCGCAGGTCCTGTTTTTAAAGACAATAAAGGTACAATTGGGCATGATAATGTACTCGTTCCAGGGTATTTCTTCAAAATATTATATGAAGAAACCGATCATCCGAAAATAATTGCATTTGTATTTCCGAATCAGAAAAGTGGCCGGCCGCTAACTGATTTTGCTGTGCCAGTTGATGAGGCCGAAAAGTTAACGGGATTCGATTTTTTCTCGCAACTTCCCGATGAATTGGAGGATAAACTGGAGAGCCGGGTTGATCTTTCGGGATGGTTTGAAGGATATGTGAGTTCGGCACCAATCGCAGCAAAACAGACTCCATTACAGGAAAAGACGACAGGATCTGATTCCCAATTCTATTTGATTTTGATTTCGGTATTAATTCTGGTTATCGTTTTTGTATTTGTTAAAGGTCGGAAACGGAGATGAGTTTGTATGTTTGGGAATTTTCAACGGCCTGATTGTATGCAGTTATTTCTTCATTGAAGAGGCTTTCATGCATTATTTGTATTTACCATCCAAAACGAAAACACATTCAGGTAATTCCAGAACGACTGGATGGTATTATCTGGCAATTCAAGTTTTGATAACACTTCTTGATAGCACTTCAGCCAAACAATACGGGCTTCGGGAGTGATCGTAAATGTTGCGTGTCGTCTGGCAAGCATTGGTTTGCCTCGGTTTTCATTAAAATACGGATGTCCGCCACAAATCTGGATAAAAAAGTCAGCAGATCGTTGTTTTGCTTTATCCAGCGCTTCATCGATCCTGGGGAAAAGGTGTTTAATTTCACTTTGACTTAATAGATCGTAGTGATCGCTTACCATTTGGCGTATTCCCTGTTCGGTGAGCTTTTCAAGAAATTCAGGAGTGGGAATAGTTACTGAAGGCCTTTGCCCAAATTCGTATTGATTGATTGAAAAATCCATGATGTTTTATATTAACTGTTTAATAAAATCTTCTGGAATATTAACAAAATAGAAGCCTAGAGGTTGTCATCGGGCGAATAAAGATTGACACGTAGTCTGTAAGCTTTTAAAAATGAGAGAATTTATTTTTTCGAACCCGGAATTTGAAAAAAGAATAAAATCAGTATATTGAAAACAAAAAATCAAGGTTATGAACGAACAAATTCAACTGATCGCTGCACGAATAAAAGAACTGCGCGAGATTGCAGGTATTTCAGCCGAAAGCTTTGCAAATGAATTAAATATCGAAAAAGCGGTATTATTGGATTACGAAAACGGAAATACTGACATCTCGGTTGGCTTTTTGTTGAAGGTTGCCCATCGGTTCAATCTTGAGCTTTCGGCACTGCTGAGGGGCGATCAGCCTAAATTACATGTTTATTCCGTGGCCCGAAAAGGGAAAGGATTAAACGTCGATCGGCGAAAGCAATATAAATACGAAAGTTTGGCCTCTAATTTTATACAGAAAAAAGCCGAACCGTTTATCGTGACTGTTGAACCTGACGCTTCGAATGCTCCACTGGAGTCAAATATCCATCCAGGACAGGAGTTTAATTATGTACTTGAAGGAACTTTGATGATTGTGGTCGACGGGCACGAAATTGTGCTGAACGAAGGTGATTCAATTTATTTTGATTCGGGATATAAACATGCCATGAAGGCTTTATATAATCAATCGGCAAGGTTTTTAGCTGTCATCGTTTAATGTGTTGCTTTAATTATAAAATCAAAAAGAAATAAAAAAATATGGTACTCGACAAATATCTTTCACAAACAGAATTCACATCTTACGAGGATTTTGTGGCTAATTACCAGCTTCAGATTCCTGAAAATTTCAATTTTGCTTACGATGTGGTTGACGAAATTGCATCGGCAACGCCCGATAAAATTGCGATGGTTTGGTGCAACGATTTGGGCGAAGAGCAAATTTTCACCTTCGGGCAGATGAAAAAATACAGCGACAAAGCAGCCAATTTCTTCCTATCGGTTGGTATTGGAAAGGGTGATCCGGTGATGCTCATCCTGAAACGACGCTATGAATTCTGGTTTTGCATACTTGCTCTCCATAAAATTGGAGCCATCACCATTCCCGCTACTCATTTGCTAAGTCCTAAGGATATTGTTTACCGAAGCAATGCGGCTGATATTAAGATGATTGTTTGTGTTCCAGAGGCCGAAGTTATCCGTCATGTCGAAGAGGCTGAGTCAAAATCGCCTACACTAAAAGTCAAAGCATTAATTGGCGAGGGTCGCGAAGGTTGGCTTAATTTTAACTCCGGAATGGAAAGTAGTTCCGAAGAATTTATTCGCCCGCTGGGAGATAAAATGCCTACAAATGAAGATATAATGCTTCTGTATTTTACTTCAGGCACAACAGGTATGCCCAAAATGGTAAACCACAACTACATTTATCCGCTTGGACATATCCTAACGGCAAAATACTGGCAAAATGTTCTGGATAACGGATTGCATTTTACGGTTGCCGACACTGGGTGGGCCAAATCGGCTTGGGGTAAATTATACGGGCAGTGGCTGTCGGGTAGTGCAGTAATGACCTATGACTTTGATAAGTTTATTCCAAAGCACTTAATGGAAGTTATTGAAAAATATAAAGTTACTACATTTTGTGCCCCACCTACCATTTATCGCTTTCTGATCAAGGAAGACCTAACAAATTTTGATTTAAGTGCCCTGAAATATTGTGTGGTGGCAGGTGAACCGTTGAATCCTGAAGTTTATAAGCAGTTTTTGGATGCAACCGGAATTAAATTGATGGAAGGTTATGGCCAAACAGAGCTGACGGTTGCTTTGGCAACTTATTCGTGGATGGAACCAAAACCCGGATCGATGGGGAAACCTTCCCCCGGTTACGGAATTGATTTGATTGATGATGAAGGAAATTCGTGTGAAATAGGAGAGGAGGGGCAAATTATTCTTTATACTGACCAACAATCTCCGACAGGAATGTTCAATGGTTATTACCGCGATGAAAATCTGACACAAAGGGTTTGGCACGACGATATTTATTATACCGGCGATATGGCCTGGCGCGATGAGGATGGTTATTACTGGTTTGTTGGCCGTGCTGACGATGTAATTAAAAGTTCGGGCTACCGGATCGGACCTTTTGAAGTTGAAAGCGCCCTGATGGAACACCCGGCGGTATTGGAATGTGCGATAACTGCTGTTCCAGATCCTGATCGAGGTCAGGTTGTGAAAGCAACCATAATTCTGTCGAAAAACTACACATCAAGCGACGAACTAGCCAAAGAGCTACAGGAACATGTCAAAAAAGTTACTGCTCCTTATAAATATCCGCGTATAGTTGAGTTTGTAACCGAATTGCCCAAAACAATCAGTGGCAAAATTCGCCGGGTACAGATTCGTGAAGAGGACGGAAAAGAATAAAACGGAAAAGAATAAAGTGGTTAGTTTTCAGTCTCAGTGTTCAGTAATGTATGCCCTGAGACTGGAAACTGCGACTGTTAACTTTTTCGGATTACCTTTGCAGCGAATTAAAATTTTCAAAAAGTGACTTTTCAGGAATTAAATTTAAATACTCCGCTGCTGAATGCCTTGACTGATCTGGGTTTCACGACTCCAACACCCATTCAGGAAAAAGTATACCCGGTGGTTATGTCGGGACGCGATGCTGTTGGCGTTGCCCAGACAGGAACAGGAAAAACATTTGCTTATCTTCTCCCTATTCTTCGCCAACTCAAATATTCGGATTCGAAACATCCCCGGATTTTAGTTGTTGTGCCAACCCGTGAATTGGTTTTACAGGTTGTTGGTGAAGCCGAGAAGTTGGCTAAATACATGAACTTGAGAGTTGTAGGCGTGTATGGCGGAACCAACATCAATACCCAGAAACAAGTTGTTTTTAACGGTATGGATATTCTGGTTGCCACACCAGGACGATTGGTTGATTTGGTTATGACCGGAGTTTTACGATTGAAATTGATTCAGAAACTGGTGATTGACGAAGTGGACGAAATGCTCAACCTGGGTTTCAGAACACAGTTGATGAGTTTTATGGATAGTTTGCCACAACGCAGGCAAAACCTCATGTTTTCAGCCACTTTGACTGAAGAAGTAGCCGCTTTGATCGATAGCTATTTTTATGAACCCATCACCATTCAAATTGAGAATCAGCGTACTCCGTTGGAGCAGATTTCTCAATATTACTATGCGGTTCCGAATTTCTTAACTAAGATAAATTTGCTCGAAAAATTGCTTTTGAATACCGAAGAATTCTACCGTGTATTGATTTTTACTGCCAGTAAAAAACTTGCTGACCGGGTTTTTGAGCTCATCGATCCGATGTTTCCTGAGCAAGTTGGAGTTCTTCATTCGAATAAATCACAGAATTTCAGGATCAACTCACTGGAACATTTCAGAAACGGGAAAAACAGGGTTTTAATTGCAACTGATGTAGCTTCCAGAGGGTTGGATATAGCTGATGTTTCGCACGTCATCAATTTTGATGTTCCGGACGGACCGGAAGACTACATGCATCGCATCGGCCGCACCGGTAGGGCAGACCTGACAGGAATAGCTGTCACTTTTGTGAATGAACCTGAACTGGATAGCCTTGCCCTCATCGAAAAATTCATGAACAGAGTTTTGGAAGAAAAGCCACTTCCAGCCGATGTGCAGATTTCAAACATTTTTACAGATGAAGAAAACCCTGTTTTGTTTGACAAGGATTATATCGGTAAATCGAATGCCATAACCGATTCACAAGGTGCTTTTCATGAGAAAAAAGACAAAAACAAAAAAGTAAATCTGGGTGGACCAGGCGAGCGGAAGCCGCGAAAGGTAAAATCGCGAAACCGTGGAGTAGAACGCAAGCGAGCAGCAAAAAACAAATAAAATTAGTTCGGGCTACGGTTTGTAATCTTCAATCAATTTTTTGATTTTTAATGCATTGCGGTGATTTGAAAAAGTGTCTTCGAGTATTAATTTTCGTTTTTCAATTTCTTCGGAAGTAAATTCCATCTGAAATATTTCGTTGACACAATTTATCATTTCGGTGGGTGTATCAGCCTGACGACAAAGGTGCTCTAAACCTGTTTTGTGGATCATTGGCTGATTGGCAATGCAAAAACGTCCGGAGAAAAGCGAGGCCAAAAGTTTTAGCTTCAATCCGGTATCCTGAAAAGTGGGTATCAAACAAATGTGCGAATTCTGAATCAGGTTCTCCATTTGATCATTCTCGGGATTTGAAACCAGCTGAACATTAGAAAGTTTCTGTATTTTTTGAACTAGTCTTTCCGAAGGATTTTTTCCGGCAATAATAACTGGTTGGCTTATTTTAGAAAAAACATTCTGAATCAGATAATCAACTGCCTGAAGATTTTCGGCTACCGAAAGATTTCCATGAAACAGGATGTATTCGCCGCGACCTTCTTTCGATTTGATTTCGTTGAATGGATGAAAGGCCGGAATAAAATGCGAGTTGCCAAATTTCCGGTCGAAATACAAATTGTCGTTTGGCGAAATACAGAGCAGGTCGGAAGCGTTTTTAAGTACATTTTCATACCGTTTTAGTTTGCAGGCTTCCATCCTGAAAAACACTTTTTTGAAAATATTTCGCTCAGCTTTGTACAAGTTCAGGTAATATTCGTGCTCCACATTGTGAGTTCGAACCAGTCTCAGCTGGCTTTTTAACAATTCATTGTCAAGGTATAAACAAGTATGGTGTCCTTCAAATAAAATTGGGAAATTATTTGACGATAAGTTGTTTAATAGCTGATTGTTATTTCGTGTAATTACAATGTATGGTTTAGTTGATAACTGATAGCGAATGCCATATTTCCGCGGATAGTAGAAAACCTTCGTGCAATACTTTTCAAGTTCAATGGCTTGTGGCCGGTCGTATTCAAAACAATGAAGGTAAACCGAAACACCACTTTCTGCAAGTGCTTTAATTTTATAGTAAATATCAATCACCCCGCCGTAATCGGGAGGATAAGGAATGTTAAAAGCAACCAATTGAAGAGCTGTTTCCAATGCTGAAATTTTATTCTAAATATAGAAAATAAAAAACCACAAACCGTTTCCCGACTTGTGGTTTTCTTGCTTGTTACTGAAAACTGTGACTGATAACTCTTTCTACTCTTCAATCAGTTTTATTTCACCATAACGGCTTTCGATCAAAACTGTTCCACCACCACTTCCAACCGTTCCATCAAGCGAAAATTTGGTGTTTTCTCGAATCTTGTTCCCCTTGTAGCGATCTGTTGGATAATTCACATCACAATAGCTGCAATCGGCCTTCAATTTGTAGTTTAATTCGTTTAGCCCAATTTTGATACCGCCATAGCTGTTGGTGATTTGAATCCGGTCGAATTTTGACCCAACTTTATCGATTTTCACTGATCCGTAGCCCGTATCGAGGTCCAGACTTTCAGTTAATGTTCCGATTTTATAATTGGTGTATTTGGATATCGATTTTAGCTTGCCGATCTCGTCGATATTAATCCCATCGTACTTTGAATCCAACGTCAGGCTTGATGTTTTGCCCAGATTTACTGTAGAATACTTGGAGTCCATTACAACACGGTTAATTTCGTCGGCATACAACTTTGAATATTTAATTTCCAGATTGGCATCATTTATTGTTTCCAATGTTGCTTTTCCGTATCCGAGAATAATTTTTATCGGGTTTCCGGCTGGCGACTTCATCTTTCCGGCGGTCATCGACCCGTAGCTGACATCAAATGATCCTTTGGCTTCCAATTCGCTAATCACTACATTACCGTATTTATTGACAATAGTCAAGTCTCTGTCCTTTGGTGTATTAATCAGGTAATCAATTGAAAATGAATTGTTCCCTCTGAAATTTTCTTCGATTTCAGTCTCGGCAATTACCAACCCACCATTTTTTTGCAGGCTGATATGAATCTTATTCATTAGCTCTTTTGCCCGGCTTTCAGAAGCATTATCTATGGTAATCAGTACCTTAATGGTAATTGAATCTCCACCATTGTCGTTGACTTTTACTTCTCCAAATTTGTTGGTAATCTGTAAGGCAGTAATTCCACTTTTGGACCAGCCTTTCCGGTATTGTTTGCTAAATTCGGCTCCTGCGGCATTGACCAGCAGCGTTGAAAATAACAATAAAGCTAGGGTGAGGTTAAATTTTGATTTCATTGTGTAAACGTTTATGTTGCTTCACTTCTTTTAATTTATTGATAACCAATGATAATACATTCATTCTTGACTGGTAATATTCGAGCATGGCGTTCACGACCCGTTCGTCATCAGGATTTGCCTTCAGGTCTTCGATCAACTTTTGATACATCTGGTCAAACTCTTTTTGTTCTTTCAGCATCATTTGTTGTTCCGATTCAGTAATCAAACCTTCCTTTTCGAACACATCAAGTTGTTTCATACCTGTTTGTATTGCATTGGTGTAATAAAATTCAACTTCCCGGTATTCGGGTGAAATTGAACCCAGTGAGAGAGTTTCTTTCTTTTCAGGAGTGAGCCAAATGCGGGCCTGATTCACTACTAACAATGCGAAAACTACGATGGCAGCTACTTTCAGTACCACTTGGAAATAGAGTTTTCGGGTAGGTTTCGAAGCTTTTTGAAGTCGGACTTCAAATCGTTCAAAGTGACCTTCCAGCGGTTCGTCATTCTGAAAAGAATGTTGGTTATTTAAGATTAATCTTTCTAATTCGTCCTTCATGACAGTCATTTTAATTGTATTGAAACAATTCTTCTTTGTGCAACATCTCCCGAAGTTTCAGCTTGGCCCGTAAATATTGCGATCGTGATGAAACATTGGTAATTCCGAGAATTTGCGAAATCTCTTCGTGGTCATATCCTTCAAGCAAATAAAGACTTAAAACAACCCGGTAACCATCGGGTAACCGTTGAATGGCCTTTTTTAGCTGTTCCATCTGAATTTCTGAAATCTCAAGTCCAACAGGTTCTTCGTCTGGAATTTTTTCATTCAGTTCTTCAAATTTCACTTTTCGCTTTTTCAGTTGATCCAATGAACGGTTGATCACAATTTTTTTCAACCAAGCGCCAAAACTCACTTTCCCTTCGTAGCTGTCGATCTTTGTAAACGCTTTTAAAAAGGCTTCCTGCATCACATCTTCAGCTTCAACTGCGTTGCCAACCATACGAAGGCAAACGTTGTACATGGGTTTATAATATGCCTTGTATAGCTCAAATTGTGACTGGGTGTCGCCTTTTCTACACCTTTCAATTGCATCATGATGAATATTTGGGTACTGCGTTTCCAAGTATTTGAATTTGTTTTCTGCTTGAATGACGATGGTCGGATTGGGAATGTTGCACGAAAGTGAAAAAAACTGGCAAATATGGATTGAATTAATTCGGGGTGTCAGCCATGTATTCCATCAGATCAATCAATTGCTTTTCATCTTTCGTGTTGATTTTGTTGGATTTTATATAGTCAATTACCTGCTGTGATATGGGTTGTAATGTTTTAATCAGTTTTTTTTGCGAATAAACCAAATGAGCCATCCCGTTACCATAAAGCAAATAAAACTGGGGAGGTAGTTTTTCAAACCGCAAAGAATCATTCTGGTTTGTCTTACCTGAAGGAGATTTAAGGACGACCTGATCCTTTTTTAATAATTGATAATCGCCTTCATACAATACCTGAAAGAAGCCATAGTCAACGTTCTTTGGTTTCATATATCTGGTATAGATAAATATCTTTCCTCCCATTTTTATTCGTTGGATTTCTGATGGAAATGCGATGGCAAGAATCTTTCCATCTTTTTTAAATTCCATATTATTGTTATAGAGGTTATATCTTAAAAAGATATCCTTTATTTCAACGCCATCCGTTTTTAAAATATATGATTTCTGAAATTGCCTATCAAGAAAGGGACTTCCTGCAATGTCCTTTTCTTCCAATTGTTTGTTTCCGTGGTTCTGGTTTAGATCATTCAATTTTGCGACTTCATACCCAACACCTTTCGCTTCTGAATGATTTCCTACCTGTCCAAATACATGAGCTGTCCATATTAATACCGAAAGAATGATCAAAACCGTTCTCATATTGTTTATTTTTAACGAATATTATTTTCCGTACAGGAACTTTGATTTTTATTGTTTGTTAAATATAGAAAAGATGTCGCACAATCATGAACATACAGGCCGAAATCTGGCTATAACCGTTATTCTGAATGGAATTATTACCATTGGACAGTTTGCCGGTGGCATTATCTCCGGAAGTTTGGCCCTGATTTCGGATGCCTTACACAACCTGAGTGATGTAATTTCGGTCATATTGGCTTATCTGGCGCATCGGATTGGACTTCGGCCACAAAATCAGAAATCCACGTTTGGGTATAAAAGAGCCGAAATACTAGCGGCATTCATCAATGCCATCACTTTAATAGCCATCTCTGTTTATTTGCTTGTTGAAGCTGTAAAGCGGTTTGTGAACCCAAAGGAAGTTGATTATTTGTGGATGCTTGGGCTTGGAATTTTGGGTGTTATTGCCAATGGATTGTCGGTTCTGATCCTTCATCACAACAAAGACGAGAATTTAAACATCAGGGCAGCCTATTTGCACTTGATCGGTGATGCCTTAACTTCAGTGGCAGTTGTTGTTGGAGCCGTTTGCATCTGGCTTTTCCATATTTACTGGATCGATCCATTGGTTACAGTCCTAATCAGCTTTTACATTTTTGTACACACATTTACAATCCTGAAAGAAAGTGTTGGCATCCTGATGCAGTTTGCACCACCGCAGATCGATCAGCAGAAAATTGTGGCGGTTTTGCAGCAGATACCCGAGATTCGCAGTGTTCATCACATTCACTTGTGGCAGTTGGATGATGATCGGGTTTACTTTGAAGCTCATTTGGTTTTAGTCGAAAATCGTCCGGTTTCGGATACACATCACATTACCGAAAATGCAAAGCAACTGTTGAATAATCGCTTTGGTATCAGTCATACTACTTTTCAGTATGAATATGCTACCTGTGAGGATTGTGTTTGCATAAAATGAATTAGATTATCCAATTTTCTTCCACTCAGCTTCAATCGCACCATAAGACCCTGCCGAAACCGGAACATTGGGTAATCTCACTTGATTTTTTACGGTTCCCATCAGTTCCATCAAGGCTTTCACTCCGGCAGGGCTTCTTTCTTTAAAGATTAGCTTCATTATTTCGGTCAGTTGATGGCGCCTGTTGGCAAGCATACTCCAATTTTTCTTTTTTTTTAATAGTTTCCATTCCAAATGGATAATAGTTTCCATTTAAAATGAAAGCTATTATATTTGTACTCATAATCAAATAATAACGATATGATTCAAGCTGAATTTCTTCGGGAAATTATAGAGCAACAGCGTTTATCTGTTATAAACAAGGATCCAGGAATGGTTAGGGAGCAATTAAAATCGTTGGACGAACTGAAATCGGTTGCTTTGATTGTTTCTGGAATTCGTCGTTGTGGAAAGAGTACTCTTTTATTTCAACTACTTCGTGCAAAATATTCTGGTGCTTTCTACATGAATTTTGACGACCCGCGTCTTTATGATTTTGGAGTTGACGACTTTGTGAAATTAGATGAATTGATTGCTGAATTTGAGAGCGATGTTTTAATGTTTGATGAAATACAGTTGATCAAAGGTTGGGAAAGGTATGTGCGTCAAAAACTGGATGAAAATTTTCAGGTTTTCGTTACAGGCTCAAACGCTTCTTTATTAAGCAGAGAATTAGGGTCAAGTTTAACCGGAAGGCATATAACCAAAGAACTTTTTCCATTTTCTTATCAGGAATACTGTAATTTTCATCAACTTACTCCATCAGAACAATCAACATTGTCCTATTTAAAGGAAGGTGGTTTTCCTGAATATCAGAAACAAAAGATCAATGAAATTTTGACTTCCCTACTTGACGATATTTTGGTTCGGGATATTGCTGTTCGCTATAATATTCGTGATGTACGAACGCTTCAGCGTCTCACTCTTTTTTTACTGGCAAATATTGGAAACCGAATATCAGGCAACAAGCTAAAAGCCAATTTTGGTATTTCTTCGGCAACTACCATATTAGACTATTTTTCCTATTTGGAACAAAGCTATTTATTGGCTTTTGTCCCGATGTTCGATTACTCGTTGAAAAAGCAAAATATCAATCCTAAGAAAGTTTATGCTATTGATACAGGCCTGGTGGAAGTCACCACACCTCGTTTCAAAAGTGATGAAGGACACAAGTTGGAAAATCTTGTTTTCCTGGCGTTACGGAGAAATATAAAGGATATTTATTATTTCTCGGACAAAGGAGAATGCGATTTTCTGGTGATGGAAAAAGGAATTATTTCCCAGGCCATTCAGGTTTGCACAGAATTGAACAAAGACTGTTTGCAACGTGAAACTTCAGGCTTATTTGAAGCAATGAACAAATTTGGATTAATGAACGGAGTAATTGTTACTCTTGCTCAGAAAGATCAATTTTCACAGGGTAGAATGACTATTCGCGTTATCCCTTTTCACGAATTCAGGCCATAACTTTTTTATCCAATTTTCTTCCACTCAGCTTCAATCGCCGCATAAGTTCCAGCCGAAACTGAGACGTTGGGTAATCTAACTTGATTTTTTACGGTTCCCATCAGTTCCATCAAGGCTTTCACTCCGGCAGGGCTTCCTTCTTTAAAGATGAGTTTCAGCATTTCAGCCATTTCTAAATGTAGCTGAGTGGCAAGAGGCAAATTCCCTTCAAGCGACGCATGTGTCAATTGGCTTAGTTTTTCAGGCAAAGCATTGGCGATAACCGAAATAACACCGATCGAGCCGATGGCAATAGACGGTAGGGTCAAACCATCGTCGCCTGAAATGACCTTAAAGTAGTCTGGCGCTTCATGAATAATCTTAGAAAATTGTGCTAAAACGCCACAGGCCTCCTTGGTGCCAACAACTTTCTCTGAAAGTCGGGCAATCCGAAGCGTGGTTTCGGTTTCCATATTTACGCCTGTACGTCCAGGTACATTGTACAAAATGACTGGAACCGGACTCGCTTCAACAACAGCTTTAAAGTGTTGGAAAAGCCCTTCCTGTGTGGGTTTGTTGTAATATGGAGTTACCGAAAGAATGGCATCAATACCTTCAAAATTGGTATTTTTAATGGATTGAACCAGGCCAAGTGTATTGTTGCTGCCAATTCCAACTACAATTTTTAGCCGTCCGGCATTTTTTTCAATGACAAAACGTACGATTTCCTTTTTTTCTTCATCCGAAAGGGCAGGGGTTTCACCTGTGGTTCCAAGTACCACCAAATAATCAATTCCTCCTGAAATCTGATCTTCAACTAATCTTCCCAATGCGCTGTAATCAACGCTCATATCTTCATTAAAAGGAGTTATCAATGCTACTCCGGCTCCCATAAATGGATGTGTCATTCTATCGTTGTTTTATTAATCCGTTTTAAATAATACAAAATTTGTTCGGCCATTTGGCTAGCTTCTGGTTTATCCTGAAATTCAATATTCAGATCGAAATAATTTGTTGAACCACCGGCATAACCAATCTTAAATGTTGCTTCAGATAAAGCTGTCGTGTAAACCATCGGAAAGCTTTTCTGCCCGGTTAAATCAATCAGAATGTCAAATTTTTGGTGAATAAAATCCTCGACCAACTGCGTTTTGGGAATTTCGAGCCACCAACTTGTTTGTTTTCTCGAAAAGCCATTAATTTCCTCAGGAATAACAGCCTTCTTTAATGGGAAGTAACAAAGTCCGTCAGCCTTAATTCCAGCTAAATACAGTTCGTTTTTAACCTTGATAAAAGCCTCCTGCTGATCGATCTCCCAAAGGATTCCAACAGTTTGAGCAGAATCAAGATTGACCACCTTTTTCTCCCTGACCACTAAATTCATTTTCGAATTCAGTATCCGATTGGCAAGCTTTGATTTTATTCCCATGATTTTGTGCAAAAATAACAATTCGTTTGTTTTTGGATGTTTAAATTCATTAAAAGTTTTAGATTGATACAAAAAAGCTTAATAAAACGATAATCTATTACTTTTAGTCGATCATCTTCAAGAAGTCGTCCTCTGAGATAATCGGGATGTTTAACTTTTCGGCCTTTTCCAGTTTGCTCGGGCCAATGTTGTTTCCGGCCAGTAAATAATTGGTGTTTTTTGAGATGGAACTTACATTTTTACCTCCATTCTGTTCAATCATTTTCTTCAGGTCGTCGCGCGAATTCTTCTCGAAAGTTCCTGAAATAATGATTGACAGGCCATTCAATTTTTCGGAACGATTAGCGATGCTTTCTTCATCCAGATGCATTTGGAGACCTTTTTGCTTTAATCGCTCTACCAATTTCACATTTTCAGGATTCGAAAAATAAAGTTGAACACTTTCAGCGATTCGTCCGCCAATCTCGTCAATAGCTGTTAATTCTTCCAGGCTGGCTTTTTCAATGTTTTCAATACTGATCAGCCGGTTGGCAAGAATTTTTGCGACTGTTTCGCCCACAAAACGAATTCCAAGCGCGAATAGTACTTTTTCAAAAGGAACGTTTCGCGATTCGTCGAGACTTTTCAGTATCCTGTCGGCCGATTTGTCGCCTAAACGGTCGAGCCGGCTAATTTGTTCTTTCTGTAAGTCGTAAATGTCGGCAATATTGCGAATCAGATTTTCACTGTACAGTAAATCAGTGGTTTCGGCGCCCAATCCATCAATGTTCATGGCTTTACGACCGATGAAATGCTCCATCTTTCCTTTAATTTGGGGAGGGCAGCCATCTTCGTTTGGACAATAGTGGGCTGCTTCACCTTCTTTCCGGATCAATGCCGTGCAACATTCAGGACAGTTTTTGATGAAATCTACCGGTTGAGCCATTGGATGCCGCGAAGCCGGATCGACACCAGTAATTTTGGGGATAATTTCGCCGCCCTTTTCAACAAATACGGTGTCGCCCAAGTGCAAATCTAAATTGCGGATGATATCGGCATTATGCAACGAAGCCCGTTTTACGGTAGTTCCGGCCAAAAGAACCGGGTCAAGGTTTGCCACTGGAGTTATGGCCCCGGTTCGTCCAACCTGGTAGGAGACCGACCGCAAAATGGTGCTGGCCTGTTCAGCTTTGTATTTATAAGCAATAGCCCAGCGTGGCGATTTTGCAGTTGTTCCAAGATACGATTGCAAACTCAGCGAATTTACCTTGATTACAATTCCATCAGTGGCGACAGGCAATTCGAAACGTTTGGTGTTCCATTTGCGGATGAAAGCGATAACTTCATCAATATTGGCGCATTTTTTAGTATCCGGAGAAATCTTGAAACCCCATTCACGGGCGGCTTGCATGTTTTCCAGATGACCATCGGTTGGTAGATTTTCGCCCAGCAAATAATAAAAATAGGCATCCAGTTTTCGTTCAGCGACAACCGACGATTTTTGCGATTTTAATGTTCCGGATGCCGCATTGCGAACATTGGCAAACAGTTGTTCCCCTTCTTCTTCGCGCTCCTGATTAATCCGGTCGAATTCAGAAAACGGGAGAAGAATTTCACCCCTAATTTCAAATTCAGCGGGATAACCTGATCCTTTCAGTTTCAGAGGAATACTTTTGATTGTCCGCACATTGCCGGTTACATCGTCGCCAAAAGCGCCGTCGCCACGGGTAATTGCCTTGTCAAGCTCTCCGTTTTTGTAACGCAAGCTGATCGAAGTTCCATCGTATTTTAGCTCACAAACGTATTCGAAAGACTGGTCGGTGAGTTTCCGTATTTTTTGGTCGAAGTCACGCAATTCTTCTTCGGAATAGGAATTGGAAAGCGAAAGCATCGAATACTGATGTTTGACCTGCTGAAACTCTTTATTCAGGTCACTTCCAACGCGTTGGGTAGGCGAATTTGAATCGAAAAATTCAGGGTTTTCCGTTTCAAGTTTCTCCAGTTCTTTCATCAACATGTCAAACTCCTGGTCGCTTATAACAGGCTGTGATAAAATGTAGTAACGATAGTTATATTCTTCAAGGGTAGAACGCAGTTCAGCGATTCTTTTTTCGATATCTTCTTTGGCCATTTTTCAAAAATTTGCACTAAAAATACGAAAAAGAAAAACCCCATAGACACACCGGGCACAATAGAAGAAAAACTATGTGACCGGTGTAACCATGTGGCTCAATAAATACCTGAAGAATCCCGGTGAATTTCAGGAGGTTTAGTTTTTCTGATCCTTTTTCTGCATGAAATGGGAAACAACCAGCGCAATACCACCGAAAAGGAAAATCATAGAGAAATAAGCTGGTTCTTCTTCCATTCCACCTTCGGTTAAAAAGTAACCACAAAGGATGCCAAGAGCGATACCGACTAAAAACAGGCCAAGCTTAAAACTTCCATGACCCGAATTTGCATCTGGTTTTGCTTTAAATAGCTCAGGATCTGCACCTTTTTCAATTAATGCCAGACGTTCTTTGTTTCGGGTGGTTAAATGCACGTACAATGAGGCAAATACCAGAGCGAAGAACGCAAATGGGATTAAAACTCCTAATGTTTCTGTTTGCATAATATTCAATTTTTAGTGATTATTTGTTTTCAAACTCGCTGTTATGACGCAGGTATTTTGCCGCGGTTACAAGTTGATTGAAAAAAGTTCGAAGTGCCTAAAGTGAACTGGAGTTCGAAGTTGAAGAATTGTTACGAGTTTCGGGTGGCGAGTTTCGGGAATTGCCAACTGCGACTGAATACTGCGACTTTTCTCTAATTCCTGTTTCATTTTAAAATTTTCACAGCTTCAAATATTTTTTCCTGAAAACTGTAACCGAATCCGTCGAAGCTCGTCTATTGGTTTAGAATGAATAAACCTGATGACATATACTACATTGAGGCGGTCAGGAAAGGCAATGTTCAGGCATTTTCTTTTTTGATTGAGAAGTATCAGAAACTGGTATATACATTGGCATTAAAATTACTGAAAAAGCCTGAAGAAGCTGAAGAAATGGCTCAGGATACTTTTGTAAAAGCATTCCAGAAGCTCGATAGTTATGAAGGCAAATCAAAATTTTCGACCTGGCTGTACAGTATTACTTATAATGCGTGTATTTCTGAATTAAGAAAACGCCGGATTGAATTTAAATCGCTCGATGATCGGCAAATTTCCGATCAGGATGAACAGAAAATGTATGATTATTATCGGGAGACTAAAAAAGAAGACCAGGAAAAATACCTGAATCTGGCACTGGAAAAGCTACCTGAAGACGACCAGGTTTTGGTTACGCTTTATTATTACGAAAGTCAATCGATGGATGAGATAAGTCAGATTACAGGACTTACGGTCAGTAATATAAAGGTTAAGATTCATCGGGCGCGAAAAAGAATGTACACGATATTACACGAGATGTTGAAAGAGGAAGTATATTCGCTATTATAGCGTAGCGCAAAGAGCATGGAGCGAAAACTTTAAATTTTGAACTTGAAACTTATTACGATATGAACAAGCTGGATAAACAATTTGAGCAATTGATGAAGGGAGTCCAAATCGACTCACCATCGTCAGATTTTACCCTCAGGGTAATGAACCGTATTCAGGCTGAAGCTGCGGCTCAACGGAAACCAATATTGCAAAATTACCAACCGGTCATCAGCAAGAGAACCTGGATAATCCTGATTGTTGCATTTATCTTGTTGCTGATTTATATAACAGTTTCGAGCCAGGATGCAGCACCAGCAAGCAATACCGGTTTCTGGTCAACGGTTTCAGGAAAAATTGGATTGTTAAATAATCAGGAAGCATCATCGATCCTGAAGAAGGGAACCGGATTGTTTACCTCAATCCCGACAATTGCCTACCTGATTTTGATGGCATCTCTGGCACTTTGGACACTCGATTCAGTTTTGACCAGATTCAGGCATCATTCACCTGAGATTCGGCTAAGCTAAAAATCAGGGAGCTAAGCGGTGAATAATCCACTTGTTATCCGACAGGCAGAATTCAATCCGGTCGTGCAGCCGGTTTGAACGTCCTTGCCAAAACTCAAAATATTCAGGTCGAATTATAAAGCCACCCCAATGAGGTGGTTTTATAATTTCGTGATCATGAAAATACTGCTGATAAAGGGCGAAATTCTCGTCAAGAACCTGTCGGCTTTCGATAATCCGGCTCTGTGGCGAGGCCCAGGCTCCCAACTGACTGTCGATTGGGCGCGATTTGAAATAGTCCGTAGAAGATTCTTCCGATATCCGTTCTGCCACACCTTTAATCCGAACCTGTCTTTCGGTTTTAGACCAAAAGAAATTCGCGGTAACGTTTGGGCTTGCTGTTATTTGCCGACCCTTTTTGCTGTTGTAATTGGTGAAAAATACCAGTCCTTCGGAGTTAACTTCCTTTAAAAGAACAACTCTTGAATCAGGATACCCTTTTGAATCAACTGTCGAGAGTACCATGGCTGTGGGTTCAGGATTATCCTCTTCTATGGCCGATTTCAACCAATCCTCTAATTGCCTGAAAGGGTCTGGGCTGATCGATTCTTCAGTAAGCTCCGATTTCTGATAATTGGTGCGTAAATCTCTTAGCATATTCAAAACGGTTATGGTTTTCTATGCTTTATAAAACAAGGTAAATGCAGTTTTGTTAATCCTGAAGATAAAATCTACTACACCATAAAGGGCAGTTAACTATTCCAAAACTATTAATTCCGCCTGGTATCCTGCTGTTTTCAATACTGATGTAATTTCTTCGGGACTAATATTTTCTGTTTCAACTGTCAAAATTTTGTCCGGCGAATTGGTATCGACACCCCATTTCGAAATGCCTTCAATTTTGTTTAAAAATGGGGTGACAGTGGCGATGCAACCGCCACATTTGATGCTTGTTTTGAATTTTAAAGTGTTCATTTTATAATATTTAAGTTTCTGTAGTTCCTATCGTTTCTAAGTTTCTATGGTTAATTGTCATGTGATCATCACCACAACAACCACAACCACGACAACTATTTTCCTTCCAACTTTTTAAATCTCAGTCGCAAACTATTGCTTACTACCGAAACCGAACTCATGGCCATCGCTGCTCCTGCAATCATAGGGTTGAGCATGAATCCAGTGAAAGGATATAGCAATCCGGCTGCAATGGGAATCCCTATAATGTTGTAAATAAACGCCCAGAACAGGTTTTGTTTGATAGTTCGGATCGTTTGTTTCGAGAGTTCGATGGCAAACGAAATTGATTCAAGTCTGGATGAAACGATGGTCATTTTGGCCACATCCATCGCAATGTCTGATCCGCTGCCCATGGCAATACTCACATCGGCCTGCGCCATAGCGTGCGAATCGTTGATTCCGTCGCCGGCCATCGCCACTACTTTGCCCCGCTGCTGAAGGTTTTTGATGTATTCGGCTTTGTTTTCAGGCAAACATCCGGCTTTGTAAATATCAATTCCGGTTTGCCGGGCTACCGAATGGGCGGTATTTTTATTATCGCCGGTAAGCATATGGATTTCGATACCGCTGCGTTTTAGCTTTTCAATTGCCGCAACCGATGAGGCTTTGATTGGATCGGTAATGGCGATAATAGCCAGAATCTGATCTTCACGACCAAAGAAAAGAACGGTTTTGGCCTGCTCCTGAAGAGTGTCGGCTGTTTCTTTGTCTTCCGGAGTGAGCAGAATTCCAGATTCAATCATCAAACGCTCGTTTCCAACGGCAAACTTTGATTCCTGAACGGTGGCTGAAACGCCCCGCCCTGTTTGACTTTCAAAATGTTCGACGAGTAAAGTTTGTACATTTTCATTTCTTAAAGCTCCTGAAATCGCTTCTGCCAGCGGGTGTTCCGATTGAGATTCGATGCTGAATAAAATGGATTTCAGCGTCTCCGAATCTTCGGTTCTCCACAGTAGGTCGGTTACCTGCGGCTTTCCTTCAGTAATGGTCCCGGTTTTGTCAAGCACGAGGGTGTCAATCTTGTGAGCAAGTTCCAGTCCGTCGGCATCTTTAATTAAAATGCCCAATTCAGCACCGCGACCAATACCCACCATAATAGCCGTTGGAGTAGCCAATCCGAGCGCACAGGGGCAAGCAATGATTAAAACCGACACCATTGTGAGCAAGGCTTGTGACAAAGCATTCTCTCCGCCCAAAATCATCCAAACGACAAAACTGAGAATAGAAATTGAGATGACCACCGGAACAAATACCGATGCCACTTTATCAACCAGTTTCTGGACCGGCGGTTTGCTGCCCTGCGCTTCCTGAACCATCCGGATGATGCGGGCCAGCAAGGTTTCGCTACCCACTTTTCGGGCTTCCATCACAAAACTGCCTTTCTGGTTGATGGTTCCGGCAAAAACCTGATCTCCTGTTGATTTTTCAACTGGTAAAGGTTCGCCGGTAATCGAACTTTCGTCAACAAACGAAGTTCCTTCGAGCAAAATGCCGTCAACCGGAATGCGTTCTCCGGGCTTCACACGCAGTTTATTGCCAATTTTTACTGCCGAAATGGGTTGAATAGATTCAATCCCAAAGTTTTCAACCAGAGAGACCGTATCGGCCTGCAAGCCCATCAGTTTTTTAATGGCCGATGAGGTGTTGGCTTTGGCTCGCTCTTCAAGCATTCGTCCCAACAAAATAAATACAATGATGACAGCCGAAGCTTCGAAATACACCGGAGGATGGCTGTCGCCGAACATCAGGAAATGCGGAAATATCGTATTAAAAAGGCTGAATGTCCAGGCAATTCCGGTGCTCAAGGCAACCAGCGTGTCCATATTGGTTTTACCGTGTTTCAGTTGCTTAAAGGCATTAACGAAAAAGCTTCTTCCGAACCAGAAAACCACCGGAGTTGAGAGCGCCAGCATAATCCAGTTGGCAAAAGGTAAATCCATCATGAACATTCCGATAATCACTACAGGCAACGTCAGGATGGCTGAAAAAATGGTTTTCCGTTTCAAAACAACCGACTCGTGTTGCTTGATTTCTTCCTGAAGATCAGCTTCGTTTTCGTCGCAGAGGATATCGAAGCCAATGGATTGAATGGCCGAGCGGAAGGTTGTTGGATTGGTGATTTCAGGATTGTATTCGACCCAAACACTGGCGGCCGCAAAGTTGATGGATGCACTGATTATTCCCTGCTGGCTTTTCAGCATACTTTCGACGCTTGCCGCGCACGAAGCACAACTCATGCCGGTAACCGGAAAATTTTTTTTGATTGTTGTTTCCATGACCTTATCTTTTTCTGCAAAGTTAAAGGCCGGAAACCACCGAAGTTTTATACAATTTCGGGTTTAGTTTATAAAATTTATTGATTACACTTTGTCGAGCGGGATGCGCTTATTGTCTTTGATATGTTTGAAATGCTTTGGAGTAAGCCCGGTGATTTTTTTGAATTGCGCCGAAAGGGCCGAAACGCTGCTATAACCTAGTTCCCATGCAATCTGGCTGAGGGTTAGTTCGTCGTAAACCAATAATTCTTTCACCCGTTCAATTTTCTGGCTGATGATGTATTTTTCGATGGTTGTGCCTGTTACTTCCGAAAAAAGGTTGCTCAGGTAATTGTAATCCTTGTTAAGTTTCGATTCGAGGTATGCCGAATAATTCACCTTGATGTCTGCCTCATTTTTATAGCGAATCAGTTCAATAACCAACGTTTTGATTTTCTCGATGAGCTGACTTTTTGAATCGTCAATGAGCTCGAAGCCATAGCTGGTAAGCTTTTCACGCAAAACCTGAAGTTTTTCAGGAGAAACCGATTTTGTAGTTTCCACTTCGCCCAAAGCAACATCCGTGGGCTGGTAATCCAGCTCCTGAAATATCCCTCGCACCGCCATGATGCAGCGAGGGCAAACCATATTTTTGATGAAGTATTTCATTGTTATATTTTACTCATCCTCTAGCTGTGACAATGGTCGCAACTGCAGCTTTTCCCTTTCGCTTTTTCAAAAGCTTCTTTGCCTTCCGAAACCGAGAACCAGATCAATCCGGCAGCCCCGATTACGTCGGCGTAGGCAAAACCAGTAAATTCATAAATCAGGCTCGAAACGAGCAGAACGACCGACATATATACGCAGATCTTGGTACAATTGGCATCCGAAATAATGGGGTCGGAATGCAGTTTTTTACCAGTCGATTTCTTGGCATTCATCAGCCAAATCATAACGGCAATGGAAATAAGCGAAATAATTATTCCCCAGAAAGTTGTTTCGGGTTTTCGATTGTTGATGAGGTTGACTATAATTCCGGCCACTAAACCAACAGAAAGCAGGTAGAACGCGGTGCCTGTAACTTTCAATGCTTTGATTTCAAACTCACTTTTCGGGCTGGTCGGATTTTGCCGGATGCGGCGGATCATAACTGCAATACCGATGCCCGACATCACTTCAATAAAGCTGTCCACACCAAATCCAAAAAGCGTCAGGGTTTCGTCTTGGTATCCCAAAAACATGGAAATAACGCCTTCTGCAAGGTTATAAAATATGGTGAAAAGGCTTAAAAGATAAGCCTTTTGATATAGTTTTTCTTCTGAATCATTCATTTACTGAAGTATTTCACGGCGTTGGTTGATGAAGCCAAATTAATCATTTTTAATGATATTTTTTTGCGAAGCTAAACTAACCCGAACGATTCGACACCACTGTGCAACGACTCAATAACCTTTTCCAGTTTACCTTTTACTTCGGCGGCAAGTTTGGCCAATTTTGGGTTTTCAATGGCCATCATCGATGCAATTGGGTCAACGGCGCTCACCTCTATCACATTCTTTTTAAGTTCCTGAACAACCACATTACAAGGGAGCATCGTCCCGATTTTGTCTTCACTTTGCAGCGCTTTGTAAGCATATGCCGGATTACAGGCACCCAGAATGGTGTATCTCCTGAAATCAACATTCAGTTTTTCTTTGAATTTATCATGAATATTGATTTCAGATAATACTCCAAAGCCCTGAATGGCCAGTGCTTCTTTAACTTCGTCAATGGCCTGTTCAAACGTGGCGTCAATCTTCTTGCTGATGTAGTACTTCATGGCTTTTAGTTTTTAATTATTAAACGTTATTCGCTGAATCAGGCGTTTACCTAAGACTGGAGGTAATTCTGTTGATTTTGAGGTTTTTCAATTGATTTACACAAGTACATAAACAAACTGACCTGATGAATTTGTTCATCAGGTCAGTCGAATTGTGTGAAACTTTATTTTCGGTACAGGCAGCACTCCGGAAGTTCTTTGTAAACGTTGTCTGGAGCTTTGAACTTTTCGGTGTCATGACCAACTTTGGCAATCGCTTTCTGGATGCCATCCGATTTGGTTTTTGTCTCATCAAACTGGACATGCAGCATTTTTGTTTCTGAATTCCATTCAGCCGAACTTACTCCTGGAACTGATTTGGCGGCCGTTTCAATCCGGTCTTTGCATTGTTCGCAATTGCCTGAAACTTTGAATTGAGCCTTAGAGAGGGTTTCAGCACTCACAGGGTGCCTCTGAGTCACCCCGTGAGTATCCGATATGGTATTCATCATGCTTGGTTTACCTTCCAACTGTGCCGCGGCATCCACGCTGAAAGCCCCTTGGGTGACAATTTCTTCACCATCCGTTAAGCCGTTAGTAATCACGTAACTTTCACCCAGTTTTGGACCCAATTCAATTTCGCGGAGATGAAAGATCGCTTCATCGCCATCCTGTTTCACGTAAACCACGGAGCGTTTGCCTGTCCACAGCACAGCCGAAGCCGGAATGACCAACATGTCTTTGTATTCGGCAAGGTTCGATTTTACGATGCCAGTAGCAAACATTTCAGGCTTTAGCTTGCCACCTGGATTGCCGATTTCAACCCGAACTTTGGCCACGCGGTTCACTGGATCAATCACCGGATCGATGAATTTTATTTTTCCGGAGAACGATGTGCCGGGCAATGCCTGAATGGTAAAATCAATCTGATCGCCGTTTTTCAGGAAAGGAAGATCGCTTTCGTAAGCGTCAAACAAAATCCAAACGCGTGACAAATCGGATACTTCGTAAAGCACGGTTCCGGCGCTCACATAGTCGCCCATGTTGATGCGACGAGCTGTAACAATGCCTGAAGTGGTTGCCTCTATGTCGATGTTTGATTGGATATTATGCGAATTTTCAATTGATGAAATCTGGGCATCCGAAAGTTTCCACTGATGCAGTTTCTCTTTCGCCGCTTCGTAGATTTCCGGTTGTGTCTGTTGGGTTTTGGCCGCTTCAAGCAATTCCTGCTGGGCGGTGACCAGTTCCGGAGAATAGATCGCTGCCAGCTTTTGTCCTTTGCGAACAGGTTCGCCGGTGAAATTGACCAACAGCTTTTCGACCCTTCCGGAGATGTGAGCTACTTGATTTTGCAGCAAACGTTCATCGGCTTGCACTTTTCCGTAAAGCCGCAGTTCTTTTTCCGGATTTTGGCGCGAAACGACCGAGGTTTGCACGTTGGCCAGCTGAGCCGCTTCTTTGGTCAGATGAATGGCCATTGGATCAGCCTGCGAAGCTGCATTTGAATTGAGTAAAATCAGATCCATTGCACAAATGGGGCATTTCCCCGGCTTGTCCATGCGTATTTGTGGGTGCATCGAGCAGGTCCAAACTTCGGCTTTTGCCTCGTCAGCAGAGTGTACATGCTCTTCTTTCGCCTGATTCGGGTTTTCTTCGGTTTTATCGGGAGAATGAAAAACCGCCCATCCGATGAAAAGTCCAATGACGACAAGTAAACCGCCGCGGACATATTGATTTGAAGGTAATTTATTCATGATTTGTCAATTTTATTGTGGTTGTGAACAAGCCATCAGGCGTTTGATCCAGGCAATGGCGGTATTGTTATCCGAAATCGCTTCAATCTGTTTCGTTTCATAATCGAATGTTTGCTGACGGATGCGAAGCAAATCAGTTAATCCGGAGCCTGATGATGAGAAACTTTTCAGCAAAATATTCAGCGATTTATTGGCCAAATCAGCCTGATTTTGGTAAAGTTTCATACGTCGCCGGGCATCCTGATAAAGCTGAATGGCTTCGTAATATTCGGTTTGCAGCGCATTGGTCGTTGCCTGGTAATTTTGCTGTGTCGCCACTTTCTGAAGCCTGACTTCCTCCTGCATGGCTTTGTACTTTTTCCGGTAAATGGGCAAAGTAACCGTCACCATGGGCATAATCATATCAACGCCGTTCATGTCGGGAGCCATTGCTGCCGGATCTTTTTTGATCAGCGAATAATTTACACCAAGTCCAACCATGGGGTAGCCCATTTTGGTGACCATCTGCTGGCGGGCGTCGAGCGATTTCTGTTCGTATTCGAGCATTCCCAGCATCGGGCTGTCGGAGAACATGCTGTCTGAAACTGTTGCCAATGAAAAGCCAAGCGAATCAACAGTTAGTTTTTCTGTGAGTTGCACAGGTGTTCGAGGGTTTCTGTTCAGGAATCCGTTCAATCGTGCCGAAATGGTTTGCAACTGATCTTTCTGTAACGAAATACTGTTTTCGAGTTCAGCAATTTCCATCTGGATGCGGTACAAATCGGCCAACCCTGAACCTCCGGATGAACTCATGGGGCTTGATGGCATGGCTGCTGGGGTAGAAGTCGGAGAGTCTCCGGCATTACCACCGCCCATTGTATTCATTCCTGGCGAACCGGATGCCGTTGTTTGCTGATTTCCTCCGGAAATTGAAGGGACTGAAGAAGCATTTCCACCGATCGAAGCAGCTTTAAACTTCACCACAGAAAGTCGTTCGAGCGTGCGTAAAATCTCCAGGTTTTTTTTCGAAATTCGAACTGATTGTTGAACCTTTTGCAATTCGTTCCAGCTTTGCTGCACATCAAAATAAACCTGCAATTTGGCTTCGCGAAACGATTCGAATTTGGCTTTGGCCATCAGGCTCATCTCGTCTTTGGCATTTTTCAACTGGCCAAACCACGGAAACATCTGCATCAGGCGGATATCGGCCACCTGTTTGCCGCCAACCAGTTCCATCGGGCTAAGGAAAATGCCGGTACTCAGCTCCGGATCGGGCAAACCGCCCACCTGCGGAACTTTTTGCAGCGAGGCTTCATATTCGGCCAGTTTCTGCAAAACCGTCGGGTTGTTTTTGGCCGCAAGTTCAAGGTAAACCGTCAGCGAATCCTGCGAATAAGCGGAGAAGCTGAGTGTAATTATGCTGGCAAGTATGATTAATTTTTTCATTTGTCTAACTTTTTGAACCACAATAGGTAACATAGAAAAATTTAAACTATGTGTTCTATGTGGTTAATATTCTTTTTTACTGCATTTTCCCGCCACATCGACTGAAACATAGGCACTACGAAGACGGTCATCACCTGAATGATCATTCCGCCAAACATGGGGATGGCCATCGGGATCATGATGTCGGAACCTTTGCCATTGGATGATAAAACAGGCAGCAACGCGATCACTGCCACCGCAGTCGTCATCATTGCCGGTCGCACACGTTTCAATCCGGCAGCAACCACAGCCTCACGAACCTCGTGAACGGTCGCCGGATGCCGCTGTTCAAATACCTGATGGATATACGTTCCCATAATCACTCCGTCGTTGGTAGCAATTCCGAAGAGGGCAATAAATCCGACCCAAACGGCCACACTCAAGTTAATCGGGTGCATCTGAAACATATCGCGCAGGTTGATTCCGGCAACCGAAAAGTTCATAAACCAGTCCTGACCATACAGCCACAACATGATAAAACCACCGGCAAACGCCACAAATACGCCTGAAAAATGAATGAAAGAAGCTGTCACCGTTCGGAACTGGAAGTAGAGCAGTAGCAGGATGACAACCAAACTCAGCGGAACAACAATAGCCAATCGTTTGGTGGCACGCATTTGCTGTTCGTAATTTCCGGCGAATTTGTATGACACCCCAGCTGCCAGTTGAAGTTCTCCTGATTGGGTTTTCTGTTTCAGGATTTTGGCGGCTTCGTCAACCACATCCACTTCGGCTTTGCCTTCCAGCTTATCGAAAATGACATAGCCAACCAGAAATGTATTTTCGCTGCGAATCATCTGTGCGCCGCGCGTGTAGTCGATTTCGGCAATTTCGCTCAATGGAATTTGAACGCCGTTCATCGCAGGAATCAGGATGCGTTTGATGTCTTCCGGATTATCGCGCAACTCGCGGGCATAACGCACCCGAATCGGGAACCGCTCACGGCCTTCCACCGAATTGCTCAGCGACATACCGCCCACAGCGACCTGCAATATCTCCTGAACGTCGCTCACACTCATGCCGTAACGCGCCATGGCTTCGCGGTTCAGTTTAATTTCGAGGTAGGGCGCGCCAACCGCCCGATCATAAAATACCGACGAAGCTTTCACTGAAGGTACATCTTTCAACGCTTGTTCGAATTGCATTCCGGCTTTTTCGATGCTTTCCAGATCAGGGCCGTAAACTTTCAAGCCCATCGGCGCACGCATTCCGGTCGAAAGCATCACCAGCCGGGTTTCTATCGGCTGTAATTTAGGCGCTGAAGTCAGTCCCGGAATGTTGGTCACTTTAACAATTTCATTCCAGATGTCGTTGGGCCGCTTAATTTCAGGCCGCCACTGACGGAAATAATCGCCGTCAGAGTCTGCAATCAGACTGTCGGTCGGAATGATCCGGAAAGTTTCTTTCTCTGGATTGTATTTTCCTCCGTTTTTCAGGAGATAACTGCCGTCGCGGTCGGTTTTAAACTGCATCCGGTGACCGTTTTCATCCAGAATATACTCTGGACGGTAATTGATTGTATTCTCGAACATCTGCACCGGCGCGGGATCGAGCGCCGAATTGACACGGCCCCATTTGCCAACAGCCACTTCCACCTCAGGAATGGCTGACAGCCGTTTGTCGAGTGTTTCGATGTAATTCAGGTTCATTTCGATGCTCGAATGCGGCATACTGGTAGGCATCAGCAGGAACGAACCTTCGTTGAGCGAAGGCATAAATTCCTTGCCAGTTCCGGGAAAAGCTTTGGTCGATTTTTGCCAAAGGGCTGTTTGCCTGAAACTGCTCCATCCCACTTTTTCCAGTCCGGTGGCAGCAAAACAAAAAATTCGGTCGGTTCCCTGCCAGACAAGCATTCCGAAGAGTAAGGTAAACGCCGGAAGCAGGAGGAATTTCCATTTGTGGATGAGGCACCAGCGCATGATCGACTCGTAAAAATGAACCATCGACATTAGCGCCAGAAGGATTGCGGACACAATTCCGGCGACAAACAGGTAATTGACAAGCGTGCTGTTGTGCGCGCCCAAGGGAAGCCATTCAATCGACAGGTAATAAACGGCGGTCAAAACCGTGATGGCGATGTTGATGTAATTCGGGTATTCTTTCTGTTGTTCAGGCCAGCGATAATCGAGCAAATTGTTGATGCCGATGGCCACCAAAGCCAGTGCAGGCCAGGCTTGCCAGATTGCAACAAACAGGATTCCGGCGGCAATAAGGCTTCCGTTCCATATTTTGCTGATCTTTTTGGCGTCGAACCGAATGGAAAAGAACAGATAAGTCAGTGTTGGCAAAACGATAATTCCAAGCAGAAAGGCCGAAATTAGCGCAAATGTTTTGGTGAAAGCCAGCGGATGAAAAAGCTTTCCTTCAGCGGCTTCCATGGCAAAAACCGGCAAAAAGCTGACAATGGTGGTGGCAATGGAAGTAACCACGGCATCGCGCACTTCGGTGGTCGCCTGATAAATGACGTCCAGTAATTTTTTGCCGCGGATGCCTTTATTTTCGGGCATTTCGAGGTGCCGGAGGATGTTTTCGACATCCACAATCCCGATATCGACCATCACGCCGATGGCAATGGCAATACCCGAAAGGGCGACAATGTTGGCATCAACACCGAAAAAGCGCATCAGGATGAAAGTCATCAATACGCCAATGGGCAGCAATCCGGCGACAATAATGGATGCCCGCATGTTCATCACCAACACAATAATCACGATGATGCTGATCAGGATTTCGTGCGATAGCGCCGATTCGAGCGTTCCGATGGTTTCCTTGATCAGCCCGGTGCGGTCGTAAAACGGTACGATAGTGACTTTTGAAACAGAGCCATCAGCAAGCGTTTTTTGCGGCAGCCCGGCTTCCAGTTCCTTGATTTTTGCTTTGACATTGTTGATCACATCCATCGGATTGGAGCCGTAACGGGCCACAACCACTGCGCCAACCGCTTCAGAGCCTGCTTTGTCGAGTCCACCACGGCGCGTTGCCGGTCCGTACGAAATATGGGCCACATCTTTCACCCGTACCGGAACATTGTTACGCACAGCAACGACCGAACTTTCGAGATCGTCGAGGTTTTTGATGTACCCCAGACCGCGAATGATGTATTCCACCTGGTTCAGTTCGATGGTTTCGGCGCCAATGTCGAGGTTGCTTTTGCGCACGGCATTCATCACATCCATCACCGAAACACTGAATGCTTTCAGTGCTTCCGGATTGAGGTCAACCTGGTATTCTTTTACGAAACCTCCGGCAGAAGCCACTTCCGAAACGCCTTCAGCGGCAGAAAGTCCATATTTGACGTAAAAATCCTGAACGGTGCGCAATTCCTGCGGGTTCCAGCCACCGCTGGGCTCACCGGTCTTTGGATTGCGGCCTTCAAGCGTGTACCAGAAAATTTGGCCGAGCGCGGTAGCATCGGGTCCCAATGTAGGTTGAACGCCCTGCGGCAAAGTTCCGGCAGGCAGCGAATTGAGCTTTTCGAGGATGCGCGAACGGCTCCAGTAAAAGTCAACCTTATCATTAAAAATGATGTAAATGAACGACATCCCGAACATGGACGTGCTGCGGATGGTTTGAACGCCCGGCACACCCAGCAGCGCTGTGGTGAGCGGATAAGTCACCTGATCCTGAATGTCTTTGGGCGATCGGCCCATCCATTCGGTGGCAACAATCTGCTGGTTTTCGCCAATATCGGGAATGGCATCGACAGGAACCGGATTGCGCGGCAGAAAGCCCGTGTTCCAGTTAAAAGGCATGGTTACCAATCCGTAGCCCACAAAGGCAATCAGGAAGATAAAGGTAATCAGCCGGTTGTCGAGAAAATATTTGACAAGTCGGTTAAACATGAGAAGGATTTGAAGATTTGCCAATTTGTCAATTCGACAATGAAAAGATTTCTTCATTATCGAATTGGCAAATCAGATAATTATCGAATTTTTACCGATATTGGCAACATCCGGGCAATTTATCGTAAGCGGCATCGGTTGCTTTTGCCTTTTCTGTATCGTGTCCGGCGGCAGCAATTTTTTTACCGATTGCATCGATACTGGTTTTTGCTGGGTCGAAAGTAGCTGTCAGCATTTTGTCTTTCTTATTCCACTCGGCTTTGGTTACGCTGTCGATTTTTGCGGCTTTTTCGATGCGTGCTTTACACATGTCGCAGTTACCTGAAACTTTAATGGTTTCAGTTTTGGTGGTTACTGACTGTGCGTTTGTGTTTGAAGTGAATACGAATGCTAAAATAGCTATGACGGTGATTTTTACTAATGTTTTCATTTTGTTTTGTATTTGATGTTTTTGAATAAAGAAAAGTTTAACCACAAAGGACTCTAAGAAAAATCACAAAGACCACTAAATCAAAATATTATAATCTTTGAGTACTTAGTGAAAAACCTTTGTGTACTTCGTGTTTAAAAGGAAAACATCAAATACGGAAAACGCAAATTTTGGGCAGACTAATGGCTGTAACGAGGAAATTTCGGGGCGAAATGAATCCTGATTCAGCCGGTGAATAAGCAGTCAGCGAATGAAAAGTAATATTTTCAGGAATAACAAATACCTGTAATACCGATTGAGCAAATGCTTTGAATTCGGTAAAAGAAGGGGAGTAGTTGTGATCGACTTCGTAAACCGATACTTTGTTGTTGCAGCAACTCGATTTTACATGGTTGCCCGGTTGAGTACAATCATCGGTTGCAGTTTCCATTCCACACGAAGCTACATGTCCAATCAATGAGACTTTCGCATCGGCAAGTTCACCGCCGCAGTAATGCCTGGACACGGTGAGTTGCAGCCCCGAAAGCAGCATGATGAAAGCGATCGATATGGAAAACAGTTTTTTCATTTATCTCTCAAACGTTAATTGCCAAGAAAATGTTTTTCAAAGGTATGCTTATTTTGGTTTGTTGTTCTTTGTCACCGTTTGGGTTAGGAATTATTAACAAAACCGGAGGTCTTTTTGTCTAAAATTCAGAAATGGAGAACCAATCCTGAGAATGCCAGACTGAGTTCTCCTTTTCTTTGATTTATTTTCCGGCAGCCAACTCGTCCATCATCTGCTTGAAGGTATTGAACAGATTGGATGCCTGATTATACAATGCCTCATTCGATTTTACAGCTTCCAGCATCATTCCCATGTTCATGGTTGACAACACTGTTTTGTCGTCCTCTTCATAAACGGCCAAGGTACATGGCATAAATGTTGAAAATTCAGGATTGGTGGTGAGCATCATCGATGCTGTTTTTGCCTGACAAATGTTATAAACAAACACTTTCCGTTGAATAGGGAAGCCCTTTGATTCAACGATATCGTGATAAACATAGGTTTGGAGTAAGGCCAGGCTGTATTTACCACACGCAGCTTCTACCTGTCCCGCAATCTGTTCTGCAGCGAGTTTACTTTCTGTTTGGTGAATCACCATTTCCATCATTTTTTCGTTTTGCATGATTTATTGTTTTTAAAAGGTTACTGTTTTATCGGCCCAAACCACCAATTCCACACAATCAATCATGGTTGAAATAGGGCAGGCTTCGGTGCTGTCTAATTGGCGAGATTTTAAGCAGGTACCGCAGGCAAGTATTTCACCGCCGATTTCAACGAATTTCTTTAATTGCTCATCTACGTTGTATTTTTCGTGAGTCAGGCCTTCACATTCAACGGCCTCGCCCATTAAAAAAACTTTTACCTCGTAGCCCTGTTTTTTTGCGGTTACGGCAAACCGAAAGGCATTCCACGCTTTTTCAAACTCTTTGGTCTCTAAAATAATTCCGATTTTCATTTTAGTATAAATTTAGAATGTTAATACGATTTTGTTTTTCCGGATCAGCGCATACAGATCGGCTAGTGAAGAGTAGGTACAAACCTGTGGTTGTTTATTATTCCGGCTTCGCAGACAAGTTCCACAACCCAAAATACTACCACCGTTGTCCAAAAACTTATCGGCTTGCTCTTTCAGATCAGTATTTGTTTTTACCATACTATCCAGTTCGACACCTTTACCGAGTAGAAAAATCTTCACAGTATCGCCCTGATTTTTAGAGTAATTTGCCAGACGCAAAGCATTCCAAACAGTTTCAGAATCGTTTGAGTATATAACCATTCCGAGGGAGGTTTGCTTTTTCCCGACCGGATTTTGACTGAATAAACCTGAAGAACAAAAAAGTAGGGTAATAATGAGTAAAAGGCTTTTCATGGTGAATGTTTTTATGGTTTTTGAATAATTAGTCCGAAATGATAAGGTTCAAGAAGAAATGGCTTTTTAGATACTTTGAAACCGGTTTCTTTTGCCCAGTTGATGCATTCCTGAGGGGTGGGGCGAATTTTGAGTGCAGGGCCGCGTGGGGTTTCTACATCGCTGCGCCAGTGAATAATTCCGGCCTTTGCATCTTTTTTTAGAATCCGGAAGACTTCGCTTAGAATTTGTTCCGGATGGTCGTGGTGCAAAATATTGAAAATCATCACATAGTCGGCTGAATAAGCTGGGAGTCGGGTTTCATCTGCAATAAAATCGGCCTGATAAAGTTCTATATTGTTGATTTCTTGCTGATTGATTTTCTCTTTCATGAGATCGATCATTTCTATTTCAATGTCGAACGCCAACACTTTTCCTTTGACAATTTTTGCTGCGGGAATTGAGAAAGTGCCAAACCCACAACCCAGATCAACAACAGTTTCGATTTCAGGAGTAACTTCCATTTGTTGCAAAATGAGCTCAGGATCGAAAAATCCCGACCACATTTCTTCTTCAGGCATTCCGCTGTCTCGAACTTTCATTTTTCTGATTATAGGTCTTTGATTAGTTCCTGATGCTTTTTGAGGTTTTCAATCAGTACCTCGCGCATCATCCGGCAGGCGATGGCAATTTTTTCGGTCGTTAGCCTGAAATACATGTTCAATCCTTCTTTGCGCTGTGAAAGGATACCATTCGCAACCATCATCGACAGGTGTTGCGACAGGTTCGATTTGAGGACTCCGGTAATTTCCTGAATTTCTCCGAAGCTCATTTCCCGGTCGTTCAAAATATCAATAATCTCAATACGGATAGGGTTAGCAAGGGCCTTGCAGATGTTGGAATGCAGTGTATAAATTGTTTTATCTCTCATAGTTCATTAGTTTATTTATTTAATAGTTCAAAAATAACTAAACTAATTAACGATGCAATTTCTTTCTGTGAAAACCTTTGTTAATAAAAACAAAAGTGAGAGCCTGACAATAAATCAAGCACTCACTTTTTACGCAATATTATTCGTGAAATCAAAATCAGCAAGCCATTTCTCCGGCGTTTTTCTTGGCTGCCAGTAAGTTGTACGCGCCTTTTACAACAACTTTGGCGGTTGAAATATCGAATCCATCAGGTAAAACAACTTCGGTGAATCCGTTGTCAGTTACGCCTTTACGAACTTCAATAATTTTGTATTCAGTAAAGGGTTTTCCGTCTTCGTCTTTATTCTTGTCGAAAACGAAAATGTAGTCCTTATCGTCGAAGCTAACCACGGCTTCCGAAGGTAATGCGGCAACCTGATTTCCTGACGTTTCGATGATGGCGTTGACATACATTCCGGGCAGCACATTTTTGCAGGTTCCGGTAACGTTCGCATACACTTTGTAGGTTTTATCCGCATCAATTGCACGTCCGGGTTGGGTAATAATGGCTTCGTGCGGTTCGGTTTCGTTGTTGATGAAAAACCGTATTTTTTGTCCCTGTGCCACTTTGTCGGCATCTTTCTCAAAGAGCGTCAGTTCAAGGAAAAGCTTGTCAATGTTGACCACTTCGAACAGGATGTCGGCTGATGAAACGAACTTTCCTAAATTGATATTGACCGCTTTAACATATCCTGAAATTGGAGAACGCAATGCAACCGAACTGCTGATGTCGTCTTCGTGCAGGTTGGCCGGATTAATCCCGATCAGCGTAAGCTTTTGTTCCAGCGCTTTAACCTGAGCTTTCAGCGTTTTGTAATCGACAGTAACCTGTTGTACGCTTTGAGCCGAATACACATCGGCTTTGTAAAGTTCCGAATGGCGTTTGTAGTCGGCTTCAGCAAATTCGAACTTGTTTTTTGCTTCCAGGTAATTTTGCTGAATGTCAACAAAATCCTGATTTTCTATTACCGCCAGCGTTTGGCCTTTGGAAACAAAATTTCCGGGCATCAGCGTGGTATTTTTGATGAATCCGCCCATGGGTGCGCAAACGGTTGCCAGGTTTTGAGGGGCAACAGCAATGGTGCCATTCACTTTCAGGGTTCCGCTCATCGAACGCATTTCTATGGCTCCCATTTCAATGTTGGCCAGCTTGACCTGGTCGGCCCGCATTTCAACAATGTCTTCCGGGATAACTTCTTCGGTTTTGCTTTCTTCTGTTTTTTTCAGCGTTCCGTTGCACGCGATTAATGCAATCAGAAGGAATGTTGCAATGTATTTGTATTTTGACATAGTATTTTGTTTAAAATGAATCACTTTTTTAATATCTAAGTTATAAGAATGAAGAAGTGTCGCATTTCCATTAGACCAATATTTTGACTCTCCCCGCAGCATCTGCGATGCTTTGCCCCTCTCTTCACGAAGAGAGGGGGGAAGGCCGCTTGAGGACTTCGGGGTGAGTAATTATTAAAATGTGACATTTAAATAATTCTTTTACTTCTAAATGCTTAAAGTCTTATTTTACTGGTCTTTCAGGCCGTTTTCTTGTTTGTTAATCTTCATTTCCGTTTAAAACGTTTTTCCTGAAATGAATTCGATGTTGATGATCGTCTGATTGCAGCTGTTGAGGGCATCCAGGTAATTCTGTTTGATGGTTAGCGCACGGTTCAGACTCAGCACATAATCAAGGTAATCCAACGCACCGGCTTTGTAGGCGCGGGTCGATTGATCGATGATCAGATTGGCTTCCGGAATGGCTTGTTTTTCGTAATAATCGATGCTTTGCCTGAATTTTTCAAACTCATCCATCAGCGATTGGTAATTGGCCTGAAGCGATTTGGTATACTGTTCGGCATTGGTACTGGCAACCTGTTCTTTCAGTTTGGCGGCTTTTACTTTCGAGGCAAATGGCGCTACCCAAAGCGGAATGGCAATTCCGGCCTGGATACCGTTGAATCGGTCGCCCGGGCCAAAACTTCGTGGCACGCCGTTCACTTCCTGTTCGCCTTTCATGGTTTGGCTGAAATATCCAATGCTGAAATCGGGTAGGGCGCGGCTAACTTCCAGCTGTTTTTCGAGGTGCGACACCTCCACCTGTTGATGGACGAAGCCAGCTGATGGGTTGGCCGACAGCGCCGATTGATCAGCATTTGGTGCAAAATCGATGCGCTGCAAAACGGTATCAGCCGGATGCAAGGTTGTTCCAACATTCAGGAGTGTTTGCAATTGCCGGTTCAGGATGGCTTTGTCGGCCACAAGTTGCTGCAGCTGGTTTTTGATTTCCATGCTTTGCGAACGGGCGGTAATCATTTCGAGCTTATTGGTTTCGCCTATTTTAGCGCGCAATTCGGCTGCCCGGCTGAACCCTGAAAACAAACTATCCTGGTAAGTTAGCAGTTTTTGCTTCGAATAGAGGTAAGCCAGTTGCCAATATACTTGTTTTACCTGGGTGGCCGTTTCGAGCTGCGAAGTTTTCAGTTGCCATTCGCTGCTTTTTACGTTGGCATTGGCCAGTTTATGCTGATTGATGTAAACCGAAGGAAACGCGAATGACTGCGAAAGGGTAAAACTATTGTCTTTGGTGTACGAATTGAACTGTCCGTATTGCATGTCGATATTGGTTTTGCCCAAGTCCCATGAGGCACCTTTCAATGCTTTTTGCACTTCTACGGAATAAGCTGAAGACCGGACGTTCAGGTTACTGTCCAGAGCCATCTGGATGGCTTCGTGCAAATTGATGGTTTTTTGTTTCTGAGCCTGACTTAAAAATGACGAGCTAAAAATCAGGAACAGCAAAACGGATAGCACTTTAGCTGATTGATTTTTCATCGAAAACCTGAATTTGCGTGAGAAAAAGATGTAGAATATCGGAAGGATCACCAGAGTTAGTAGTGTTGCAGTGATTAATCCGCCAATCACAACAGTGGCAAGTGGTTTCTGCACTTCTGCACCGGCCGAACTCGATAAAGCCATCGGCAAAAATCCCAAAGATGCAACAGCAGCAGTCATAATTACCGGACGAAGCCGGGTATGCAAACCTTTCTTTACGCGTTCAGTAATGTCGGTGACGCCTTCTTTTTCGAGACGGTTGAACTCAGCAATCAGTACAATTCCGTTGAGTACCGCTACCCCAAACAGGGCGATGAAGCCTACACCAGCAGAAATCGAGAAGTTCATTCCGCGCATCCAAAGGGCAAATACGCCACCAATGGCCGACATCGGTACTGCCGAAAAAATCAAAAGTGACTGTTTTATCGAATTGAATGAAAAGTAGAGTAAAACGAAAATCAATAGCAGCGCCACCGGAACGGCAATGGCCAGGCGGTTTTTAGCGGCTTCGAGGTTTTTAAACTGCCCGCCGTACGACACATAATAAGCTGACGGAAGTTTTACCTGATTGTCTATTTTTTCCGAAACATCTTTTATCACGCTGGCGATATCGCGGCTCCTGACATTAAATCCAACAGTAATGCGGCGTTTGGTGTCTTCCCTTGAAACTTGGGCAGGGCCCGAACGAATCGAAATATCTGCCACCTGTTCAAATGGGTTTGCCCTCCATTTGGCAGTGCCACCGACAGGTTTTTTACATCGTCCAGACTTTGACGGTAATCTTTGTCGAGCCGAACTACCAAGCCAAAGCGCTTTTCTTCATCGAAAACCACACCAGCCTGACTTCCGGCGAAAGCGGCCCGTAACACGCGGTTCACATCTTCAACCGAAAGGCCATATTGCGCCAGCCGGTCGCGATTGTAGTCCACCTGAACCTGCGAAAGGCCAGTCACTTTCTCGACGTTGATATCTTCCACGCCCTTAATATTCATGATGATCCGTTCAACTTCCGAAGCCTTTTCGGCAAGTGTATTCAGATCGTCGCCAAATATTTTAATGGCCACATCCTGTTTCGATCCGGTCATCAGCTCGTTGAAACGCATCTGGATGGGTTGCTGAAACTCAAATTTTACTCCTGCCAACGGAATCAATGCTTCTTCCATCTTTGCAACCAGTTCTTCGCGTGTTGAGGCCGAAGTCCATTCACTTTTATCTTTCAGGGTAATGATATAATCACCGGTTTCCATAGGAGTAGGGTCGGTTGGGATTTCACCAGCTCCAATTTTGCAAACGGTATGTTTTATTTCAGGGAAATTTTCGAGCAATATCTTGTTGGCTTTTTCCACCATTTCAACCGTGTGCGAGAGCGAGCCACCTTGCAAAGTCATTACCCCGGCAGCCAGATCGCCTTCTTCGAGTTGGGGAATAAACTCGCCACCCAGTCGGGTAAATAAGAGTATGCTGATCAGGAAAAGCACAATGGCCGAAGCCGAAACCAACAGTTTAAACCGCAATGCAAATGCAATTACCGGATTGAATGCTTTGTGAAGCCGATCCATTAACCGATCGGAAATGGTGCGTTTGTGTTCGGTTTTTTTGCTTAGGAACAGGGCAGAAACCATCGGAACATAGGTCAGCGAAAGAATAGCCGCTCCAACCAAAGCAAAAACAACGACCTGCGCCATCGGACGGAACATTTTCCCTTCGGTGCCCACCAAAGCCATGATGGGCAGGTAAACAATCAGGATAATCACCTGGCCGAAAGTGGCCGAACTCATCATGCGCTTGGCCGATTCAAATACATTTTCGTCCATTTGCTCCTGGGTCAGCTTTTCAACTCCTATATGATGCTGCTTGCTCATGAAAATCCGGTGAACCACACTTTCAACAATGATTACCGCGCCATCCACAATTAATCCGAAGTCGATGGCTCCCAAACTCATCAGGTTTCCGGAGACACCAAAAAAGTTCATTAATGAAATGGCGAAGAGCATCGATAGCGGAATCACAGAAGCCACAATCAAGCCAGCTCGTAAATTGCCAAGCATCAGCACCAGAATGAAAATGACGATCAGTGCGCCTTCGGCCAGGTTGCGGGTTACCGTGCCAATGGCTCGGCCCACTAAATCGGAGCGGTTCAGGAATGGTTCAATGGTAACTCCATCGGGCATTGATTTTTGGATGGTGGCTATGCGCGTTTCAACATCTTCGATTACCTGATGGGCATTGGCGCCTTTGAGCATCATCACCACGCCGCCAACCGCTTCGGTGGTATCGACCACAAAAGCGCCGTAACGGGTGGCACTTCCATATTGAACAGTGGCAATGTCTCTGACTAAAATAGGAATTCCGGAGTTGTTGTTTTTTACCACAATCTTTTCGATGTCGTCGAGGGTTTTTACCAACCCGATTCCACGAATGAAATAGGCATTCGGCTTTTTGTCGATGTAGGCGCTTCCGGTGTTCTCGTTGTTTTTTTCGAGTGCGCCAAAAATGTCAGTCAGGGTGAGGTTCATTCCCCTTAGCCGTTCGGGATTGACCGCGATTTCGTACTGTTTTACAAAGCCACCGTAACTATTAATGTCGGCTACCCCTGTTGTTCCCAGCATTTCGCGGCGGACCACCCAATCCTGAAGGGTTCGCAGTTCCATGGGATTATACTTCTTTTCGAGGCCTTTGTCAACCGCCAGCCGGTACTGAAAGATTTCGCCCAGTCCGGATGAAATAGGGGCCAATTCAATTTTAGCCAATCCTGCCGGGATGTCTTCTTCGGCTTCCTTCAACCGCTCGTTCAGTTGCTGCCGCGCCCAGTAAACATCCACGTTGTCTTTAAAAACTACGGTTATCACCGATAGCCCGAGACGCGAAATGGAGCGCAGTTCGATGATGTCGGGAATGCTGGCAACGGCCACTTCGATGGGTGCGGTGATAAAGCTTTCTACTTCCTGAACGGCAAGCGATGGTGCAATTGAAATGACCTGCACCTGGTTATTGGTAATGTCGGGAATGGCATCGATGGGCAGACGGACCAATGAATAAGTTCCCCAGCCAATCAGGGCCACGATAAACAAACCAACAATAAATTTATTCTTTATTGAGAAATGAATGATACGTTCTATCATGTGAAATTTGATAATTTGAAAATGAAACAATTTGAAAATTATCGGTGGGCTTAAAAGATTTTAAAATAAACACGGACAGCATTGTCTTGTCATGAAAGTACAAGCCAGAATCATTGAATAAAATCTAATAAGAAATTGGAATTAAGCTATTTGTGGCGGTTGCCAGATGGAGCTGAGATGACTGGAGAAAATTGCGGATGTATATTCAGTAGAAATGTTTTTTTCGATAAAAGTAAGGCAGTCAAACTGAACTTCGAAATCCTGATAGATTACAGGTGTAGCGCAGCAGTTACAGGTGCAAAACGGAGAACATTGGTCGCCATTGTTATGCTGATGTTTACTATTTTCAGTATCGCTGATTTCGTTTTTCACCAAATGATGATCCTCTGGCCGGTCAATGCAGGGAATTGCAATGAGTACCATGATGTAAACGGATAATATGCTGGCTATAAGTCTCATCATCTATTTTGTATCTGCAAAGATATAAAAAAGATGATGTGACCGATGGAATTATCAATTATGGTTTTTAGAATCAGGCTTAAAAAAATGACAGGTCAGTTGAGTTTTTATTTCGATGGTTTTTGGAAAAATTTACGTTGGTATTCTTCCATTTCCTGCATTTGCATCATCTTCATCATTTCTTCCATAGATTTAGGATGCAGTCCGAGTGAATTTCGGGGTGATTTCGACGAGATACTGTCTTTTTTGCCTTTCCCGTTTTCATCGGAAAAATTATCGGGCATATTGAAATTCAGTGAAATTGAATCGTTTGGAAAATCGAAATTTCTAAAGTTGTGAAATTGTTCAAATTGCTTCATCATCATCGAATCGCGGGCTCCATTAAATGGTTGGGCAAATAACTGGTCAAACTGGTCAAAGAATGAATGATCCTTGAAAGTGCTGTCGGGAAAGAATCCGAAATTGTTGCCGAACCCCTCCGGAAAATCTTTTGGCGAAAATGATTTGAACATGGTTGTATCGCCGCCCGACCAACTGTAAGTGTACAGAGAGTCAAATTTGATCAGATTACCCTTTTCGTCGTACTCTTTGGTCACCTTCGAATTTTCTTTAGGCAGATTTTGCTTTTTATCCTGATTTTGTGCCCAGACGCTTATAATCAGGCAAAGATTAAAGAATGAAATTAAAACAAAACGTTTCATAACCAGATGATTTAAATTCAATTCAAAAATAACTTCAAAACCTGAAATTTGAATTTTAAAAAATCTTAAAACAGTATAAAAATCCTAAATAATTCAATTTTTTCAAATCGTCCGTAATAAATTATAATTTGAGAATTTCGCTTATCTTTATTTTTTCCAATAAACAGACTGATGGAGAACATTATTTTTCGAAAAGAACTGGATGAACAAGGCCGGATTACCGGACTCGAAATAGGAGGGATGCTGGTTCTTGAAAATTCGCTAGAGCTGAAAAAGGGATTTTTAGGCGTAATTGATTGCCTGGGAGAACGGGTGAAAATAACAGTTTTAAATTCTGCTGAGATAGATCTTTCATGCATTCAGCTATTTGTAGCATTTATAAAGTACATGAATATCACTTACGTCAATTATCAGTTTGAATGGAACCTTGATGAGGATCAACGGACTTTATTTGAAAATGTAGGGTTGAGTAACGAACTATACATAAACAATTCATATGCATAAACAAATTATAATTGCTGACGATTCGGAAAGTATACGCGAAATATTGGCTTTTAGCCTTGAGAATGCGGGTTATGAGGTTTTGGTGGCGAAAGATGGGTTGGATGCACTGAGGTTTTTTGATGGAAGATCAATCGATTTATTGCTGACAGACTACCATATGCCCAACCTTAACGGGTTAGAGTTGATCGTTAAAGTAAGGCAAATCGAAAATTACAAATTTTTACCAATTTTGGTCCTTACCACCGAGAAGCAGGTCGATATTATCCGTGAAGCCCGGGATTCAGGGGCAACAGGGTGGCTGTTGAAACCATTTAATACCGAAAAGCTTTTACAAACCCTTCGAAAAGTAATTCGTTAATGAACTCATTTGTCGAGAAATTTAAAGTTGAGGTCAGCGAGTATTTTGAACGGCTCGAATCCCGGTTACTTCAGTTGGAGCTTGATCCCGAGAATCTCCAGATTATTGGTGAGATTTTCAGGATTATGCATACGATGAAAGGAAGTGGGGGTATGTTCGGCTTCGATTTGTTAAGCGATGTAACTCATGATTTGGAGTCGCTGTTTGAGATTTTCAGGTCGAAAGGACAAGTGGTTGATTCTGAAGTTATAAGCTTTACGTTAGATTCGATCGACGGGCTAAAAAATCTTATGGTTGAGGACCCTACCAATGAACACAAGCTTCTGGCTTCGAGGTTGAAATCGGATACTCAATTACAAATTGCCCGCTTTACGGCGGCAAATTTAAATAATGAAGTTGTAGAACTGCCTTCTGTCATTATTGAAAACGGTTCTGAAACCAATCAAATAACCTACTATATTTCGTTTGTTCCTGACGAAGATATTTTCAACAATGGAACCAATCCGCTTTATTTAATCGACGAGCTTAATGCTTTGGGCGAATGCAACGTACAGGTTTCATTCGACCAGCTTCCTCCATTGGCTGAAATTGATCCGGTCAAATGCCATACGTCGTGGTATTTGTTTATCGCAACAGTCGAGAGTGTTGAAACTCTGAAAGATGTGTTTATTTTTGTTGCCAATAGTGCACTGATTAAGATTCAAAAAGTATCCAACGAAAATGTGATCCATCAGGAAGCAGTTTTGGCTGCTTTTTTGAATGCCGAAAATAATAAGGAAACCTGGAAATTGGTTGAACCCGGTGTTCCAAAGCTTGGGGCAAACAATGAAATTGCGCCGCCTGAAGAAAAAGAAATTGCGGGAGTGTTGTTAAAGTCGTCGCTTGAAGTCAGTAAAAAATCGGGGTTTACGCAAACTACTGTTGATTCGATACGGGTTGATTCTGGTAAGATTGATCTTTATATGAATCTCGTGAGTGAATTTATTACAGCACAATCGCGGTTGGAGCAGATTTCTTCGAACCTGAAAAATCCGGAATTGGAATTGATTGCTGAGACTTTCGGAAAACTAAAAAAGCAGTTGCGCGACAATGCCTTCGATATGAGTTTAATACCAATTGAAAGCCTGATTGTTCGACTCAAACGGCTAATTCATGATTTATCGAAATCACTCGATAAAGAAGTTGTTTTGGTGACCGAAGGAATGGAAACTGAATTGGATAAAAGTATTATTGAAAAGCTTATCGAACCGCTGCTGCATATTGTCCGGAATTCGTTGGATCACGGGATCGAAAGCAAAAATGAAAGGCTTGCAAAACAGAAAGATGAGATTGGGACAATTTCTATAAAAGCATCGACAATTGGCAGTTATGTACAGATTGAAATTGAGGATGACGGGAAAGGCTTGAACATTGATAAAATCAGTGAAAAGGCCATTGCCGGTGGCCTTATTTCCATTGAGGGAAAAATGACTGATGAAGAAATTTGCCAGTTGATCTTTGAACCCGGGCTTTCGACTTCAGAAGTGGTAACCGATGTGTCGGGGAGGGGAGTCGGGATGGATGTGGTTAAAAGAAGTGTACAATCGATGCGCGGCACAATCGAACTAGTTTCTGAAAAAGACAGGTTTACCCGGTTTACGATCAAACTACCGCTTTCGTTGACTATCATTGACGGGTTATTGATCTCTATAGGGGAAAGCTACCACATCATCCCATCATCAGCAATCAGTAAAATATACCTGGTAAAGTCTGGACTTCTGAACAAAGAAGATGCTGTCGTTGAACTTGATGGTCTTCAGATTCCATATTTGAATTTGCATGAAGAGTTAATTGGCGATGGAAAAATTCCAGAAGAACAGTTTGTGCTGGTTGTTTTTCAAGGCAATCATTTCTTCGGTTTAGCTGTTGATGAGGTGATTCGAGAATATCAGGTAGCGATTAAACCATTGGGACGGATGCCTAAAGAGCAGGATATATTTTCAGGAGCAAGTATTTTGGGAACGGGACAACTAGCACTTGTAATAGACACAAATAAGTTGATACAAAAATATTCGTAAAACAATGGTCGCAAAGATTATAGATGGACTCAATTCGTATTTTACTTTTAGACTGGGGAATGGACTTTTTGCTGCAAATATCGGGCAGGTGACCAAGATACTGGAATTAACCGGGATTACGAAAGTGCCTAACTCACCCGATTATTTTAAGGGCATAATCAATCTTTTTGGTGACATTGTTCCAGTATTTGACGGCAGGTTGAAATTTGGATTCCAGGAGGCTGAAAATACACGTGAGACCTGCATTTTGGTCCTGGTTTTTGAGTTTGAAGGACATGTATACAATTCGGGTATTGTTGTTGATTCGGTTGAGAAGGTCCTGGTTTTTGAACCAGATCAAATTAAGCCTGCACCAATCGATGGTAAAGAGTTTAATCCCAAATTCATCAATGGAATGGCGATTTTTAATGATGAACCTGTCATTATCCTGAATATTGGGAAAATATTTTCTGAAGAAGAAATAAAACTGGTCACAACTGTTGAATAACCAAATAAATTATAAGCGATGAGATTTGTTGATTATAAAATTCGGACAAAACTAATGGGGGCATTTGGAGTCCTGATTCTGATTGCCTTCATCCTGTCGGTCAACACTATAGTGACATTATTGTTTTTTAAAAAAGATATTAACTCTTTTACCGGAGAGTTTCTTCCACAGCTTGAGCTTTCGGCAAGTATTAGCAATGAAACTCAAATGGCGGCTTTTGATATGGAAGGTTATTACCTGACGGGTAAACCTGAATATTTTTCGAAAGCAAGGGTCGAACTTGACTCGTTAAAAAGCGCACTTGACAAGGGAGTGCTGCTGCTTGAAAATTCGACGAATTTGACCAAGCTTGAACAGAACCTAAGCGAAGCCAAGATACTGATACCACAATATGAACAAACCATGATGATGGCCTTCAAGATTACACAGGATATCAATATTTTACAAAGCAAGGTAAAGAATAAGCCGTTAATAAAAACCTCTATTGAAAAAGTAGGATCGAAGTTGAAAAAGAAGAAAGCCAGTGTCAGTGCAACCGCAATCCCTGTAATTAATAACCAGGCTTTAACTTATGAGCTGGCTGATAAAACTGTCAGGCTTCAGGAATTAAGGGAGAAAAATATGGTTATTCTGGCCAAACTGAAGAAAAACTCAGATAACCTTCGGAAATCAGTCATTGCTTATACTTCAGAAGTTGCTGTCAATTTTGATAATTCTATCCGCACCTCCATTTTTATCACTATTCTCATTGTTTTGCTTTCGCTGGGATTTGCCTTTTTTACCGTCATTTTTATTTCGCGGATAATAACCCAACCCCTTTTGAAAGGAATCGAGTTTGCACAGAGTATGGCCAAGGGTGATTTGACTGCTGAAATTAACATCAGCCAGAAGGATGAAATTGGAGTTTTGGCCCAGAACCTACAAACAATGAGCGTTCGTTTCCGGGAAGTAATTACTTATGTTTCGTCCACCGCTGAAAACCTGTCGGCTGCAAGCCTTGAACTGAGTTCAACATCACAAATTGTTTCCCAGGGTGCATCCGAACAGGCTTCTTCAGCCGAAGAAGTATCTGCTGCAATTGAAGAAATGGCAGCTAATATTCAGCAAAACAAAGAGAATGCACATCTAACCGAAAAAATAGCCGTCAAGGCCGAAAACGATATTCACTTTGGCAGTGGTAAAGTGATCGAAACGGTTGATGCCATGCGCGAAATTGTCAATAAAATTTCAATTGTTGGCGACCTCGCATTTCAGACCAACATCCTGGCCTTAAATGCTGCTGTTGAAGCGGCCCGGGCGGGTGAGCACGGTCGTGGGTTTGGTGTTGTAGCTTCAGAAGTTGGAAAACTTGCCGAACGCAGCAAATTAGCTGCATCGGAAATCGATTTGCTTACCAAATCGAGCGTTTTTAATGCTGAAGAAGCTGGAAAACTAATGAACGAGATTGTTCCTGAAATCCAAAAGACTTCGCAGCTTATTCAGGAAATATCAGCCGCAAACAAGGAGCAAAGCGCAGGAGCCGATCAAATCAATTCTGCAATCCAGCGACTAAACATGGTAACACAGCAAAATGCGGCAACTTCGGAGGAACTATCAACCAATGCGGTTGAATTATCGGCTCAGGCTGAGCAGCTTCAGGAGATTATTTCTTTTTTCAAAATTGGTAACGAAAATCAAACTTTCCGTCAGAAGAAAACGAACAACCCCGAACCGGCGACAATTGAAAATACGCATCTGGATGTAAGGCGAGGCGTTGTCATTGAACTGGATGAGCCAGATGATATTTCAGACGATGAGTTTGAAAGGTTTTAAATCAGTGAAACAGACCTAAAAACGAATCGAAAGTAATGCAGTCGGGATTTATCGAAATATCAGATGAACTTTTCCTTCAGGTTGGAAAAATGATTACCGAAAGGTATGGAATAAAAATGCCTTTAGAGAAGAAAATCATGTTTCAAGCCCGACTTCAGCGTCGTTTGTGTGAGCTTGATATTGATTCGTTTGATGAATATGCGTTGAGATTGTTCGCCGATAGAAATCAATCAACAGAATTCAATTTACTGGCAGATTTTATTTCGACCAATAAAACGGAGTTTTTTCGCGAGAAAGAACATTTTCGTTTCCTGACAGAGAATATTTTGCCCGGATACTTGAAAAATGGCACATCCACTCTGTATCCGGGGCCGAATTTCTGGAGTGCAGGTTGTTCGAGTGGGCAGGAAGCTTATTCGATTGGAATTCAGCTCGAAGAATTTATGCGGACCCTGGGAATCCGATTCGATTATTCGATTCTGGCGACCGACATATCAGGAAGAATGTTGAGGGCGGCCAAAGCCGCAGTTTATCCCCTGTCTCAGGTTGACGAAATTGCCATTGAACTGAAACACCGGTATTTTTTGAAAGGCAAAAATACCAATGACCGTAAAGTGAGGGTAATCAAGGAGATCAGGGATAAAGTGAAGGTAGGTTATTTGAACCTTATAGATAGCAGGTATCCGTTTCGGGTGCAGTTCGATGTCATATTTCTCCGGAATACTCTGATATACTTCGATCCAAAGGTTCAATTAAAGGTCTTGACAAAAGTGTTGGATAACTTAAAGATAGGTGGTTGTCTGTTTATTGGACATTCAGAATCGTTGATTAACCTGAACCTGCCGATACAATCAATTGCTCCAAGTGTTTACATTAAAACCAATACGGAAAAGTTATGAATTTAAGGAATGAAAATGAGCTGGAAAGTTGCAGGCAGCATATTTTGCAACTCAAAAAGGAAAATGGAGAATTGGTTAGGAGTTTTTCCGAAGTCAACGAAAAACTGCACGATTCGGAGCAGTTAAAGGGTCATTTTATCAGTAATATAACCAACGAGATTGTAAATCCATTCACGAGTGTACTTGCATTAGCCAAAAATATACAGCAATTGAACGAAGGCGATATGCCAAAGGCGCACCACATGGCCGAACTCATTTTTGAAGAAGCATTTCACCTCGATTTCCAATTCAAAAATATATTTGCGGCGGCTCTTATTGAGGCAGGAAAAGAAGAAGTTAAATGTTCTGTGATCAACCTGAATGAATTTAACAATCAAATCAGGGAGTATTTTCAGTCATTGCTCGATAAAAGGCGGATTCAACTTTCAATTTGTTTTCCGACTGAATCAACTGGCGAAAACCCCATTTCTTTCACATCTGATCGGGAAAAACTAGATTTGATTCTTAAAAATCTGATTAGCAACTCGATAAAATACAGCCCTGAAGATTCGGTTATTGAAGTGAAATATTTTCTAAATGAAAAGGAGCTTCATTTGGAAGTCTCCGATCAGGGAAAAGGGATTAATCCAGAAGACAGGAAGATCATCTTCGATCGGTTTAAACAACTTGATGAGAAGATAAACTCTATTAATACCGGCCATGGCTTGGGACTGTCAATTGTTCAGGCTTATGCTGAAATGCTTGGTGGAAAAGTCCGGTTGAATGACAACTTCGATAAAGGAATCAATGTAATGGTTTTCATCCCGGAAAGCGCTGATGCCAATGATTGGGACGACCTGGAAGATTTTTTACTCGATTCTGAAGCCAGTTACTAATGAATAAGGACAGGCAAAATCCGTATTTTCTGCATCCATCAACGATTTATGTCAGTCAGGATTCTCGATGGGCGGTAACAGTCCTTGGATCTTGCGTATCTGTTTGTTTTTTTGATACTCAAAGACATATCGGAGGAATCAACCATTATATGATGCCCTATTGGAACGGCGATGGATTGGAATCTCCCAAGTATGGCAATGTATCGATTTTACAATTATTTCAGAAAATGCTTGACTTTGGTGCAAAAAAAGAAGATATTGTATGTAAAATATTTGGAGGCGCCGAAGTATTAAGTGAACAACTTTCAGTTTTTAATGTAGGACAAAGAAATATTGAATTAGCATATAAAATGGTCGCTGAGTTGGGCATCTCGGTAGTTAGTTCAAGTACTGGTGGGAAACAGGGCCGAAAAATTTATTTTAATGCAGGAACAGGCGAAGTGTTGCAAAAATATCTGGTTAAAAGTGATTCAAAATGATCAGGAAGATAAAAGTATTGATTGTTGATGATTCTGTTTCGGTGCAAAGTGTGCTTCGTGAGATACTGGCACGCGATCCTGAAATTGAAGTCATTGGTACCGCTTCAGATCCATACGAAGCTGTGGCAAAAATTGCGGAGAATCGTCCGGATGTAATTACCCTTGATATTGAAATGCCACGGATGGACGGGCTTACTTTTTTGAGGAAATTGATGAAGCAACATCCAATCCCGGTTGTTGTTATTTCTTCGGTTGTTGGCGAAGGATCTGATAATGGAATTCAGGCACTAAAACTGGGTGCCAGGGAAATTATAACGAAACCTAAATTATCTGGTCATGAAGAGTTTGAAGAGTATCGTATCCGCATTGCTGATGCCATAAAAGCAGCAGCGCTTACTGAGCATATTCAAATGAATTATAAAATGGCGCTAAAAGTTGAAAATAGTCCCTTAAATCAATCTGAATTATCGTCGTCTGAACATCCGAATCTTCATGAGTTTTCCGAGGAAATAATTATGATCGGAGCTTCAACCGGTGGCACCGAGGTTATTTCTAAAATACTGAAAAGTCTTAGGACTGATTTGCCCGGAATACTAATCGTACAGCATATGCCTGGTGAATTTACCAAAGCCTTTGCCAACAGGCTTAATATGGAGTGTAATCTGCATGTTAAAGAAGCAGAGCAGGGCGATGCAATTATGCGGGGATATGTGTATATTGCAAATGGATTCAACCATCTTTCCCTCGTTAGGGAAAACGGACTATATAAATGCAAACTTGAAATGAGTGAGTTGGTCAACCGGCATCGGCCTTCTGTTGATGTGCTGTTTAAATCAGCTAGAAGTTTTCATGGTAAAAATATAACAGCTATTTTACTTACAGGAATGGGATCCGATGGGGCAAAAGGGATGCTTGAGTTATGCGAAATTGGGGCCCGAACATTTGCCCAGGATGAAAAATCATCGGTTATATTTGGTATGCCTAATGCAGCCATTAAATTAAATGCGGCGAAAATGATTGGAAATCCCGATGAATTAATAAATTGGATAAACACAACATTTCAGTAAATGATGGATAAGGATCAAGCCTCGAAAATTCTTATTGTAGACGATGTTCAGTTAAATCTCGATCTGATGAAAGAAATATTATCAGAAAAGGGATATATGATTGCTACTGCAATTAATGGTAAATCAGCTATTGCCAAAGCTAAAGCTCACAAATTTGACCTGATATTGCTTGATGTAATTTTGCCTGATATCGATGGATTTGAAGTCTGTTCTAATTTAAAGGCAAATCCGCAAACCCAGGACATCCCAATTATCTTCCTGACTGCGAAAAAAGAAAAAGACAACATCACGCATGGTTTCAATCTTGGTGCAGTCGATTATATCCCAAAACCATTCAGTAAAGAAGAACTTTTGGCCAGGGTAAACCTTCACCTGACTTTGCGCAAGTTTCAGGAAGACCTTATTCGTTCAAAAGAAATGGCCGAAGCATCGGCACAGGCTAAAGCGATCTTTTTGGCCAATATTTCGCATGAAATCAGGACACCGATGAATGGAATTATTGGTATGATTGACATACTTAAACGAACCCCATTAACCGCAGAGCAGCTTGAATATATCGACATAATTGGTATTTCAGGCGAAAACCTGTTGATGATCATCAACGATGTGCTTGATTTCTCGAAGATTGAAGCCGGACAGATTACTTTCGAACATATCCGCTTTAACTTATGGGATGAAATTAACGAGGTTATCAAAATTCTTCGATACAAAGCGGTACAAAAGAATCTGGATCTTACGTTTGAAATTGCTCCTGATGTGCCACAGTTGCTTATTGGCGATCCATTAAGGTTGAAACAGGTGCTGATTAATCTTTGCAACAATTCTATTAAATTTACTGCTGAAGGTTTTGTACACGTGTATGTGAAACTTGCCGACCGAAATGAATGTGCTGTTCGTTTGCGTTTTGAAGTTAAGGATACCGGTATTGGCATTTCGCCTGAAAATCAATTGAAACTGTTCAAATCCTTTTCGCAGGCCGATGTATCAACCACGCGAAAATTTGGTGGTACCGGCCTTGGGTTGGCTATTTCCAAGAATTTAGTTCACCTAATGAGAGGCGAAATTGGTATAATCAGTGAAGAAGGGAAGGGCGCTATTTTTCATTTTGAAGGTGAGTTCGGGATTGCTGGTCAGGATCTTTCGGAGGCCGAGAGTCTGGAATTGGAAGAATCGATTCAGCACGATAGAAAGCTGAAAATATTATTGGCAGAAGATAACGTAATTAACCAAAAAGTTGCTATATTAAATCTACAAAAACTTGGGCATTCAGTAATCGTTGTTTCAGATGGTATTCAGGCAGTTGAGCAGTATATAAAAGAATTGCCCGACGTGATTTTTATGGATGTATTCATGCCTAATATGGATGGAGTTGAAGCTACAGGCAAAATACGGGAGTGGGAAAGAGTGAATAACATTACCGCCCGCGTTCCGATAGTGGCGATGACAGCCAATACGAATAAAAGTGATAAAGATTTATTTGTAGCTTCTGGAATGGATGATTATTTGAGTAAACCATTTAATGTTAGTGAGTTAGTTCGACTTTGCGATAGGATTTACAAACAGCTTGAGCGTAAGAACATGTAATTTAATATCTAGGATATGGAATTTTCTGATACAACTTATTCCTGGTCGGGGAAGACGATACTAATCGTTGAAGACAACGAAACCAGTAATATCTATTTTGAAGCTGCATTGAGAAAGACCCAGGCAGTTTTGAAGTGGGCAAAGAATGGGTTGGATGCAGTTGAAATGGTTAAAAAGAACAATCAGGTCGATTTGATTTTGATGGATATTAATATGCCCAAATTAGATGGTATCGAAGCTACACGCATTATCAAAAGCCTGAATCCTGCGATTATAGTTGTTGTGCAGACCGCATTTATTCTCTCTGGTGAAGAACGGATGTGTCAGGAAGCTGGTTGTGATGAGTTCATAACCAAGCCTATTCGTCTTAAATTTCTGCTTGATACCATTAATCGTTATTTGGCCTCCCCTAAAGTGATATAAGCCCCAAATTTGCTTCGAGTGTTTGGTTCAGCCAACGGTAAAAATCCGGAACAGATTTTTGCTTCCTTTAATTCCAACGGCTTTAATAATGATTGCTTGACGACAAAATCATGATATTTGTTGGCCGAATCGTAAAAAAGTTCAAACTTACCAGTCGACCCCAGATGAATTCTCTTTTCCAGAAACATCGTTAAAATGCCCATGTTCATCCGGCTGTTTATTTCGATGCAAGGCTGAATCATTAATCTTTCCTGATGTTTGAAAAACATAGCGTCGACCCCTAAAAATCCACGGTGCCAGTTTGCATAAATTGACTTTTCCAATGAGTTTCCGATTATTTCTGCCGCAGTATTGATCATTTCTTGCAATTCGGAAGCATTTTCGGTTGGCGCAATTTTCTTCAAATCCGGATGGATCAAGGTTCCCCGATACTGGCCATTCGAATTGGTTTCGAAGACTGAAAAACCCAGATATTCAATTTTGGAGTCAGCTAATACCTGAAACTGAAAAGATAAATCAATCAGCTTATCGAGGAAAGGTTCAGCGATCAGGTAGTTTTGTTGTTTTAGCACTCCTAAAATCCATTGTTTATTGGATGTGTTCAACTTTGCATTCCGGATGATCTGGATTCCACGTCCCGAAGAACTTAGGGGTGCCTTCAGTACCAATGGCGAATGTTTTTTTAGTAGCACATCAATTTCGTCACAACTGATTACTTTTTTGCCAATCATTTCTTTTCCAATAAACCAATCCGGTGGGTTATTATCTAGTAATCCTGTCAGAAAATCAAGTGAAGTAGATCGTTCAAAAAGCAATTTGTGCTCATCTTTCCAATTAAAAACCGGACTTTCGCCGAAACTGATAGTGCATTTTTCTTTCAGATTTTTAAGTTTGAAATGGACCGCCGGACTCCAACCCCAGGGACGAATAGATTCGAAGGTTCCATCAGGCAAAGCCTCCAATTCGGCTATACAGCAAAACCGTGGCAAGGCAAATCCAGCGATTCTTATTTTTTGTAAAAAATCGGCTGAGGGATGATTTTCGGTTAGTACAAAATCATTTTCAGTACAAAAAGCAAAGGGAAGTGCCGATAAATCGCGCTCCATTTCCTGAAGCAAAAGCGGAGGCTGGTAACTGAACGACCCATTGGCAACTGCCAGTTCGCACGTTGGATTGAAATAGTAAATGTTTGCTGTTGTCATCGGGTTGTGCTGAAAATATGGGGACAAATATAGAATCCAATTGTTGCGTCTTCATGAATTAACTAAAAATAAACACGAATTTGTTTTGATTTGTGAAATTAGAATCTACATTTGCAGTATTAAATAATTACAGACTAAAAAGTCTTTATCTAATGAGGCAATATTCTTCTGAAATAGCAAATTTGAATTCTTCACTACACATGACCTATACAATGGCTATGTGTATGTGTATTCAAACGGATTTTCAGAAGGTGGACAGGATATAGATGAATTTTTATCAAATATTTATAAGCCCTTCTGGAAATCCAGTTGGGCTTTTTTTTTGACATCAAATAGCATTTGCATGAGTGAAAAATCATACCGGAGTATTGTGAAATCAGTTTCATGGCGGACCATTGGAACCATAGATACCATTGTTATTTCGTACATAATAACAGGAAAAGCAACACTCGCCCTATCGATTGGTGGTGTTGAAGTGTTTACCAAGATGGCCTTGTATTTTTTCCACGAACGTGCATGGAACGGGATTAATTTCGGCCGGATAAAGAAATCAGATGTTGATTATCAAATCTAAGACAGAATATGGAACGGAATTTTTTACCCATATCCATTGATATTTCGAGCAGTAAAATACTGATCATTGGCGGCGGACAAAGTGCCTTGAAGAAAATCAGGATACTTCAACGTTCTGGTGCAAATCTCGAAGTGGTGGCCGAGAATATCATCGACGAAGTTTATAAAACAGGCGTCGTTTGTTTCCGGAAAAGCTACGAAAAGAGCGATTTAAATGGTTACCTGATGCTTTATTCATGTACCAATAACGAATTACTTGACAGCCAGATCGCACAAGATGGGCGAGAGGCGGGAGTCTTGGTCAATATTCACGATAATCCTGCACTTTGCCAGTTTGTTTCTCCGGCCATTTATCAGGATGGAAATATCTCGGTAGCAGTAAGTTCAAATGCTGAAAATGTTTACGAAGCCATTCGCTTGCGCAATTTAATTCGGGAATATTTAGAAAATCTTAAACACACAAAAATATGAGCATTCAGTTAAGTCCACTAGACGAACAGCAGTTGAGCGCTTTAACCAGCCTGACTGGCGGGTTGGATCGGGAGCAGTTGCTCTGGATAAACGGATATTTTCAAGGTTTGCTGGCCTCTTCAGGAAGTAATCAGCCTATAAGTGTCAACCAACCTAAAAGCAGCAAGCAACTGAAAATACTTTATGGTACGCATACCGGACGCAGCAAAACCATTGCCGGTCAACTCGCTGCAAAGCTTACCGGAAGAGGTGTTGAAGCTGTTTCGGTCGCTTTGGACGATTACAAAACCCGTCAATTGACAGCTGAAACCAATGTAGTTTTCATCGTAAGTACCCATGGCGAAGGCGAACCACCTGCAATGGCTGAGGATTTCTACGGTTTCATTACCGGAAAACGCGCACCACAATTGCCTAACCTGAACTATTCGGTAGTGGCGTTGGGTGATAAGAGTTATAAATATTTCTGCAAAACCGGAATCGATATCGATCAGGCTTTGGCAAAATCGGGTGCAAAATCAATTTTGCCGATTTTAACTTTAGATGTCGATTTTGATGAAGACGTAGATCGCTGGATTACTGATTTTACGGATGTTTTTGCTGATATTCCGGCTACAGCCACTCAGTCAAATGTACTAAACAATACTTCAAACAGTGAAGTTTACACACGTAAGAATCCTTTCCCTGCTACTGTTGTTGATAAAGTTAAAATTACCGGACGCGATTCGGATAAGGAAGTTTATCATGTGGAACTTTCGCTTGATGGATCCGGAATTGCTTATGAACCGGGCGATTCAGTGGGTATTTTGGCAAGCAATCCGCCTCAGCTGGTCGAGGCTATTCTCAACCATTCAAGTTTCGACGGAACAGAGCCGGTAACGGTCAAGGAAGTCAGTTTTTCAATAAAAGAAGCATTGTCAAACCATTTAGAAATTACGGTGATCAACCGCGATGTCATTCAGAAATATCAGGCAAAGGTTGGAAGCAGTGAACTTCAGAAGATCATTGGAAATGAAAGGCTTCTTGACCAGTTCCTTTATGGACACGATGTACTTGATTTGCTGGAAGAGTTTCCGTTCCCGTTCTCTGCGCAGGATTTGGTTGATGTTTTAAGGGCTTTCCCTGCACGACTATATTCGATCTCGTCAAGCCAGGCGGCGGTTGGTGATGAGGTTCATATCACGGTGGCCACAGTGCGCTATTCAAATAAAGGACGAACACGTGGTGGAGCTTGCTCAACTTATCTGGCCGACCGGATTGAAATCGATTCGCAGGTTTCGGTCTTTATTGAAAAGAATCCGGCATTCAAGCTTCCGGAAAATGAAGAAACACCAGTTATTTTGATTGGCGCTGGAACAGGAGTTGCACCATACCGTGCTTTTTTGCAGCACCGCGAAGCCAACAATCAAAAAGGGAAAACCTGGCTTTTCTTTGGCGAACGCCGCTTTCATTCTGACTTTTTATATCAGGTTGAATGGCAGAAACTCTTGAAAGACGGCTTTCTGGAGAAAATTGACGTTGCTTTTTCTCGAGATCAGGAAGAGAAAGTATATGTGCAAAACCGTATGATTGAAAAACAAAAGGAGGTTTTTGAATGGTTGAACAAGGGGGCAAACATTTACCTCTGTGGCGATATGAAACAAATGGCCCACGATGTACAGAATACCTTGCTCCGGATATTTGAAACTCAAGGTGGAATGACGGAGGAAAAGGCGCTGGAATACCTGAAAACGCTGAAAAAGGAGAAGCGTTTTCAAACGGATGTGTATTAAACTCAGGCGCAATGTTAAAAGAATGGATTATTAATAATTTATAACAATAAAGAATGAACAAAGTGAGTTTTGAAATGTATCTTAGTGGTATAAATACTTACTTGTTCATACGCATATAAACTTATATTGGATGAATGATTTTATAAACTGGGACGAACTTTCAGAATTAGAACGGATTAAGTATGAAAGCAATTACCTCCGGGGTACTTTGGTTGAAAGTCTTGCTGACCCAATAACCGGATCAATTGCCTATGCCGATACACAGCTTTCTAAATTTCATGGTATGTATCAGCAGGCCGACCGTGATTTGGAAAAAGAACGCAAACGCCAGAAACTGGAACCGGCCTATTCTTTCCTGATTCGGGTGAGGCTTCCCGGTGGAGTTGTAACTCCAAAGCAATGGCTGCAAATGGATGAAATCTCGGAGCAATATGCCAATCATACGCTGAAACTGACTACACGTCAGGCATTTCAGTTGCATGGTGTAATTAAATCGAATCTGAAGAAAACCATTCAGGGAATCAATACCGCATTGCTGGATACAATTGCAGCTTGTGGCGATGTGAACCGAAATGTGATGAGTCATCCAAATCCTGCTGAGTCGGAGCTGCATGCCGAAGTTTATGAAACTGCGCGTCGCATCAGCGAACATTTATTGCCATCAACCACTGCATATCACGAAATCTGGCTCGATCAGAAACTGATAGCCGACAGCAAAAAAGATGTTGAACCAATTTATGGAGATCGTTATCTGCCAAGGAAATTTAAGATCGCGATTGCAATTCCGCCATACAACGATTCTGATGTTTTTTCGCAGGATTTGGGTTTTATAGCCATTGTCGGGAATAACCGGATTGTCGGTTATAATGTGGCAGTTGGCGGCGGAATGGGCACCACTTTCGGAATGCCTGAAACTTATCCGCGATTGGCCGAGGTGATTGGTTTTTGCACTCCTGAGCAGGTGATTGATGTGGCTGAAAAAGTGGTTTTGGTGCAGCGAGACAACGGTAACCGCCAGAACCGTAAGATTTCCAGATTGAAATACACCATCGACAGACTTGGAATTGAAGGATTCAAAAATGAATTGCACAAATATCTTGGATACGAACTTCAAGAATCGAAAGCTTTTGCTTTTACACGTAATGGTGATCGTTTGGGCTGGAAGAAAGGTACCGATTCGAGATGGAGTCTGAGTCTTTTTGTTGAAGGAGGCCGGGTGGTCGATAAGAATGGTTTTAACCTGAAATCGGCGCTTCGCGAAGTAGCTCAAAATATTGATGGGCAATTCATTCTGACTGGAAACCAAAACCTGGTCATTGCCAATGTAACGGCTGACGAAAAGAAAAAGGTGAGCGAAATTCTGAAAAAGAACGGTGTTTTACCCGGCGAGATTTCAGGACTTCGTCAGAATTCAATTGCCTGTGTGGCGCTCAATACCTGCGGATTGGCATTTGCCGAAGCTGAAAGATACCTGCCGTCGCTGATCACAAAAATTGAATCGATTCTGGATCAGCACGGCTTGTTTAAAGAAGAAATCGTAATTCGTATGACGGGTTGCCCGAACGGTTGCGGTCGGCCTTATCTGGCAGAGATTGGCTTTGTTGGGAAATCGGAAGGACACTACAATCTTTATTTGGGCGGAAATTTCAATGGAACCCGTCTTAATACACTCTACAAAGAAACGCTTACAGAAGATGAAATTCTGGCCGAATTAAGCCCCATCATTGCCGATTATGCAACGAATCGAATCGCTGCCGAAAAGTTTGGTGATTTTGTCATCCGGAAGCAATATGTAAATGAAATATTAAAAGGAAGTGATTTCAGGCATTAAAATCTTATATCATGAAAACACCCGTATTTTTTATCGGCGAGAAACTCTCAGCAGTCACCCGCCAATGGTTGCAAAAGCAACACGTTCAATACATTGAACAACCATTTTTACGCATTGAGTACAAAAAACCGAACCTGTCATTTTTTAGCACAATGACCAATGCCCGCAAACAATGGGTTATCACCAGCACCTATGCGGCTCATTGGCTGGCTCGATTCCATTCACAGATTGGTTTGAACGAGTCAGACCGCTTGTATTGCTGGTCGGAAAAGCAGGCTGATATTTTGAAGAAACTTAATCTGTCCATTTCAATTTCTTCGTATTCAAGTATTCCCAACTTAGCTGAAAATGTGATTAGTCAAAATCAGGGTGACTCGGTTTTATTTTTGCACGGCGACAAATTGCACAGCGAAATAACCTCTGTATTTTCGGTGTTTGCCCTTCAGTATTCTGAAATTGAAGTGTATAAGAATACCCCGATTGAGAAATTTGTAAGTGGAATATTCGACGCTTATCTGTTTTTTAGCCCTTCGAGCATCGATAATTTTAAAGCATCGGGCAATTTCACAAACCAAACTTCGCTTATTCTGGCTAACGAAAATTCTACAGCAAGAGCTGCCTGGCGCGTATTCGATAATAAAGTTTATCTTTCGCCCGAACAGGAAGAGCTGTCGTTTGTTAAATATTCGGTAGCACGTTGGAAGGAAGAAAACGATTAACAAATTAGGATGAAGTCAGGAACAGTTTCGATTTTGGGATGCGGTTGGCTGGGAGTAGCTCTGGGAAAACATTTGAGGAATCGCAGGTTTTCTGTAAAAGGTTCGGTTACTTCTCCTGAAAAGTTTGGACTGCTTCGTACTTCAGGCATTGTTCCTTACCGGATTGTGTTGAACGATGCCGGTATAGAAATTGATGACCCAACTTTTTTTGAAACTGATGTGCTGATCATTTCCATTCCTCCGCGCCGGATTGATGGAATTGAACGTATTTTTCCAACTCAGATTGCGCAACTGATACCAATCATCCTGAAGTCGGGAATCCGAAAGCTAATTTTTATTTCTTCAACGTCGGTTTATCCTGAAAACTTAAAGACAGCCAGTGAAAATGATGTGCTTTTCCCGGATAAAGAAAGTGGAAAGGCTTGTTTGGCGGCTGAAAATCTGTTGAATCACCTGACCGATTTTGAAACTACAATTTTACGGTTTGGTGGATTAATTGGTGCTGATCGAAATCCGGCACGTTTTCTCCTGAATACAGCACGATCCGTCTCAAATATACCGGTGAACCTGATTCACCAGGACGATTGTATAGGCATTATTGCGGCAATTCTGGAAAAGGATCTTTGGGGTGAAACTTTGAATGCCTGCTGCCCGGAACATCCGCTCAAAAAGGATTTTTACGGAAAAGCAGCTCAAATTTCAGGTATGTCTTTACCGCTCATTTCAGATCAGGCCGAAGCTTATAAGATCGTAGACAGTAGTAAATTAAAGCGTTTATTAAAATATAAGTTTAAATATCCAAGTCCGATGGATTACCTCGATAGCCTGGCGGCAAGTAAAAAGTAAAAAAAAGCGCTAACTAAAACTATTCAATCCTTCTGTCCTTCAAACCATCAATCATTGTTTATGAACTCACTCATTTCCATAGTAGGCGCTGGTCCCGGCGATCCGGAATTACTGACCATCAAAGCACTGAAACGCATTCAGGAAGCGGATTGCATTTTGCACGACGCGCTGGTCAGCGACGAAATCATGAATCTGGCCAAACCTGATGCCCAGCGAATTTATGTCGGAAAACTTTATCAGGACGGGCAGGATCAAACCGACCGGCAGGAATGGATCAATCAACTGATTATTGAATTGGCCGGGAAAGGACAAAAAATAGTCAGGCTGAAATCGGGCGACCCCATGATTTTTGGCCGCGGTGCTGAAGAAATCCGGTTTTGCATTGAAAACAGCCTGAATTATGAAGTTATTCCTGGCGTGACATCTGCCCTTGGAGCAGCCTCATTGTATGGAATTCCGCTCACCGAACGTGGAAAGAACAGCATGGTTTTGTTTGGTACCGGCCATTATTGCGAAGGCGATTTCTGCGATCTCGAAACTTTCGTTTCGGTGCTGAAATCGGGTTCGCCCATCATTTTCTTTATGGGGCTCAACAAACTGGTTAAATTAGCCCAACGGTTAATGGATCAGTCTATTTCTTCGGAAATAAAGGTTCAGATTTTAAGCAAAGTTTCGCAGCCCGGATCGGTCGCATTTGAAGGTACACTGGGAAACATTACTCATTTACTGGAGATTGAAAAACCACCCATGCCCGCCTTGGTTATTATAGGCAAGAACGTGGAACGTTTAACAGAGAGGTAAACTAGGCAACTTCAAGGCTTCTTTTTGATTTGCGGTACAGGTAGGAATTAAAAATGTTCCGTTTTGCAAACCGCAATTGTTTGTCAGAATTAACCAATTTTGTATACACGCTTTTCGGAACACCAAAGTATTCGTAAGTGGTTCCGTCCAAAAAAGTCACTTCAAGCAAAAGACCTTTGTGTTTGAAATCGGCGATATTCGATTCGGAGGTAATATTGTTGTATTCTTCTAAATTAGCTGCTATTGTTTCTGGAGCAATACTCACCAGAAAATGATACGCATCAATGATCTGACGGCTTTTCAGTTCAGCCTCTTTTGCCATTTCTTCTTCCTGAAACTTGTCAGGATGCCATTCTTTTACCAGGTTCCGGTATGTAGATTTTAGTGTTTTGAGGTCGGTGTCAGCTTCAACATTGAACAATTTCTTGTATTCATTAATACGCTTCATAGATACTTCTTTCTTAATTTCCTGATCTTTAACAAACTTCGGGTAACATTACCCTGCTTTTTTATGAAGCCGCAAAATTACCCTTTTAAAACTCTTGAATGCTACGTAATTGTTAAATGTCAGTTATTCTGGAATTTATGATTAGCCCTTTATTATTTGGGAAAGGCTACGAGCGGTTAATCAGTTACATCGGGTTCAAAGAAACTCCATTGAATGGCTGGATTGTGTATTTTTAGCGCTGCTTCGCAACGGTTAATATTCTGTATTAGTTCGTCAACAGTTTCGGCATTTCCCATCTTTACTTTTACGGCAACCATAATTTGTTCGCCCAATTGAAGGGTGATCAGATTCAATACGGATTTTACTTCCGGCTGAGCTTCCAGGAAATCAATGATCTCCTGCCGAACTTCGGGAGCAATGCTTTGTCCGATGAGCAATCCTTTGATTTTAACCGCCATGAACATGGAGATAACGATCAACAGGCAACCAATCCCAATGCTTCCGATGGCATCGAACATCGGGTTGCTGGTAACAATTGACAAAACGATTGAAATAAGGGCAAATAGCAATCCCAGAATGGCTCCAACTTCTTCGCCCATCACCAAAACCAACTCGCTTTGACGGCTGTTTAAGAACCATTTCCACAAACTTTCGTTCTTCCTGATTTTATTGACTTGGCCGATGCAGCCCAATAAAGATGCGCCTTCGAGCAGCATACTTACCGATAACACGGCGATGGCAATGTACGGATTGCTTATTTCTTCGCTTGAGCTGAGTTTATGAACGCCTTCGTAAATCGAAAACAGGCCGCCCATGCTGAATAAAATCAGGGCCACGATAAACGACCAGAAATAGATGGCTTTTCCGTGCCCCAGCGGATGATCGATGGTTGGGGCTTTCTTCGAATCTTTTAGTCCCAGGAACAGCAATCCCTGGTTGCCGCAGTCGGCAAACGAGTGGATCGATTCGGCCAACATGGCTCCCGAGCCGGTTATGATTGCGGCAACCGTTTTGGTAATGGCAATGCCCAGATTGGCCAGCAAGGCAAATATGATCGATTTTACAGATGAACTTTGGTGCGACATGGGTGAGTTGTGTGCTTTTGGATTTGATTTTGTTGCTTTTTATGGGCTGGCAAATTTACTAATTTACTGCCAACGAAGCAATGAAACCCGACTTAGGGGAATTTGTTATTGTAAGCAGTAAATTTAAACCTTATAATTCTTTTCCTATTGCCCCTCTTCAGTTTTGAACGTCTTTCTATGATTTCTGGTAGTAGGTCCGAGAGGTAGATCGATAGCGTATTCTGGAGGCAACTTCTGAACACTAATTCTGTTCTTGAGTGTGGAATATCCAATGCCAAAAGCATCAGCAAGAGCTTTTATTGAAGGATAAGACTTACCATGTACTGAAATCGGCTTTCCATGAATAGACTGAACAAATTCAGTGTCATTTCCCCAGTACCAGTTTTCTGGTCCCCAAGGCATTTCCGAATTAATTCGAATTAATCTCAAGCCTTCTTTCGGAATCTGACCAACATCCTTTCTGAATATATCGTAGTTGTCTCTCCATTCTATGGTAATGTCATTATGATGTCTCTTTTTGAGCGCAAGCCAGCGTCTGAAAAGATTTGTACCTGCCTCGCTATGATTACTGTTTTTTCGAGTCTTTTTGGGAAGTTCTAGTCCATTGCGTACACATCTTTCAACGGTAAAGGAAGGTATACCATTACGTTTCCCTAATACATAACCGGCTTCCTTTATCGACTCAAAGGATTCATTTTCAAAAATGACTGGAACACCTTTTGAACTACCTATTGCGCCAGCGGGAGCAGTATTAAGACCATTTAGTCCACGTGAGTCCAATTTTTCAACCCAATATGTTTCTCTTTCCTTTAGTTTTAAAGGGGAATCAATATTGTCCTCCAATACCTCTAAATGAAAACCTTCCGGACCGTCATCTCTAATGGCTTGTGCAAATTTTGTCCCCGCGTTTCTCCTTGCTGCTGATAAATGAAAAGACCAACGTTGTTTTATACTAGATAGAGTAAGACCGATGTATATTTGGCCTGTAGATAAACGGGTCACTTTGTATATTCTACCAAAGCGTTCTGTGTGAAAATCAACAGGAATACTTAACGCAGAATCAATATCCCAACCCAATTTTAGACGACTCCAGATTGTTGATTTGTCAAAATAACGGTCAATTACTCTCAGGAAAGCACTAATGCCATGAAATCTCTTTCCTGAGTGTTGAGGATATAAATCACCAACATAAACAAATGACCTATGTCTACCACCACCATAAAAAGTTATCCACTTCTCATTAGTAAGAGTGAGTGCTTGGATTAGGATTTCTGAGTCTAAAGCATTGATATTTTTAGAGTTCTTGAGCCTAGACCTGAAGGTAGGGTAATCAACATTGGCTTTCTCTTTATGGTTTTTATAATAATCTGCCAATTCTATTTCTTGACCTTCAACATTAACAAAAGACTTCCGAACCGAATATTTTTCCATATATTCTTTAACAGGCATGTAGAGAGCTTCTTTTATAAATTGCTCCTCTAGTTTATCCATTAAATGTAATTTTCTTATGCGCCCCATAAATGTATTCATGGAAATATTAGGCTCAGGTTTAACAGACCGATACAGTTCTGTTGGCCCTTGATAAGATTTTCCAGATAATACGAGTTTTTCTGGAAAGGTTGAATTGTGTGCTCTACGTGTCAATGTTCGTTTATTTATTGCTTACAACTGTTAGCTACCTCCAAATATATTGTACTTTTCTCATTATCTGCCTATGTTTCATATCTTAATTTTAAACGGGATTTGTCGATAATTGGCTGGTTTGGCAAACACGCCTCGGGTGCCTCGCCTGCATCCAAGCTGCAAATGTCATGAGCTTATAACTCATCCTGGTTTTCGCCCTAAAAATGAAACCCATTGATCCGGATTTGTTCGTGAGGTTTCATCTCGACCCCGGTTTAGTTTATTTCTACCTCATTATCGAGGTTTCCAACCTTGATCTGTTTCATTTTTTATTCAGTAGGTTTCTTTTGAGTTGCATTTAGATTCATGGAATGGTAGAATGCCGCCGCCACTCGCCCTGCTAGGTTTTTCGTCGTCCTGTTAAAGATTTTGTCGCCCTGTTTAGTTTTTAGGTATCCGAGTAGCTTTTTTTGCCACCCGAGTTAAAGTTCTGGTCGTCCTGTTCTGTTTCTGGTTTCCCTGTTAACGGTTTCACCGTCCTGTAGGTTTTCTTGCCGTCCTGTTAAAGGTTCTTGTGTCCTTTCGCGGGTTTCAGCGGTTTTTAAAAACAAAACACCCGGAAACTTATCTTTGGCTTCCAGGTGTTGTGCTTAATCGAGTATTAGAAAATATCTTTTTGCGACTTGGTATCTTCTTGTCTAAGATTGTTTATTCTGAATTTTACTTTTCCGTATCCCGTAGGTAAAATAAATGGCGAACCCAATGGCCATCCAAACAATCAGCCGAAGCCAGGTGTCTAAAGGCAGTGAAGCCATCTGCAAAATACAAATGCCGGCGCCCAAAATCGGGACAAGCGGAACAAACGGGGTTTTAAAAGTTCGTTCAATATCGGGCCGTTTCACTCTCAGAATGATGATACCGATACAAACAATAGCGAAAGCCAGCAAGGTGCCAATCGAAACCAGTTCGCCAAGAATATTGATTGGAAGTAACCCGGCAACGATCATCGCCACAAATCCGGTTACTAAAGTACTTACATATGGAGTTTTAAACCGAGGGTGAATCTTTGCGAATACGGGTGGCAACAGTCCATCTTTTGCCATCGAGAAAAATATTCGGGGCTGACCCAGCAACATCACCAGAATAACCGAGCTAAGCCCTGCAATTGCAGCGATCTTGATAATTGGTCGCAACCAGAAAAGACCTTCGCCCATGGCGTTAACGCCCACAGCAATCGGGTCGGCCACATTCAGGAATGTATAACTTACGATTCCGGTTAAAACGACAGCTACCAAAATATAGAGCAGGGTTGAAATTCCGAGTGATCCCAAAATTCCGATAGGCATATCCCGTTTCGGATTTTTAGCTTCCTGGGCAGCGGTAGAAACGGCGTCGAAGCCAATATAAGCAAAGAATATAACAGCAGCTCCACGGAAGATTCCGCTCCAGCCGTAATGCCCCCAAACGCCCGTATTCTTCGGGATAAACGGGTGCCAGTTGGCTTTATTCACAAACATGAATCCGATTCCAATGAAAAGCAGGATCACAAACACTTTGATCACAACCATAAAGTTGTTAAAACGTGCCGATTCTTTGATTCCGATCAGGAGTAAAATGGAAATTGCTGCTACAATAAACATGGCCGGCAAGTTTAAAACTCCAGATAAGTGTGGCAGGCTGTTAATCGCAATTCCTGTGTCAGCCAGATTTTTGGTCAGCTCAGGTGTCATCGATTTCCATCCCACTTGCGGCACATCGACCATAACTGTTCCCATGGCTGTGGTAAATTGCGCCGGAATATTAATGCCAAAGTCTTTCAGAAAGCTAACTACATAACCAGACCAGCCTACAGCCACTGTTGATGCCGCAAACAGGTATTCCAGAATTAAGTCCCAGCCAATGATCCAGGCCACAAACTCGCCCATGGTCGCATAAGCGTAGGTATATGCACTCCCCGAAATCGGGATCATCGACGCAAACTCGGCATAACACAAACCTGCAAACAAACAGGCTAGTCCGGAAATCAGAAACGAGATAACAATTGCAGGACCAGCATATTGAGCCGCAGCCTGACCAGTTAACACGAATATTCCGGCACCAATAACTGCACCAATTCCAAGGGTGGTAAGGTTAAACGCGCTTAACGATTTCCGTAGACCGTGATCTGCATTAGACTCGGCCATCAATAGGGATAAGGGTTTTGTAAGAAATAATTTCGACATAGGGTCTGATTTTAAAGTACCAAAAATAGCTTTTTTGTTTAATAAATCAGTTGTCCTTGCAAATTGTTGGGGGTTATTTAGATTTTCTTCTTAAATAGAAAAGTTTTGAATGCGGCGTAGAAAAACGGGATTAACGTTACCACGATAAGTCCAAGAAAAACGATCTCGAAATTATCTTTAATCCAGGTGATTTCACCCAGGAAATAACCAGTTAGGGTAAAAAAGGGCACCCAAATAGCCGAGCCAATTATGGTATCCAGTTTAAATTTCGGAAAATCGAATGTTACCGTTCCGGCAAAAAAAGGAATGTAGGTGCGGATTACAGGAAAGAATCGGCCAATTATAATTGACTTGTCTCCATATTTTTGATAAAATTCCCGGGTTTTAACAATTGGAGGAACCAAATATTTCTGAATTAGTTTACGATGGCTATGTTCAATGCGATGCCCTATCAATGCCCCAATCTTGTAATTAAAATGATTTCCAAGGATAGCCGCTAAGATTAAGATCGGCACCAACACCCAAATACTCATATCAGACGATGCTGCAATTACTCCTGCCGAGAAAAGCAATCCGTCGCCAGGTAAAAACGGGAAAACGATTAATCCGGTCTCCAGAAAGATGATCAGAAATAAAACCAGATAAGCTTCCCATACATTTTCGTCAACCAGGGCATAAATAGCCTCGTTGGTATGAAAGAGTAAATGGTAAATTTGTTCCAGCATCTGAATTGGTTGAATTGATTGGCCTTTATGACATTCGAATAAAAAATGGTGTAATTTACAGAACGGTTAAATTTACTGCAAATTACACCAACTAAACAAACATAAGCCCAAAATGATGCCAATTCTACGAACTATTTCGGTTAATATTTCTTAATGCCTGTTTTTCTGGTATTTATCTATTGGTATAACTAAAAACAGTCGATTAGTAAATCACAAACCCGACTCAGGAATTCATTGTCTTCCTCCGTAAATGGGGCAGGAGAGTGGCTGTCAATGTCGAGTTCGGCAATGAACTTTCCATTCTTCATAACCGGAACTACAATTTCAGACAGAACATCCAATCCGCACGAAATGTAGTTTTCAACCTGTGTCACATCCTGAACGACCATGGTTTGTCCACTGGCGGCTACCTGTCCGCAAATGCCTTTTCCAACAGCAATATGGGTATGCTGGGTTGGTTTTCCGACAAAAGGTCCTAAAACAAGCTCATTCTTCTCTTGATCTAAGATGTAAAAGCCTACCCAGTCGTAATGGTAAACTTCCTGTTTCAAAAGTTCACAAATCCGGAGCAAAAGGTATTCCGGATTATTTTTTGCCAATATGGCAATCTTTTGATATACTTTTTCGAAATTATTTGTCATATTTTTCTTTAGTCTAACTCCTAACTTACAGTTAAAAGTCAATAGTCATTGGGAAAAGTTTTAAAGAACCTTTTCAAATGACTGATGACTTTTCCCCTTTTTACTTGATTACCATCTGGTCTTCGTGGGTAATCTTCTCACAATATTTGCATTTCAAATCGAGCGGATTCTTTGAAATGACATTGAAATAGGTTGTAATTTCCTCGTTGTTGGTGATGCATTTCGGGTTAAAGCATTTCACAATTCCGATTACTTTGTCTGGAACTTCCACGACACGTTTCTCAACCACCTCGTAATCACGGATGATATTCAGCTTGGCATTCCGGGCAATCAGCGAAATCTTGTTGATCTCGTCATCTTCAAAAAACACATCGGAAAGCTTGATGATGGCCTTGCTGCCTAGTTTTTCGCTTTCGAAATTGGCTCCAAAGGTAATTTGCGATTTCACATTTTGAAGTCCCAGAATGGAAATAACCTTAAACAGATTTTCGGAAGGAATGTGATCGATTACAGTGCCGTTGTTGATTGCACTGACTTTTAGTTTGAGTTTCTTTTTTAAACTATCGGGCATGGCTGTAATTATTTAAGGTTGAGGATATGGGCGATAATGGCCTGGCGGGTGTAAACACCGTTACGGGCCTGTTCAAAATAATAGGCTTTTTCGTTGCTGTCGACATCCGGATGTATTTCGTTGACGCGTGGAAGCGGATGTAGAATACGCATGTTTGGTTTCGTGTTGGCGAGCATGTTGTTGCGTAGAATGTAAACGTTTTTTACTTTTTCGTACTCAATCGGATCCATAAAGCGCTCTTTCTGAACACGGGTCATGTATATAATGTCGGCATGATTGATGTTTTCGTTGATTTCGGTGTGTTCGAAATAGCGGATGCCTTTTTCTTTCAGGAACAATTTATATTCTTCTGGCATGGCCAGTTCATCAGGAGCAATAAAGTTGAAAATCGGGTTCTCGAATTGCGACATGGCCATTAGTAGGGAATGAACGGTACGTCCGTATTTCAGGTCGCCAATCATGAAAATATTGATATTGTCAAGTGTTCCCTGGGTTTTCAGGATCGAATACATGTCGAGCAGCGTTTGGGTAGGATGCTGGTTGGCTCCATCGCCGGCATTGATCACCGGAACATCGGCCACTTCGGCGGCATACCGCGAACTGCCTTCCAAGGGGTGGCGCATCACAATTAGGTCGACATAATTGCTTACCATTCGGGTAGTGTCGTGTAAGGTTTCGCCTTTCGAAACACTGGATGATCCGGCATCCGAGAATCCGATAATTCGTCCTCCCAGGCGGTTGATGGCTGTTTCGAAGCTAAGCCGGGTGCGGGTCGATGGTTCAAAAAACAAAGAAGCTACTACTTTTCCTTCAAGCAATCTCTGGTTGGGATTTTTCTCAAAATCAGCCGCGAGTTCTAAAATTCGCAGGTAGTCTTCTTTTGAATAATCTGTAATCGAAATTAAATCTTTCTTCTTCATTTTATGTGATGTGTTTTAAAGATGGCAAAGCAAAAAAAAACCAACAGAAAGGATGTTTCTGTTGGTTTTTAAGTATTTCCGGTGAACCCGGATAAAAATAATGTTGAGCTAAATTGGTATCATGATGGAAACAAAACAGGGAATTTGGGAAAGACTTTTCCCGGTGAAGTGTTTCACAGGAAAAGTGGGAATATTGTCTGATCAGGTGTTCCATCAAAATCCAAAATTAGAGTGTTTTTGCAATCTATTTTAAATTGTCGTTTATTAGTTATGAAAAGGTTATTAACACCACTTCAATCTGACGTGTCAAATCGAAATTTAGGACAATTCGGTAACCTTCAAACCTTCTATTTTATTCAGTCCTTCTTCAATCCGGCTTAGTTCACTCAGCCTGATTTGTGTTCGGATCTGGCATCTCAAATCGAATTGAGGATCAACCTGGGGCAGCTTCTCGTCTTTGAATAGTTTCATAACATCGTTCATTACCCCATAATCAAACTCAATTAAAAGTTGCTTCTCCACAAGCTTCTCCACGATTTCAGCCTGATGGATAGCATCCAGGGCAGCATTGCGGTACGCATTAATTAAACCACTCACACCCAATAAAGTTCCACCAAAATACCGAACAACTACGATCAGGATATTGGTCAGATCAAAACTTTGGATTTGCCCCAGAATAGGCTTCCCGGCGGTTGATGATGGTTCACCATCGTCGTTGGCCCTGAAAAGCAATTTATCATGTCCTAACCGCCATGCATAGCAATGATGTCGTGCCGAATAGTGTTCTTTCTTAATGGTTTGAACAATTTCCTTTATCTGGTCTTCGGAAATAACAGGATAGGCATAGGCGATGAATTTGCTGCCCTTGTCTTTGAACAATCCTTCCGAAGGATTCGATATGGTTCTGTAGGTATCTTCCATCAGAAATTCATTAAAATCAGGATGGCGATAATGGCCATCAAAACTCCGGCAAAGTTAACTCTTGAAAACTTTTCTTTAAAGAATGTCAATCCAATTAAGATTGAAAATAATACAATACAGATGTTATTCAGTCCAAAAACTACAGAACTATCCAATTTGCTGTTGTTTAGTGCCAATATAAAGAAGTACAACGATCCAAAATTAGCGATTCCCAGAATTGTCCCGCCAACCAATTCCGCAATAGAAATGTTCTTTGAAAGCGACTTTGGTTTTATCAAGATGAATATCAGACCAAGAATCAGGGCAGCAAGGAAAACTACTGCCGGAAATAGGAGGCTCAGACTGTTTGGTACATGGTAAGTTTGTGCATATTTTACAATCGAATCGGTTATACCTGATCCCAGAAAAATAGCTATTGGAATCACAATCAGTTTAATGTTTTTTGCTTTATCAATTGGTCGATAACTTGTTAGTACAACAGCGATGGTTGCCAATATTAATCCGGTAATTTTAAGAACGGTGGTTTTCTCTGAGAAATACAGAATTGAGAATAAAATCGGAATAACCATCGACAATTTTCCGGCTATGGTAGTAACGGCAACTCCGGAAAGGCGGGTTGAATATCCGATCAGAAAGAACATCAGGATAAAAGAGAACCCAATCAGCAGGGCAAATGGAAGCCATTCGGAAGTAAAAACATTCAGTATTGAAATAGGGTGGCGGTTGAAGCTGAAGCCTAATATTGCAGCAACCAGATAATTAACTGTAATCAGCTTGATCAGGTTGGTTTTAAACCGCTCAGTAACTTTAAAAGTGATGAAAATTACTGATGACGAAAGAATGCTCAGCAAAAGATAAATCATCTGATGTGATTTTATATACAAGAAAAAAGCAGATCGAAATTGACCTGCTTTATATCTGTTACAATTTTAATTTCTTTTCAATCTCGTCGACACAAAGTTTAAACGCTTTGTCGGTTTCTTTCAGGTTATTCACCGTTTTGCAGGCATGTAACACGGTTGCGTGGTCTTTATGCCCAATTTGTGAACCGATGGATGCAAGCGACGATTTGGTCATGTTTTTCGAGAAGTACATAGCCAGTTGCCGGGCCTGAACAACTTCGCGTTTCCGGGTTTTTGCCTGAAGTGAATCGACCGGCATATTGAAATAATCGCAAACGACTTTCGAAATATAGTCGATCGATAATTCACGTTTTGAGTTCTTAACCAGCTTGTTAATCATCTCACTGGCCAATTCAATGGTAATTTCTTTCCGGTTCAATGTTGATTGGGCCAGAAGAGAAACCAGCGCTCCTTCGAGCTCCCTAATGTTATTTGTAATATGTGAAGCGATGTATTCCAAGACTTCGTCAGAGATTTCAATTCCGTCTTTGTAGATTTTGCGCCTCAGAATATCCATTCTGGTTTCGAAACCAGGCTGTTGTAAATCGGCAGTCAAACCCCATTTGAAACGTGAAAGTAAGCGTTGTTCAAGTCCTTTCAGTTCGATAGGAGGCTTGTCTGACGTCAGAATAAGCTGTTTGCCGCTTTGGTGCAAATGGTTGAAAATATGGAAAAAGGTTTCCTGAGTTTTTTCTTTTCCGGCAAATTCCTGAACGTCATCAATAATCAGGACATCAATCATCTGGTAGAAATTCAAAAAGTCGTTCCGGTTGTTGTTCCGGGTAGCTTCGGTGAATTGAGTCTGAAATTTATTTGAATTGACATATAAAACAACCTTATCCGGATGGCGTTCCTTGACTTCAATACCAATGGCGTGTGCCAGATGAGTTTTACCAAGTCCTGAATTGCCGTAGATCATCAAAGGGTTGAAGGCGGTGCCTCCGGGATTTTGGGAAACAGCATATCCAGCGCTTCGGGCCAAACGATTACATTCGCCTTCAACAAAATTATCGAAGGTGTTATCCAGACGTAATTGAGGATCGATCTGAATCTTTTGAATTCCAGGAATAATAAATGGATTCTTGATCGATGATTTTCCTTCGCTTTTCAGCGGAATGCTCATTGGCTTATTCTGAATCTTGCTGTTGTTGTTTGTCGGATATTTAACGGTGTATGGTTGTGAGTTACTTTGATTGTTACCCATAACCACAACGTATTCGAGCTTGGCACCAACCCCAACTTCTTTTCTCAGTGTTTTTCTGAGCAAATCGATGTACTGTTCTTCGAGATATTCATAAAAAAACGGACTTGGAACCTGAATTGTAAGTACTTCATCATCCAGATTAACCGGAACGATTGGTTCAAACCATGTCTTAAAACTGATGCCTGGTACGTTGTCGCGAATAACTGAAAGACAACGATCCCAAACCAAACGATGATCATTAATCATTTTGGAGCCGGATATTAAAAAATTTGACAAAACTATATTCCCTGATTATTTTTCCCTGAAACAAATTTTGTGAAAAAAAATGTAGAAAAAAAATGGATTTACACTTGACTTTTATCAAAATAAGATAAGGTCTTTAAGGCTCAGGCATTTAAAAAAAAAAAATATTTTAATATTTTTTTAATATGTCTAAAATGTTGATTATCAACACTTTAAGCGCGTTGACTATTTAAGTGCTTGCTAATAAAGGAATGTAGCTAATTGAACAATAATAATAAGTATTGTTCGATAGTTAATTTGGCAGTTTTTTGATTGCTTTTTCAAGTTTTATCTTTCTTCCGTTCTTAAATGCGACCAAAGTTGCATCCGGAAAATTGGTTCTGGCTGTTTCAAGCAGCATAGAAATTTTTTCAAAATCAGAAGATTTTCCAGCCATATAATTGTACGTTTCACTAACCTTCATTTCCTCAATTTTACCCAACCCTTTAAAAAATGCTGATTCGGTCGATAATTTTGCCGGACTTGAAATTAAATGAACCTTGTAAATAATCTGATTCTTTTCGTCAGGAGTTGATGGTTTTGCAGTAATGTAAACATCTTTACCGATGTTGAAGGCTGAAAAGTGGACATATCGTTTCGGATTATTTCTTACATCTTTCAATAGCAAATCAAGGCTACTTGATAAATTATTCAGATTTTGATAAAGCGCCGGATCATTAATCAGCAAACCGGCAGAACTGTCGTTGGTATTCAATTTCTGAATGATCTTATTGATTCCGGCAACAGATGAGCTGATTTCAGCAAATACCGGGCTAATATTTAGTTTCGAAAGTGAATCGGATAGCGATGAGAAGTTTTTGATAATGTTTGTTATCTGACCTGAGTTTTGATTAATCTTTGTGGTAATGCTATCCAGATTGGTTACAATCGAATTAACTTTTCCACTACCAATAATTCGATTCAGTTCAGCCGATGCCGATTCGATATTGGCCACCGTTCGATTGATATTTTCAAAACTTTCAGTCAGATTTTGTCTGGTTTTCTCGTTAAAGACATATGTAACTACGGTTAATGCGGAGTCTAATGAAGCAATTAATTCTTCAGCTTTCTTCTTTAATGGGAGAACCTGCATGCTAACCTGTTCCTTTAAATCACCTTCTGTAGATCCAGGAAGAGTATCATTAGCTTGATAATATTCTCCGGAATGCACAATCTCCAGCCTGATGGACTTAGTTCCCATTATGTCGCTGGAAACAATTTTAGCCGTTGACCCTTTGGCGATTTTATATTCTCCCTGAAGCGAAAGAGTCACAAAAAGACGACCAGAGTAATCGTTCATAAGTTTGATCTCTGAAACCTGCCCGACCTGATAGCCGTTGATCGTTACAGAACTTGACTTAAGCAATCCATCGATTTTCTCGTAAACAACATAGTAATTGGTGTTACGCTTTAATATGTCAATACCTTTCAGAAAATTGATGCCCCACACAAGAATGGCTAAACAGGCTACAACTAAAAAGCCCAATTTGGTATATTTCGAAATCTTAATCATTTTCCTGCTAATTTCTGTTTCCCTAGTACAAAGCTATGCAGCATTAATCAGGAAACCAAATCGTTTTTATTCAATTGTTATTTTCCTGATTTGTTAATTGGAGTTTGTATTGATGATAGTTCGCTTTCCATCAATAAAATAGACAATAAATGCCTGAGAAAATTTCAACTTAATCTGTTGCAGGATCGGTGTTATACTTTCGATAGATGTCTCTTTTCCTATATAGTACCGGTAGTATTTATCGGTTTTTTCTCTTCTGACCTCTTTCAACCCTTTGAAATTTGCGGCTGAAGGTTCTATTGGAGTTGTATTGGCTCCAATTTGTACACTATAATAGGTTTCGTTGCTTGCTACTTTATTATCTGACAATGTGTCAACCGTTGTAATTGGAACTTCTGTTGAGCGTGTCTTCTCGGCAACGACAATCTTCTTTGTAGTCTCCGGTTTATTTTCTTCAGACTTTATCTCAGTCTTTTCCTCCGGTTTATTTTCTTTTTTCTTTTCAGGCAAAACAGTTAACGAAGAAGTATCAGGCTTTGTAGTAGAGTTAACTGTATGACGTTCAGGAACGCTTGAACCTGAGCTCTTTGACTTAAATCTCCGGAATGCATCAAAAATTGAGCTGGCAATTACTTGTTGGCCTTCATCACTCTTCAGATAATTGGCTTCGGCTTGATTGCTTACAAAACCGGTTTCGACCAATACGCTAGGCATCGATGACTCGCGCAAAACCAAAAAGCCGGCTTGTTTAACACCACGGTTCGAACTTTCGAGTCGTGATTTAAATTGACGCTGAATATCATCAGCAAACGATAAACTTTGATCCAGATAATTGTCTTGAACCAATTCGAACATGATATACGACTCCGATGAGTTCGGATCAAAACCCTCGTAAGTTTGTTTGTAATTATCCTCCATTAAAATTACCGAGTTTTCTTTCTTGGCAACATCAAGGTTTTCATTCGACCTGTGAAGTCCCAATACAAATGTTTCGGTTCCCCGGAGAGATGGCGTTCCGCATGTATTCGCATGGAGCGAAATAAATAAATCGGCTTTGTTTTTGTTGGCTATTCTTGAACGGTCAATCAACGGAACGAAAATATCAGTATTCCGGGTGAAAATTACTTTCACGTCCTGAAAATTTTCGGTTATATATTTGCCCAGTTTAAGGCCAATCCCGAGAACAACGTCTTTTTCCTGAATACCCCTGGATACAGCTCCAGGATCTTTTCCTCCATGTCCCGGATCAATTACAACAACCATTTGTTTATTATTTCCTTTAACGATATTCGCTGAAAAGGAATTTCCGGAGATGAAAAGACTTAAGAATAGCGGTAGTATATGCTTAAAATAGTGAAACTTCATTGTATTCAAGTTGAATGTATGTACAAAAATATAAATATTAAAATTATTTTACATTTCTTGACGTTTAGGTATAGACCTTATTTATATTTTTGCAAACCGAACAGCAAATGTGTTCATATCTTTATAAACTGTGGTTTTGATAAAAAATCTGCTTACAAATATATTATTTTTAGTTGCCCTTTCTTCGTTCGGCCAGCTGAATCAGCAATCAGGCAAGATTTCTGAAACTCCAGTTCTTGTTAAAGATTCGATAGCAATTCTTAACAATGATTCCATACCCGTTTTGCCGATTAAAGAGTCTACTGATACGGTTGCTAAACCTTTGCTTGAGTCGATTATAACCTATTCGGCTGTAGATTCGATTATTCCTGATTTTGAGAACCAAAAAATGTACATGTACAAGAAAGCGGTAATCAATTATCAAAATATTGAACTTAAAGCTGATTATATCATGCTTGATCTGGTCAGAAAAGAAGTTTATGCCGAAGGTTTGCCCGACTCAACAGGGGCAATTGTTGGAACTCCCGTGTTTAAAGAGGGTAATGAGGAGTTTGAGTCAAAGACCATGAGGTATAATTTCGAAACCCAAAAGGGGATTATTACTGATGTGAAAACAACTCAGGGCGATGGGTTTGTACACAGCGATCTGACCAAAAAGATAAGCAAGGATGAATTTATTCTGGAAAAAGGAAAATATACCACCTGCGATGCCGAGCATCCTCATTTTTATCTCCGGATGACCAAGGCAAAGGTCATTTCGAATAAGAAAATCATTACAGGCCCGGCTTATATGGTTTTGGAAGATTTCCCAATCTATTTTCCAATGATACCTTTCGGATATTTTCCGAATTCGACTACTTATACTTCAGGTATTTTGATTCCAACCTATGGCGAAGAGCAAACCCGTGGATTTTTTTTAAGGGAAGGTGGTTATTACTGGGCCGCAAGCGACCATTTTGATCTCGCACTTCGAGGTGATATTTTTTCAAAAGGTTCATGGGCAACAAATATGCACATGAATTATAAGGTCAGGTATAAATATAGCGGAAGTTTTGATTTCAAATATAACCTGAATAAATATTCGGAACAACCGTTGCCCGATGCCAGAACAACCAGAGGGTTTAGCCTGGCTTGGTCGCATTCACAAGATTCAAAGGCTAATCCGAACCGTACATTTTCGGCGAATGTAAATTTATCGACCAGTTCGTATGACAAGGAAAATTCATATATGAATACTGCAAATTCGGTTCAAACTTATTTGCAAACTCAAAAATCATCAAGTATTGCCTACTCACGTAAATTTGAAAATTCACCGTTCAGTTTGAATCTCAGTATGCGTCACTCTCAAAATTCGCGTGATACAACCATTTCTCTGAGCTTGCCGGAATTGACTTTCAATATGTTAAAGATTAATCCGTTTAAGGTTAAAAATAGGATTGGACCTGTTAAGTGGTACGAAAAGATCAGCTTCAGTTATTCAGGAAACATTAAGAACTCTATCTCGAATGTCAAGGAAAAGGATTTTTTAAAACAATCGCTTATTAAAGATTGGCAAAATGGATGGCAACATTCTATTCCGATAAATTTGCCTTCATTCAATTTGTTGAAATACATTAATTTAAGTCCAAGTTTCAACTATTCAGAACGTTGGTACACCAATTATATAAACAAACGGTACGACCCGAATAATAACTTTGCCTCGCCGAGATCCGATCATATAGCAATAGATACAGTATATGCTTTTCGCAGAAATTACAATTATTCATACAGCATAAGTACTTCGACTAATATTTATGGAATGTACACGATGCGTAATCCAAACTCGCGCATCAAAGCAATCAGGCACAAGATCACACCTTCAGCAAGTTTTAGTTATACTCCGGATTTTGGACAGAAGAAATTTGGTTTCTGGGGCAGTTATATCGATGGCAGTGGAAAAATCAATTATTATAATCATTTCGAGAATGGGGTATTTGGCTCCGCCGGAATGGGCGAAAGTGGCGCAATTAGTTTCAACCTTAATAATAATTTGGAAGCCAAGGTTTTGGAAGTGAACGATTCGATTGCCACCAAGGATGAAAAACCAAAATATAAAAAGGTTAAGATTATTGATATCAGTGCAAATACTTCGTATAACATGATTGCTGATTCGTTTAAACTGAGTCCAATTGGTATTTCGGCCCGAACAACAATTAAAGGCATAAGTGTTAATATGGGTGCTAATTTGAATCCATACATGGTTAATACGGCAGGAAGAGTTATAGATGAATATGTTTGGAGCCACAAGAGCGGACTAGGTAAACTGGGTAGGCTCACCAATGCAAACATGTCGTTTGGGATGAACTTTGACTCTAAAAAAGTTAAACCGGAAACGGAGGCCGATAAAAATAAGAAGCCTGGAGAAAAACCAGTAAAAAGCGACGAACCCGAATATGCTGATTTTAATATGCCTTGGAGCTTTAGGTTTGATTATTCGTTTTACTACAATAAAACATACGCCTACAATAGCGTTACCAAAATTGCAAAACCAACAACAACCATTAATCAAAGTTTAAATTTTGGGGGAAGGCTTAGTTTGACCGACAAATGGCAAATGGATGTGAATACCAATTTCGATGTTCAGGCCATGAAGTTTTCGTTTACTACTGTAAATATTAGCCGTTCATTGCACTGTTGGACCATGTCGTTCAATTTTGTTCCTTTTGGGGATCGAAAAAGTTATAGCTTTAACTTGTCGGCCAGCTCGGCCATGTTGCGCGACTTAAAAATTTCGAAACAGAGTTCGTGGCGCGACAATTAATGTTTACGATTAGAAAATATCCAATTAATTGAACCAATAACCTCATGTGTCTTTAATTGCAATAAACTTTGAGACGTAAAAAAAGCCTGTATTCTGTTTCAAAATTTTAGTTATCTATCATTTTAAATCAATAAATTTAGTTTAATTTAACTCATAATAAAGTTGCAGTAATTCTATAATTATTGTGAATGATGTAATTTGATTTATTAAATTTATCCTAATGTCATATGAATGAGTTTTTTGTGCATTGTCACGCCATACTTGTTTCGGCATTTCTTCTCTGAGGAGGGCCTGAGACAAGTCAAAGGATGACTTGCTTGATAACATTAAGTTGACATGTTTCCACATTAAATAATGCGCCAGCCAGCGATAATTACAGATCAAAAAACGAGCTTTAGGTTAAACAAAATTTTATGCAATTTCAAAAGAAGATATTGATCATTGAAGACGATCAACGTTTAGGTGTCACTATTCAGAATGTGCTTGCATTCCATAAATACGATGTTTGTTATGCTAATAATGGAGTGGCTGGAATACAAAAAGCATTCGAATATAATCCGGATTTGATTTTGTGTGATATCAACATGGATCCTTTGGATGGATACCAGGTTTACAAAGTATTAGAAGAAAGTTTGATCTTAAATAGAATCCCTTTTATTTTCTTAACGGGTAGTTCCGATTTGGAAGATATCAGGTATGGGATGTCGCTTGGAGCCGATGACTATATTGTAAAACCATTTAACAATTCCGATTTATTAAAGACTATCGAAAGACGCCTCGAAAAGTTTAAGGCGATTAGAGAGGATTCAAACCGTGAGTTCATTCGTTTGTTCGATCTTTCTCCGGTTGGAATACTAATTTTTGATGGTAAGAAGATTTATAAAGCCAATTCAGCCTTCAGAAATTTATTAAATATTGATAAAGAAGATCTGACGGGCGTTGGAATCGATAAGTTTATTGATCCGGCATCAATTCTGAAATTACAAGGGACTATACCCAAATATATAGCCGATAGAAATGAAGTTTTTAATGGTATAGTCAAACTAAACCGAAATAAGGACGATGAAATTCAAATGAAATTTGTTGTTTCAGAATTTGAAAAGTTTTCAAATTACACACTCTTTATTGGTTTGTTTTATGCCGTTGCGGAAACTCATTCGTCAATCGATAGCAATTTGCTTATCGCCGAGGTTAATAGCCTGCTTAAACGTGAAAATATAAAAGTTACGGATGCCTTAGGTGAAAAGATTATGAATATCTTTAAGCAAAAGCAGTTGAATCTGAAAAAACACAAACCCACGTTTTTTACGGCTAGGGAGAATCAGGTATTGTGTTTATCAATGGAGGGTTTGCCAATTAAAAATATAGCCGACAGGCTCTCGATATCAGACCGGACTGTTGAAAAATACCGGACCAAGCTTATGGAAAAAGCGAGAGCAGGCAATATGATTGAAGTTATTGTTTTTGCACTGAAAAATGGTTTGGTTGAAATATAATTTACAGAAACCAAAACCATCAAAGAAAAGAGGCAACATTCAGAATTGGATGTTGCCTCTTTTGATTTAGAAGGGCAAATCGTTGCCTGAATCATCGCCAGATTCAGGCGGAATATCAGCAGAAGAAAATTCGGGTGGAAAATTCTTTGCAGAGCTCGTCGCACCGGCATTTTCAATTTTCCAGGCGTTTATATTGTGATACCATTTCCCGTTGAAATCGCGCGATTCGAGCGAAAAAAATACTTCAATCTCCGTTCCTTCATTGATCCCATCGATTAAGCTTATTTTATCGCCAAAAAGCGTAAAACATACTTTTTTAGGAAATTGCTCATTGGTTTCAATTACAAAATCTTGTTTTTTCCATTCTTTACCGGCTTTACTCACTCCCGATTCGAGCTTCAAAATCTGGAGTAAAGTGCCTTTAACCTGCATGCTCATAGTGTTTTTTCGTTTTTGTTAGCAGAAATAAAAACACTCTTGCATTTCGCATGCAAGAGTGTCGCACAATATGAATTATCAATTATTGTTTTACAATTTCGAGTAATTCAACTTCAAAAATAAGCGTTGAATTTGGTTTAATATCCTGTCCTGCACCTTTTTCGCCGTAAGCCAAAGCAGCCGGAATGAACAATTTCCATTTTGAACCAACGGGCATCAACTGTAAAGCTTCTGTCCAACCTGGAATAACCCGATTTACAGGGAATACAGCAGGTTCGCCGCGTTGAACTGAGCTGTCAAAAACTTTTCCATCGATGGTGGTTCCTGTATAATGACATTTTACCTGATCTTCAGGCTTTGGTTTTGGGCCTGTACCAGCTTTAATGATTTCATATTGAAGTCCGCTAGGTAGGGCAACTACACCAGATTTTGCTTTATTTGACGCAAGAAATTCTTCGCCAGCTTTTTGGTTTTTTTCACCTTCACCTTTTGCAGCTTTAGCAAAAAATGCCTGGATAGCAGCATTAGCCTTCTCCGGTTTAATCTGAACTGAGTCACCCGAGAATGCTTTCTCGAATGCAGAAAGTATGATCTCTTTGTTCAGCTGATCAACTCCTGGAGCGCTTTTCATCTGTTGTTTGTTGTTCTCTCCGATAAGTACTCCCAGCGCATAACTTACCGAGTCATTGTTGTTTGTAAGTTTTACCTCAGTTTTTTTACCTGAATTCTGGCATCCGGCTACTCCAACTGTTAATACAAGCGCCGTAGCATAAAATAATGTTCTTAGCTTCATGTGTTATTTTTATATAATTAATTAAACAATTTCCAACAATTCAACATCAAAAATTAAGGTTGCATTGGGCCCAACCAAACCCCCAGCGCCTTCTTCCCCATAAGCCAGGTTCGAAGGAATAAATAACCTCCATCTGGCTCCAACAGTCATCAATAGCAGAGCTTCAATCCATCCTTGAACAACAGCGTTAACTGGGAAGATGACAGGTTGTTTTCGTTCAACCGAGCTGTCAAATACAGTTCCATCGAGCAGGATACCGTGATAGTTGCATTTTATCTGATCATCAATGGTAGGCGATTCGCCGTAACCTTCCTTCAGTACCTTATATTGTAAGCCTGATACGGTTTCAACAACTCCTTCATTATGAACATTATTTAAAAGATACAATAACCCTTCTTCCAGGTTTCTGTTTGCTTCTTCCTCATTGTGAGCCAACATAAATTCCTGTAAGATATGGTTTGCCTCATCCATCGAAATTTTGGGCTTATTTCCGGCAAATGTATCCTGAAGTCCGGCTAAAAACTGCAAAGAGTCAACCTCCTTAACTCCCGATTGTATGAGGTTGGACGAAATAGTCAACCCTAACGAATATGAGAACTCTTCTAATTGATCTTTGGACTGATAATCAGACATTAGCAATATTTGGATTTCAGGTTACGAATATAGATTATTTTTTATTAGCAGCGAAGTTCTTAAATGGTCTTTTTGCCTCTCAATATTTCTTTTTTACCTGTTGGTCCAGGAATTCGTTCCATCTGAAATCCTGCTGCCGAAAATGCCCTTCTCACTGATCCTTTAGCACAATATGTTACCAATATTCCACCTTTCCGTACTGTGGAGGCGACTTCCTGGATGATTTCATCGGTCCACATTTCGGGTTGTTTCCCTGGCGCAAAGGCATCGTAGTATAACAAGTCAAACTGGGGTAAAGAATTGGATTTAAACGATAATAAATCGGCATGAACTTTTTGCAGCGAAAATCCTGGAGAAATTTTCACCACTGAATCCCATTTTGCACGATGTATCTTTTCAAAAACATCCGAATATTCCCGAAAAATCTTGCTTGGGTAGTTTAATTTCAGGTAATCGATTTCGGACAATGGATACTTTTCGATACTAAAATAGTTGATATTTAGCTTTTTGTGATCAGCAAATGCATAGGTAAGATAGGCATTTAATCCGGTTCCAAATCCAATTTCGAGAATCGATATTTCTTGTTTTGTTACTTGAAACAGCCCCTGGTTAATATATATGTGCAATGACTCCTGAATTGCCCCATGTGTAGAATGATAATGCTCGTCCATTTCAGGTAAATAAATGGTGTGCGAACCATCTTCAGTTATGACAAACTCTTTGTCCATATTTTGTAAATTAAGTAAAAAACCTTGCCAAAATAACTAAATTTACATCCGTAAGAAAAATGGAGGCTAAAAATGCTGTTAAAAATCTATCCTGAAAACCCAAACCCCAAAGATATCCGACAGGTAGTTGAGGTGTTGAGAAACGGAGGAATTATAATTTATCCTACAGATACGGTTTATGGTTTGGGTTGTGACATAACCAACGCAAAGGCGGTTGAGAAAATTGCCCGGTTCAAGAATGTGCAAGTCGAAAAATCAAATTTTTCATTCATCTGTAGCGATTTAAGCCATTTGTCAGGTTTTTCAAAGCCGGTTTCAAATCAGGTTTTTAAATTGCTGAAAAGCTATTTGCCTGGTCCGTTCACATTCATATTGAACGCAAATAACAATGTCCCCAAGTACTTTAAAGGGAAAAAGAAAACTGTAGGCGTGCGAATACCCGATAATTCGATCATTATCGAAATCGCAAAAGAACTTGGAAATCCGATCATGTCAACTTCTATCCATGATGACGATGAGATTGTGGAATATTCAACAGACCCGGAATTGATCCATGAACGGTTTCACGATTTTGCAGATTTAGTGATTGACGGTGGATACGGTGACAATATCCCATCAACCATTGTTGATTGTACGGAAGAAATTCCGGTAGTGATCAGGCAGGGAAAAGGAATTTTCGAGGAATAGAATGTTGGTCGAAATTGAATCAGTTTAATTCGAATTTGTGTTTTAATCATCGAATCTAAAATCAAAAGATCTAATTTTGTAAAAAAAGCATGAAAAATTCTGATCAGTTGAATATAGGGACAATAAATTTCTACGAACGCTATTCAAGCCTTACTGATTTTCAGATTCTGGAAATCTTAAAGAATCAAAAGGATTATCAGGAAAATGCGAGAAATGCTGCGGTAAAAATTGCCATTGAACGCCAGCTAATAAATTCAGAACAGGATTTGTTGTCGCCTGAATACCAAAATAGCAAAAATACCACGTTGACCTTGTTCCCTCAGATAACAAACGGTTATCATCATCAAAGACTGGTCGGAAGTATCTTCCGCTTTCTGTATATTCTTTCGTTTCTACCAATTGTTTATGGTTTTCTCAAATATGCTGAAGGATTTATTGATCAGACAATTTTGGGCTTATGTATCGGATTAACTTGGTTATTGTTGGTTTTCTGGCTAAAGAAAACCCAAAAGTCGTTCATTTTAATACCACTTTTCGGAGTTTTGGCTCTTGTGGGAACATCAGTTGGCCTTAAAATATCTTCTAATCATCCCATTCGGATATTGGATTTTGTCATATTAATTGTCGGTATACTTTTGTCTGCTTATTTTTTGATTTTTGCAAAGAAACTACTTCAAAATATACCTCAAAACCTGGATAAAGACTAAAACATTCAGGATTCTTTATTCGCGCAGAAACAAGATAATCCCCGAAAATTTCATTTCACCTAAGGAAATCAGCTATTCATCGAAAAGATCATAGTTTTAGCGCGTCGTTTCAATAGTTTTGATTCAGAAATTGAAACTATAAATTTAAAACTATGTACCTCCTTCGATTAACCAGCCTTGTCTTTGCTCTCGGTATGTTGGTATCCAGACTTTTTGCAACGCCGGTAATGCCTGTTCAACAGTCATGGGATGATAACAATACACGAACCTATAACATTCAACCGTTTACAAAAATTTATCTGGAAGGTGCCTTTAAGGTGATTCTTGAACAGGGAACACAGTCTGGGTTAAGAATTAAAACCGATGAAGGCAATTTTAAATACATTGATGTACAGTCGGATACACAGACGTTGAGTTTGAAGATTGTGAAAAAACATTTTGACTTTGATGAATTGATCCTTTATGTCACTTTTAAAGACCTTGAGAAACTAGAGATTGAGGGCGGCATTAGTTTAGAAACGAAAGGATATGTCGATTTAAAGGATTTTTATCTTCATGTTGAAGGTGGTGCGACTGTTGAAATGAACATGAAAGCCAACAAAGTAAAGGTAATCGGAGAGGGGGGCGTCAAATTTGAATTTGATGGTATTGCCGACGAATTGGATGCATCTATTTCGGGAGCTGGCTATCTGGATGCCATTGATCTGAAAACAAAAAATTGTGACATTCGGATTGAAGGAGTTGGTGCCGGAAGTGTTTATGCAACTGAATCATTGAATGCGACCATCAGTGGAGTGGGAAAAATAAGGTATAAGGGTGATCCTAAGGTATATAAAAAAGTTGAGGGAGTCGGAATCGTTTCTCCCGATTAGAAGTTTGATTTTTGTGGTTAAAGGGCTGTCTGTTTCAGATGGCCTTTTTTCTTTTGATGAAGCCTGAACCAAATCAGACTTTAGGGTGTTTTAATCCCAAAAGGTGTTGGATCAGTTCAATGTTCTATTTGGCATATAATTTTAATATTCAGATAATGAGCTTAATGGTAAGTTTTATGTCAGTATTGTTTAAATAAAGCATTAAATGTTTAAACAAAATATCATTGTTACTGTTTTAGCTTTTAAATAATTTAATTTGAGGAGGTTTGAATATGAAAGTGAATGGGTTTTTTAAGACAGAAACGGCAAGGCCAAAATTAAACGGAACGCATTTGCCTCTAAATAATAACATCAATAATGGACATGATCTTTTAGGTGATAATCATGTTGCAACTTCATTGGAAACACCAATGCGGGAAGATGCTTTTTTGCTTAGTGATGAGCAAAAGATGCTCTTAATTGAGAATAAATTTCGAGACATCATGAATGTTTTGGGACTTGATTTAACTGATGATAGTTTGAATGGGACACCACATCGTGTCGCCAAAATGTTTGTCAAAGAAATTTTTTCAGGTTTGAATCCTGATAACAAACCAAAAATATCAGTGTTTGACAATAAGTTCAAATATGGTGAAATGTTGGTTGAGAAAAATATAAATATGAATTCGACCTGCGAACACCATTTTCTTCCTATTGTTGGAAAAGCTCATGTAGCTTATGTGTCGAGTGGACAGGTGATTGGTTTGTCGAAAATAAACCGGGTGGTCGATTATTTCGCACGCAGGCCGCAGGTTCAGGAACGTTTAACTGTTCAGATAGCCAATGAGCTGAAGCGTATTCTGAAAACGGAGGATGTGGCTGTAATTATTGATGCCAAACACTTGTGTGTTTCATCACGAGGAATTCAGGACGAAGGTAGTTCTACCATAACTGCCGAATATGGCGGCGTTTTTAAAGATCCGCTTCGCAAGGAGGAATTCCTTAAATATTTGTCTTTGAGTGTATGATTACCGTATAGCAAATTGTTCTTTGAATAACGAAAGCCTTTCATATGACTGGCTTTTGTTGTTTAGTCAAATTGTGTTTATTCCGAAACCGTTCAGCCTGGCAATATTTTTTGTTCTTTTGTCTGAATAAAAACTTAATTATGGACGGAAGAAAACGCTCAGATGTAAAACCCGGATTGTTGGTTAATATCGTACAGAAACACCACCAAAGAACGGGGGAGTTGACTGAAGGTATTGTGAAAAATTTATTGACCAATTCGCCCAATCATCCACATGGAATAAAAGTTCGGCTCGAAACCGGTGAAGTTGGTCGGGTTCAGGAGATTTTAGACGAAGAATAACCTATGAAAATCATATCGACCAATATAGCAAAGCCCACCACAATAGAATGGCGAGGGCAGAAAATAGAAACCGGTATTTACAAATATGCAGTAGAAAGTGCTATTTTTCTGGGTTCAGAAGATGTTGTGAACGATCATGTTATTGATCGCCGATATCATGGTGGACCGGATAAGGCCTGCTATTTGTACTCAGCCGATCATTATCCTTTTTGGCAAGCCAAATATCCAAATCAAGATTGGAAATGGGGAATGTTTGGCGAAAATCTGACCATCAGCGGATTAAATGAAGCGGAAATCAGGATTGGGGACCGCTTTCAGATTGGGAATGCGATAGTGCAAGTTACACAACCCCGTCAGCCATGTTTCAAACTTGGTGTACGCTTTGGAGATCAATCAGTGGTTTCCGATTTCTGGACTTTACCGTATCCTGGTGTATATGTTCGGGTATTATCGCCAGGAGAAGTAAAAATGGGTGATGAAATGGTTCGGATTGAAAGCGATCCTGAGAGTCTTACAGTAAGCCAGGTCTTTTCAATATTTCATCATAACCGATCTAATGTGGTGTTAATACAAAAAGCAATAGCAGAGCCATTTATCGCGGCATCTTGTCGTCGGGACATTGAAAAACTCATAACAGGAAAAGGTCAATAGTCATTAGTTGAAAATTTTGAAAGTAACTTTTCCCTAGCGATAGATAACTGTTTCCCATAATAATAGATAAAGCCAGCTTTCACTGGCTTTATCTATTAGTTCTATGCTGCTGGTGTCTTAATATTTGATCCCGGGTTCTGCTTCTGTATCTTCCTGCATAATTCCGACCTTTTAACGGGGAGGAGAAAATAGATATAAAATAAGCAGCAGCGCCAATAATGAAAGCAAATCCAAAATATCTTACTGGATCAGAAAGAAATGAAAATATTAGAATCCCAACAAGTACAAGGCATGACCCAACAATGAACTGATAATTTTTAACGTTTTGATTTTCCATTTATCTACCTCCTTTCATGCTTCGATTAATTGGTTTTACGCACATAAAAGCAGTAAGTTCCATTAAATTTTAATTACAAAATAAAAGGCAAAAGTACATTCATCATGTTCTTTTGCCTTTTGAGTTTTATTCTATTTGGCTAACAATTAGAGCGGGATATTACCGTGTTTGCGTGGCAAATTTGATTTCCGTTTATTATGGGTCATATTTAACGCCTGAATAATTTTATATCGGGTATCCTGAGGTAAAATAATTTCATCGATGTATCCGAGAGCTGCAGCACGGTAAGGATTCGCAAATTTTTCGCGGTAATCCAATACAGCATCAGCTTTTTCATCATCAGACAGTTTTCCACGATACAGAATATTAATGGCGCCATCGGGACCCATTACAGCAATTTCGGCGGTGGGGTAGGCCATATTTACATCGCCGCCAATGTGTTTGCTCGACATCACATCGTATGCGCCTCCATAGGCTTTGCGTGTAATCAGTGTAATCTTCGGTACGGTAGCTTCTGCAAAAGCATACAGCAATTTGGCGCCATGTTTAATGATCCCACCAAATTCCTGGCCAGTACCGGGTAAGAATCCGGGAACATCGACCAAAGTTACCAGCGGAATATTAAAAGCATCGCAGAACCTAACAAAACGGGCAGCTTTTGATGAGGAATTGATGTCGAGCACTCCTGCCAGATGAGCCGGTTGGTTAGCAACAATTCCAATCGATTTTCCTCCCATCCGTGCAAATCCGATGACAATATTGGCTGCAAAGTGTGGCTGAACTTCCAGAAAATGCTCGTCGTCAATAATTTTATGAATAATGTCTTTGATGTCGTATGGCTTGTTTGGATCGACTGGCACAATCTCATTTAAGGAGGCATCGGCCCGGTCTTCGGGGTCAGAGCAAATCTTAGCTGGTGGCTCTTCCATGTTATTTGATGGAATAAAACTCAACAATTCGCGAACCATCATTAAGGTTGTTTCTTCATCGCTTCCGGTGAAATGGGCAACCCCGCTTTTTGAAGCATGAGTTATAGCGCCGCCAAGTTCTTCTTTGGTTACGTCTTCATGAGTTACTGTTTTTATTACTTCAGGACCAGTAACAAACATGTGACTGGTTTTTTCAACCATAAAAATAAAATCGGTTAGGGCGGGCGAATAAACAGCTCCTCCGGCACAAGGTCCAAGAATCGCGCTTATCTGAGGGATGACACCTGAACATAGAACATTGTTGTAGAAAATATCAGCGTATCCAGCCAAACTTTCAACGCCTTCCTGAATACGGGCGCCTCCTGAGTCGTTTAGGCCAATCAGTGGAGCACCCATTTTCACTGCCAGATCCTGGATTTTTAGAATTTTATCGGCATTTGTGCGGCTCAAAGTACCGCCAAAAACGGTAAAATCCTGAGCAAACACATAAACCAACCGACCTTCAATTTTTCCGTACCCTGAAACCAATCCATCACCCGGAATTTTTTGTTTGTCGATACCGAAATCTGTTGCACGATGGGTAACCATTTTGTCAATTTCGTTAAAAGTGCCAGGATCCAGAAGGATTTCGATACGTTCCCGGGCTGTCTTTTTGCCCGAATTATGCTGTTTTTCAATTCGTTCGGTTCCCCCTCCCGATTCTGCCTGTTGGTTAAGCGATTCAAATTGATCAAATTTGGCTTTTAAATCCATATATTCTGATTTTATACGATTTCTATTAATACTTGATTGGCATCAACGGTACTTCCTTCGTTGACATGAATTTTGGCAATTGTTCCATCCTTTGGCGATTTATATTCGCTTTCCATTTTCATGGCAGAGATGGTTATAAGCGTATCACCCATTTTTACTTCGTCGCCGGTTTTAACCTGAATTTTAACCACTTTCCCGGGCATTGGCGAAATAATGGAGTTTTCTGAAGCCAATGGTGAAACCCCCGATCTATTTCTTCGGTACCTCGATTCTGCATCGATGACTTCAATGTCGTAAGTATCATAAAGGGTATATGCCGTATAATGCTTCGGTTTTGTTTGTGGGACCAGTTCAATGTTAAACGAATGACCATTGGTCAGAATCGAAAATATACCCTCGTCGTTGTGCATTAAATCCACCTGATATATTTTGTCATCAATTTTGATTTCAAGCAAGTTTTCAAATTGTTTCAGTATTTCTACCGAAGCAATTCTTTTATCAATTTTTATTTCTATCGACATGTTTTGTGGGGGTTATAGACGTTCAAAATTCTTTTGGTAGGTGTATTTTTTCCAACGGTTTTGGGCAGGATACATTCCTTTGGATGTCTGGGCTATGTTCAGCCTGTCGAGATATTCTATGTAGGCAGCTATGATAATCATATCTTCACAATCATCCGGACATTTGGCTTCGGAGAGCAAGATATCCTTATTTTTCTCAATAAAGTTGGTATCGTAATTCCCGCTTTTGAAGTCTTCCGTATCCATAATCCTTTCCAGAAACTTAATTGAAGTTTTTACCCCGGTAATTTTGTATTCGTAAAGCGCCCGCTTCATCCGGGCAATTGCTTCGTCCCTGTTTTCGGCCCAAACAATTAATTTCGAGATCATCGAATCGTAGTGAATCGGAATTTCATAACCCTCATAAACATAACCATCGGTTCGCACCCCAAATCCCAATGGTTCGGTAATGTTGTGTATTTTACCCGGGTTTGGCATGAAATTATTTTCCGAATCTTCAGCATACACTCGGCATTCAATGGCATGTCCCGATTGGCGCAAATTTTCCTGGCTAAAGGCGATAGGTTGACCTTCTGCAATTAAAATTTGTTGCTTAACCAAGTCTATCCCAGTTACACGTTCAGTAATGGGATGTTCAACTTGAAGCCGGGTATTCATTTCCAGAAAGTAAAAATTCAGGTTATCGTCAACCAGAAATTCAATGGTTCCAGCGCCTTCGTAATTCACTGCACGGGCTGCTTCAACGGCATATTCTCCCATTTTCTGGCGAAGTTCAGCCGTCATCAGTGGTGATGGTGTTTCCTCGATCATTTTTTGGTGCCGGCGTTGTACCGAACACTCGCGTTCAAACAAATGGACGAAGTTTCCGTGTTGATCGCCTATAACCTGAAATTCGATATGGTGTGGCGATGAAATATACTTCTCAATGTAAACCGAATCGTTTCCAAACGATGATTTCGCTTCAGACCGGGCCGACCTGACAAGCGAAACGATGTCTTTTTCTTGGGTTATCAGGCGCATACCTTTACCGCCGCCTCCGGCAGAAGCTTTAACCATGACCGGAAGCCCAATTCTCTTGATCGTTTCCAGAGCATCCTTTTCTGTTTTAACACTTTCGGTTGTTCCGGGAACAACCGGAACACCGGCAGCAATCATGGTTAAACGGGCCTGGATTTTGTCTCCCATCTGATTAATTACATCGGGCGACGGACCAATAAATTTGATACCATTCTCTGCACATTTTCGGGCAAAACCAGAATTTTCTGATAAAAAACCATACCCTGGATGGATGGCATCGGCCTTAACTTTTAATGCAACTTCAATTATTTTATCAGCATTTAAATAGCTCTCTGAAGAGGAGGCAGGTCCGATATGATAGGCTTCATCGGCATATCTGACGTGCATTGAGGTGCGATCGGCATCAGAGAATACCGCAACAGTTGAAATACCCATTTCGCGGCAGGTCCGCATAATCCGGATAGCTATTTCACCACGGTTTGCAATCAAAATTTTTGAGAATTTTTTCATTTTTGGTTTTTAATTCACTTTATTGAATTCAATCTTTTAAATACCTCAGCTTTAAAAACCCCAAAAAATAAGAATTGTTTGCAAAACGGCTTTTATTTTATTCAAAAAAAATAAGTTAACATATATGTATATCACTGTATTTGTTATATTTGTCACCCACAAACAATTGATATGCAATTACGATTAGCTTTTTGTAGTATTCTATTTTTATTTTCTTCGATTTTAGTTGAGGCCCAGATGCCCGAAAAATATAACCTTTCAGTCGATTCTACCGTTAACCGGCTTGCTGGAATTAAAAGAGTATATGTTGCAACTAGGATCAGTAACCGGCCCAAAATTGATGGCAGATTAAATGATGCATGCTGGCAAACCGGCGTTTGGGCCGGAGGATTTACACAACAAGTCCCTAACCAGGGAAAATTGCCCTCCCAAAATACTGAAATCAAAATATTATACGACAACAATAACCTCTATGTAGGATTTAAATGCCACGATAAAGGTTCAGGGAAAATACGGCCAATATTAAGCCGGAGAGATGAATTGGCTGGCGATATTGCCGGTATCGCTCTTGATTCGTACCACGACAAGCAAACTGCATACGAATTTAATGTAGCCGCTTCGGGACAAAAAGTAGATTTGGTTCATTTGGGAGCCTACAATTGGGATTTTAATTGGGATGCTGTTTGGGATGGTAAAGCACATGTCTCCGATTCAATTTGGACTTCAGAATTGGAGATTCCTTTTAGCCAGATCCATTTTGCTCCCGGTAAAGAGCAAATATGGGGTATGCATATCTGGCGTTGGATTGACCGGTACAATGAAGAAGACCAATGGAAGTTGATACCAATCGATGCACCAGCTATGGTTTATCTGTTTGGCGAATTAAGAGGTATTGAAGGAATTAAACCAAAGACTAACTACGAATTTCTGCCGTATATGAATACACGTTTCAGTCCAAACACCGATCTGAGAAATAAACTGATTTACGGCGCAGGATTAAACGGAAAGATTGGCCTGAACTCGGGGTTCACGCTGGATTACGCATTTAATCCCGACTTTGGCCAGATCGAAGCCGATCCATCAGTCCTGAATTTAACCAATTATGAAGTTTTTAATGAAGAAAAAAGGCCATTTTTTCTGGAAGGAAATACCATTCTTGATTTTAGCATGAATACAGATATGCTGTTTTATAGTCGCCGTATTGGCCATGCACCAAGCTATTATCCAGAGCTTGAAGATAACCAAATCCTCTCAATTTCAGATAACACGCCCATTTTAAGTGCTTTGAAATTGACCGGAAAAACCAAGAACGGATTATCGGTTGGTGTGGTTCAAAGTATTACAGCTAAGGAGAATGCAACTATTTATACAGGCGATTCAAAATCAAAAATGGCAGTTGAGCCCTTTACCAATTTTCTTGTTGGGAGGATAAAGCAAGACTTTAATAAAGGAAATACAGTTTTGGGTGGAATGGTCACTTCAACTTACCGGAACATTGACGACAATCACTTAAATTTTCTTTCCAAATCAGCTTTGGCCGGAGGTATTGACTTTCAGCATAACTGGAAAAAGCGCAAATATTTTGTCGATTTCAAAGGTTTTTTCAGCGATATACAAGGAGATAAACAGGCTATTTCGAGTTTACAGCTTTCGCCGGTGCATTACTTTCAGCGGGTCGATGCCGACTATTTGGAATATGATCCGGACAGGACCAGTCTTTCAGGTTGGGGAGGGTTGCTAAAGGGGGGCAAACGTAGCGGAAAGTTCAGGGCTACCGGATCGCTGGACTGGCGTTCTCCGGGTGTTGATTTCAATGATGTTGGATATTTATACCAGGCCGATATGGTAAACGAACTGGTTAATTTGAAATACACAGTCAGCAAACCTAAAGGGAACATCAGGAGTTATTTCATTGAATTTGAGCAGGAACACGATTGGAGTTATGGTTTCGAAAATACGCTTGATCGTTTAAAATTACATGGTTATCTGCAACTGAACAATCTTTGGAGCGCTCATCTGAACCTGAAAAAGAATTTCAATATTTATGATACCCGCGAACTTCGTGGAGGGCCAAATTTGTACAAAGATGGTTACAACGACGTGGAATTGTACATTCAAACCAATTCAGTCAAAGATTTCTGGGCGGGTTTTGGCCCGAGGTTTAAATTTTACTCCGATAAAATTTCTAAAACTTCAATATTTACCGCCTTTTTGAAATGGCAGATTAGCGATCGTTTTAATATTTCTTCCAGAACAATTTTAGATCATTCTATTGATCTCCATCAATTTGTGACCAGAACGACTGATCAGTCAGGTTCAACTAAATACTTGGTCGGTACAATTGACCACAACACCCTTTCGTCGACCATCCGTTTTGAGTACTATATTTCGCCTGAAATATCCATTCAATATTATGGCAATCCGTATGCTTCGACCGGTACTTATGACAGCTTCAGGGAAGTGGCTGATGCCTCTAATAAGTCACTTGAAAAACGATACGTCAGTCTGGATAATTCTACTTTGGCAAACAATCGCTATACTTTAAAAAGGAATGGTGTTTCAACTTACAACATTGCAAATCCCAACTTTAATTTTCAGGAATTCAGGTCAAATCTGGTTGGCCGATGGGAATTCAGGCCCGGATCGACCTTGTATCTGGTTTGGACAAATACCCGCTCTAGTTATTCCGACCAGCTGAACCAATCGATCTGGAATAGCTTCGGAAACATCCTGAATGTTAAGTCTGAAAATGTATTCATGATCAAATTCAGCTATTGGTTTTCCTTATAATTCCTTTCTTTGTCCTGAATTTCTGAAATCAAAAAGTTGAGACTCTCTGATTACATTCCTGTTTATAGAAAAAATCTGACATTGGCTATTCCGGTTATCTTTTCTCAGATTGGGCAAGTAACTGTTAACCTGGTTGATAATATCATGGTGGGTCATCTTGGAACTACTGAACTGGCGGCCGCATCATTTACAATTAACATATTTCATGTCGGAATGCTTTTCGGACTTGGTATAACTCTTGGAATTACCCCTTTAGTAGGTCAATCACTAAATTCCAAAAATCCAAATAATATTGGAAGTTGGTTTCGAAATGGTGTGCTGGTTAATTTCATTGCATCTTTACTTTTGTGTGCTGCAATGTCATCAATCGTGTTATTTATGAAACGGATGGGACAAAGCGATGAAGTTGTTCAAAAGGCAATCCCGTTTTATTTGCTTCATGTTGCGTCGTTAATTCCGCTGATGTTGTTTTTTTCGTTCAAACAGTTTCTCGAAGGAATTGGGAATACGCGAATTGCCATGGTGATTACCATCATTATCAATCTGGTGAATATTGCGTTGAACTATGTGTTGATATACGGAAAGTTTGGATTCCCTGCACTGGGACTGAATGGTTCTGGGTATGCTTCGCTGATTTCGAGGTTAATCATGCCGGTTATTTTTATTTTGGTGATGGTTAAACGACCGAAGTTTCGGGTTTATTTAACGGAAGCCATTCATTCCAGTTTCGAGAAATTGAAGATTAAAAGGATAATTTCAATCGGTCTGCCAATTGGATTGCAAATGGTTATTGAAATACTTGCATTCAGTATAGGTGCTATCATGTTGGGCTGGATATCCAAAGAATCACTGGCAGGTCATCAGGTAGCCATCAGTATGGCTTCAATGACCTATATGATCTCGTTTGGGCTGGCTTCGGGCACGACAATACGCGTGAGCCATGCATTTGGGGAACACGACCTGAACGAAGTTAAACATGCTGTTTATGCTTCCTTGCACATCGTAATCGCTTTCATGTCTTTAATGGGAATTTTATTTATCCTTCTCCGGAATCAGGTGCCTTTGCTCTTTACATCCGATCCGGCTGTTATTAAAGTTGCTGCCGGATTATTAGTCGTTGGTGCATTTTTTCAGATTTTTGATGGAATTCAGGTTGTTTTGCTGGGTGCTCTCCGCGGGTTAGCAGATGTCAGGATTCCTATGTTTATGGCCTTTTTCTCCTATATTGTCGTGAGTTTACCTGTTAGTTATCTGCTGGCTTTTGTATTCAATTTCGGATATTCCGGAGTCTGGATTGGCTTCGTTTTTGGCCTTTCAACTGCCGCTGTTTTATTCGGATTGAGGCTCAGAAACCGGATTCGTAAATTTGTATAACCCGTGTCTATCATGAGAAAAAGGCAACACCTTAAGGAGTTGCCTTTTATAATATTTCTTGCCTCTATCAAGAATCAGCCTTAAAATTGATACCGTTCTGTTAAGCCTGATAATTCAAAAATTAATTATTAAGTCTTCCGGCAGCAATCCATGCTTTAATAATTGCCTGTTCAGCCGCTGTTACACCCATCTTTGGATACATTCCAGAGTTATCGATCTGCGAGTTGGTCAATGCCGAAACTGTAGTATAATTTGTAATCGTTTTTCCGCCGCTTGGACTTGTACCGCTATGACAAGGCATACATTTACTTTGGAGGATCGGCAAAACCTGGGTTGCGAATGAAACTACAGCAACTGCCGGAGCCGTAGTAAAACTCCATGTATAGTTAGTTGCTATTGCATTCCCCGCTGCATCTTTTGCCCCAGTTGTAATCGTTCCGGTATAGACCGTATTGGCAGCCAGGGCACTTGATGGAGTAAATGTTGCAGTTGTTCCAGAATAGGCCACAGTACCGGCAACGGCAGTTGATCCTTGTTTCAATGTGAAATTAGTTGTATTAATTGTAGTTGAATTCATCGCTTCGCTGAAAGTTACTGCCGGATGAATGCTTGTTGCTATTGCTGTAGCATTATTTGCTGGAGCAGCAGAAAGTACTGTTGGTGGCGTAACATCAGTTACAACTCCTGCAGCAGTAGTAAAACTCCATGAATAGTCACTTGCAAGGGCGTTGCCTGCTGCATCTTTAGCTCCTGTTGTAATCGTCCCGGTATAAATGGTATTGGCCATTAGGCTGGCAGCAGGAGTGAAAGTAGCAGTTGTTCCTGAGTAAGCCACAGTACCGGAAACAGCATTAGTTCCTTGTTTCAGTGTGAAGTTAGTTGAATTAATTGTAGTTGAATTCATAGCTTCGCTGAAAGTAACAGTAGCTTTGCTGTTTAACGCGATTGCTGTTGAGTTGTTGGCTGGTACTATCGAAAGTACAGTTGGCGGAACTACATCGGCACCACCTCCAGATGTTGTAAAGTTCCATGTATAAGTATTTGCCGATTGGTGGTTATCACCATCTTCATCATCATCGTCTTCCTCTTCATTGCTGCTTTTAGTTCCGAGAACAACCTTTCCGGTATATACCAGATTTGCTGTTAAAACATTTGTCGGAATAAATGTTGCTATTTTCCCTGAATAAGTTATTGTACCCGACACAGGAGTTGTGCCTTGCCATAAACTAATAGTCACCAATTGGGTCATTGATGAGGTCATTTCCTGGTTAAATGTAACGGTAGGCTTGATATTCGTCGCTACATCGGTTGCACTTTTCTGAGGGGTTACCGAAACAACAGAAAGTGAATTGTTTTGTCGGTGTTTCCCTGTTTTAAATGACCATGAATGTTCTCCGGAGTCGTTGCCGGAGCTTTTCGAAGATTTGATCGTTGCAGTGTAGTTGGTTTCTGGCTTCAGGTCGGTAGCTGGTGTGAAATTAATCGTTGTGCCAGATGTTGTTACCGTTCCTGCAACCGGGATCGTTCCTTCTTTTAAGATTAAGGTAGATGCAGATATTTCTGATGCACTCGCAGTACTTTTAAATGTAACTGCAACAACCGGATTGATAACGACAGTGTCAGCCTGGCTCACAGGAAATGTTTCAGCTATTGACGCAGTAAGTAAAGGATCTGAAGCTGACTGATCCTTTATTACTTCCTTAGTACATCCTGATATGAAAACAGCTAATAATGCTATGCTAAAAGCTGTACCGAAAATTCTGAAATAAACCTTGTTTTTTCTCATTTTTGGATTTTCTCTCTCTGAAATTAAATTTGCTCTCATGTTTAATTTAAAAATTGTGAAAAAACTATAAAACTGGTATCATCGACAAAACCATGTTTTTCTTGGATTTATTGTTGGAATCCAATCTCTATCTTTTGAATTTTAGTTTTATTAACATCTATTTTATCATATTTTAATAGGTTTAAAGGCTCAGTTATCCATAAATTTAAAGCAGATTCGTTTGTAATAGGGCATAAAAAAAGTTGGTAATCTGAGTGTTAAACTCAAATTACCAACTTTTTTTATAATGAATTAACTTGATACTATTTACCAATGAGGCTGCAAGACTAATTTTTAATCCATTCAACTCAAGAATATAAATCTTTTGTCTTTACATCCGCCAAATTTCAAAGTAACTCAAGTACATCTTATTCTTTAAAATCCCAGTAATTTACTTCAGCTTCGCCTTCTTTAACCGATTCCTGGAGCCAGTAGGCTGGTGTTACGCGTTTGCCTGAAAGGCTTATTAAATCCCGTTTGTATACATCAACAACCGGATTAAAAAGCATGTCGGTTACACCAATTTTGAAGGTTGTAGCGTCGGCTTCAGCAACTACTTTCACTGTATATTTGTTGATTTCGAGTAGTTTTTTCAGGAATTCAGTGCGTGTTGGTGAAACTCCTTTTTCAACCAAAGAGCAACGAAACCCGTCGATTTCTTCTACGATATGTTTTCCTTTATTGAGAGCCATTTTTAAGGTCGTATTAATTAAAAAACAATTTACTGATGCTTCGGATATATTCGAAGATTCCGCTGGCAAAACCGGTGACTAATACACCTGTGATACACATTACCAATGCAATCCGCATGGCATTTGAACTCCGGAATTCAGGAATAGGTTGTTCGTTCTTAACTATGAATATTGCCTTTATCACCAGTAAATAATAATAAAGTGAGATGGTTGCATTTAATACAGCGATCAAAACCAGAATATAATAACCGCTTCCGGCTGCTGCTGTAAACAGGAAGAATTTTCCAAAGAAACCAGCAATTGGTGGAATTCCAGCCAATGAAAACAACGAAATGGTCATCAGCCAGCTTAGTTTTGGATTTGTTTGATATAGCCCATTATATCCTGAAATTGTCTCAACACCCGAGGCATTGTGAATGGCAGCTACCACGCCAAATGCTCCAAGGTTGGTGAACACATAAACGAGTACGAAATAAACAATGGCAGTCATTCCAAGTTCACCGGCACCCAAAATACCTAACAGGATAAAACCGGCTTGTGCAATCGACGAAAAGGCCAAAAATCGTTTGATATTGTTCTGGCGCATCGCAAATAGGTTACCAATTGTCATTGTAGCTACAGCCAACGTATAGATCATAGGCTTCCACAGTTCCACAATATTTTTAAAAACTGTGAACACAACGATAGTGAAGATAAATGCTGCGGCACCTTTCGAAACTACTGAAAGGTAGGAAGTCACATTGATTGGGGCGCCTTCGTAAACGTCGGCTGTCCAGAAGTGGAAAGGAACCAGCGATATTTTGAAACCCATACCGCTCACAAAGAATACAAAACCAAGTGCAATTATGGCGTTTGGCTGAACTTTGGTTGCGATATCAGCAAAATAGATCGATCCGGTTGCGCCGTAAATCATCGAAAGTCCAAATAATAGAATTCCTGAAGATAGGGCAGAGGACAGGATCAATTTGATACCTGCTTCGGCTGATTGACTTTTGTATTTGTCGAAGGCGGCCAACCCGGCAATCGGGATAGTTGCAGTTTCGAGTCCAATGTAAAAGATCAGAAAGTCGCCAGCCGAAATCATGAAGTTCATACCGATCAGCGTAGACAGCGTCAGGATAAAATATTCACTGATTTTGTCGGCATTTTCCGGTTTCCGCAACCATCCTTCGGCCTGAAGAAATACGATTAACACAGCCAGGTTAAGGACGTTTTTCATGAAAACGGTCAGTTGGCTCGATTGGAATGATCCACCAAATAAATTACCGGTTTCTCCGGGAATAAAACCAATGAAGGTTACCAAAGCGAAAAGTACCAACGTGAAATTGATGATTTTCGATTTGTTTTTTTCGCTGGTAAAGATTTCAGCAACCAGAATAGCGAGTGCTGCTACCGTGAGCAGTAATTCGTGGCGCATGAGTATAAACTGTCCGAGATCCATATTTTTCGGTATTATTTTATTGATTCAATTTAAAAAGGAATGACCATCGCCAAACGTGCAACAATCGGTTTTAAACTTGCTACAATGGTGTCAGACAACCAAAGTGGTGCGATACCAATGGCTGCAACAGCCAAAACAAGTGTAACGGTGCTCAGTTTCTCGTACCATTTGGCATCTTCCAAATGTGCATGATGCTCATCTTTCAATGGGCCAAGAAGAATAATTCCGACCACCTTCAAAATATAAACAGCCGTAATTACAATTGATGAACAGGCAATCACTGTAACCACCCGATGAAACATATCCTGGTGTTGGAACGAACCGACAAACACAGTCATTTCTGCTACGAAACCGCTTAATCCGGGAAGACCCAATGAAGCAAACCCTGCGATCATATACACTACTGCAAGGAATGGAATCACTTTCATTAAACCGCCCATTTCCCGAATGTCACGGGTGTGGGTACGTCCATAAATCATCCCAATCAAGGCGAAGAAAAGGGCTGTCATCAAACCGTGTGAAATCATTTGAAGGATTGCTCCGTCCATCGCTGTTTGGTTCATCATCAGCAAGGCAAAAATTACCAATCCGCAATGGCTCACTGAAGAGTAAGCATTGATGAATTTAAGGTCGGTTTGCCAAATGGCGCTGAAAGCTCCGTAAACCACACTGATCGTTGTCAGGATAATGAAAATCCATGCCATTTCCTGTGCAGCTTGCGGCATCAGAAACATGGCAACGCGGAAACATCCGTATCCTCCCAGTTTCATCAATACCCCAGCATGGAGCATCGAAACCGCGGTAGGCGCCGAAGCGTGACCGTCAGGTGACCATGTATGGAAAGGAAACAATGCCCCAAGTATTCCAAACCCAACAAAAGCGAAAGGAAAAAAGAAGCGTTGTGCCGCAACCGGGATAGTTATTTTGGAGATTTCAAGAATATTAAAAGTAAGTGGGCCTCCACCAGGAGCCGAATTGTAATAGAGACCTAAAATGCCAACCATAATTAAAGCAGAACCTGCCATCAACATCAAAGTCAGTTTCATCGCCGATTTTTCTTTCGGCCCTGTTCCCCAAAGGCCAATAAGCAAATACATTGGGATCAGTGCTAATTCGTAGAAGAGGAACATGGTAAACAGGTCGAGCGAAATAAAGAACCCGTAAACTGCCGTTACAAGCAATATGAGTGATACAAAAAACTCCTTTGTCAGATATTGAAGTTCCCACGAAGCAAAAATACCTGCAAAAATCACAATTGAAGTCAAACCAATCATGGCTACAGCAATTCCATCGACACCGAAAGCAAAATGAATGTTCAAGCTAGGGTACCACATGAAGTCAGATGTAAATAGCATCTCGTGCATCATCCCGGTTTTTCGTGCAGCAAGGTAGGCAAGCACCAGATAAACGGTTGCTATAAGTTCTATACCCATTCCGATTGCCGAAGCGAGCCTGGCACCTTTATAATCCTTGGTAAAAAGGACTCCGATCATGGTGAGAACCGGGATTAAGACCAATAAAGTTAGAATATTCACTTTTGTATATTTTAAATTTTTGTTTCTTATCTGATATTCAATTCTCTACATCAAAAAATAGATCATCGAAAGCGCTAATGCTAACGTGCCTGCAACGAATGCAAATGCATAATGCTGCAATTGTCCGGATTGCATCCCCTTGATCTGATATGATATTTTTTCGGTTGTCAAGCCAATTCCAACCATAAATGCATCGATGACGTGACGGTCGAACCAGGCAATCGGGCGTGATATATAGTTGAAGATAATCTTCCGGGTGACAAACAAATAGATTTCGTCGAAATAGAATTTGTTGTAAGTAGCTGTATATAAAATACCCCAACTCTTCGCCAATTTCGCCGGAACTTCGCTTTCCTTCTTATAAAGAATCCAAGCCATGCCAATACCTAATAAACCGATCAGTACTGATGGAACAGCAACCATGTAGTTCATTTCAGATTCAAAACCTAGTTTGTCAGAAGTTACCAATTCTGTAAATGGAAGATAACCTGCAAAAACAGAAGCTACTGCCAGGAACATCAATGGAATAGTCATTACCAGCGGGCTTTCGTGTGGAGTGTGATGATAATGCCGGTCTTTTCCCCAGAATACACAGAAATATAACCTGAACATATAGAAAGCGGTTAAACCGGCAACAATAAACTCAACAGCAAACAAAAGCTTGTTGTGATGTAAAGCGGCCACCAAAATTTCGTCTTTACTGAAAAATCCTGAAAGGAATGGAACTCCGGCAATAGTCAAACAGGCAATCAGGAATGTAATATGCGTAATTGGCAAATATTTGCGTAACCCACCCATATCGTACATGTTGTTTGAATGAACGGCGTGAATGATTGAACCGGCGCCTAAGAATAACAATGCTTTAAACATCGCGTGTGTGAACAAGTGGAACATGGAAGCCATGTAACCTAAACCTTCTTCACCACCATATCCTGAAACCCCAAGGGCAAGCATCATATAACCCAATTGCGACAGGGTTGAGAATGCCAGAACGCGTTTAATATCGTATTGTGTAATGGCGATTACTGCGGCAAAAAGCGAAGTGAATCCTCCAACATAACCAATGATTTCCTGAGCTGCCGGAGCCTGAAAATGGATAACCGGAAACATACGGGCTACCAAGAATACACCGGCAACAACCATGGTTGCAGCGTGAATCAATGCCGAAACCGGAGTTGGACCTTCCATCGCATCAGGTAACCAGATGTGTAACGGGAACATGGCTGATTTACCGGCACCACCGATAAAAATCAGAGTCATGGCCCAAGTCATGGCCGAAATACCCATGAAACTCATCGATGCAGCGCTTCCGAAGATGGCTGTTCCGGGTTCAGTCAGTTTACCGAAATCGAAAGTTCCGGAAACAAACGAAAGGATCAGGATACCGATCAGGAAACCTAAATCGGCAAAACGGGTTACGATAAATGCTTTTTTCGAAGCTGCTACCGCCGATGGCTTTTGGTAGTAGAAACCAATCAAAAGGAATGAGCTGACACCTACCAATTCCCAGAAAATGTACATCTGGAAAATATTGGTAGCGATAACCAAACCCAACATTGAAAAGGTAAACAGCGATAAAAATGCAAAGAAACGGGCGAAACCAGTTTCACCATGCATATATCCGATGCTGTACAAATGCACCATAAACGAAATGGTGGTAATTACAACCAGCATCATTACCGAGATTGGGTCAAGTAAAATCCCCATTTTGATAATCAGTGTATCCGTAAATTGCAACCATTTCATTTCGAATGGAATGATTGTCTGAAAGCCTTCAGCATGGTGCCCAAAGAAATAGCTGCCGGCAGTAATCAGTGAGAGAGCCCACGAGGTTCCCATTCCGACTGTTCCCAATATTCCGGAGACGATTGGTTTCCATTTCATTCCCAGTAAGCCGGTAACCAAAAACATTACCAGTGGAATCAGTATAATGAATACAGTATAAGTATATCCTGTCATTGCTCTTAAATTTTAGAATTTCATTTCATTTACATTTTCAACTTCAATGTTCTTCATGTTCCGGTAAATGTTGATGATCAGGGCAATGGCAACCGATGCTTCGGCAGCTGCAATACCAACAATGAACAGTGAAAAGAATTGTCCCTGCAATTGATCGGGATACAGGTAACGGTTGAAAACCACGAAATTGATGTTAACCGAATTCAGGATGAGCTCAGTGGCCATCAACATCGTAATCAGGTTGCGGCGAATAATGAAACCGCAGACTCCGATGAAAAACATAATCGTACTAACGATTAGAAAGTGTTCGAGAGGAATTCCCTGAATCATATCTCTGAGTTTTTATTTTTTTCCTTTTTTGCAACCACAATTGCTGCGATCATCGCTGCCAGCAACAAAATACTGATCAACTCAAACGGTAGAACGTATCCGTTTTTTCCGGTGCTTAGCAATTGATTTCCGATCACTGTCATATCAACAGGCAATTCCGGAGCAGTTCCGGCCTGAAAAGAGTGGGAGAGTATGGTTGTAAGAACCAATCCGCTACCAACAACAGCAGCCCCAAGTCCCATCAGTAATTTGGTAATGTTTGGATGTTGAAAACGATGAGAAATGTGGTGTGTTAACAGAATACTGAAAATAATCAGAACCACAATACCACCGGCATATAACGTGAGTTGAACGGCAGCCATGAACTGGTAATTCAACATGAAATACAAACCAGCAGTAGCCAGCAATACGCAAAGCAGATAAACCGCTGCGCGAAGTATTCTTCGGGTTGTGACTGTCAATAGTGAACAAATCAGGATTATTCCTGAAAATAGATAAAACATGAATACATTCATTACTTAGCCTCCTTTCTTAGTTTAGAACCAGGTTGGTTCAAAACTTTGGTGAGTTTACTCCGGTCAAATACCGCATGTTCGAATTTCTGACCAAAAGCCAGCGCGTTTGAAGGACAGGTTTTAACGCACAAACCACAAAAAGTACACATCGAAAGATGGTAGATATGCTTGTCGATTACCCGTTCCATTTTGCCATCGGCGTTGGCTACACGATCGGTTATAATTTCGATGGAACCGTTCGGACAGTTCATTTCACAAATTCCGCAACCTGTGCAGGCATGCAGGTTGTTTTCATCGTGTGGCATGATAATTTCTCCTTTGAACTCGTCAAACATTTTCAGGGTTTTACGGTTTTCAGGATATTGCTGGGTCACAATTGCACCCGGGCTGAAAAAGTATTTCCCGGTGATGCGCATACCTGCCCACAGCGAAGAAATTCCTTTAAACAGGTCGGTAAAATATTCTAATATACTATTCATTGTTTTTCGCTGTTAAGATTAAAAATGCCAGTGCATCAGGACTAAGAATGCGATCAATACAATGTTGAACAAACTGATTGGTAACAGGTATTTCCATTCCAGTGTCAATAACTGGTCAATTCTCAAACGCGGGAAAGTCCATTTAAACCACATGATTACCCAAATGAGAAAGAAGGTTTTCGAGAAAAACCATACTACTGATGGAATGTAATCCATAATCTGGTTAAACCCTTCCCAGTTTCCGACATGAAATGGCATCCATCCGCCAAGGAATACGGTAGCTCCCAAAGCGGCAACAATAAACATGTTCATGTATTCGGCAAGGAAAAAGAAAGCGAATTTGATACCTGAATATTCGGTGTGGAAACCGGCAGTTAATTCCGATTCGGCTTCAGCTAAGTCGAAAGGACCGCGGTTGATTTCAGCAGTACTGGCAATCAGGAAAATGACGAATGAGATGATGGCTGGAATATGTCCTTTAAAAATCCACCATCCATCAGCCTGGCTTTCAACTATTCCTGAAAGCTGCATAGTACCAGCAAAAACCACAATGGCCAGCAGTGAAAGTCCAACTGAAAGTTCGTAACTCACAATTTGTGCTCCGCTTCGCATGGCACCGATGAGCGAATATTTACTGTTGCTCGACCAGCCGGCAATTAAGATACCTACCACGCTGAGCGACGATACGGCCATGACATAAAATACGCCAATGTTGAAATCGATAGCCTGAAGTCCTTTGGCATAAGGCAATGCTGCCAGGGCAAGGAAAGAGCAAATGATAACAATAAATGGCGCCAGATTGAAAAGCAATGGATCTGATTTGCGGATCGGGATTAACTCCTTCATCAACAGTTTAATCAAATCGGCGATGGTTTGTATGATACCATAAGGTCCAACACGGTTAGGCCCAACGCGGTTCTGCATAAAAGCACAAACTTTACGTTCGGCATACACCAGGAACAATCCGAGTAATGCGTACATTAAAAGGAAAACCAATCCGACGAGAACCATTTCTGTAAAAGTGACCCATCCGGTCGACATCAAGCCTGATAACCAAGCATGAATAGATCCGGTAAGTGTCGAAAAATCGTAGATGTTTGATGACATATTTGTGTTCATTTATCGGTCAATATCAGGGATTACAAGGTCGAGCGAACCGCTGATGGCAATCAGGTCGGCAATTTTATGTCCGGCAGTAATTTCGTTCATAACAAACAAATTGCTGAAGTTTGGTGTCCGGAACCTCATGCGTAATGGCGATTTATTTCCGTCGCTTACAGCATATACAGCCAGTTCCCCACGTGCAGTTTCCACTCTTTGGAAATATTCGCCAGCCGGAAGTTTGATGATTGGTTTCATTTTGGCAGTATAATCGCCTTCAGGAATATTGTCGACCAATTGTTCCAAAATGCTGAGTGATTCCCACATTTCGCCCATCCTCACTTTGTAGCGGGCCCAGGTATCGCAGCCGGTTTCCAGAATTTCGTTGAACTGAACTTTATCGTAAGCTCCGTAAGGTGCAATTTTACGAATGTCGCACGAATAGTTTGAACCACGGCCAGAAGGACCGGTAACACCATATCCGATAGCAGTTTCTTTACTCATGTGCCCAATTCCTTTCACGCGGTTCTGGAAAATTACATTGCCGGTAAGTAACTGGTCGTATTCAGGCAATTTTTTCCTGAAATATTTAATGAATTCTTTGATCCGATTCTGGAAATTCGGATGAACATCGTGCATCAGTCCGCCAGGCATCACGAAACTGTGTAGTAACCTTGATCCGAACGATTCTTCAAAAATATCAAGAATATGTTCACGGTCGCGCAGTCCGTAGAAGAAGCTGGTTAATGCGCCCAAATCCATACCAAAAGCACACCACCATAACTGGTGCGATGCGAGACGGTTTAATTCATCCAAAATGGTGCGGATGTATTTTACCCGTTCCGGGACTTCAACCTGCAAAGCATCTTCAACAAGCAAACAAACCGCCTCATTATTCATGTGGGCCGAAAGGTAATCCATCCGGTCGGTCAGGTGGATAATCTGCGGATAGGTAATGGCTTCGCACATCTTTTCTATTCCACGGTGAATATATCCAATGTGCGGGATCAGGTATTTGACGGTTTCACCTTTCAGGCAAACCTCAAACCTTAATACACCGTGAGTCGAAGGATGCTGGGGACCCAAATTGATGATGTAGTCCTCATTTTCCCCAATAATCACGTCTTTTATAATTTCTTCACTCATCTGATATTGAGTATTAACGTTCAATAATATTTACTTCATCGCTGAAATCTTTGCGAAGCGGGTAGCCGTAGTCATCTTCCATGAAAAAGCGTTTCAGGTTAGGATGGTTATTAAACCGTATTCCAAACAGGTCGAAAACTTCGCGTTCAAAATATTCGGCAGTCGGATACAGGGCTGCTAAGCTATCCACGTTCGGATTTTCACGATCTGCAAGCAATGATTTCAGTACAATTAAGTGTCTGAAACCGGTCGATTCAAGGTGATAAACCACTGTAAAGTGAGTTGTGAAATCAGTTGCGGTATGGTTGATCAGGTAATTGAACGCAGTCCGCTTGTCTGACTTTAGTTTTTCGGTCAGGGCAAATAATTTTTCTGCCGGAACAATAACTTCCAACAGTTGTTTACCTTCTGGAAACTCAGCTTCAGGTTCAAATGCCCTGATTATATCTGTTAATTCTTGTCTGTTTAGCATGTTCTGGATAATTAGAGCAACCTTTCAGTTGAGTCTTCTGGATCAAAAATTGAATCGCCTTTAATTTTTCGCTGTAACTGCATCACGCCATAAAGGAGTGCTTCCGGACGAGGAGGACAACCCGGAACATATACATCCACCGGAAGGATATGATCGACACCGCGAACCACCGAATACGAATTGTAAAAGAATGGTCCCCCGGAAACAGCACATGCACCCATGGCAATTACATATTTCGGATCGGGCATCTGGTCATACAAACGTTTCAATACTGGAGCCATTTTGTGGTTGATGGTTCCTGCAATAACGATCACATCTGCCTGGCGCGGCGAAGGACGGTAAACCTCAATTCCGAAACGGGCAAAATCGTGCCTCGAAGCTCCGGCAGCCATCATCTCAATACCGCAGCAACTGGTTGCGAAGGTGAGTGGCCAAATGGAGTTCGAAACGCCCCAGTTCAGAACTGCGTCAATACTAGTCATAAAGACGTTTCCGCCTGACTTCTTTAAGAGTTCGAGCGATTCGTTATCCTCAAACTCTTCATCTTTCATTGATTTGATTAGACCCATTTCAAAGCTCCTTTTTTCCAGGCATACAATAGCCCAAGGCCAAGTATGAAGAAGAAAATAATGATTTCAATAAATGCCCTCATCCCGATGGATTTCATGACTACTCCCCAAGGGAACAGGAATACCGTTTCCACGTCGAAAATCAGGTAAATAATTGCAAAAAGATAGTAGCCCACGTTGAATTGAATCCATGCTGGTCCTTCAGAAGGGATACCGCACTCGTAAGGTTCAGATTTAACGGGATTGAACGAACTTGGTGCAACAAGGGTTGCAAAGATAATTGCACCACCCACTAGGATGACCGCAACTATAAAAAAGAGAATTAATGATTCACTTTCCATATCTTTAATTTTCTAGATAAATTGGTAAGTAGAAATTGAAGGTGCAAAAGTAGTTTTTTCAGATTAGTACCAAACCTTTTTTGAAAAAAAATGGATTGATATTTAGCAATTGGAAAATTTGAATTTATTTTTTGATTTCACGAGTTATTGGGTAGATTATATTAAAAAATTTAACTAAGGATTGGGTTAGAAGTTGTTAGGGTGGCAGTCTCTACAAAATTATAATGCCCCTGACAATTTTATTATCAGAGGCATTTATTTTGTAATCAGAGCCTCTCATGGGACTCGAACCCACGACCTGCTCATTACGAATGAGCTGCTCTACCAGCTGAGCTAAAGAGGCATTAGGCGCAAAGATAAGAAAGCATAAATGAAAAAACCATCCCGAAGGATGGTTTTATGTTATTTTTATTCTTCCAATATAGATGGAATTTGTGAAGTGTTATATTTACCATCTTCAAGTTTCTGCCTAATCTCAGAAAAAGCTTTTATGGTATATTCAACATCTTCGAGCGTGTGCATGGCTGTAGGAATTAACCGAAGCATGATTTGCCCTTTTGGGATAACAGGATAACCAACCACCGAACAGAAAACATTATAATTTTCGCGCAAGTCCATAACAGCACTGGTTGCTTCGCCTACTCCTCCCTGAAAATAAACTGGTGTGACACAAGAGTTGGTTACTCCCAAGTCAAATCCCTGGGCTCTAAGTCCAGTTTGAAGAGCAGCTACCACTGTCCAAAGCTTTTCCCTAAGTTCAGGTTTGGTACGCAAAAGTTCCAGGCGTTTTAACGCACCAATGACCATTGGCATTGGTAGCGATTTTGCGAATGTCTGAGAACGCATGTTGTAACGTAAAAAGTTACAGATATCTTCATTGCAGGCAATAAATGCCCCGATTCCAGCCATTGATTTGGCAAAGGTTCCAAACAGAAGATCAATTTTGTCCGTGACGCCGAAATGTTCAGCAGTACCAGCTCCCGTTGCACCCATTGTTCCAAAACCATGAGCATCGTCAACCAGTAGGCGGAATTCGAATTCGTCTTTAAATTTGGTAATTTCGTCCAGTTTTCCCAAGTCGCCTGCCATACCGAACACACCTTCTGTAATTACCAAGATACCACCACCTTGTTTTTCAGCGAGCCGGGTTGCTTTGGTCAACATGTTGCGGAGGCTATCCATATTGTTGTGGGCATAAACAAAACGTTTCCCCATATGTAACCGAACACCATCCAAAATACAGGCGTGTGCTTCAGAGTCATATACAATTACATCATTTCTGCCGCAAATAGCATCGATAATCGAAACCATTCCCTGATAACCAAAATTCAACAAAAAGGCATCTTCTTTTCCTACAAATTCGGCCAGATTTTGCTCCAGTTCTTCGTGTTTGCTGGTTTGTCCAGACATCATACGCGCTCCCATCGGGTAAGCCATTCCGTATTCAGCCGCAGCTTTCGCATCAGCTTCACGGACTTCAGGATGATTGGCTAGTCCAATGTAATTGTTGAGGCTCCATACTAAAACATCCTTTCCCCTAAATTTCATTTTGGTACCGATTTCACCTTCCAATTTAGGGAAGGCGAAGTATCCGTGAGCCTGTTTCATATATTGACCCAAGCTGCCCATATTGCTTCTTAATTTTTCAAAAATGTCCACTTTTATCTGGTTTTTAAAATTAGCATTGCAAAAGTAATTCTTTTTAATAAGTCTGCAAATTTGTTAATTTATACTAAACAAGATTGTATTCTGAATAATTCATTCTATTTTTCGGCCTGAAAATTTGTTTAAAAAATATATCTTTGCGCCATGTTAATGAAAATGAGAAATATCCTGCGAATTGTTATTGTTTTTGTACTGATATTCAGTAGCTGCACTGATTATAATAAGGTGGTAAAAAGCACCGATTATGAGTTCAAGTACAAAAAAGCTTTGGAATATTATGAGAATGGAGAATTTGTTCGTTCTTCAACGCTTCTGAAAGAGCTTATTAGTATAGTAAGAGGTACAAGCAGGGCTGACAAGGTATATTATTATTTTGCCAAAAGTCAGTTTGGGTTGAAAGATAATATGATGGCTGGGCATTATTTCAAGTCTTTAATTAAAGAGTTCCCAAGAAGTGAATTTGCTGAAGAATCGCAATACATGATTGGTTATTGTTTCTACTTGGATTCACCAACTCCCCGTCTTGATCAGGCGGTTACCCAAAATGCCATTGATGCTTTACAGTTGTTCATCAATTTATACCCGAAATCAACCCGGGTTGATGAAGCTACCCGGTTGATCATTGAATTGCGCGATAAAATGGTTTACAAATCATATTTAAGTGGTAAACTCTATTACGATTTGAACAATTATAAGGCAGCAGTGGTTGCATTAACATCATCTTTAAAAGATTTTCCGGATACAAAATACCGTGAAGAATTGATGTACATGCTGCTAAAAGCAAAGTATTTGCTTGCTATTAATAGTGTTGAAGAAAAAAAGCACGAACGATTGAGTTCTGCATTGGATGAATATTTTACCTTTGTCGACGAATATCCGGAGAGTAAGTACCGGAAAGAAGTTGAAAAGTATCACAGTACAACCGCCAAGTTGTTAAATTATAACCCGGATTCAAAAATTTAGACTATATGGATTTTAAGAAAACAAAAGCAGAATCAACAACTATTTCGAGGGATTTGAGAGAATTGGAAAGCCGTACAGGAAATATTTACGAAACTGTCATGATTTTGGCCAAACGTTCAAATCAGATTGCATCTGAAATGAAAGAAGAGTTGAGCCAGAAGTTACAGGAGTTTGCATCTTATACCGACAATTTGGAGGAAGTATTTGAAAATCGAGAACAAATTGAGATTTCAAAATACTACGAACGTCTTCCAAAACCAACTTTGATTGCTTACGAAGAATTTGTAAACAATCAGATTTATCACCGCAATCCAGCTAAAGAGAACCGCAACAAAGAATTGTAATAACAAACCTTTATGAGGTTGTCAGGAAAACATATTGTTCTTGGTATTACCGGAAGTATAGCTGCCTACAAGGCAGCTATACTTTTAAGAGGTTTAGTGAAGGAAGGTGCTGAAGTTCAGGTGGTGATGACCCCTGCGGCCAAAGAATTCATTACTCCTTTAACAATGTCGGCACTTTCGGGTAACCCGGTTGCATCCGAATTCTTTTCAGCGAATGATGGAACATGGCATTCGCATGTCGATATGGGGCAGTGGGCCGATCTGATACTGATTGCCCCAGCCACTACAGCCACTTTGGGTAAAATGGCTCGTGGAATTGCTGATAATCTTTTGATTACGACTTATCTGTCCGCTAAATGTCCGGTGATGATTGCACCTGCGATGGATTTAGACATGTTCAGGCATCCGGCAAACTTGGCCAATATGGAAATCCTGAAGTCGTACGGAAATCTGATTATTGAACCAGGTGAGGGGGCGCTTGCAAGCGGTCTTCACGGTAAAGGCCGAATGGAAGAACCTGAAACTATAGTAGAAGAAGTGGTAAAGTTCTTCAGTCAAAAAAAAAAACTGCTGAGTAAGCATTTCCTGATTACTGCAGGACCCACTTACGAAAAAATTGATCCCGTTCGCTTTATCGGTAATTATTCTTCAGGGAAAATGGGTTATGCCATTGCCAATGAGCTTGCATCATGCGGAGCAAAGGTTACTTTGGTTTCTGGACCAGTTGAGATCAAAAACATAAATCCCGAAATAAAAATCGTACAGGTTGAATCAGCCTCTCAAATGCATGAGCAATGCTTGCGTATTTTTCCTGAAACCGATGGTGCCGTAATGTGCGCTGCTGTAGCTGATTTTACGCCCGAAAGCTATTCTGAAGTTAAACTAAAACGGGGTAAAGATGATCTTGTCATTCAGTTGAAACCAACGAGCGACATTGCAGGTGATCTGGGAAAGATAAAGACCAGCAAACAAATTCTGGTTGGGTTCGCTCTCGAAACTAATGATGAATTGATAAACGCCTATTCAAAGTTGCAACGTAAAAATTTGAATTTCATAGTTTTAAATTCGATGCAAGATGCGGGTGCCGGTTTTGGGGTTGACACCAATAAAATTACAATAATCGATAAAGACAATAATCAGACATTTTTTGAGTTAAAATCAAAGACTGAAGTTGCTAAAGATATCGTTGCCCAAATCATGTCTGAAATGGACTTGAACGAACGATTTCAGGATTAATCGGAAACAAAACAAATTTGTTTAAATGGCTGGTATGAGAAGAATCTTTTTATTTTTTGCACTTATTTTCGTTGCGCAAGGAAGGCTAATTGCCCAGGAATTACGCTGCAATATAAGCATTTCGGCTACAAAGATACAGGGAGCAAATCGAACGGTGTTTGAAACCATGCAATCTGATTTGTACGAATTCATGAATAACCGAAAATGGACTGATCAGAAATTTGCAATGGATGAACGTATTGAATGCAGCTTCTTTATCAATCTCGACGAGCAAATTTCATCCGATGAGTTTAAAGGAACTATTCAGGTTCAGGCACGGCGTCCTGTTTTTAATTCATCATACGAGACCATTTTGCTGAATATCAAAGACAATGATTTTGATGCAAAGTATATTGAGTACCAGACTCTGGAATTTAATGAGACTTCAAATAAAGATAACCTAACCAATATTCTGGCTTATTATGCATACATTATTTTAGGAATGGATTACGATTCGTTTTCGCCTGAAGGTGGAACTGAGTTTTTCCAGAAAGCGCAGACCATTGTAAATAATTCGCAAAGTGCCCGCGAAAAAGGCTGGAAAGCATACGAAAGTGAACGTAATCGTTATTGGTTGGTCGAGAATATTTTAAATAAATCGTATTCAGGATTCAGAAGCACCACTTATCAGTATCATCGCCAAGGGCTTGATATCATGTTTGATAAATCTCCGGAAGGAAGAGCCGCCATTGCCGAATCGCTCAAATCGATTCAGAAAGTATTCCGTTCGCGGCCGTCACTATATATTCTTCAGGTGTTTTTTGATGCCAAATCAGATGAACTGGTCAATGTTTTCTCCAAATCTTTTCCCGATGAAAAAAATCGTGTTTCAGTTCTTTTGAATGAATGCGATCCGTCGAATGGCACCAAATATGAAAAGATTTTAAAATCGGAGAGCTTTTGATGTTTGAATAAACTACTATCTTTATGATCGGATTGAAAATGCAATTTTTCATCATTCGATTGTTAACCTAATCCGCAAGTTCTTGTGCTAAAGTCTCTTTCAATAAAAAATTACGCATTAATTGATTCACTGATTATTGATTTTAGTGAAGATTTAAATATTCTGACCGGCGAAACCGGAGCAGGCAAATCAATCTTGTTGGGTGCACTCGGACTGATTATTGGTCAGCGTGCCGATTCTTCCGTTTTAAGGGATAAAGCTGAAAAATGTACGGCCGAAGGAATTTTCGACATCGGGAATTATGGCATGCAAAATTTTTTCTCGGAGAATGAACTCGATTATGACGATGTGACCATTTTGCGACGCGAGATAACCCCTCAGGGAAAGTCTCGGGCATTTATTAATGATACACCGGTCAACGTGAAAGTGTTATTTGATTTGGGCATCAGATTGATTGATATTCACTCGCAACATCAAAATCTGGATTTGAATGAAAAGAACTATCAGCTTCGGGTAGTTGATTTAGTTGCCGGAAATGGAGAAATCCTAAGAATCTATATATCTGAGTATAAAACCTATCTTTTACTTCAAGAGAGCCTGAATAAATCGCTTCTTTTGGCTGAACAGTCGAAGAAGGATTTGGATTATTATGAGTTTCAGTTTCAGCAACTCGATGAAGCAAAGTTGATACCTGACGAACAATCGGAGTTGGAACTTTTGCTTGAAAAATTGACTCATGCTGAAGAAATCCGTTCGGTTTTTGGACAGGCTTATCAGGTTCTCAGCGAAGACGAACGGTCAGTCCTTTCTGTTTTAAAGGAAAACCTTACCAGTATAGGAAAATTACGAACGGTATTGCCTGAAGCGGAACAGATATTTAATCGAATGGAATCGGTTTATCTTGAATTAAAGGATCTGGCATCAGAATCCTCAGTCATCGAAGACCGGACAGAGAATAATCCGGAGAAAATTGAGATGGTTAATCAGCGTCTTGATTTGATTTATTCGCTTCAGCAAAAGCATCGGGTGTCCACTGTAGCTGAGCTTTTACAAATTCAGGCTGAATTTGAAGCAAAGATTCAGTTAGTCAGTTCGTACGATCAGGATATTGAGAAATATAGGAAGGAAATTGTTGCTCAAAAGGAAATCCTGACTGAATTAGCTGGTGAAATCTCGCTCAAACGCATGGCTGTTGCACCTCAGATTGAAAATAAAGTAGTTGATATTCTTCGGAATGTTGGTATCCCAAATGCCGCACTTCAGCTTAAATTCATCCATTTGTCCGAGTTTTCTCCATCAGGACTTGATGAAGTCAGCTATCTATTTTCAGCCAATAAGAATCAGGAATTGCAAGAAATTGGTAAAATTGCTTCGGGAGGAGAAATGTCACGATTGATGTTGGCGATTAAGACACTAATTACTGATGCACGTTCGCTGCCAACCATCGTTTTTGATGAAATTGACACTGGCGTTTCGGGCGAAGTTGCAGTGAAAATGGGGCAGATATTGGAGCAAATGTCAAAAACGGTTCAGGTTTTAAATATTACCCATTTACCTCAAATTGCGGCCAAAGGAAACAATCATTATAAGGTCTATAAATTTGATGTTGATAATCAGACTTTTACTTCAATAAAGAAACTGAGTGAGCAGGAACGGGTTGAAGAGATTGCTCAAATGTTAAGTGGCGAAAATTATTCAACGACAGCATTGGAAACCGCCAAAGAATTGCTCCGGTAAAATTAGAAAAAGGAAAAAAGTCATTGGAAAAAGTAAGATCCCCTTCCAATGACTTTGTTTATTAAAGCCTATCTTCGAGAATTAATCGAATCTCATTAGGTCCAATATTGGCTTTTTCACCAATTTTATATCTTCTTTTCTCGAATCGGTTACAAATCGTATCAATGGTTTCGGATGTTACTGAATAATCTGGTAATTTGGTTGGAATACCAACAGATTCAAAAAAATCAATCGTTTTCTGGATCGTTTTATCAATTCTTTCATCATCGGTTCCATCCAATACACCCCAAACCCGTTCGCCCAACTGTAAAATTTTATCCTTTTTCTGTTCTCGTTTGATGTGCATAACACCTGGCAGAACAATAGCAAGCGTGCGTGCATGGTCTATTCCGTGGTATGCAGTCAATTCATGGCCAATCATGTGTGTTGCCCAGTCCTGCGGAACACCAGCACCAATAAGCCCATTTAATGCCATCGTTGCACTCCACATGAAATTGGCAGCAGCATTGTAGTCGGTTCGGTTTGCAAGTACTCTTGGCCCTTCTTCAATCAGGGTTTTCAGAATGCTTTCAGCAAACCGATCCTGAATTGGAGAATCAACCGGAAATGTAAGGTATTGCTCAATGACATGAACAAAGGCATCAACGATTCCATTTGCAACCTGTTTTTCTGGTAACGAGAAAATGACTTCCGGATCCAAAATAGAAAACAGTGGCATTACCTTTGGTGACATAAATGACAGTTTTTCTGTGGTTTCAATTCTGGTAACCACTGCACCAGAATTCATTTCAGATCCTGTTGCTGGTAAGGTAAGCACTGCCCCATGAAGAATTGCATCATCGACTGGTGCCCTTTTTGATAAAATATCCCATGGATCACCTTTACTAAAACATGCGGCAGCGGCAATAAATTTTGTTCCATCAATAACAGAACCTCCGCCTACGGAAAGTAAAAATGTAATGTTTTCTTTTTTGACCACATCAACGGCCTTCATCAATGTTTCGTAATGCGGATTGGGTTCAATTCCGCCAAATTCAATCACTTCAAAGTCTTTGATTGATGCTTTAACCTGATCATAAACACCATTTTTTAAAATGCTGCCTCCTCCATAGGTGAGCAATATTTTTGAGCCTTTTGGAATGTTTGCTCCAACTTTGCTGATTTCACCTTTACCAAAGATGATCTTTACTGGATTTTGATATTCAAAATTATACATGATTTTATGATTAATATTTTATAAATGTAATGAGTATTTTTTATTCATTATCAACATTCAAAACAGTTGAAAAGCTCAATAGTTTAGAAGATTTACTCACTCATAAACTAAATGCACACCATTCAATTGTACCGATTAATTAAAATTTCGATAAAATTAGCTGAATTTCTCTGGATCAAACTGAATTCCGGAAGGAAATGATGGGATTATTTTTGTGCCTGTATAAAAAGTAGAAGGGAGCCGGGCGGCTCCCCTTCAATCTACATTATTGCGATTCGTGAAAAAGGGTCTTTTTTTCTCTGACATTAAGGCAACGTTGGTGTTTTTCTATTAACGTGCATTTTTCGTGTTCAGTCAGAGCATTGTAGTAAGCTAATCTTTCTTTTGTTCTTAATTGCCTGATAGGTTTAAAATCACAATGAATTAATTCGTTACCAACCGGACAATTAAATACTAATCCATAATAGTTTGCAAAACTTTTTGCCATTTTTTGCTTTCAGGAACAAACTAATCTTTCTACGTCTTTTTATTCCCAAATCAGGAAAAAGGTAACCCTTGCAAAACGATTATTTTTAAATTTTAAGTTTGAAGAGCTCTATGGCATATTTTTATATTTTTGCAAGAGTTTTTACAAATTGAAACAAGCCATGAGCGAGATTATGTTGGCGAGTTTAATGTGGTAAGTAAAAGCAAATTATTAACAATTGAATTATTTCTGAATAGATATGTTTGAGAATCTGAATGAAAAGCTGGAACGGTCGTTTAAACTTCTGAAAGGTCAGGGGAAAATTTCCGAAATAAATGTTGCTGAAACTTTAAAAGAGGTACGCCGTGCGTTACTCGATGCCGACGTAAATTTTAAAATAGCCAAATCATTTACCGAAAATGTCCGGAAAAAAGCACTGGGCATGGACGTGTTGAATGCCGTCAAGCCAAGTCAGTTAATGGTTAAAATCGTTCACGACGAGTTGGCTGAACTGATGGGTGGGAAATTTGTCGACATCAATCTTAAAGGAAATCCTTCAGTTATTTTGATCGCCGGGTTACAAGGATCTGGAAAAACTACTTTCTCCGGAAAGTTGGCCAAAATGCTGAAAAGCAAGAAAGGCCGTCATCCCTTATTGGTTGCCTGTGATGTTTACCGCCCAGCGGCCATTGAACAGCTGAAAGTTCTTGGGGAACAGATTGGCGTTCCGGTTTTTACTGAAGATGGAAGCAAAAATCCCGTAAAGATTGCCTTGGAGGCTATTCGTCAGGCTAAATTAAATGGGAACGATGTGGTAATTATTGATACTGCCGGCCGTTTAGCGATCGACCAGGAAATGATGAATGAGATCAGCGCGGTTAAGGATGCTGTGAAACCTCACGAAATCCTTTTCGTTGTTGATGCAATGACCGGTCAGGATGCTGTTAACACGGCCAAGGAATTTAATGACAGGCTTGACTTTGACGGAGTTGTGTTGACCAAATTAGATGGAGATACTCGCGGTGGGGCAGCCCTTTCGATCCGTTCGATTGTTGATAAGCCTATTAAATTTGTTGGAACAGGCGAAAAACTTGATGCTCTCGATAATTTTCACCCTGAACGTATGGCCGACCGTATTCTCGGTATGGGTGATATTGTTTCGCTGGTAGAAAAAGCCCAGGAGCAGTTTGACGAAGAAGAGTCACGGAAACTTCAGCAGAAATTAGCCAAAAATCAATTCAGTTTTACCGACTTTTTGAAGCAGATTCAGCAAATCAAGAAGATGGGTAATCTGAAAGACCTGGCAGGAATGATCCCTGGTATGGGAAAAGCGTTAAAGGATGTTGAAATTGAAGACGATGCATTTAAACACATCGAAGCCATTATTTATTCGATGACCGTTGCTGAACGCGAAGATCCGAGTTTATTGAATGGCTCGCGCCGAAAACGTATTGCTGACGGATCGGGTACAAACATTCAGGAAGTAAACCGACTCATTAAACAGTTTGCTGAAACACGGAAAATGATGAAAATTGTTTCCCAGGGTAAAAATCTGAACCGGATGATGGGAAACGCCGGTGCTAAACGATAATTAAAAAAAAACAGTTTGTCTATGATATTAATTGATGGCAAAAAAACAGCTGACGAGATAAAAAAGGAAATTGCTGAGGAAGTTAAACTGATTGTTGCAACAGGCAAAAGAGTGCCTCATTTGGCTGCTGTTTTGGTTGGTCACGATGGTGGCAGCGAATCGTATGTGGCTTTTAAGATAAAAGACTGTGCAGAGGTAGGTTTTCGGTCTTCATTGGTTCGCTTCGAAGATGATGTGACTGAAGATGTATTGCTTGCAAAAGTGGCCGAATTGAATGCGGATGCCGATTTGGATGGTTTTATCGTGCAATTGCCACTGCCGAAACACATTTCGGAACAAAAAATAATTGAAGCAATCGATCCTCGCAAAGATGTCGATGGATTTCATCCTGAAAACGTTGGCCGGTTAGTGCTGGGAATGCCCGCTTTTTTGTCGGCAACTCCTTTCGGAATTATTGAACTGCTCAAAAGATATCAGATTCCAACTTCAGGCAAAAATTGTGTGGTTGTTGGACGAAGCAATATTGTTGGCAGGCCTTTGAGTATCCTGATGTCGCAAAAAAGTGTGAATGCAACAGTTACTGTCGCTCACAGCCAGACAAAAGATCTTGAAAAAGTATGCGCTGAAGCCGATATTTTGATCGCGGCCCTTGGCTCACCTGAATTTATTAAAGCCAATATGGTTAAAGAGGGAGCGGTTGTGATTGATGTTGGAACAACACGTGTAAGCGCACCTGAAACAAAATCAGGATTTCGATTGAAGGGCGATGTGAAATTTGATGAAGTGGCTCCAAAGTGTTCTTATATTACACCTGTTCCGGGTGGGGTGGGACCGATGACCAGAGTTTCTTTGCTCCAAAACACGCTTCTTGCCGCTAAGCTAAGATAGCTTATACATTTGATTTATAAATCAAAGGTGCCTTGTGCACCTTTTTTTATTGAATTTGTTTAATTTTAAAATAAAAAACTGCCATGGGAAATATGTTTTTAAAGAATACCGCAAAAGTTGTTCTGATCTCTTCAATATTGCTTGTTGAATCGTGCGCTACGGTTCCACTAATTGGCCGAAGTCAATTGAGTTTGGTCCCAGAATCAAGTATGCTCGAATTGAGTTTGACAAATTACAACGATTTCATAAAGGCGAATAAAATATCTACCAATAAGGAACAAACAGCTACGATAAAAAGAGTGGGAGCAAAAATGTCGGTAGCCGTTGAAAAATACTTGTCTGAAAACGGTTTTGCAGATCGGGTTGCAGACTTTAAATGGGAATTTAATTTGGTGCAAAGCGATGAATTGAATGCTTGGTGCATGCCAGGAGGAAAAGTCGTTTTTTATACCGGAATTATGCCAATTACTAAGAACGACGCCGGAGTTGCTGTTATAATGGGGCATGAAATTGGCCATGCTGTTGCACGGCACGGCAATGAAAGAATGAGTCAGCAGTTAGTTCAGCAATATGGTGCCCAGATTGGAGGAGCAGCTGTTACCGAATTATTCAAGACAAATCCTGAAAAGGCAGGCTCAATTTTTCAAACGGCATATGGTCTCGGAACTCAGTATGGCATAATGCTTCCATATTCGCGTCAACAAGAGTACGAAGGCGATAAGCTTGGTTTGATATTTATGGCAATTGCCGGATATAATCCCAATGAGGCTATTGGATTTTGGGAACGAATGGCTGCTAATTCAACAGCGAAAACTCCAGAATTTTTAAGCACACATCCACTGGAACAAAACAGAATTGAAGCTATTAAAGGATTTATTCCGGAAGCAATGAAATATTACACAAGGAAATAACAAACTCATACGTTTTCGGGACAGAAGTCAATCTGAAATGGTTCGAAAACATAAATTTCTTGTGTTTATTTGATTATAGAAGATCTAATTGTTCACATACTACATCTTATGTTATGGTGTTTGTTAACATTTATTGATATTTATCAATTATTTTTTTTATTTTTGGTGTAACAAGAATGGAATTTACTTAAAAAGAGCATGATGGAAGATTTTGAAAAAAATGAGGATCAGTTGGAAAATGACAGTAAATTCAGAGAAGAGATTTACTCTGTATCTGTCAGAGCTGGGAAAAGAACCTATTTTTTCGATGTAAAATCAACGAGAAGAGACGAATTTTACCTGACTATTACTGAAAGTAAGAAACGGTTTGAGCAGGATGGCAACTTTCATTTCGAAAAACACAAGATTTTTCTTTATAAGGAAGACTTTGAGAAATTCACCGAAGGTTTGCAGGAAGTAATCACTTTTATTGATCAGAACCAGTTGGACGAATATGTGGATGAATCTGAAGAACGGATTGTATCAGAAGGTTCTGAAGAAAAAGTTCTTGAAGAGGTTAGCTTTTCGAAAGACTATACCAAGCTGGAGTTTGACGATTTGAATGCCTAATTTTTGTTCTATTTGCCGAGGATGATGTAAATTCAGTTTATTTCCTCAATCTTTTGAATGATACCAAAAGAAATAATTTATTCCACTACAAAATCTTATCGCACTATATTTGATTCAACCGGATTTATACATCCGGTTTTTTATGCTCTGTTCATCAATGAAAAGAGGCTGAACGCTTTCGCGACAGCCTCTTCACCCTTTTTTTGCTATGAACTTATTTACACAATTACTCTTCTCTGGTTATTCCGGCCTTTTCAAGAAACCATTCCAGTGTTTGCGAATTCGGACGTTCGATTGGAAGTCCGTAGAAACGGTCGAACACCAACGAAGCCATAACCCCTAACGAGCGCGATACCCCAAATAAAACGGTATAGAAACTCGATTCTGTAATTCCGTAGTGGTTCAGCAATGCACCGCTGAAGGCGTCCACATTTGGCCACGGATTTTTAATTTTTCCGGTAGCTTCCAAAATTGGCGGTGCTACACGATAAATGGCATTTACTGTATTAATCAAACTGTCGTTGACAATGTATTTTTCGGCAAACTTTTGTTGAACGGTAAACCGTGGATCGGTGATTCGAAGCACTGCATGACCGTACCCTGGTACCACACGACCTTGTACCAATGTTTTTTCAATATAGGCGGCAATTTGTGGATCTGAAGGCGCTTCAGTTCCAAGTTGCTCAAGCATCTCAGCAATCCAGTCCATCACTTCCTGATTGGCAAAACCATGCAATGGGCCTGCTAATCCAACCATTCCGGCCGAATAGGCATAATAGGCATTGCTAAGAGCCGAACCAACCAAATGGGTTGCATGAGCTGATACATTACCTCCTTCGTGGTCGGCATGGATCACCATGTATAAACGAAGCAGACGTTTTACTTCAACCGAATCGAAGCCCATCATGTGCGCCAGGTTTCCGGCCCAGTCAAGGTTTGGATTGGGCTCAATGTGATGCCCGTTGTGATAGATGCGACGATAGATATAAGCTGCAATGCGCGGAAGACGGGCGATTAAAGTCATCACGTCTTCGTACATAAAGTCCCAGTAGAATTTTTTGTTTACTCCTGCGCGATAAGCCTTCTGGAAAACAGAATCATATGCCATCGAAAGAATTGCAGTACTGAACTGGGTCATTGGACGGCTATTTTTAGGTAGCGCATCAATTACGTCGAACACGTGTTGCGGTACGTGAGCACGCGTAGCCCAGTCCTTTGAAATGTTGATCACATCTTCCTTTTCCGGAATCTCACCGATCATCATCAGGTAAAATAATCCTTCAGGAAGAGGTTCTCCGGCATCATCTAATTTTGGAAGTTTATCCTGCAGTTCAGGAAGAGAAAAACCACGGAACCGTATACCTTCGTTCGCATCCAGTTTCGATGTTTCAGTCAACAAGGCGGGAATGCCTTTCATACCTGAAAGCACCTGGTCAATCGTTACCTGACCAAGAACCACATCTCCATGTTCTTTTCTGAGCTTTTGAAGATCTGCCATGTTTTTCATGGCTTTTTCATAGAACCGGTTTTTAATGTATTCCATATCTTTGATTTTTAGTTTTTGTTCAGAATAACTTTCCTAATTTAATGAATATTTCGGATAATTTCATCCGCAAACTTCGATGTAGAAAGCAGTGTTGCGCCTTCCATCATACTAAACAAATCCGAAGTCACTTTTCTTTTCGAAAATGTATGTTCCATAGCATCATAGATGTGTTCTGCAGCCTCATACCAACCCAAATATTCGAGTAACATCGCTCCTGAAAGAATCAATGAACCCGGATTGGCTTTACCGGTTCCGGCAATGTTAGGTGCTGTCCCATGAGTTGCTTCAAAAATGGCATACCCGCTGTTGTAATTGATGTTTGCCCCGGGCGAAATGCCGATTCCGCCAACCATGGCCGCTAACTGATCTGAAATGTAATCGCCGTTCAGGTTCATGGTTGCAATGACCGAATGCTCAAATGGATGCAATAAACTTTCCTGAAGAAAGGCATCGGTAATCACATCTTTAATGATGACTTTACCCATAGCCTTTGCCTTCGAAAGTGCAGTTTTAGCAAATTCAGGTCCTTCTTCCAGTTCAATTAGTTTATATTTTCGCCAGGTGAATGTTTGGTGTTCAAATTCATTTTCGGCCAACGCATAACCCCAGTTCTTGAAAGCGCCTTCGGTAAACTTCATGATGTTTCCTTTGTGAACGATGGTCACGGAAGGTAGCCCCCGATCGATGGCATATTTGATAGCAGCCCTGATCAGTCGTTCTGAGCCTTCTTTTGAAACCGGTTTTACCCCAAACGAACTACTCTCCGGAAACCTGATTTTGTCGACACCCATTTCATTGATCAGAAAATCACGAAACTTGATAGCCTTTTCTTCTCCAGTCATGAATTCGATGCCTGCATAAATATCTTCGGTATTTTCCCTGAAAATGTGCATATCGACCAACTCCGGAAAGCGGACAGGCGAGGGGACACCCTTGAACCAACGAATTGGGCGCAAACAAACGTACAGATCCAAGGTTTGGCGAAGTGCCACATTCAACGAACGGATACCTTCGCCAACGGGCGTTTCGAGCGGACCTTTAATTCCAACCAGATATTCCTTAAAAGCTTCGAGCGTTTCGTCGGGCATATAATTTCCGGTCAATTCAAAAGCTTTTTTACCTGCAAGAACTTCTTTCCAGATCAACTTTTTAGTTGTTCCGTAAGCTTTCTTTACGGCTGCATTAATCACCCTTTGACTTGGCTCAGTGATGTCTTTCCCAATGCCATCGCCCTCGATAAATGGAATTATCGGCTGATCAGGAACGGTGATTTTACCGTGTTGGTATTGAATGGTATGGCTCATATTTGTTGCAATGTATTAAATGTGACAATTTGAAAATTCGGCAATTTGCTTTTAAAATTGACAAATTGCCGAATTGATAAATTGTCGAATTTTTACTTTAACCTTTTCTGAAGGTTGGCATCCAATGCGTCCAGAAATGCTTCTGTTGTCAGGTAATTTTCTGTTTTCAGATCGTTCGCCATAAACAATCAGGGCCAAATCTTTGGTCATTTTGCCTTCTTCAACGGTTTCAACGCAAACTTGTTCGAGAGCCAATGCAAAATCGATCAATTTTTGATTCCCATCCAGTATCCCACGGAAGGCCAAACCACGTGTCCAGGCATAAATGGAAGCAATTGGATTGGTCGAGGTTGGTTTTCCCTGCTGATGCATCCGGTAATGGCGGGTAACCGTGCCATGTGCAGCTTCGGCTTCCATGGTTTTTCCGTCCGGAGTAACCAGCACAGAAGTCATCAATCCGAGTGAGCCAAATCCCTGGGCAACGGTGTCCGACTGAACATCGCCATCGTAGTTTTTGCAGGCCCAAACAAATCCACCTTCCCATTTCATACAAGCGGCGACCATATCGTCGATCAGGCGATGCTCGTATGTAATTCCGGCAGCATCAAAAGCTTCCTTGAATTCAGTATCGAAAATATCCTGAAAGATGTCTTTGAACCGTCCGTCGTATTTTTTAAGGATGGTATTTTTGGTTGAAAGATAAAGCGGCCATTTTTTAACCAATGCCTGATTCATACAAGCACGTGCAAATCCGGTGATCGACTCATCGGTATTGTACATGGCCATTGCCACGCCGTCGCCAGTATAATCATATACATCGAACGAAGTTGGTGTGCTACCGTCTTCAGGAGTAAAAGTAATGGTCAGTTTGCCTTTTCCTTTGGTTACAAAATCAGTGGCACGGTACTGGTCGCCAAAAGCGTGACGGCCAATGCAAATCGGCTGTTTCCATCCTGGTACTAATCTTGGAATATTGCTGATGATGATGGGTTCGCGGAAAACCGTTCCGTCCAGAATATTACGGATGGTTCCGTTGGGCGATTTCCACATTTTTTTGAGGCCGAATTCTTCTACACGGGCCTCATCTGGCGTAATGGTGGCACATTTGATACCTACTCCGTATTTTTTGATGGCATTGGCTGCATCAATGGTTACCTGATCGTTGGTTTCATCACGATGTTCCATACCAAGATCGAAATATTTGATGTCGATATCCAGGTAAGGGAAAATCAGTTTTTCCTTGATTAACGACCAGATAATACGGGTCATTTCATCTCCGTCCAGTTCAACAACTGGATTTCCAACTTTAATTTTTTCTGTCATAACGGGTGTTAAAGGTTTTGTTTGCGAATTAAATCTAATGCTGAACCGGCTTTAAACCAGTCGATTTGTTGTTGATTGTATGTGTGGTTCAATTTGATCGTGTCTTGGGTCTGATCAGCATGAACGATTTCAAGTGTCAATGGCTTGCCTGGGGCAAATCCGTTCAGGTCGATAAAATTAAAGGTATCGTCTTCCTGAATTTTGTCGTAATCTGCTTCGTTGGCGAAAGTCAATCCGAGCATTCCCTGCTTTTTCAGGTTGGTTTCGTGGATACGGGCAAACGATTTAACGATGACCGCTTTCACGCCCAAATGACGAGGTTCCATAGCCGCATGTTCGCGCGATGAACCTTCACCATAGTTCTGGTCGCCAACTACAATGGTTGCCAAGCCAGCGGCCTTGTAGGCACGCTGAACAGCTGGTACTTCTCCGTATTCGCCAGTCAGCTGGTTTTTAACCTTGTTGGCTTGTTCGTTGAATGCATTGACAGCGCCAATCAGCATGTTGTTCGAAATGTTGTCCAAATGCCCACGGAAACGTAACCACGGACCAGCCATCGAAATGTGGTCGGTAGTACATTTACCTTTGGCTTTAATCAACAGCTTGGCACCGGTAATATTTTCGCCGTTCCAAGCCGCAAATGGCTGAAGTAATTGAAGCCGGGATGAATCTAATGCAACCTTAACCACCACTGAAGAACCGTTTTCAGCCGGTGCCTGGTATCCCGCATCTTCCACAGCAAAACCTTTTGTTGGAAGCTCTTGTCCAGTAGGAATATCGAGTTTTACCTTTTCACCATTTTCATTGGTCAGGTAATCGGTCAAAGGATTAAAAGTCAGATCGCCGGCAATGGCCAGTGCGGTAACTATTTCAGGAGATGCCACGAAAGCGTGCGTATTTGGATTGCCGTCAGCCCGCTTCGAAAAGTTGCGGTTAAACGAGTGAATGATCGTGTTCTTTTCGCCTTTTTCGGCGCCGGGGCGCGACCATTGGCCGATACACGGTCCGCAGGCATTGGCAAAAACACTTGCACCAATCTGGTTGAACGTGTCAATAAAACCATCTCGTTCAATGGTATAACGAACCAATTCTGACCCAGGAGTGATGGTGAATTCAGCTTTCGATTTCAGTTTTTTATCGACAGCTTGCTGAGCCAGCGATGCCGAACGCGAAATGTCTTCGTACGATGAATTGGTGCACGAACCAATCAACCCAACTTCAATCTTGGTTGGCCAACCGTTTTCTTTAGCAACCTCACCAATTTTCGAAATTGGAGTGGCGCGGTCGGGAGTGAATGGCCCGTTAATGTATGGTTCCAGCTCGTTCAGGTTAATTTCAATCACCTGATCGAAGTATTTTTCAGGGGTGGCATAAACTTCCGGATCGGCAGTTAAATGTCCTTTCACCTGATTGGCCAAATCGGCGACTGCCGCACGGCCGGTGGCACGCAGGTAGCGTTCCATCGATTCGTCGTAGCCAAAAGTTGAAGTGGTAGCGCCCACTTCGGCGCCCATATTACAGATGGTTCCTTTTCCGGTACACGAAATCGACTGAGCTCCTTCACCGAAGTATTCAATGATAGCGCCAGTTCCGCCTTTTACGGTCAGGATTCCGGCCACTTTCAGGATAATGTCTTTTGGAGCGGCCCAACCACTCAGTTTCCCGGTTAGTTTAATTCCGATTAGCTTCGGAAATTTCAATTCCCAGGCCATTCCGGCCATAACATCAACGGCATCGGCCCCGCCAACGCCAATGGCAACCATGCCTAACCCTCCGGCATTCACGGTGTGCGAGTCGGTCCCGATCATCATTCCGCCCGGAAATGCATAATTTTCGAGTACTACCTGATGGATAATCCCGGCGCCCGGCTTCCAGAAACCAATTCCGTATTTATTGGATACAGATTCCAGAAAATCGTAAACTTCTTTGTTGACTTTGATCGCGTCATTCAAGTCGGCCAATCCGTTTTTACTGGCCTGAATCAGGTGATCGCAATGTACTGTTGAAGGCACAGCCGTTTTGCTCTTTCCTGAGTTCATGAATTGCAACAAAGCCATTTGGGCAGTAGCATCCTGCATCGCAACGCGGTCGGGGGCAAAGTCAACATAGTCAACTCCACGTTTGAAATCACTCACCGGCTGATCGCCATACAAATGTGCATAAAGAATTTTTTCGGATAAGGTTAACGGTCTGTTTAAGTGCTTTTTAGCTTTTTCAATTTTAGCGCTTAATTCCTGATAACTTTTTGTAATTAAATCCAGATCAAACATATTTTTTGGTTTTATTTTATCGCTCGCAATATAGAAAAATCAGTATACTAACAATACCACATTTGTTTTGTTCTTTTAAATTTTTCCAATATATCAAAAAAATGAAATTAATTGAGTTAACACGAATTCGCATATCAGTTTCTTCGCATGAAATTAGTTCGGCAAATTTTGTTTCTATTTGCCTGAAAATAAAAAAGCTGCCTGAAACCAGACAGCTTTTCGATAGCTTAACAACTGATATATCTCAATATTCAAGCTGAATTATGGTATCAATCGGTTTTTTCTTCGAATCCGGAATGTTCAGGATTACACCAAACTCTGTTTCCTTGAATTTAACTGCCGATTGATCATCGAAAAACCTAGCCGATTTCAATTTCTTCGGAAGCGTTCCAATAAACAGGTTTTCTTCTTTGCATTTCAGAACATGCACATATACTTTGCCATCTTTTTGTGTTGAAGCGCCCCATACGGAAGGATTGATCGGCCCTTTGCGCGTTCCGTAGATCGTCTCGCCATATTTTTCGAGCCATTTGCCCATTACGGCCAACGTGTCAACATTCTCAGGCTGAATTTTTCCGTTTGGCATTGGGCCGGTATTCAGTAGGAAGTTTGCGCCGTAACCTGAAGCTTTAATCAGGGTTTGCAGCAGTTGAGTGGTCGATTTGTAATCTTTGTCAACCAGGTTGAAACCCCAGGAACCGTTCATGGTTTCGCACATTTCGAGCGGCAAATCAGACATTGCCCCGGTGTGGTTAAATCCCATCGAGTTTTCGCCCGGAAGGTCGCGTTCGTACATCTGGAAATCTTCGCCGGGGAATGGAAATTTGTGGTGGTTGCTGCCAATCAAGGCTCCCGGCTGAAGTTTGTGAATTAACGCATAAGTTTCGTCCAAACGCCATGGTGCATCCCATTTGTCCCACATGCCATCGAACCAGATACCGCCCACTTCGCCGTAGTTGGTGAGCAATTCGCTCAATTGGGCATTCATATAATCAATGTACTTGTTCCAGTCTCCCTTCTCCGGTCTGCCTGTAAATCCTTGGCCGGTGTTTCCCCTCGGAAAATAATCGGGATGATGCCAGTCGAGCTGCGAATAATAGAAGAACAGTTTAATTCCCTGTTTGTCGCATTCGTCTTTGAGTTGTTTAATAATGTCTTTTCCGTACGGAGTGCGTTTTACCACGTTGTAATCACTCACTTTCGAGTCGTACATGGCAAAACCTTCGTGGTGTTTGCTGGTAATGGTAATGTATTTCATACCCGCTTTTTTCACCATCGAAACCCATTCGGCCGGATTAAATGCAATAGGATTAAAGAAGCTGGGCAGTTTTTCGTACTGGGCGATTGGAATTTTTTTCTGGTTCATAACCCATTCGGCAATGCCCTGATCACCGCCACCAGCCAATTGGCAATACATTCCCCAGTGAATAAATAATCCGAATTTGGCATTTTGAAACCACTCCCGGTTCTGCAAATTCTTTTCTGTTGGTTGATAACCCGGTTGAGCCATTAGGTTGCTGGTTAGGAAAATGAACAAGAAAACTCCTGCGATAACATTTTTTAGTTTCATACTTTTTAGTTTAGGTTTTGTTGCTGTGCTGCATTGTGCTGACAAATATAAAGGAATTGGAAATAACAAAGCTGTTCACAGACGTATGTTTGAGAAAATAAAATAAGACAGAAGTCAAAGTAATTTCTGTCTTGTTATAAACAAAGTATTGAAATTCAAGTATTTTTCAAAAAAAAAACTTTAACTTTAATATAATTTCAATGCCCAAAATGTTGTTTTTTTTAGGTCGTAGGATTTGTTTAACATTTAAAATATAACCTATGAGTAAATTTATTTATTTAACTGCTACCCCCGAAGCACTCATTGCTTCGATGTTGCCCCCTAAAGAATTTGGAGAATACCTTTCTACAGGAACCAAAAAAAGGAACAGAGGTCAGGCCATGTTTTTTGAGATCGACCTCGATCAGATTGAAAAGCTGATCGACATGGATAGCCTGAATCGAAGATGTGTGGCAAAACCTGATGGCAGCCCTAAAAGCTCAGTCTATCTTTCGGTTTACAAAGTATTGGAAATGTTGCCATTATCAGCACTTAAGAGTTTGTATCTGACGACTGATAATGGACACACCCTGGAATTGAAAAAAACACCTTACGATCAGGTAGCAGAAATTAAAAACAGATTCTATCTTTTTCAGGAATTATGTCCGGTTTCGCCCATGATTGCCAGCGATTTGGCCCCAGCCGCCTTTTTGAAAAGACTTACCGACGGATCAACACCCATCGTACTGCCCAAGCTATTCTTTGTTGAATTAAAACTGGGAGACTTGGCAACCAATCCTCTAAAAGGGTCGATTGATTATTTGCCATATGCCAATGTTGGACACCTGAGAGACTGTCTTGAAATTTTGAGTGGTGAGTATGAAAAGCGTATGAAGACCGTTCAGCGGGTTTTCTCAGGCAATCTGCTTTACAGAACGATAGAGAGCGGATTTTATGTTGGTTCGAAAGATGAAATTATTTTCTACCGATATCCAACCTTGACTGAACTGGAGAATATTAATTATGAATTTTTCAGATCGATTTGATGTTGATACTGAATTTTAGAAGCCCCTGATTTAATATACGAAGGCGGGATATGGATAATGCCATACCCCGCCTTATTTTTGTTGAGGTTATCTTTTTTTAGGCAATCATCAATTTTTACCCAATCGTAGCCACCATCACCGCTTTAATAGTATGTAGTCGATTTTCAGCCTGGTTGAACACAATAGAAGCTTCGCTTTCGAAGACTTCCTCAGTTACTTCCAATCCATCCAATCCAAATTTTTGAAAAATTTCTTCGCCCATTTTGGTTTCGCGGTTATGAAATGCCGGTAAACAATGAAGGAATTTCACGTTTGGATTTCCGGTCAGCTCCATAGCTTTTTGATTCACCTGATAGGGTAGGAGCAACTTAATTCGATCTGCCCATACCGATTCAGGTTCGCCCATCGAAACCCAAACGTCGGTGTAAAGAAAATCACAGTCTCTAACGGCTTCGGTCAAATTGTCGGTGATCAACAACTTTGCTCCGGTTTCTTTTGCTATTTCTTGACACCTTTGCTGCAATTCTTCAGTTGGCTGACAACTTTCAGGTGCAGCAGCGCGGAAATCCATGCCGAGTTTGGCGGCACCAACCATCAAAGAATTGCCCATGTTGTTGCGGGCATCGCCCATGTAACAGAATTTAATTTCGGAAAGTGGTTTTGTCGAATGTTCTTTCATGGTCAGCATATCGGCCAGAATCTGGGTAGGGTGAAATTCGTTTGTTAACCCGTTCCAAACCGGAACTCCTGCATATTTAGCCAACTCTTCAACAATGCTTTGGCCATAGCCTCGATATTCAATTCCGTCGTACATCCGCCCTAAAACCCGGGCAGTATCTTTAATCGATTCTTTGTTTCCGATTTGCGAACCTGTTGGCCCCAGATAAGTAGCATGAGCTCCCTGATCGAAAGCGGCCACCTCAAAAGCGCAGCGCGTGCGGGTCGACGCTTTTTCGAAAATCAGGGCAATGTTTTTTCCGCCCAGCATTTGCTCTTCGAGGCCATTCTGTTTCGCCTTTTTAAGCTTTGAAGCCAGGCTGAGTAAATATTGAATCTCTTCTGCTTTAAAATCGAGCAAGGTTAAGAAACTTCTGTTTTTTAAATTAATTTCCATGATTCTATTATTGAATGTTGTTTTTAATAATTATCCTTTTCAAAAGTCATTGGACATTAGTCATTAGAAAAGGAAAAAAGGAAACGGATGACTGACTTTCATGTTTTTCCTAATGACTATTGACTTTTTCCTTTTATTTATCGTATTCCATCGTAATCTTCGATCCATACGATTTGTCTTCCAGCTTTTTTGCTTCAGTAATCACACTCTTATCTCCGCCGTTCTTAATGAAATACAGACAGGCCTTGATTTTTGGCGCCATCGTTCCTTCCGAAAAAGTTCCCGCCTCCAGGTATTTCATCGTATCGGCATAATTCAGGAATTCAAGTTTCTCCTGGGTAGGCTTTCCAAAATCCTTGTAGATGAACGATACATCAGTGAGTATATAGAACACATTGGCTTTGATTTTTGTTGCCAGCAATGCCGATGCCAGATCTTTATCGATCACAGCATCCAAGGTCCGCAAATCATTGTTTTCGTCGTAATAAACCGGAATTCCACCACCTCCGGCTGTAATCACTATGTTTCCGGCACGTACCAGATCTTCAATAATTTCGCGGTTGATAATGTCGATCGGTTGTGGTGAGGAAACCATTCTACGCCAGCCACCGTGAGCTTTCGACGAAGGTTTGAATATCCATCCTTTTTCTTCCTGAAGTTTTTTGGCTTCCTCTTCCGAATAGATCTTGCCGATTCCTTTGGTTGGATTCGAAAACGCCGGATCATTTGGATCAATCAAGGTCATCGAAACCAAGGTGATGACGTTCTTTTTGATCCCGTGTTTCCGGAGAACATTTCGGATCATTCGTTCGATCATATAACCAATGCCGCCTTGCGAATCGGCAACACATACATCCAAAGGCATGGGGGCGATGTCATACAACTGCTGGCCAGCATCATTTCGCATCAATATATTGCCCACCTGGGGTCCATTGCCATGAGTGATAACCAATTCGAATCCATCGTTGAGAAGGAAGATCAAATTTTCGAGCGTATCTGTGGTATTCGCTTCCTGCTGTTCAATGGTACCAGCTTCATTTTCGCGGAGTAAGGCATTTCCTCCAAGGGCTACTACAGCTATTTTTTGCATAATCAGAAGTTCAATCAGTGAAAACCTATTCTTGGTAAACTTAAAAAAATGAACGAAAAGTAACCATGATCAATGTTGGAAGTGAAGATAGTAATCGATGCTTTTAAACAGTTGGAAAGAAAAGGTTGAAAAATTAAAAATCAAATAATTTTTTGTTTCATAATCCATTGGTGATAAAATATACATGTCCAAAAATCGTTAACTTTGCGCACGAATTATCTATCGAATGGCAAAGAAAATCACGAAACCGGTAAAGAAACCAGCAAAGGCAACCAAGACTCCCAAAGCCTCAAAAATTAAGGGCGCAATCACTTTTCTAAAGGGTAATCAGTTTAAATACACCTTAGGGGCATTTCTATTGCTTTTCAGTGGCTATTTGGCTGTTGCTTTTGTGTCATACATTTTTTCAGGAGCAGTTGATCAAAGTAAGCTTGATCTGCCAATTTTGGATTTTCTTGATCGTTCGGTTCAGGTTGAGAATTTCGCCGGAAAAGGTGGGGCTTATCTGGCCGAGCAGTTCATCAACCTGGGATTTGGGTTTCCTTCTTTCTTTTTTATCCTGATTTTTGTTGTGGCCGCACTCAACCTGTTTGGCTATAAAGAAATACGGTTTTTTAAGACATTTCTCTTTTCATTTTTATGGATGCTCTGGGCATCAATGGCTTGTACGTTGTTGTTGCCTGTTGCTGATAATCAATTCCTGAAAACAGGAGGAGATTATGGACTATTTATTTCAGGGTTTTTATCGTCATTATTGGGTGCTATTGGAGCAACCTTAATATTGGTTTTCATTTTATTTGTACTGCTTATTGTAACCTTCAAACAATTCCTTCCTTGGTTTTCATCAGTAATTGCTAAAAAAGACAAAACCCAATCGGTTGCTGAAACCGAGGGCACACCTGCAGAAACTGATGAAGCCGCACTGCAAATTGAAGATCCGGCTATTTCGAAGCGGATTACAGAACACGACGAAGTTAAGGCTATTTTTGATCCGGATTCGCTTGGTGAGGATGATTTTGAAATTGAAAATACGGTTACTAAAAAAGATGTGGAGATAAGCATTGAGGACATGCTTTTTGACGAAGAGCCAGCAGTGGAAAAACCTAAGGTGAAAGTTAAAGAACCTGAATTACAGGTCGCCGAAAAAGTTGCCGATGAACTGGCCGATGGTGAAATCATGCCGGTTATGGCCGATTATGACCCAACACTTGATTTGTCTTCATATAAATATCCAACACTCGAATTGCTTGACGATCATGCCTCCGGAAATGCAGAAGTGAGCAATGAAGAACTGATCTCAAATAAAAATAAGATCGTAGAAACCCTTCGTCATTATAAGATTGAGATTACTAAGATTAGGGCAACCATTGGGCCAACCATTACTTTATATGAAATTGTACCGGCTCCGGGAATTCGGATTGCCAAGATTAAAAACCTGGAAGATGATATCGCGCTAAGCCTTTCGGCATTGGGAATACGCATCATTGCGCCAATTCCAGGCCGCGGAACCATCGGTATCGAAGTTCCAAATCAGAAGCCTGAAATCGTTTCGATGCGTTCAATTATCGGGTCCAAAAAGTTTCAGGAATCAACTTACGAGCTTCCAATCGCTTTGGGAAAAACAATTTCGAACGAAACATTCATGGTCGATCTGGCCAAAATGCCTCACATCTTGGTGGCAGGGGCAACCGGTCAGGGTAAATCAGTCGGGCTGAATGCGATCATTACTTCGTTGCTATACAAAAAACACCCATCGCAACTGAAATTTGTGTTGGTCGATCCTAAAAAGGTTGAGTTGAACCTTTACGCTTCTCTCGAAAAACATTTTCTGGCCAAGATGCCCGATGAAGAAGATGCTATTATTACTGACATTCAGAAAGTGAAAAATACACTGAATTCAGTGAATATTGAGATGGATTCGCGGTACGATTTGCTTAAAAAAGCTCATGTCCGGAATATCATTGAATACAATACTAAATTTATTGGCCGCCGGTTAAATCCGGAAAAAGGACACCGCTATTTACCTTATATTGTTGTTGTGGTCGACGAATTTGCTGATTTGATTATGACCGCCGGAAAAGAAGTTGAATTGCCAATCGCCCGTATTGCCCAGTTGGCGCGCGCCGTTGGTATTCACATGATTATTGCTACTCAGCGGCCTTCTATCAATATTATCACCGGTGTGATCAAAGCGAACTTCCCAACCCGTATTGCATTTAAGGTGGCTTCAATGATTGACTCCCGTACCATTTTGGATACTCCGGGCGCCAATCAGTTGATAGGGAAAGGCGATATGCTTGTTTCAACCGGAAGCACCATGACCCGAGTGCAATGCGCCTTTGTTGATACTCCTGAGGTGGAACGTATTTGTGAGTTTGTGGCAGAGCAGCATGGCTATCCAACAGCATTTCTTTTGCCTGATTATGTAGGCGAAAATGATGGCGGGCAGGCAGATGTTGACCTAAAAAATCGGGATGAGATGTTTGATGATGCGGCCCGATTGATCGTGGCTAATCAGGTTGGGTCAACTTCCATGATTCAACGTAAATTCTCAATTGGATATAACCGGGCTGGTCGGTTGATGGATCAGATGGAGGCTGCCGGAATCGTTGGCCCGAGCGAAGGAAGTAAGGCTCGCCAGGTATTAATTCAGGATGAATATAGTTTGGAACAATTATTGAATGGACTCAAATAGAACTATAATATTTTAGAAAATGAAACAATTAATTTTAATTTCAATTTTTTCTGTTTTTGTTTTGACAGGATACTCTCAGCAGGATGCAAAAGCGAAAGAAATTTTGGAAAAAGTTTCTAAAACGACCCAATCGCTGGCTTCGCTCGATGCCAAGTTTTCATACGAAATGGAAAACAAAGCCGAAAATGTGAAGGACAAAAGCGTTGGCTCTATCGTTTTGAAAGGTAAGAAATACAAGTTGAATATCCCGCAACTGGGAACGCAGATCGTTTGCGATGGCAAAACAATCTGGACTTATATGGTAAATTCGAACGAGGTGACTATTGCCAACCTGGATGAATCGACCGATGAATTAATGGATCCAGCAAAAATTTTCACCATTTATGAAAAGGGATTTAATTACAAATTTCTGAATGAGACAGTTGATGCCGGAGTTCCGGTTTACAACATCGAACTAAATCCTCAAAAACCATCGGGTGATATCCAAAAAATAAAACTCATGATCGATAAACAAAAAATGTTGATTCATGGAGCAGTTATGAATGGTAAAGATGGAAATATAATCAATGTAATTGTCACACAGCTTAAAACTGATGGAGTTTATACCGATTCCGATTTTGTATTTGATTCGAAGAAATTTAAAGGAATTGAAGTTGTGGACATGAGATAACGAAAACGTAATAGAGATAACAAAAAAGGGTGCTCATTTGCACCCTTTTTTGTTATCTCTATCCTGATCAACCCTTCATTTTTGCATGAGCCATTTGTTCAACCGAAGCGATCTCGATAAATGAGGTACCGCCTCCTACTCCAAAATTTCCCCCAACATATACAACTGTATCTTTTTCAGTAATCAGATTCCGCTCAACCAAGTCAAGCAGCGAAGTTTCAATCAATTTATGTTTATTTTTCTTCGATTGGATTTCACTTGGAAAAACCCCATATGAAAGAGCCAGCTCTCGTTTTACCCTTCCGTTATGACATTTGGCAAATACCGGTCGTGTTCCTCTGAACGCTGCAATATACCTGGCAATTTTTCCGGTAAGCGTATCGGTAACAATTGCAGTCACATTTAATTCTTTCGAGGCAAGTACTGCCGCTTCAGCAAGGAATGCTGAGGTCTCATTGTCGAGGCGCGGAACTGGCAAGTCATTACGCTGGTCTTTGCTGGCTTCTACTTCTAGAGCAATTTTTGACATCACTTTTACAGATTCAACCGGATAGTTACCGTAAGCAGTTTCTCCTGAAAGCATAATCGCATCAGTCCTATCATAGATTGCCGTTGCAACATCGCTCACTTCGGCGCGTGTTGGCCTTGGATTGTCAATCATCGAGTGCAGCATCTGGGTGGCAATAATAACCGGTTTTTTCTGTTGAACTGCTTTTCTGATTAATTTACGCTGAATAGCAGGGATTTTTTCAGCTGAAATTTCGATGCCGAGATCTCCGCGGGCAACCATAATTCCGTAGGCATGTTCGAGGATTTCATCAATATTGTTTACGCCATCAAGGTTTTCGATTTTAGCGATAATTTTTATGCGGCTGTTAAACCGATCAAGAATCTCCTGAACTGCCAATACATCTTTCTTGTTCCTGACGAAGGAATGGGCAATAAAGTCAATATCATTTTGAGCGGCGAATTCAATAAATTCAACATCTTTTTCACTGATAGATGGCAAATCAACACTGACTCCAGGTGTATTCACGCTTTTCTTGTTCTTGATTTGTCCACTGTTTCCAACCCGGCAAATTAAATAATCTTCGGTTTTCTCAATTACTTCAAGCGCCAGGTCGCCATCATCAATTAAAATGAGGTTTCCAACAGGCACATCCCGTTGAATGTGTTCGTAACTGACATAGAAAATTTCCTGATTAGACCGACCTTCTCCGCCTTTTACCTTTATTAGGTCACCTTCTTTAACATTAATTGGTTCATCAATATTGCGTGTCCGAATTTCCGGGCCTTTTGTGTCAACCAGAATTCCGATTGAATCGGAAACTGCCCGAACGTTATTGATCATGGTCAATGCACTTTCAGTTGAAATGTGAGCTGTGTTGAGCCTGGCAACATTCATTCCAACATCAAATAATTGTTGGATAAACTCAACTTCACAACGTCTATCTGAAATAGTTGCTACTATTTTGGTGTACTTCCTGTTCATAGGTATATAATTTGTTTTTAATTGTCGTTATGGAACTCACACGTTTGCATTTTAGCTAGTTTTCATATGTTTTGCAACCATGTTTGATTCATAAATTCAAAATTTATTTTACAGGGCGGCAAAAGTATACAAATTTTCATTCATTGAGCAAATACGACCTGAAACAGGACAAAAGGTCATCAAGATTTAATGTATTTTTTAATTGCTTCAATACCAAGTCTGTATGAGTCAAGACCGAACCCCATAATGCTTCCTACGCAAGCCGGACCAATCAGTGATTCATGCCTGAAACTCTCTCTTGTTAAGATGTTTGAGATGTGAACTTCGACAACCGGAGATTTTACTCCTGATATCGCATCCCTAATGGCGACCGAGGTGTGTGTGTATGCACCGGCATTGATGATGATTCCATCAGAAGTAAACCCTCGTTCATGAATCTTGTTGATTAGTTCACCTTCAACATTAGACTGATAATATTCCATTTCGATGTCAGGATATTCATTTTGAAGGGTTTGAAAATAATTTTCGAATGATTTATTGCCATAAATGCTCTGTTCCCGAATTCCTAATAAATTCAAATTTGGCCCATTAATTAACAAAATTTTCATGATTTGGTATTTTATATAAAAAAAATAGTAACTTAACCGAATGTAAACTCGTAGTGAAAATTATGTAATCTTGGTGGATGGTCATAGTTTATAAAAATCTACGTTAACAGAGTTTACAAAACCAAAATTATTAATATTTGTTATAGAATTTTAAATTTAAAGTATTTAATTATGAAATGGGAAGATAGCAAAAAAGGATTTGAGTCTTTCTTACGTTTGGAGAAAGGTTTGTCGGCAAATTCTATCGCCGCTTATATCAATGATATAAATAAGCTGATGGTATTTGCTGATGAAGAACTTAAGAAACTAGCGCCTGAAAAAGTGAAACTGGCTCATTTGAAGAAATTTGTAGAATGGATTAATGACAGGGGGGTTTCGCCCAGAACACAAGCCAGAACAATTTCGGGCATTAAATCATTCTATAAGTATTTGCTTATGGAAGGAAAGGTTACCAACGATCCAACAACTTTACTGGAATCTCCAAAAATTGGGAGAAAACTTCCTGATGTACTTACCATTGAGGAGATTGATCTAATGATCGACACCGTTGAATTAAATAAACCTGAAGGTCAACGGAATAAAGCGATGCTTGAAACTTTATACAGTTGCGGACTTCGTGTTTCGGAACTTGTTAACCTGAAAATTTCAAATTTATCTTTTGATCAGGGTTTCATTAAAGTAGAAGGCAAATCCAATAAGGAAAGATTGGTTCCGGTTAGTGAAAAAGCTGTTGAAGAGATCAATAAGTATATGGACGTCTACCGCAAAACCCTGAAAGTTTCTAAAGACAGTGAGAATATACTATTTCTAAACAGAAGAGGGAAAAAGTTAAGCCGTGTCATGATCTTTACGATTATTAAGAATCTGGCATTAAAGGCTGGATTTGAAAAGAAGATTAGCCCTCATACCTTCCGTCACTCATTTGCCACTCATTTGATTAATGGCGGTGCTGATTTGCGTGCGGTGCAGGAAATGCTTGGACATGAATCAATTTTAACAACTGAAATTTACACGCATCTTGATCGGGATTATTTGAAGACTACCTTAAATCAATTCCATCCAAGATCATAGTTGAAATAGTTATTCTGCTTTAAAAGAATGTTAGGAAGTTAATAATTTCTTAACATTCTTTTTTTTGTGCCGTATAGTGTTAGGTGTTGATGACCAGACGATTATATAAAAAATGCAATAACGCTTGTGTGGTGAACCTGAATTGATCTTAATTTAATATTTGCCAATCTGAGCGGGGATGAAAAAAAGGTATTTTTGGTGTCGAGAAAAATTTTTGTACTGTTGAAACTATTAAATTATAAACACTTATCATGAAAAACACAGATCTATTAAAGTATGGTATTGATACCAATGCCGAAATTTTGCATAACCCAACTTACGAAGAATTATTTCAGGCAGAAATTGATCCTGCCAACGAAGGTTTTGAAAAAGGTGTATTAACAACTTCTGGTGCAATTTCGGTTGATACTGGTAAATTCACAGGACGTTCACCTAAAGATAAATATTTTGTAAAAGATGCGGTAACCGATGCGCATTTATGGTGGGATGGTACCATTAACCGCCCAACTTCTCCTGAAGTATTCGATCATTGCAAAAACTTGGTTACGAAACAACTTTCTTCAGCAAAAAGATTGTATGTAGTTGATACTTTTTGCGGGACAAACGAAGATACCCGTATGAAAGTACGTTTTATCATGGAAGTTGCATGGCAAGCTCACTTCGTAACTAACATGTTTATCCGTCCTTCACACTATGATTTGGCTAACTATGGAGAGCCTGATTTTGTAACATTGAACGGCTCTAAAACTTCTAATCCAAACTGGAAAGAACAAGGTTTGAACTCTGAAGTTTTCACGTTATTCAACTTGACTACCAAAATGCAGGTAATTGGTGGAACTTGGTATGGTGGCGAAATGAAGAAAGGTATTTTTGCCTTGATGAACTACTACTTACCATTGAAAGGCATGGCTTCAATGCACTGTTCTGCCAACGTAGGTAAAGATGGTGATGTAGCTATCTTCTTCGGTTTGTCCGGAACTGGTAAAACTACCTTATCGGCTGACCCAAAACGTTTCTTAATTGGGGATGATGAGCACGGTTGGGATGACAACGGGGTATTCAACTACGAAGGTGGTTGCTACGCTAAAGTTATCGATTTGGAAAAAGACAAAGAGCCAGATATCTGGAGAGCTATCCGTCGCGATGCTTTGTTGGAAAACGTTACTGTAGGTGCTGATGGTGTTGCTGATTACTCGGCTGCAGCTTCTAAAACAGAAAATACACGTGTTTCTTACCCAATTTACTTCATCAATAAAATCGTTTCTCCTTCACGTGCAGGACACGCTAAGAAAATTATTTACCTTTCGGCTGATGCATTTGGTGTATTGCCTCCGGTATCTATTTTGGACGAACAATCAGCTCAATATCACTTCCTTTCAGGCTTTACTTCAAAATTAGCCGGAACAGAACGCGGTATCACTGAACCAGTTCCTTCATTCTCTCCTGCATTTGGTGAAGCGTTCCTGACTTTGCACCCAACCATGTATGCTAAAACTCTGATTGGTAAAGCAAAAGAACACGATGCAAAAGTTTATTTAGTAAACACTGGTTGGAACGGAACTGGAAAACGTATTTCGTTGAAAAACACCCGTGCCATCATTGATGATATTATCGATGGTTCAATTGAAAAAGCAGAAACAATCAAAGTTCCAATCTTGAACCTGGTTGCTCCTAAAGCGTTGAACAACGTTGATACTGAAATTCTTGATCCACGTGGTACTTATGCTGATGTTGCTGAATGGGAAACCAAAGCAAAATCGCTAGCTGCCAAATACATCAAGAACTTCGAGCAATACTGTGACAACGATGATGCCAAAGCATTGGTAGCTTCTGGACCACAATTGTAATCGTTAGTTCATTTTGACTATATCAAATAGGCTGTACCGAAAGGGTACAGCCTATTTTTTTTGTTTGGTGACAGATATTTAATTTAACCTTGGGTTGTATTTGGTGTGCAACAACTGATGCGCCAGATGACTATATGGCTTTTCCAAAAACTCTTCATAAATCTGTTGAACTTCAGGATTGGCATGTGACTTACGTAAAAGCTTTCCTTCGTCTTCCTGATAAATGGCCTGAATCCGCTTTAACCTGATGTCGTTGGTTGTAAAACGTGGCTGTCCGCCGCCGCCAATGCATCCGCCAGGACAAGTCATCACTTCAATGAAATGGAATTCCTCGCCGCCACGCATGGCTTCAATAATTTTCTTGGCATTGCCCAGTCCATGAGCTACGCCAACTTTTAATTCAACACCTTCCAGAAAATTCCATTCGGGCCTGCATCCTTCAATGAGTAAAGAAGCTTTTTTTACGCCTTCCAATCCAATAACCGGTTGTAAGTGTAGGTTTTCTAACGGAAGTTCACGTCCGGTCACAATTTCATAGGCGGTGCGGATGGCAGCTTCCATTACTCCACCTGTGTTTGCAAAAATGTCGGCTGCGCCCGATCCTGAACCCATAGGCGAATCCATCACATCGTCTTTTAAAGCTCTAAAATCAACCCCCGATTGTTTAATCATTCGGGCAAGCTCTCGGGTTGTAAGAACGTAATCGACATCCTGGAATCCACTGTCGTTCATTTCCGGACGCTGACATTCAAACTTTTTAGCTGTGCATGGCATTACCGAGACCACAATAATATCCTTTGGATCGACCCCGGCTTTTTTTGCATAGTAGGTTTTGGCCACCGTGCCAAACATCTGTTGGGGCGATTTACATGTGGAAATGTTGTCAAGAAATTCGGGATAGAAGTATTCGGCATATTTTATCCATCCGGGAGAACAGGACGTAAATTGTGGCAAAGCTACCTGCTGTTTATCAACCAGTGCCTTTTTCAACCGCATCAGCAATTCTGTGCCTTCTTCCATGATAGTTAAATCGGCTGTGAAATTGGTGTCGAATACACGGTCGAAACCCAAAAGACGAAGTGCAGAGACCATTTTCCCTGTGACCAAGGTTCCGGGTTCATAATCAAAACATTCTCCCAATGCTGCGCGAATAGCAGGAGCTGTTTGAACTACTACAAATTTTGACGGGTCCTCAATAGCATCCCAAACAAAGTCGATATGTTCTTTTTCAGTAATTGCACCAACAGGGCAAATTGCCGCGCATTGTCCGCATTGAACACATGTTACTCCATCGAGCTGCTGATCGAATGCAGGCCCAACCCTTGACTCAAAACCTCGTCCCTGTGCAAACAAAGAGCCCACGCCTTGTATTTCGTTACAAACAGTTATGCAACGTCGGCATTTGATGCATTTCCCCGAATCACGAACCAGCGAAGGAGTGGAATCGTCAATATAACTCTTGATTTTTTCTCCCTCATAAGTAATATCCATGATGCCTAATTCAAGCGCAAGCGACTGTAGTTCACAGTCGTTATTTCTCGTACAGGTTTTGCATTCGCCACAATGTTCAGAAAGGAGCAATTCAACAACAAACTTACGAGCCTCCCTGACGTTTTTAGAATTGGTTGTAATTTTCATTCCTTCGCTAACCGGTGTGGTACAGGAGGCGACCATCGATTTTGCCCCTTCCAGATCGACCATGCAAACGCGACAGGCGCCTTTTGGAATTTGATTTTCCACATGACAAAGTGTAGGAATTTTTATTCCTGCTTTTGCCGCAGCTTCAAAGATGGTACTGCCAGCTTCAGCTTCTATGGGTTGTTTATTTATAAATACCTGAGTCATTTTGTTTTGAGTTTTAAGATTAACAAATACTACCATAGTCACAGCGCAAGCAGCGACGGGCTTGTCGTATGGCTTCTCCTTCAGGCCAAACCTGTTCTACCTCATTGAAATTGTACATACGGCGTTCAGCAGCCAACATCACCATGTGGGTGCGCGGATATTTGGCTGGAATGGCTTCAGGATCGAAGAAGGTGTCGTTGTGTTTTTCTTTTCTCCAGAAATCGTGTTTGTCACCAGTCAGGAATTCATCGATTCCAACAGCGGCCATTTCGCCTCCGGAAACGGCTTCAATAACCGAAGATGGGCCGGTAGCTGCATCACCACCTGTGAAAATCCAATCAACCGAAGTTTGTCCTGTTCGTGGATTGCGCGCCAATTGCGATTTTCCGGCGAGTTTCATTGATGTATTACCTAATATTTCTTTCGTGTCGAGTGTTTGCCCTACAGCGACAATAATTTGATCTGCTTCAAAAGTAATCTCTTCATCTGTCTCAACCGGGCTGCGACGTCCGCTCGAATCAAATGAACCAAGCTTCATCCTAACACAACGCACTCCCTGAATCTTTCCATCCTCAGTAATAAACTCTTTCGGATTTGTAAGTGTATGTAATTCAATCTTTTCTTCAATGGCAGCATCGATCTCTTCCGCCCAGGCTGGCATCTCTTCCTGTGTACGACGATAAACAATATCTACCTTTTCAGCACCCAATCTAACGGCAGATCTTGCTGCATCAATGGCCGCATTTCCTCCGCCCACAACGATGATTCTTTTTCCAACAGGGACTGAACCCCTTAAATTGTAGGTCTGTAAGAATTGAAGTGCATCAACGACTCCTTCAGTTTCAATTCCAGGAATGGATGGTTTGACACCCTGAGGAGAACCAACTCCGATAAAAACAGCATCATAGCCATCCTCTTTGAGCGATTCGAGGGTAAAATCACGTCCAAGTTTCATTCCTGTACGAATGTCAACACCCATGTTCTCGATCATTCGGATTTCACGGGCCAGGATTTCACGAGGTAATCGGTAAGCAGGAATGGTTTGTACCAACATTCCACCCGGACGTTGCTCGGCCTCGAAAATAATGGGTTTATAACCTAAACGTGCCAGAAAATAGGCACACGAAAGGCCCGCAGGACCAGCTCCTACAATTGCAATTTTCCGGGTTGCGTTGATTGCATTTTCACGCATTTCGGGTAATTGAATGGTTATTTCCTGATCGACCATGAAACGCTTTATTCCCCGGATAGAAACCGATGCGTCAATAGCGCTTCTTCTGCATTTATCTTCACAGGTATGGAAGCAAACCCGGGCACAAACGGCTGCGAACGGGTTTCGTTCGCGGTGAAGGCGAAGAGCTTCCGCATAACGTTTTTCTGCCGTAAGTGACACAAATCCAGGGACATCTACTCCGGCAGGACAGGCACTTTGGCAAGGCGCCCTGACCAGTTTTGCACATTTCCCTGCCTCGCATTTGTGCTCCCTGATATGATGTTCATATTCATTCCTGAAATAACGAATGGTTGAAAGAACCGGGTTTGGAGCCGATTGCCCCAATCCGCAGAGTGATGTCTTTTTGATCCATTCGCCCAAGTGTTCCAAACGTTCAATATCTCCTTCTTTTCCATAACCTGTAGTAATTCGTTCTAATATTTCATACATACGTTTTGTTCCAACCCGACACGGTGTGCATTTGCCGCACGATTCTTCCAATACAAAATCGAGGAAAAATTTCGCCACATCAACCATACAAGAGTCTTCGTCCATCACCACCAAACCGCCGGACCCCATGATGGCACCCAGCTCGTTGAGTGATTCGTAATCGAGCGATACACTCAGATGTTGTTTGGGAATACAGCCTCCGGAAGGGCCTCCGATCTGGGCCGCTTTAAACGGTTTTCCGCTGCTGGTTCCTCCTCCAATATCGTAAATCAGGTCGCCAAGCGAAGTACCGACTGGAACCTCATATAATCCGGAATTTTTGATTGCTCCGGTAAGTGCAAATATCTTCGAACCTTTGCTTTTTCCGGTACCAAATTGTGCAAACCATTCGCCGCCCTTTTCAATGATGGTATTCACGTTGGCAAACGTTTCCACATTATTTAAAACCGAAGGTTTTCCCCACAATCCAGCAGTGGTAGGGAAGGGTGGTCGTGGCCTTGGTTCGCCTCGCTTGCCTTCAATCGAGGCCATCAGGGCTGTTTCTTCGCCACAAACAAAGGCTCCGGAACCCATCCTGATTTCAAGATCGAAATTGAAGCCTGTACCCAAAATGTTTTGACCCAATAAACCCAATTCACGGGCATCCTCTATGGCTTTATTTAGTCGCTCAACTGCCAGTGGATATTCGGCGCGGACATAAACGAATCCTTTCGAAGCTCCAATGGTGTATGCGCCGATGACCATTCCCTCAATCACACTGTGTGGATCACCTTCAAGGATACTTCGATCCATAAATGCACCAGGGTCGCCTTCATCGGCATTGCAAAGCATGTATTTTTGATCGGCTATTTCCTTTTTTGCAAATCCCCATTTCATAAATGTTGGAAATCCAGCACCTCCACGACCACGTAACCCTGAAATTTTCATTTGTTCGATAATGTCGTCAGGAGTGAGCTCGGTAAGCGCCTTTTTAAGAGCAATATAGCCCCCTGCGGCAATAAAATCGGAGATTTTTTCAGGATCAATGGTTCCACATCGCCGAAGAACAATTTTCTTTTGATGATTGAAAAACTTAATATCACGAACCTGAGGAATTGCTTTTCCGTCTTCGTCACTATGATGCAATAGCCGTTCTAGCGGTTCGCCATTCACCAGATGACTTTCAATTAAGGCATCGATGTCAGCAATCTGCACATTTTCATAAAAGATATCCGATTTCTTCATCAAAATAGCAGGACCTTTTGAACAGGGGCCTAAACATCCGGTCCCTTTCACCAGATATTTGTTCTCAAGATTCTTTTCAAGAAGCTTTTTCTCGAGTTCGCTCTTTACATTGATTGAACCACAGGCAATGCAGCCACCACCAATGCATACCTGAATAATTTCTTTATAGCGGTGATATTCTTCTGAATACTGTTCAGAAATTTCCTGAAAAAGATGGTCGAATTTTTCAGGTGTATTTAATTTTTGCATAATAATACGTTTTTCAATGTTCTTTCAGTAAGAAGGTTAATTTGTTGATATGAAAGATGTTTGATAGGTTTTTAATCGAAACTATTGAGGATGTCATTTACTTTCGAAGGACTTACCCGCTGGAAAGTTTCATCTCCGACCATCACAACGGGAGCCAATCCGCAAGCCCCGAAGCAACGCCCAACTTCCAGCGAAAATTTGCGGTCGGTGGTGGTATCTCCAACGCTGATCCCAAGTTCTTTTGTCATCGCTTTTAGCACTTCCTGTCCACCGCGAACATAACAAGCAGTACCCAAGCAAACACGAACGGTGTGTTTCCCTTTTGGTGTAGTTGAGAAGTAGGAATAGAAACCTACGACCCCGGCAACTTCACTATAGGGTAGTTTCAATTCTTTGCTAACCATGCGCAATGCTTTTTCAGGAAGGTAGCCAAACAAATTTTGAGCAGTTTGAAGAACAGGGATCAAAGCCCCGGGAACAGTTCGTTGCGATTTTACAATAATCAATAGTCGTTCATAAAGTTCATCTTCATGAACCTGATTCCCTTTACAATCTTGAAATTCTACTGTTGTCTGGGTTGTCATAGAAAAGGTTTTTGATTGTTCTTCGAAAATTAAAGAATTTGATTTAAAAATTCCATCGTTTTTCGCATTAGAAATCAATACTTTAGATGTTGTGCAATATCTTATGTCAATATATGTATGTTTACATCTATGAAGACCTAAATGATTTGATTGTAGCTTGTTATTTATTCGTACGAATATTCAATGAAGGGATATCCTTCATGCTATAAATCCTTGAAATATTAATGGATAATTTCTTTAATCGTTGAGTGTATGTCAGGAAAGTTGAATGTGAAGCCTTCGTTTAATAATCGTTGCGGATAAACCTGAGGACTTTGAAGAAGTAGGGTAGAAGCTTCTCCCAATACGATTTTTAGGATAAATTCAGGAACAGTAAAAATGGCGGGTCGATTTAAAAATTTGGCCAACGTTTTGGTGAAGGTTTTGTTGTCGATGTTTTCTGGGGCAACAAGATTGTAGATTCCCCGGGCATTCTTGTTTTCGATGCTCCAACATATGGCACGGATAGCATCAACGATATGAATAAACGGGAAAGGCTGTTTCCCGCTTCCAATTTTTCCTCCAAGTCCCAATTTAATCACTGGAATGAGGCTCTGGATGGTTTTGGCCTCTTTCCCTAAAATCAATCCAATCCTGAAAATTACTTTACGAACGTCGGGATTTAAATCATCAGATGCGTTTTCCCAGTTTTTAACCACTTCCGCAACGAAATCGTTTGAAAAAGAAGTGCTTTCTTCGGTGTGTACCTTATCCGGCGAATAGATTCCAATGGCAGAAGCTGAAATAAATAAACCAGGTCTGTTTCCCTCCGGCAATCGATTGATAGCATGTACAATATTTTGAGTTGAATCGATTCTGCTCCAGATAATTTCACTTTTATTGGCCTTTGTCCATCTTGTCAGAATTGGTGCTCCTGCCAGGCTAATTACAACATCAACATCCGAAAGATTTTTAGTCAGTTGATCAACATCGCTTAATTCAGATCTCTGAATACGCGTAACCTTATGATTTGCTTCTTCCAGCTCGGGAATCAGATTTTTGGCGATATATCCGTTTGATCCACTAACTGCAATTTTCATAGGTGATAGGATTTTAAATATACTCGGTTGAATTTAAAGAATAAAACCATCGAAGTTGAATTTAAGTTTAACTTTTCAGGAATTAAAATGGATTCAGACCATTTTAATGTAATTTTGTGCCCTTAATCTCGCCGACTGAACAGATTTACCTGAAAATAATTAAAAATGGCTGTAGAAGAATCTCACGATTGTTGGGTATTCATCTGATTCCATACTAAGTTTGAAATTTTTCAGTTAAGTTTGTTGAAAGTCAGCCGATCATTTTCATTCAGTGAATAAAGAAATGAAACAAGCCTTGAGTACGATACTCTTACACACGAGGATGACTAATATGGCGAATTGTAGCGAAGCGGAAATCCCCGAAGGGAATTCCATTTGGCATTAAAAAAACAAATTATCGACAGATGAAAAAGAAATCACCAATATCTTCAGCAAAAACAAAAACATCAACGCGTAAAAAGGGTAGTTCGAACAAAAGTACAGGTCGAAGAATTTTTTT
>Ga0208789_1000062_pt1 | contig 175016 bp, 173 predicted proteins | sample Methanotroph_Enr_FD_187368 | JGI IMG/M metagenome (GOLD analysis project Ga0208789, IMG submission 187368) | Enriched soil microbial communities from Old Woman Creek wetland in Ohio, USA - Methanotroph_Enrichment_5 (SPAdes) (version 2) | ecosystem: Environmental > Terrestrial > Soil > Wetlands...
AAAAAAAAAAAAAAAAAAAAAAAAAAAAAAAAAAAAAAAAAAAAAAAAAAAAAAAAAAAAAAAAAAAAAAAAAAAAAAAAAAAAAAAAAAAAAAAAAAAAAAAACTAAAAGCTTTGCAAGAATTTCAGTAAAAAACGGCCAAAATATCAATCAACAAAATGAAAAATTTAATAATAATATCATTATCGCTTTTAATTACAGGTTTTTCTTATGGGCAAAACTGTAATTGTGAAGAAAACTTTGAGTGGGTAAAAAAAACTTTTGAGGAAAATGATGCAGGTTTTCAGTACGCAATCGGACTTAAAGGAGAATTAAGCTATGAGAACCACAACAAACTTTTTCTGAAAAGGGTAAAAAACATTAATGAATTGGAAGAATGCACAAAAGTGCTCTATGAATGGTTGACTTTTTTTCGATCAGGACATATTGCTATAAATGGATTGAGTACTAACAACAATGATCCTCGGCAATCAACTCCACCAAAAACAGATGTAACCCAGGAAACAGTAGATATAGATATTTCCGGTTTCGAAAAATATCTCAATTCAAAAAAAGTATCCGATTTTGAAGGTATTTGGGAAACTCAACCGTATAAAATCGGAATAAAGAAAATTGAAGATTCTTATGTGGGTTTTATAATTGAAACGAGTGCTGAAAATTGGAAAGTTGGAGAAGTCAAAATAAAGTTTTCTGATAAAAAAGGTGTGTTTTATTTAAGAGATAAATCGCCGGAAGAATTCACAAGCATAAAACCAATTGGGAAAAACTATTTACAATTGGGTCGGTTTACTTTAAAAAGGCTGAGTCCAAAATTTGAAACTGAAAATTCAGTAGAAACCTATTTCAAATTGATCAATGCCGAAAAACCTTTTATTGTAGAACTCAATAAAGCTACATTACTATTAAGAATCCCGTCTTTTGAGGGTTCTCAAAAAAGAGATATTGATAGCGTATTACTTGTAAATAAATCTAAAATTCTAAAAACGGAGAACTTAATCATTGATTTACGAAATAATGGTGGTGGAAGTGATAGGAGTTATAAAGAATTAATTCCTTTTATATATACCAATCCTATTCGGATTGTGGGAGTAGAACTGCTTTCAACCAAATTGAATAATCAAAGAATGATAGAATTTGTAAATAATCCTGAATTTGGCTTAGACGAAGACACGAAAATATGGGCCAAAACTTCCTACGATACATTAGAAAAACATTTGGGATCCTTTGTAAATCTGGACTCAACGAAAGTAGATATTCTAAAGTTGGACACCATGTATAATTACCCGAAAAATGTTGGTATTATTATTAACAAGAGAAATGGAAGTACTACTGAGCAGTTTTTATTAGCGGCCAATCAGAGCAAAAAAGTAAAACTATTTGGCACAACAACTTTTGGAGTTTTGGATATATCAAATATGCACTTTGTAAAATCACCTTGTAGTGAGTTTGAGTTAGGTTACAGTTTATCTAGAAGTTATAGAATACCTGATATGACCATTGACGGTAAAGGCATTCAACCAGACTATTATATTGATTCCGAAATTCAGGAATATGAATGGGTTGAGTATGTAAGCAATATATTGAATCAACAATATTGAAATGCTTAGCACAATAGAGTCCGCCTATGAATGGCTGTTTTTTAACAAAATAAAACACAAATAAAATGAAAATCGCATTTTTTTTACCGCTCATATTTATCTTTTCTATCTCAACTGGTCAAACAAACAAAAAGCAGATAGATAGTGTATTGCTGTCTGTTATGAAAAAAGAACATGTGCCAGGACTTGCATATGCAGTTATTAAAGATGGGAAGGTGATTCAAAAAAACACACTGGGAATAGCCAGTATCCCTTTTAATGTTCCAGTTACAAATGAAACAGTTTTTCAATTAGCATCTTGCTCAAAAATTTATACAGCACTTTTATTGTGTAAATTATTCGACGAAAAAATAGTTTCGCCCAATACAACATTAAAAGAATTGACAGACTCTATTCCTGAAAAGTGGAAAAACATTACCCTGCTACAATTAGCATCACATCAATCAGGAATTAAGATTGCCAATTTCTCTAATGCAAAAACGCCCAAAGAAGCATTTAATCTGGCAAAGACAATGCCGTTTGAATTCGAGACAGGCGAAAATTCAGCATATGTAAGCAGTGATTACTGGATATTATTGCACATGATTGAAAAAATAACGGGAATGAAATATTTTGAGGCACTAAAAAAATATGTTCTTCAACCATTGGAATTAAAACATACGTTCGTTAATAACCCAAAAACAGGAATGTTTACCGATTTGGATATTGTACCCCAGCAAGCTCAGGAATATCATTGGTTTAAAAACGATAATACATTAAGAATTAACCAAATGTGGTTCGGAGAAACTGATTATGCCGCAGGCGGTATTTATAGCTCCATAGACGATCTGACTAAGGTTGCTCAGGTACTTGACACGAAAAGTTTTTTAACGCAAACCACCTATGATTTAATCTCAAATCCTGTAAAATTGAATAATGGCAAAGATGGTAATTATGCTTTAGCATTGATAGTGAGAGATTATGAAAATCATAAAATAATAGAGCATAGTGGCGGCCCTGCTCTTGCCGACTTTGTGAAATTTGAAAAGGAAGGGTACACATTTATTGTATTGACAAATAATAGAGGTTTATTTCCCTACTTAGCAAAATTGATAGCAACTTTTTATATTGATGGCTTAAGCAAACAAGAGCCACCAGTGGGATGGGAATAGAGAAAATACACTTGTTAAAAAGGATGTTTTAGATAGGTATGTGGAATCAAAGATGCTACTTGGTTGGTAAGTACTCTAACGCTGATTTAAATAGATGTCGATATAAAAGAAAATGGTTTTATATCATTGGTTATGTGACAAATAGAGTTTCCAACCAGAATACTATTCCGGTTGAAATGGAAGTAAATGGAAATTGAGAATAAATATTGAGAGGTATATTTCAAAGGCAAACATACAATAGAGGAAATTTTGGCTGCCTTATTGTCAAGTACAATGGAGAATCAAAGGGTGCAGGAAGTTGAATGAATACTAAAAATATAAAAATGAATCGGTTTTTAAACAAATTTAGATTTGTCGTAGTAATTGGGATTATTCTGGTTTTTAGCTCATGCAAAGACGACGATGCAATACCATCGCCAATTGTTGAGCAACCGGAAATGGAATACTTTAATTTTTCGGATACAGTGATCAAGGCATTTGCTCCTGGATTTTCATTTGACGTAAATCACGATGGACGAAAAGACCTCAAGTTTGGCACTTTACTTGTAGGCGACCCTATAGAGCAGGTTGACAAAGTACAGTTTTTTATATCCACAAATATTGGTGTTCGTCTTCCCGTTAACAATAATGAAGGTATTCCGGTCTTGAATAATGGCGATTCAATTGTAGTAGATGATTTCAATGGGTATCAATGGTTTGAATTATCATCAATAGTATTGGTTCAAAAGGTCATTTCTTACAATAAACCCGACAGTTGGGATGGGCCTTGGAAAGATGCAATACATAAATTTATCCCCTATCAGGTCAAAGATGCTGATAAAAGGTATAATGGATGGGTTGAATTAAGTGTTGATATTCCATTTGAAAAAATAGTACTACATAGGGCAGCAATAAGCAAAACTGCTGATAAAGTCATATATGCAGGTAGATAGAAAGTAATACCAATTAGATCAATTAATTATGCGTTCAATTTTTAGTTTTCTTTTAATTTTTATTTGTGCTTATAGTTATACACAAATATCAAATTCACACAAAACATAAGTGGAAGAACTATCTGCTGGTTATAACAAAACGAATGCTCCATGTTTCGCGTTAGTGGCGAACTGTACGGGTTTAAACATTTGTACATGTTATAGTGCGGGCAAATAGTTGTGTGGTTTTAATTACCCACCTTTGAAAAGCCCGAAACCTTCAGCAGTCAGTGTAAGGGACGACAATAAAATTGAATATTGATTATAAAATGAGATCACAAAACATTTATTGATATTTTTTCATCTTATTGCAGCGAAACTTATTGACCTTTGCGACACTGTATTAAGAATCGGAGGAATTTCAGCAGGTGCAGACGAAATGGAAAGCTTCGGAATGCTAAAAGGGAAAATAATATTAATAGCAAATCAGCATTAGATAAACCTCTTTAAAAAAACAAATATGAGCATGATAAATATACCTGAATTCAGATTGATTGGGCTTAAACTCAACAAAAAGACGACTAACGAAAACGGACAGTCAGGTATTGACTGTGGTAACCTGTGGCAAAAGTTTGAGACAGAGAATTTTGCAGAAAGAATACATGACAAATTAACTAATGAAATCTACGCTGTGTATTACAACTACGATGGCGACTATACCAAACCATTTTCATATTTTATTGGCTGTAAAGTAAAAAATGATACTGAAATGCCTGACGGTATGGACAGTTTAGTGATACCTGCAGCAAATTATTCAAAAATAACTGCCAAAGGACAAATGCCAGTATGTATCACAAATTCATGGAAAGAAATCTGGAACTCTGATATAGCCAGAACTTATCAGTTTGACTTCGAAATTTACGATGAACGTAGTAAAGACTGGAGTAATGCAGAAATAGACATTTTTGTTTCTTCAAACGAATAAAAAACATGAATAGAATTTGAAGAAGGGGTCAAAAACTAACCCCTTTTGTTTATTCACATTAGTAAATTTCTGTAATAAAAATTGTGAAACCTGGTAATTCGGAGGAGCCTTATTTAATGGTCAATTATAATGATTTTGACAAAATTTCTAATGCCTGATCCTGTTCTTTAAAATTTAGTGAAGCAAATCCAAGTCGTGCAGCATTGTAATATGTAGTTCCCGTATTATAAATGCCGCCATTGCTTATAGTCAATCCCATTCTGGCTGCCTTTTCTGATACAGTTTTAAGATCACAATCATTAAACTTTGCCCACACTGCCATTCCTCCATCGGGCACTTTAAAAGATAAGCGATCGCCCATTTTTTCTTTTAATTGAGTACAGAAATAATCCCTTCTTTCGTGATACAGTTTTACCACCTTTTTAATGTGCCTTCCAATAGTACCATTCTTGTAGAGCTCGGCAATTGCAGCTTCCATCATGCTATCACCTTGCCAATCAATGGATCTCCGTATATGCGCAACTGCATCAATGAAATTTTCGGGAGCCACTATAAATCCCAACCGGATTGATGGTACCAAGGTCTTTGTTAAAGTGCCGATGTAAACAACATTGCCATGATAATCGAGGCTTGCCATTGGAAGAACCGGACTGCTATTGTAATGAAAATCAAAATCATAATCATCTTCAACTATGGCAAATTTGTAGCGAACTGCCAATTGTAGCAAACGGATGCGTCTTTCAGGAGTAAGAGTTACTGTTGTCGGAAAATGGTGATGTGGAATAACATATACCAGTCTGATATTTTTCTTTTCGCAAAGAACTTCAATTGCATCAACATCAATACCAGAATCATCAACCAGTACTCTGTGAATAACAGCACCAGCCTGCTGAAATGTAAGCGATGCAGCAAAATAACAAGGTTCACCCACTATTATATGGTCATTTGGTTTTATCAGCAGTTTCGCCGTCAGATAAATTCCCATCTGCGCACCTTTGGTAATCATCAGGTTATTACTGGTAACGGGTAACCCTCTGGTATCAGTTAAAAAAGTGGAGAGCATCTCAAGAAGATAGGCTGATCCTGTTGGGCTGCCATATTTTAAATACTGTTTAAAAGTCTGTAACCTTACAAGGCTACGAAACTCACGTAACAGAAGTTCAGTAGGTGCCAGGCGAATATCGGGGAACCCATTATCAAACACTAAGTTTTTCGATTCCTGGTAATTTGACATGGGAAAATGGACAAGATTTTTTTCATCGATGTAGAACAAAGCCTTTTTCTGATAGCTGTTCAATTTTCCTGAAGCAGGCAACTCAATCGGACTAATTTCAGGTAATTCATTAACGATAAATGTGCCTTTGCGCGGAAAAATTTCTACCCAGCCCTGTGCCATTAATTCATCATACGCATTTTGCAACGTTTTGCGGTGAATACCAAGAAGCACAGACAACTCCCTGGCTCCTGGTAGTTTCATTCCCCGCCTCAATTGTCCTCGTCGGATATTGCTGATTATGGCATTGGTAATTTGCAGATATACAGGTATATCTGATGTTTTGTCGATAAGTATAAGTTGCTTAAGTGCAATCATAACTGGTACATCTTGATTGTTAAATTTGGTCTATAAACGTAGTCCAAATGTATTATATTTTTGTGGCATAAAACTAATATCAATCTGAATAGAGAAAGAACCAAGAACTCATCAGTAAAAATTATTCGGAAAGAAAAAAGACTTTTCAAACTTTAAAATTTAATCAAAAATGAAAATGAAAGCAAGAATGGAAATCAATAAAGCTGAACCGCGTATTTATCAGGTTATGGATGTTGCGGATTCGCAAATAGAAACTTTTGAATTCAATCCTAAACTTCTGGAATTGATCCGACTCAGGGTATCGCAACTTAACGGATGTGGATATTGCATCAATTATCATTCAAAAAATGCATTGAAATTAGGTGAAACTGTGCAACGACTTTTTGCCATTAGTGCCTGGTGGGAGACACCTTTTTTTTCTGAAGAAGAAAATGTAGTCCTCAAACTGGCTGAGGAGGTAACCAATATCTCAAACAAAGGTGTTTCGGATGAGGTATATAACAAGGCATTGATGATCTTCGGTGAACAAAAAGTTGCTCAACTATTGCTCGTTATCGTAACCATTAACAGTTGGAACCGGCTTGCTCTTTCAACACATATGGTTGCTGAACAGGAATAATACATATTTTCACACTATAAAGCAAAGAATAACAGTAACTTATTGATAATTAGAAATGATTGATATAAATTATTTGCCAACAAATTCAGGTACGAATGAGCTTAGCAGGAAAAAAGTTTCGGTGCTGGATACTGAAATGAGTTATATTGATGTAGGTGAAGGTAGCCCGATAGTGTTTCTACATGGAAACCCGACTTCATCCTACATCTGGCGCAATGTTATTCCATATTTAACACAATATGGTCGTTGTCTTGCACCTGATCTGGTAGGTATGGGTAAATCCGGCAAATCACCTAACAACGCGTATTACTTCGAAGATCATGTACGACACTTAGATGAATGGTTCAAATTGCTTGGTCTGAAGAAGGATATTACATTAGTTTTGCACGACTGGGGTTCCGTTCTGGGATTTCACTGGGCGTACCGAAATCAGATGAGCGTTAAAGCAATTGTTTATATGGAAGCAATTGTTCAGCCTCGTCTCTGGAGCGATTTCCCGGATGGCCGGGATGCTATTTTCAGAGCATTAAAATCGGAAAAAGGAGAACAACTCATTTTTGATGAAAACTTTTTTGTTGAAACAGTGCTACCAAAAAGTATCATTCGTGAATTGACTAAAGAAGAAATGGATGTTTACAGGGAACCATTCCAAAGTCGTGAATCACGGTTACCAACTTTAATTTTTCCACGCGAAATTCCAATTGATGGCGAACCTGCCAATATTGTCAGAATTGTAGAGGCATATGGTCATTGGTTGTCTGGCAGCCCGATTCCCAAGCTGCTTGTTAAAGCTGAACCAGGTGCACTATTAACCGGACGTGCGCTCGAATACTGCCGCTCCTGGCCTAATCAAAGGGAAATTTCGGTAAGTGGAATACATTATATTCAGGAAGACTCGCCAAAGGAAATTGGAACTGCAATTCAGGATTTTATAGCCAGGATGAACCATCTTCCCCAATAAAACAATCATCCATATGAAATGTTAGCCCAATGAAAGAAGTCGTAATTACCTACTGCAAGCCCTGTGGCTATATAAAACAAGCAGATAAAACTGCCAATGAACTCAAAGATAAATTGAAAATCAACGCGACATTGGTTGCCGGCAAAGGCGGAATTTTTGTTGTTGCTGTTGATGGAAAAGTTGTTGCCAGGAAAACACGCGCAGGATTTCCAGGTAATGAAGAAATCGTTGCTGCTGTTTCAGCTGAGATAAATGAAATCAGTTAACAATAAAACTATAGCAAAGTTAGTGACAACATAAGGACAAACTCAAAACAAAGGAAACATGCGACAAAAACTGAACCTAATAACACTTGGTGTTGACGACTTTCAAAAATCATTGGACTTCTATGAAAAAGGACTAGGCTGGAAAAAGTCTGATAAAAGCATGGACGGTTTAGCTTTGTTTCCATTAGGAGGAATTATTTTGGCTTTGCATCCACGACACGAACTTGCGGACGACACGACATTGAAATATCAGTCAACAGAATTTTCGGGGTTGACAATTTCACACAATACAAAATCAGAAAAAGAAGTTGATGATATTTTGGAACAAGTTGCAAAACTTGGTGCAACAATTGTAAAACCTGCACAAAAAGTTTATTGGGGTGGTTATAGTGGTTACTTCAAAGACTTGGATGGACATCTGTTTGAAGTTGCTTACAATCCGTTTTGGGAACTTGACGAAAACGACAATATAAAAATGTAATAACAGTAACACAGTGAATAAACGAATTATCAATAATTCCCGGTATTGAGGAAATCATCGCAGCTGTTTCTACTTAATTGACTGAAACCAATTAACAACAATAATTTTGCAACGTTAGCAGTAAGTCCATTGTCAAATATGAAATATTAAACAATTCAACAGAGTGAAAACAGAAAGAAAGGTAATATTATACATCGCCTTAAGCTTGGACGGATACATTGCAAAACCGAATAACGATTTGAGTTTTTTATCAATCGTCCAACAAGAAGGTGAAGATTATGGCTATGCCGACTTTGTAGATTCGACAGACACTGTAATATTGGGTAGAAAAACATATGATTGGGTAATGACACAAGCCACTGAATTCCCTCACGCAGACAAGAACGCTTACATTATTACCAGAACACCTAGACCAAACATTGGAAAGACCTTTTTCTACACGGGAGACTTGACGGATTTAGTGCGAATACTAAAAGGCAGACCAGGTAAAAATATTTTTTGTGATGGTGGAGCTGAAATTGTTAATGAACTTCTAAAAGAGGATTTAATTGACGAGTTTATAATTTCAGTTATCCCAATTTTGGTTGGTAATGGAACAAGACTTTTCAAAGATGGAAGACCAGAACAAAAATTGGAACTCATTTCGTCAAAACAATTTGACAAGGGGCTAACTCAACTCCATTATAAACGTGTTGACAAATAGACGAAATATAGATGTTGGACAAGAAACCCGTACCGCTTAAATCGGTTAATGATAATGGAGAAATACTTGTATTTCCGAAAATAAGTAACAGAATGAAAAGAATTAACTTTGAATCTACTGCGAAGATCTTTTTTTAACAAAAGCACTAAGACCTAAAGCTATACCAAAATTGTAAAAGTTGAACATCGCGTATAAATACATAAACATGAAACTTTCAATGTGGCCACAAATCTTTATAACAGCAATAATTGCAGGTGTACTCGATATAACAGCAGCCTTTATTCAAGCCTACCTTTCAAAAAGTGTGACTCCGGATATAGTATTGAAATATATTGCAAGTGGAGTATTAGGAAAAGATGCTTTTTCTGGTGGCTTTGAAATTGTGATTTTAGGATTATTGATCCATTTATTTATCGCATTTTCCTGTACCAGCATTTATTTTATTGCCTATCCAAAACTCGGATTATTGCACAAAAACATTTTGCTAAGTGCAATATTGGTTGCACTAATTGCCTGGACAATAACCACAAGAATAATTATACCACTCAGCAGAATTCAGCCTCCTCCCTTTAATCTTACAAATGCGCTTCTCGCGATAACTATACTATACTTATGTATTGGACTGCCAATCACGCTGTTGACAAAGAATTTTTACAAATAAAAAAATTGGACTAAGCATGAAAAAAAATAATCTGATTTTAATTGCATTCCTTTATGTTGGTGTAATTTATGGGCAAAAGATGAACATTGAAGTTAATCCCAAAGCAAAAGCGTATTCAGTTGATTCAATCCAAATCAATGCTTCTGTTGATAAAGTTTACTCATTAATTACAAATATTAACGATTGGCCTAAATGGTTTGAAGGAGTTAGCCAAGTACAAATCGATGGTGTTCCTGAAAAAGGAAAGGCTTTTATCTGGAAAGCAAAAGGATATAAAATAAAATCAATGATTCATACTATTCAACCATTATCAGCTATTGGTTGGACAGGAAGCATATGGTGGATAAATGCAGTTCATAATTGGCAATTTGTTTGTTTGCCTGGTGGTAGCACCAAAGTAATAGTAAAAGAAAGTTTTGAAGGCTTTGGATCATCATTGATGAAGAATTCACTTAAAACTGATATGAGGAATGATTTGATCAGCCTAAAAACAGAATCTGAAAAACAAATTGTTAAAATTGCAGATACAAGATCAACAGAATCAAATAGTAAATTATCAATATTTGCTGAAACCAATCACCAATGGACCGGAATTGCAATTTCACAACAAGATCGTGTATTTGTTAATTTTCCGCGTTGGTCGGATGATACACCTATCTCCGTAGCTCAGATTGTGGATGGGAAAATTATCCCATATCCAAATGAAGCATGGAATAATTGGGATAGTAAAGAAATTGTAAAGAACAAATTCATTTGCGTTCAGAGCGTCGTCGTTGATAATCTCAACAGGCTTTGGGTGCTGGATCCGGGATATGAACTTTCGACCGACAGAATTCAAGGTGCACACATTTATGTCTTTAATCTTGAAAACGATTCGCTTATTCGCGATTATTCAATACCAATCGCTGATATTACGGATAACAGTTATTTAAACGATATCTGTATCGACAATCAAAAAGGGATTGCCTACATTTCCGATTCAAATATAGGAGGCATAGTAATTTTAGATTTGAAAACAGGTAAGGTAAGGCGTGTTTTGGGAAACCATCATTCCACTCTATCCGAAGTGAATCAGATTGTAATTGAAGGTTATGTCAGGAATCATGCCGTTAGTTCTGATGGAATTGCATTGGATCCAGACAAAAAGACTCTTTATTATTGTGCATTAATGGGTGAAAACGTGTACCGAGTACCCACCAGATTTTTACTCGATACTACTTTGAATGAAAAACAGCTAGGGAATTATGTGGAAAAGTTTGCCAAAACCGGTGCAAACGATGGTATTGCCTTTGATAAGAAAGGGAATTTATATCTCAGCAGTTTAGAAAAAAATGCCATCAGCATAGTTGATTCAAAGGGTGTTGTTCAGGAATTAGTGAGCAATGATAAAATACAATGGCCCGATTCATTTTCCTTTGACAGCAATGAAATACTTTATTTTACAACTTCACAGATTCATCTTCCAAAAGAGAAAAGAAGCACATATAAAATCTTCAAATTAACATTACGACGAATAAGATAAAAGGCAAATTATGAAAGCATTAACATTTTCCGAATTTGGCAATTCCGACGTTTTGGAATATAAAGACGTTGCTGATCCTGCATTGAAACCTGATGAAGTATTGGTTCAGATGAAAGCAATAGGGTTGAATTTTGCAGATATCTATCGGAGGAAAGGGAACTATCATTTAGTAGGCAGTCCACCCTACATTGCCGGGTACGAAGGTGCCGGAGTTGTTATTGATACAAATAATAATGCCGGTTTTAGCATTGGCGACAGGGTTGCATTTGCTGATGTGCCATTAGCGAATGCTCAATTAGTAGCAGTTCCAGCAACTCATGCCATTTCGTTACCCAAAGATATTAGTTTCACTACCGCTTCAGCCATATTATTACAAGGATTAACAGCACAATATTTAGCTACTGACAGCCATAAAACACAAAAAGGTGATACCGTACTTATTCATGCGTCGGCAGGTGGAGTGGGACAATTACTCACACAAGTCAGTAAATTACTGGGTGCGAATGTTATTGGACTCACTTCAACTGAGAAGAAAAAAGAAATTTCATTGAAGCATGGTGCAGACACAGTTTTTCTGTACAGTGAAGATTGGAAATTAAAAGTCCTGGAATATTTTGGAGGTGGTGTTGATGTTGTTTATGATGGTGTTGGGATTACTTTACAAAACAGTATTGATGTTACAAAAATCCGTGGGCAAGTGGTTTTATTCGGTATGGCTGGAGGCGACCCCATAATTGCTGATCCAGAAGAATTAATATATAATTCTAAAACAATCACCGGCGGGAATTTGTGGAATTACCTTACTTCAAAAGAAGAACGTAATCAGAGAGCAAATCAACTATTTGATTGGATCAGGAGTAAAGAAATAATTGTTTCACCTCCCACTATATTTAAACTTTCGGAAGGTAAAAAGGCTCATGATTTTTTGGAAAGTAGAAAAAGCACAGGCAAAATACTATTAATACCTTGAATCAATTCTGATTAAAAGCTTTAATGATTTAATTTGTAAAAAAATGAAAATACGGTATCTGAATCCTTCAACAATGCCCACTCCACATGGATATTCACAAGTAATTGAATATGCAGGTAACGGTAAACTGGTTTTTATTTCAGGGCAGGTTTCTGCTCATGCAAATGGAGGTATTATTGGCACGAACAGTCTTGAAGAACAAGCACACCAGACTTTTACAAATATCAAAAACGCTGTTGAAGCAGTTGGAGGGGAAATGCAGCATCTTGTAAAATTGAATAGTTTTCTGAAAGATATCAATCAAATTGAAATTCTCAGAAAAATCAGAGATATGTATATTAACACACAAAATCCACCGGCGAGTACCGCTATTCAAACTGCTTTTGATGATGAAACAATATTGGTTGAAATTGATGCAATTGCAATAATCCCACTTTAAAAAAATGAATATGATTCAATATTATCATGTTGATGTATTCACCAACAGCCCTTTATCAGGCAATGGGCTCACTGTTTTTACTGAAGCTGAAGGTTTTTCCAAAATAATTATGCAAAAGCTGACTCAGGAGTTGCGGCAATTCGAAAGTATTTTCCTGCAAAAAATCACTGATAATAAAGTAAGGGCTTTTGTTTTTACTTGTGAAGAAGAACTGGATTTTGCCGGTCATCCTGTATTAGGGGCTGCCGCAGTATTACATGATACATTAAAACCAAACGAACAGAGAGCTGAGTGGCTATTTATATTAAACGAAAAAGAAGTTACCGTAACCACTGAACAAAAAGGAAGTGAATATGCCGCCATTATGAGCCAGGGCAAAGCTGAATTTGGCAAAGTATTGGATGCTGGTGAAACACAGCTAATTCTTGATTGCATTAATTTGCAAGTAGATGATTTATACCCGGGGTGTTTTCCAATGGTGGTTTCTACCGGGTTGCCCTATTTACTTATTCCCTTAAGAAAAAATGGATTTAAGGCAAAAATCGAAGTGCCTGATTTAGAGGAAAGATTGAAACCATTTGGTGCAAAATTTATTGGTACGCTTGAATTTCCTTTATTGAATATCAGAACATGGAATAATGCCGGAACAATCGAAGACATTGCAACCGGAAGCCTCGCTGGCCCGTGCGGAGCTTACCTTGTAAAGTTCGGATTTAGGGCTGCGAATACAATAATTCAACTAAATCAGGGTGAAAATTTAGGAAGACCAAGCCAGCTTTTTGTTGAAGTGAGAACCGAAGCAGACAAAACAGCAGAAGTTTTCGTCGGTGGAAACGTAATTAAGTTTTCAAAAAGTGTTTTAGAAAAGGATTTAATAGAAAGTTTATGATTTTGGATATAATCGGATGGCTTGGTTCAGCCCTTGTAGTTATAGCCTATGCGTTAAATATTTATAAGAAGATGAGCTCAGATGCTTTAACTTACCATTTCTTAAATATTGCAGGGAGTGGGTGCCTGATCGCCAACACAATGTATCATCATGCTGTTCCATCAGCAGTGGTTAATATTATATGGATATTTATAGCATTGTTCGCAATATTTGAAAGCAGGATGACTTGGAAATTCAAAATAAGACATAATTTTTAATCAATGTGAAATGAAAAATAAATTGACATCACAGCAAAATACCGCTAACGTAAATACATCTCTATTTGTATGGATCCATCATCAAGACAATATGGATTGGGAAGTGTTATCTGAGTTATATCGAATAGCTCCATTGGGAGAAAAATCTGCAAAACATCTGGAAACAGTATTTTCAAACAGCATGTTTAAATGCTTTGTTTATTCAAACAGCAGGTTAGTTGGAGCAGGGCGGGCTTTGGCTGATGGTGGCGATTGTTCATACATCTGTGATATCGTGGTACACCCTGAATTTCAAGGAATAAAACTGGGTAAAGCTATAGTTGAAAAATTAGTTGCTTTATCAGAAGGATATAAAAAAATAATATTGTATGCTAATCCAGGCAAGGAAGGTTTTTACCAAAAACTTGGATTTCGCAGGATGAATACCGCCATGGCAATTTTCGCGAACAATACGCAAGCGGTCGAATTGGGATTAATTAGTGAAAACAAAATGCAACAATGATTTAGCTTAGTTAGTGGTCATTGTAAGAACCGTCGAGACAACCAAAAATAGTAAATTATGACTATAACAGAAATAGTAACAGCATTTTCAAACGGACAGTTTGAACAAACTTATCCTTACATGTCGGATAACATTGAATGGACGATTATTGAAGAAAATAAGTTTTTAGGTAAGAAAGCGGTTTTGCAAAATTGCGTGCTAGTGGGAGCCTATTTTAAATCAGTTACTACATACTTTAACATTTTGAATACATTGACAGACAACAATATAGTTGCTATTATAGGTACCGCAGAATTTTTGAGGGACAATAAACGACTTTCATTTATTTCAGCGTGTGACGTTTATGAATTTGACGACAATAAACAATTAGTAAGAATTACATCATATTGTATTCAAAAACAAACATTGTAAAAAACTAAAAAGAAAATGATAACAGAACTAAGAATTTACAAGCTGAAAGAAAACACAGCAACAGCATTTTTTAAAGTATTTACAGAGCAATCATTACCAATGATGAAACGCTGGAATGTGAGTGTTTTAGATTATGGTTTTTCATTAATTGATAAAGATAGCTTTTACTTAATTCGAAATTATGAAACCATTGAACAACGAAAAGAAAGCCAGGATGCATTTTATGGAAGCGATGAATGGATAAATGGTTCGAAAAAAACAATTATGGCTTGTATAGATACATATAATACATCAGTAGTTGACAGTTTAAAATTGAAAATTGAAAAATAACGAAGTGGACAAAAGAACAAAATGTTTTTCCTGCCATGCTGAAATTCCGGATATTGAAGGTGCAGTGCATAAGTATATGGACTCATCGACAGGCTGTTGGAAACTATTTGGGGAAATTTTGGAAAAAGAATATTCTGACACCGAATATTGGAAAAATCACCGTATTACAGTTGATGCGTTTGCAGTGCAACATTATGGAAAACCTTCTTCGCAAGCCATACATTCAGTAAATCTTCATTTAGCAAGTATGTATTTAATTTACGAAAAAGGTTTTGACCTAAAACTTGCCGACAAAGGGTTGACGACTTTAGCAAACTATAAATCAGAACTATTCTGGCTAAACCCACCCGAAAATGTTGGTAATATTACTGTTGCAGATATTATAAAAGCACAAACAGCAATGGAGCATTGCAAACTTGTTTATGAATGGGGAAATTCCGTTTGGAAAGCCTGGACTAATCACCATGAAACAATAAAAGTATTTGTTGAACGACACATAAAAGAAATAAAGTAATACCAATAATTTATAAACAAAAAAAATGAAAATCTAATAACATGCAAAAGTTAAGAAAAATAGATGCCCAAGCCAATATTCTCACTTGGTTTGAGATTCCGGTAATTGATACCGAACGAGCAAAAAAATTTTATGAAACAATTTTGGACATTGAAATGGTTACAAAGCAAATTCCTCAAACGGGAGAGGAACTTACTTTTTTCCCTTATAACCCTGATGTTATCCAGGCAACATCAGGGCGGGTAACCGGGGTATTGGTTAAATCAAATAATAGCCGACCTTCGGAAACAGGAGTTTTAATTTATATAAATGCGAGCCCTGAAATACAAACAGTATTGAACAAAGTGGAAAAAGCTGGAGGTCAAATTATTAATCCCTGCACCCAAATGCATTTTGGTGCTATTGCTGTAATTATAGATACAGAGGGTAACAGAGTTGGTTTACATGCTGAAAAATAAATTATTATACTATGGGAAATATTAAAAATTTTATCGTAAAAACGCAGGAAAAAGAATGGCTGCCGCTGAATGAAAATGGTATTCATTATAAGGGTGTTTTTGTGATGTCGCTTCGTTTTAGCGAAAAGCAAAATCGTTCAAATACAATTCTCCTTAAATTTGGACCCGGTGCATCGTATCCCTACCACAATCATCCCGCAGGCGAGGAAATATTCGTATTAAGTGGTTCTTGCGAGATTGAAAATTCAGTTTTAACTGAGGGAGATTATCTTTATACTCCACCAAATTGTAGGCATTCCGTTAAATCAGAAAATGGTTGCATTATGCTGATATCTATTCCTGAAGAAGTAGAAATAATTTAATTGCAGAAAACAAGTATGGATTCAAATAACATAGCAAAAGGAAACATACTTATTTTAGGTGGAACAACCTTTGACCATATCATTTCACTCGCTGAATTCCCTAAACCTGTTCCTCAAACTATCCATCAGACTTCCTTTTTTGAAACGATAGGTTCTACTGGAACTGGGAAGGCCTTATGTTTAACAAAGTTAGAGATTCCGAGTACCTTGTATTCAGTGTTGGGTGATGATATATTTGGACATCAGATTATTGAATATCTGAAAAAGGAAAATGTAGATTTTATCTATGATATGGATCCAAAAGGCACTGAGCGGCATATTAACATAATGGATGCTCAAGGCAACCGTATTTCAATGTTTGTCACTCAATCTTCTGAAGTTCCTAACATAAATCGGATCTTGATTGAAGAATATATCAGGAAAAGTGAAATTATTATTCTCAATATTATATCCTATTGCAAAGAGTTTATTCCTGTTTTGAAACGTTATAATAAACCCGTGTGGACTGATTTACATGATTATACTGATGGGAACTTATACCACCAGCCATTTATTGAAATCTCCGACTATATATTCCTGAGTTCCGACAATCTTTCTGATTATATTCAAACCATGAAAGTCCTTATGAATACAGGGAAAGAACTAGTGGTATGCACTCAGGGTAAAAATGGTGCAACCGCACTTTCTAAATCTGGCGAATGGATTGATGAACCTGCCTTATCCGGATTTCCTGTTATGGATACTAATGGTGCCGGAGATAATTTCTTTTCAGGATTTTTTTATGCTTATTTGCAAGGTAAGCCAATTAATGTGTGCATGAAATATGCAACAATTTGTGGAGCCACTTGCATTACTTCAAAACAACTGGTCTCTGAAAATCTTACCTTACCATATTTAGAAAATTTGTATTTGAGTTATTACTGAGAAATCGATCATTTACAACCCGCTAGTAGAGCCATTTTCAAAACAGCAATGGTTATACGGCAATTTAAGAAAAAAAAAGAAAAAAAAATCGCCTGATTTTCATGAAAAAGCCAGAACAATCTATGCAACCTTGAATTTCTTTCGGTATTCCAAAGGTGACATCCCAACAATTTTAACAAACATTTTTCGGAATGATTTTGGGTCAGAATAGCCACTTTGTATAGAAATCTCGTTAATGTTGTGATTGGATTGCTCAAGTTGTTTTTTGGCCGATTGAACCCGCACATGTTGTAAATACTCAATAGGCGGTACTCCGGTAGCAAGTTTAAACCTCCTTACAATATTTCGTCTGCTTGATGGAATACTTTTAATAATCTCTTCAATAGTTTCGATCTCGCAAAACATTGCTTCAATTTTATCCTGAATAATTTTTACCAGATTATCATTATGGTTATGACTTGGAACAAACGTACCAAAATAACTTTGGCTGTACCTATCCATATCAATGGCGAAAATCTTGGCAATACGGATAGCCATCTCATTTCCACAGTAATTTTGAACTATTCGTAGCAATAAATGAAAGGTTGAAGTTGATCCGCCGCTGGTATAAAACCGGCCATCAACAGTAATCACATGATCAGGTTTTAATATAACTGATGGGAAAGAAGCTGCAAACCGACTACTTGCATCTACATGTGTGGTTGCCATCCTTCCATCGAGTAAACCCGATGCTCCAAATAAAAAGGCACCGGTACAAAAACTTGCAATTTCAGCTCCCTGAAGGTACTGATTCCTGATCCACGGGATAAATTTCTGATTCTTTAAAAGCGTTTCCGACATATTAGTTGTAGTAAATGAAGGAATAAGGACAATATCTGCTCGTAAATCCGCCTGTACTGGTGATACAGGATAGTTATAGAATGTGGAACCTTCTGCCTCAATCAGTTCCGAAGTCCGAACTACATGAATTTCGAACGGCATTTCCTGTTTATTTTCGGCAGAAACGCGGTTGGCTGTTTCAAAAACATCCAAGATTGCAGCTATACTCAACAGCTTATAATCGGAGGGTACAATCAATCCTAAACTTTTCATTTTCTTGCTATTTACTGAAATAATACCTTTTTGTCTTAAATGCCCCTAAAATTGACTTTTTTGTTACTACTCTAATAACCACAATGTTCGAACTTTGTTTTCACGAAAATGTTTTAAATAAATCATAAACTAAAAAACTATATCGACGCTTTTAAAGTATAACCTGACAGCCAAAAATAAAAAATAAAAGAACAATTCTATAAAAATCAAAGGAGGAAAATTATCATGAGAAAAATGAATCCGGTAGTACATTTTGAAATGCCAGCGGAAGACAAGAAACGAATGGTTGATTTTTACACCCATGTGTTTGGATGGAAAGCGCAGATGCTTGGCCCTGAAATGGGAGATTATGTGGTAGTAACCACCTCGGATATTGACCAAAATGGAAGGCCTAAGGATGCGGGAATGATAAATGGTGGATTTTATCAGAAAAACAATGATTCTTCTCCACATCCTTCTGTAGTTATTGCGGTTGACGACATCAATGAATCAATGAAGGATATTGTGAAGGCAGGTGGCAGATTACTTGGTGAGCCAATGGAAATTCCGGGTATCGGAATATCTATTTCATTTATTGACACTGAGAACAATCAGGTTGGCCTACTTCAACCTTTAATGAATGCAATTAGATAGAATTGGCTACCACATACCCAATCAATTCAGTAAACTATCGAACAAAAAACGAAAACTGAGAAAACAAAAATCAAATTCATCTACATGTAACAACTTAAATAATTAATTGTATGCAAAACGAAAAATCAGAATTGCTAACAGCCGGTAAAATTGCGGCACAATTGGGTGTATCCGGCGCCGTAGTTTCAAAAACAATTAAAGCACTTGACATTAAACCGGATTTGGTAAAAGCCGGATGCAGTTATTACGGAGCTGACACAATTTCGAAATTGAAGGCTTCACTAAAATAAATCGTACAGACCAGGCATCTTGATTTGAAGTTACTTGGATCCTTTGATTCATCGGTTTGTAATTCACTAACCGATGAGTCAATTTTATCAGTTAAAATGGAATTCTAAAAAAAAATTGTATCGACAAAACGATCTTCATTGTCACAAACAAAGCCACAAAAGAACAAATGTGGAAATTGTTTACTGTTACGAATTATTGGCATGTATAACAATGAAATTGAATTTGCAGAACTTGAATTCAGATTTGAGGCAAGTAATCATAATTTGATACAATCCAAAAACGGACGAAATGTGAAAGTAACATTGACGGAAGTTAAATAAAAAAAGCAATGACCGGAAATTGGAACATTTCCGTTGGCAAATATGTACTATAACCACATTATGAGGGAATTAAAGATGAGCTGAAATTAGCCAGCACAATAACAATGAAAGGTTTATTGAATTTTCATTGAGTTCAACTGGTTGTGAAGAATATTGCAACTACAATGCCTGCTCATTTCCAACAAAAAAAAACAGAAGTAGTCTCATAATAAAAGTAATTATTAAAAAGAAGAAATTACTTTTTGGACAGTTACAACTTTGATAGAATTATTTAAAGGAATATTGCCTAACAGAACTTCACAAACAGAATTGGCAAAATAAAGTGAAAATAAATAAGATTCAAATTTTGAAAAATAGTTAAGTATGAATAAGCTCGATTTTATGGCAACAATATGGGTTGAACAAAGCCCACATATAGTTTTTAATGCTATCAAAAATTTTCGGGCCTGGTGGTCCGAAGAAATTGAAGGTGATACCGAAAAACTTAACGAAGTGTTTTTTTATCATTACCAGGATGTTCATCTCTGTAAAATGAAACTTATCAAATTAGTTCCTGATAAGGAATTAGTTTACCAGGTGATTGACAATCAATTTAGTTTCACGAAAGATAAAAGTGAATGGATTAACACGAAACTAATCTTTACGATTTCCAGCGAAGGAGGTAAGACTAAGTTACTATTCACTCACGAAGGGTTGGTTCCGGATTACGAATGCTATCAAATTTGTAACGATGCCTGGGGCAATTATATAGAAAAAAGCCTTTACGACTTAATAACCAATGGCAAGGGACATCCAAACCCAAAAGAAGGAGTTGGTTTTAATGCTGAGTTGGCAAAAAAATGGAAATTGAAATAAGTAACAAGAGAAAACAAGAACCGCAATATTAAATACAAAGAGATATGGTAGAGGTTTTCAAAACAAACGTAGAGCAACCCGAGCAATCCGAATTTCTAATCGATCAAATTAGTAGTCATGTGCCGGATGGAAAAATTAATTTTGATCTGGAAGATTGTGACAGGATATTGAGGATTGAAGCTGAACACATTTCCAATGAAACCATTATTGGATTGTTGAATAAAAATGGCTTTCAGGCTGAAGTTCTGATATGAAGATATTATTAAAATTGAATGCAAAAAAAATAGAAAATGAGAAAATTAGTTTCATTTATGTACATTTCGCTTGATGGTTTTACCACCAACTCGAAGGAACAAATCGATTGGATACTGGCTGATCAGGAAATGTTCGACATTGCCGGACAACAAACCCTGAAATCAGATATCGCCCTTTATGGACGGGAAACCTACCAAATAATGGAAACCTATTGGCCAACGGCTGCTGATCAGCCAAATGCGACCAAACACGACATTGAACATTCGGCCTGGTACAACAGTGTTCAAAAAATTGTTGTTTCAAAAACATTGAAAAGCTCCGAAACCAAGAATGCGAAGATAATCAGTAAGAATTTGCCTGATGAAATCAGGAAGCTGAAGGCAGAGGATGGACAACAAATCATCATGTTTGGCAGTCCAACCCTTACGCGCTCATTAATGGAAGATAATCTAATCGACGAATATTGGTTTTTCATCAACCCACTTATGCTTGGGCAAGGCAGACCCTTGTTCAAAAACCTTTCACACGAAATCAAACTGAAATTCCTGACCAGCAAAGCATTTGCTTCAGGAGTTGTTTGCCTTCATTATACAACAAATATCATTTAACAATTAAAAATTTAACCATGAAAACAAAAGTAAAAGCAATACCTGAAGGATGGCATTCATTAACAGCCTACATTTCAGTTAAGGGAGCTCTGGAAGCTATCGAATTTTATAAAAATGCCTTTGGTGCTAAAGAAACCGGCCGGCTCACAATGCCTGATGGAAGCATAGGACATGCGGAGTTGGAAATAGGCGACTCGAAAATCATGCTTGCCGAAGAAAACGAACAATGGGGTAATTTAAGTCCTCAATCGATTGGTGGATCTCCGGTAAGCCTTTGTTTATATGTGGAAGACGTTGATGCCGTATTTGACAAAGCTCTTAAGTCCGGAGCAACAGTTACCGGGGAAATGGTAGTAAAAGACCAATTTTACGGCGACCGGACAGGTGGCATTACCGATCCATTTGGACACAAATGGTCAATCATGACGCACATAGAGGATGTATCAATGCAGGAAATGCAAAAACGAATGAATTCGATGTTTTAGCCAACCAATTGACTGAGGTAATTAATATTGAGTCCGCTCCGAAAAACCAATCCCAATGTCATGTAGTTATGCCGAAGAGATTAACTATATGGCATTGCTCTAAATCCCCTGAATGGAACTTTGACTTTTTAACAGAAATAACATCAAAACAGATAATTATGTCGTATCAGGCTTATTTAAATACAATCAAATCGAAAACCGGCAAAGGTCCAGAAGATTTCAGGAAAATGGCTGAAGATAAAGGTTTTAGTCAGGATGGACACCTGAAATCTGGAATAAAAGCAAATGAAATTGTTGATTGGCTAAAGAGTGAGTTTGACCTGGGGCATGGCCACGCAATGGCAATTTACGCACTTTTGAAAGGGATAAAAAACGAAGACAGCGATAAGTAAATCTAAGCTGTATTTTAAATGCGATACCGCAAGTAATCAAAGGACGGACAATTAAAAGTCAAAATATGAGAAAGATAATTGCAGCAATCAATATGACACTTGACGGGTTTTGTGATCATACGGCTGGTGTTCCCGATGAAGAAATGCATCAACATTATACGGAACTATTAGATAATGCAGGGGTTATTCTATATGGAAGGACTACTTACCAACTTATGCAATTCTGGCAAACACTAATAAAAAATCCATCCGGTGAAAAATCAATGTACGGCTTTGCTATGGTTATAGACAAAATACCAAAAATTGTCTTTTCACATACGCTTAAGAATACAGAATGGGACAGTGCTGAATTGTCGAATAAATCTCTTGAAGAAATGGTTTCAGATCTTAAGAAACAACCAGGAAGGGATATTTTAGTTGGCAGTCGGAGTTTAATCATACAGCTTATGAAACTTAATTTGATTGCTGAATACCAACTTTGTGTTCACCCTGTTGTTGCAGGAAACGGTTTACCATTATTTGAAAATATAAACGACAGGACTATTCTTAAACTTATAAAGACTAAAACCTTCAGTTCAGGTGCAATAATTCTATATTATGAGCCATCAGGAGAATAAACTGCAAAACGCCATCCATTAGGCGTGACTGTATTGCGACATAATGCATACAAATATTTCGCCTAAAAGGTTTTATCTAAAAGAAAAATTAATTTTAGAAAAACAACTTAAAAAATTAAAATTATGGCACTTATCAATCCACACATTAACTTCAATGGAAATGCCGAAGAAGCATTCAATTTTTACAAATCAGTATTTGGCGGCGAGTTCGCAAAGATTATCCGTTTCAAAGATATATCAAGCCCCGAGTATCAAATAGCAGAAAATGAGGCAAATAAGATAATGCACATTGCTTTGCCAATTGGCAAAAACGTTTTAATTGGCAATGATGTCCCCGAGTTTATGGGAAAAGTCAATGAAAATGAAAACAGGTCTAAAATATCTGTAAGTGCAGAAAATCGTGAAGAAGCTGACAAATTATTTAATGGACTTTCTGTAGGCGGGAGTATAGAAGTGCCCATTGGAGACAGTCCTGAGGGATCATGCTTTGGAATGTTTAGAGACAAATTCGGTATCGAATGGATAGTGGATTTTGACTCCAAATAAAACGGAAAAGTGCAGGAGAAAAACAACGAACGAGTCAGGAAATTCACCAGATATAGCCCTAATAAAGAGATTAACTTATGATAAAAAGTAAATTACTTCAAATGCACAATGTGGGCATCGTTGTAGAATCCCTCGACAAAGCCATTTCTTTTTTCACAGAAATAGGACTGAAACTTGAAGGACGAGCCATGGTTGAAGGTGAATGGGCAGGGCGAGTAACGGGACTTGGAAATCAGTCAGTAGAAATTGCTATGATGGTTACCCCCGATGGCCACAGCCGACTAGAACTTTCACGATTTCTAACCCCGGCTACTATAGCAGACCACAGGAATGCTCCTGTTAACTCACTCGGTTATCTTCGTGTTATGTTCCGTGTTGACAACCTCGACAAAGTATTACACCGGCTTACTGAGCATGGCGCTGAACTCGTTGGTGAAGTAGTACAGTTTGAGGACACCTATCGTCTATGCTACATTCGTGGGACGGAAGGACTTCTCATCGGATTGGCCGAACAACTTGGCAGTAAAACAGCGACAGATATCATAGAAAACTCTTAACAATAAATTTTGCTTAAAAAGTTATTTGATAATAAAGTTTGCTGGATTAATACAGGCAATAAAGACAGAGCAAACCGGTTTCGGCAACCGCTTGACGGCAGTGCAGCCATCTGCCAAAAGTGAAAATAGCTGTTACGAATAATTAGACAAAGAAATATTCAAACCATGAGAAAGCTAAAATTACAAATAAGAATTTCTGTTGACGGATATGTTGCAGGACCAAATGGTGAAGAAAACTGGGATGTAAAGTCAGATGAAAAGCTTTGGCAACTCATCAATGAACTACCCGATAGTTCGGACACCCTTTTGCTTGGCAGAAAGATGGCAGAGAGCTTCATTCCTCATTTTGAGGGTTTTGACACCCAAAGCCCTAAAATTACTTTCGCCCGGAAAATGGTAAACATTCCAAAAGTTATTTTCACCAAAACATTGGACAAACCATTCGGCAAAAACACCTCCCTTACAAAAGGAAATCTGGCATATGAAATGGCAAATCTAAAAAATCAAAACGGCATAGACATTTTGGTATACGGAGGTGCAGGTTTTGTTTCTTCGCCGATCGCTGGTGGACATATTGACGAGTTTTACTTCTTAGTAATTCCTGTAATGATAAATAAAGGAATTAGAATTTTTGACCTGCTTGACAAGCGACAGAAACTTTCTTTAATCAGTGCGACACCATACGAATGTGGGGTGACAGTACTTCACTACAAATTAAACAACGACTAATTAATGGATGGCATCACAAATAATAAAATTGCGTCGGTCAAAATTTTGTGCTGACATCTGACTTAATTACTAAATGGACAAATTACGGCATTGCTGAAAATGAGGTGTAAAGCTATTACGACAGTGTGAACTTGAAGCTACAGTGTTAAAATTAAACTTTGAAAAAATGATAAGACAAACCCTATTAATAACTATAACAGCTTTGGTTATTTCAAGCCACGACATTTCATACAATAAGACAATGAATTCTCAAACGACAACAGACAATCAAACAAAACAAGATAGCACAAGCGGTTATGCTTCAGTGAACGGACTAAAAATGTATTATGAAGTTCACGGGACAGGAACACCGCTCGTTTTAATTCATGGTGGTGGCTCTACCTTGCAGACAACTTTCGGGAGGGTTTTGCATGACTTTGCAAAAACGCATCAAGTAATAGCTGTTGAAATGCAGGCACACGGACACACCGCAGACATTGACAGACCTTTAAGTTTTTCGCAAGATGCCGATGACATTGCTGGATTATTAAAGCAATTAAACATTGACAAGGCCGACTTTTTGGGTTTCAGCAATGGAGCATGTACAACACTTCAATTCGCTATCCGGCACCCTGAAATGACAAACAAAATCATTGTAGCTTCGACATTTTACAAGAGAGCAGGTGCACCTGACTGGTTCTGGGACATGATGTCCAAATCAACCTTTGAAGATATGCCACAACCATATAAGAATGCCTTTTTGAAAATCAATCCTGACAAAAACGCACTTCATAAAATGTATGAGAGAGACGTCGCAAGAATGCAGTCATTCTCAGATATTTCGGACGAACAAATGAAATCAATCAAAGCCCCTGCATTTATTATCATTGGCGACAGAGACGTTACAACGCCTGAGCATGCATGTGAAATGCAGCGTTTAATTTCAAACTCACGACTTGCAATTATTCCTGGCGGACATGGTGAGTATATTGGAGAAATAACAACACCGCAGGACAGCAATTTAATATCATCGACAGTTGCAATGATTAACAAGTTTCTGAACGAATCAACAGTAAAATAGAACATTGGACACCTTTACTTCAGCTATGGACAGACACACAACGACCGAAAGAAAAGCTCAAACGTCTAACAAAAAATTTTAACAAAATAGTGAAGCTTAAACGAATTATAATTTTAATTATCATTCCATTAATGATGAAGGCACAACATGTTGAAAAAGCCATAGTTTGGAAAAGCACTTATGTAAATACTACGGAGTATACAACCATTAGGACTTCAGATAAGATTCTAATAGACGGACAAATCACGGGTGAAGGGTTCGGCAAATTACTCAATGTAAAATATAAGCTTGAAACCAATAACAAGTGGGAAATTCAGACATTACTTATTGATTTTCAATCTGATACTTCTTTCACTATTTCGCTTCATAGGGATAAAGCTGGACATTGGAAAGATGATAATGGAAATATTCAGGCACAACTTGAAAATTGCACCGATATTGATATTTCATTAACACCATCTACCAATACATTGCCAATTAAAAGGTTGAATTTGCCTGTTGGCACATCAAAAGAAATCACAGTTATATACATCGATTTACCTAACAACCAATATCAACCCGCAAAACAACGATACACAAATATCGACGATGGAATCTACAAATACGAAAACCTGGAATCTGGTTTTACGTCAATGTTAGAAGTTGATGAAGATGGTATCGTTAATAATTATCCAGGTATCTGGCATCGTGTATTTCCCGAAAATGAAAAGAAATTAAGATTTAAAGAAATTTTTTCTGATGCCTTGATCTCTTCACATCCTAATGTGGAATTAAATGAATCAGCAAAAATTTATGATTGGCTAATTGGTAGTTGGAACGTTGAAGTAACTGATTATATGGATGATAATACAACTATACATACACAAGGAGAATGGCATTTTAGTTGGGTTTTAGAGGGACGAGCGATAGAAGATGTATGGATTGCACCCAAACGCAGTTTAAGAACGGGCATTCCTGCTCACCCCCGAAATAGATACGGAATTTCATTTCGCTATTTCGACGATACAAAACAAAAATGGTGTGTTAACTGGTTTAATCCGATAAGTGGTTCCTCTGATAAACTATATGGACGGAAAGAAGGAGAAAATATAATTCATGAAGGTTTGGATGATGACGGAAATTTAATGAGATGGGGTTTTGAAGATATTACAGTAAACTCTTTTCATTGGAAAGCTGAAATTAGCTGCGACAAAGGAAAAACTTTTGTTTTACAGGCAGAGTTTTTTGGTAAACGGAGATAAGAACAACAAACCGCCAAGAGTCGTTTGGTAAATTGCAATCTCGAAAATGTGCAATTTCTTTTATTCTCATATGTATAACAACTTAAAAAATTAATTGTATGAAAAACGAAAAATCAGAATTGTTAACTGCCGGTAAAATTGCGGCACAGTTGGGTGTATTAGGCGCCGTAGTCTCAAATACGATTAAAGCACTTGATATTAAACCGGATTTGGTAAAAGCCGGATGCAGTTATTATGGAGCCGACACAATAACTAAAGTGAAAGCTTCACTTAAATAAATCATATGGACCTTGTCTGTTGATTTGGAGTTATGTGGATTATTTGACTCATCGGTTTGCATAATTCCAACTTATGAGTCATTTTATCTATTAAAATGTAATGTTTAAAACATAAATTTATGTGGACAAAATCTCATTCAATCCTCACAAAAGAAGTCACAAAGGAACAAATGTGGAAACTGTTTATTGATATTAATAATTGGTATGTCTGGAACAATGAAATTGAATTTGCAAAACTTGAAGGGAAATTTGAGGCTGGAAATCATTATCTGATACAACCCAAAAACGGACGGATTGTGAAAGTTGAATTACTTGAAGTTGTCGAAAATAGACATTGCCTGGAATTTGGAACATTTCCGCTGGCCAAAATGTATTATGACCACCTTATAGAAGAAACTACAGACGGGCTGAAAATAACAAATACAATTTATGTGAAAGGTATTTTGAGCTTTATTTGGGTGCAATTAGTTGTAAAAAAAATTGCTGCAACAATGGAATCTCATGTGCAACAACAAATAAAAGTAGCATCAAAACTATAAATATGAAAAAAGAGAAAATAATTTTTTGGACAGCGACAACAATCATCGCTTTATTTGAAGGAGTAATGCCCTCATTGACTTCACAAACAGAATTGGCAAAAGAAGGCATTGCACATTTAGGTTATCCAGAATATTTTGGAAACGCATTGGTTGTTTTTAAAGTTTTAGGAGTATTGGCTTTGATTATTCCAAAAGTTCCTAAACGAGTAAAAGAATGGGCTTATGCAGGTTTTGCTTTTGACTTCCTATTTGCAACAATCAGTCACGGAGCGATTGACGGAATAAATGGACAAGCATTTTTCCCATTGGTGGTATTTGGAATTTTAGCCGTTTCATACATTTACTATCATAAATTAAACTAGAACAAAAATTATAACTGATCAGTGCCTGAAGTTTTAAGCACCTAAAGTACTTAGAGTTTAAAGCGAATAGAGTTTGGAGGTCTAAAGTGCCTGGAGTACTTATAATTGCGCCTAAATCCCATGAATACTCTGCACTTTGCACCGTAAAAACTTCCTAAAGTAGTCAGTACATTAGTTATAAAATGTTAGAATTAAAACCACCAAAATGTCAAATACCACCCAGTCCCCAAACTCTTAACACCCAAAACCTAACCCCTACTATGTTGTGCACTGGAAATCATTGAAGTAACAGAGAGATTAGCTACCAAAAATTAAAATTATGTCGTTTCAAACATACATTAACAACATCAAAGCCAGGACAGGTAAAAGTCCTGACGACTTTAAAAAACTTGCATAGAAAAAAGGTTTTTTGAATAACGGAGAACTCGTAAAAACTGTAAAAACCACAGAAATAACTAATTGGCTTAATGATGAATTTGAATTGGGACACGGTCATGCAATGGCAATTTATGCAATATTTTAAGGAAAAACTGAATAACCAGAAAAACAATGAACCGCTACATCGGTCATTGTAGAATGACACATTAATCAAAACGGAGACAATAAATGAAGATACAAGAACAAATCAATGAGTATATTACTACTCAACTTGAACCAAAACGTACTGACATTGAATCATTGCATCTACGCATAATTCAATCATTACCTGAATGTAAGCTATGGTTCTTGGACGGTAAAGATGAGAAAGGTAAAATTGTTACTAATCCTCAAATTGGATATGGACTTCAAACAATAAAATATGCCGACGGAAAGACAAAAGAGTTTTATCAGGTTGGTATCAGTGCTAACACGACAGGAATTTCGGTATACATTATGGGTATTGCTGACAAAATGTATTTGCCTGAAACTTATGGAAAAACCATAGGTAAGGCAAGTGTAACGGGCTATTGTATTAAGTTTAAAACGCTAAAAGACATAAATATTGATACTCTTGAAGCGGCGATACGAGATGGAGTTAGGCAAACAACATAATATAAAACTACATATAATGACAATAAACACCGAACCACAAACATCAGTTTGGCAATATGGCGATTGAAGTGCTACTACAAAACTTTCGTGTAAGGTTCAATAGGTAGGAATTCTTTTGAACTCTGGTGCTGAATATCTGGTAGATAGCCAAGTTGAAATTCGTTTGTGGCCATTTTAAGACAATACCCTGACATAAATTGAACAAATAAAAGATGGTGACAAAAAAAACTTTAAGAACTTGTAAAAACGGACATCAATACTACAAGAGTAGTGACTGCCCCACTTGTCCGACCTGTGAAGAAGCCAAAAGACCAGATAATGGTTTTCTTTCATTGCTTTACGCTCCTGCAAGGCGAGCATTACAAAACGCAGACATCAAAACACTAAAACAACTTTCAAAATATTCAGGAAAGAAATTTTAAAATTACACGGCATTGGCAAAACCGCAATACCAATACTTAAAAGAGAACTTAACAATGCAGGACTAACATTTAACGACTGACAAACAAACATCGCTTTAAACAACGATCATTGTAGCGAAACACTCGAAAGATAATAAACAAACATAAAAAACCTAGAAAGAAAAAATAACATTTTGGATAGAGGCTTTGTTTGAAGGAGTAAAGCCCGCATTGACTTCACAAACAGAATTGGCAAAAGAAAGAATTAATGATTGTCCCCATTTTTAAATGTCAATCGTTATAAGGATAAACTTTAAAATTTATAAAAATGAAAGACTTTGCATTAATTTTTAGATTAAAGGACATTTCAGATTTCAAACCTTCACCTGAGCAGATGCAGGAAAGGATGAATTGGTTAGGCAGCATTGCAGCACAGAACAAACTGGTTGATAAAGGAAATACACTTTTACCAATACCGGGAAGTGCCAAAACCGTAAAACCTGATAATGTTGTTACAGATGGGCCTTATACCGAAATTAAGGAATTTATCAGTGGTTATATAGTAGTCAAAGCCGATAACATTGATGAAGCTGTAGAAATGGCCAAAGGCAACCCGATTTTTAAAATTGGTGGGAACATTGAAGTGCGGGAAGTTTTAAAACGTGATTAATGCCGAAAAGTCAACATTCACATAAAGAACTATTACCTCATTTATTCCGACAGGAATATGCTAAAATGACGGCCATTTTGTGTCGTCATTTTGGCTTGAAATATATAGAAATTGCAGAGGATATTGCCAGTGAAGCATTTTTAAAAGCATCCGAAAATTGGGCAATTAATGGAATACCAGAAAACCCTACTGCTTGGCTTTATACGGTTGCCAAAAATCAGGTTAAAGATTATTTCAAACACATCACTGTAATTGAAACACAAACCAAAAAAGCCCTACAACCAACCGAAATTGAAACACAACAGCATTTTGAATTTAACAATCAAAATATAACAGATAGCCAATTGGCTGTGATTTTTGCAGTTTGCAACCCGATAAATTCAGACGAAGCCCAAATCTGTTTGGCTTTGCAAATTCTTTGTGGCTTTAGTGTGGAAGAAATTGCCAATGCATTTTTGGCCAATAATGAAACAATAAAAAAACGTCTGCAAAGAGCCAGAAATAATCTTCGCAACGATAAATTCCAAATCAGGACACTGAGTGAAAATGAAATAAAATCGAGACAAAACACTGTTTTGAAAACCTTATATTTGTTGTTTAATGAAGGATATTTTTCCAAAACCAACAATCAACTTATCCGTAAAGAACTTTGCTTTGAAGCAATAAGATTGACGTTAATACTAACAGAAAATTCTTTAACCAATACATCAGAAACAAATGCTTTACTCTCTTTAATGTGCTTTCAGAGTTCACGACTTGAAGCAAGGATAAACGATAAAGGAGAGTCAATTTTATATGAACAACAAGACAAAAATCAGTGGGATAAAGCATTGATTGAAAAGGGTAATTACTATTTGGTAAATGCCTGTAATGGAAACGTAGTTACAAAATATCATTTAGAAGCAGGCATTGCTTATTGGCACACCACACAAAAAGACGAAAATAAATGGGAATATATTTTGCAATTATACAACCAACTGATTCAAATTGAATATTCGCCAATGACTGCATTAAATAGGACATTTGCTATTGCTAAAGTTTACGGACACGAAATAGCCATTCAAGAAGCAGAAAAACTAAATCTGATAGAAAGTAATTATTATCATGTGTTATTAGGATATTTGTATACAAGGAAAGACATTGATAAATCAATTTATCATTACAAAGAAGCTATAGGTATGTCAAAATCTAAAACAGAGAGGCAAACAATTATTATAGAAATAGAACGCTTGAAAAAAAGAAAAAGCGCAACGACAGGACAATAAACAACAAACCACTTTCATCGGTCACTGAAAACAAACATATCTTAAATTTGAAATGAACAACAACAAGAGAGAAATTTTGAGAAAAAGGGAAATCAAAATAATTGAACTGCCGACAAACCTTGGTTTGTCAAAAATGCCGTATGCAAAAGAACCAGGAGTAAGGAGACTTCCTGAATGGCTTAATAAATACGGATTGCATTCAGGGGTTGAAGCCGATAAAATAATAACTATCGAAGCGCCCATTTACAAAAGCGATATAGACCCAATCACAGATATTAGAAATGCTAATGCAATCATTCAATATGCTATCAAACAAAGTGTTGTTTTAGAAAATGAATTATCTGGGGGTTCATTCTTACTGGTCTTGGGTGGTGATTGTAGTATATTAATTGGTTCTGCTTTGGCATTGAACAAAAAAGGGAGGTTTGGTTTATTTTATTTAGATGGACATACAGATTATATAAAACCGGAACAATCGCAAACTCACGGTGCCGCAGGAATGGACTTAGCTATTGTTTGTGGTTATGGACATCCAAATTTGACAAACATAAAAGACCAAGAGCCTTATTTTCAACAACAATATGTTTATTGTGTGGGAAATAGAGAATATGACGAAGTATATGAAGAGCCTGTTCTAAACTCAATGGTAACTTATTTTACGCTTAACCAATTAAGAAAAAAAGGAAGCAAGAAAGTCGTAAGTGAATTTTTAGCAATGATAAATAATAACAATCTTGATGGATTTTTTATTCATTTTGATGTAGATGTATTAGATGATTTGGTTATGCCAGCAGTTGACAGCAGGCAAGATGATGGATTGTCGTATTCTGAATTAAAAGAAATACTTGTACCACTTTTAACAAACTATAAAGCTGTCGGGATTGAAATCACTATTCTAGACCCGGATTTGGACATAAATGGAAGATATACCAAAGATTTTATTGAAAATTTTTTAGCAATTCTTAAAGACTCAAAATTGATATGAAATCCACCTCCCTCCTTTTAACAGCATTTTTTACTGCGCAAATTTTAGTTGCACAAATAACAACTAAAGATTTTGCTCTTTTAAATTCCCTTATCCCTAAAGATTCAGCAGAATTGTTTGGAGGCAATATAATTTCAACTCATCTCAACGAATATAATATCACTTTCTCACCTGCTGGCGATATGATATTGTTTACAATCGCAAACAATACCTATGCAAACCGATTTTATACAATTTTTCTTTGTCAAAAGAGAAATGGGAAATGGGAAATACCCAAAATAGCCCCGTTTTCAGGTCGGTTCAGTGATGCAGATCCGTTTTTTTCACCTGATGGAAAGGGTGTTTATTATATTTCAACAAGACCCACTCTAAATAAAGCTATAAAAACGGATTTTGATATTTGGTTTGTCAGTTACAAAAATCAGAAGTTTGGAATACCAAAACATTTGGGTGATACTATTAATTCAACAAATGATGAACTATATCCCACAGTATCGCTGAAAGGTAATCTCTTTTTTTCAACTGAAAATGGCGCAAATGGTTATGACTTGATGTTTAGCAATTTTGAAGACAATATTTTTCAAAAGCCAACTGCATTGGGGGACTCAATTAATACAAAAGCTACAGAGTTTGACGCTTTTATCGCTCCAGACGAGTCGTACATCATTTACACTAATATAGGGGACAAAAATAATATGGGAAGCGGGGATTTATACATAAGTTTTAATCAAGGAAATTTCTGGACTAAGGGGAAAAACCTTGGAAAAAAAGTGAATTCAATACACATGGAGCAATGCCCAATGGTTTCAAGCGATGGACAATTTTTATTTTTTACAAGTTTTAAAGACTCTCAACCATATATTTTTGAAAAACCTATTTCTACAAAGGAATATCTAAAATTATTAGATTCACCTTTAAATGGACTTGGAAATATTTTTTGTGCAGACTTAAATGATATAATAAAAGGACTAAAGCAATAGCAACGAAACGCTAATATCGTATTGGCAATAGTGGAGCTGCTGACGTTTTTCAAATGCTCCACCATCACCAATAATTTAACGTTATTCAGAAATGTAAAACAACACCTTGATATAAACTGAACAAATATAAAATGGTGACAAAAAAAACTTTAAGGACTTGTAAAAACGGACATCAATACTACAAAAGTGGAGACTGCCCGACTTGTCCGACCTGTGAAGAAGCCAAAAGACCAAATAATGGTTTTCTTTCATTGCTTTACGCTCCTGCAAGACGAGCATTAGAAAATGCAGACATCAAAACACTAATACAACTTTCAAAGTTTTCAGAAAAAGATATTTTAAAATTACACGGCATCAGAAAGACAGCAATACCAATACTTAAAAGAGAACTTAACAATGCAGGACTTACATTTAACGACTGACAAACACCGCTTTTAACAAGTGTCATTGTAGCGAAACACTAACAAGATCTCTTACGTTATGCGGGTTTCAGCGCAATTTGCCAGGCAATCCGAAAGATAAAGATGGTTTTAATACCGAACTTGCTGAAAAATGGAAATTTGAATAGAAACAAATCGGGAGTAACAAACAAAAACCTTAATCAAATGAAAAATAAACTATTAATTCTAACAGCCTGCCTTTTTGTTTACACACTTACAAGTGCACAAACATTAACTAAAAATCAAATTGTTGAAATTACCACTCAAATTGAAAATTTAATTGGATCTAACTATGTTATTAAAGAAAAACGACCAGAAATAGTAGAATTATTTAACCGTAATGTAAAAAACGGAAAGTATTTTTCAATAATCAATCCCGACAGTTTGGCATCTGCACTCTCGACCGATTTGAAAGAAATTAGTAATGACGGACATTTGTATGTAAAGCATTTAAAAAATCCAGCAAATACTAATGAAATTTATAATTGGGAAAAAGAAGAACTGGACAGAGAAATTCGCTTTAATTATGGCTTTCGGGAGGTACAAATATTGGACAGTAACATCGGTTATATTAATATAGTTGAGTTTATGCATCCTAAAAGATCAATGCAAACGGCTATTGCTGCCATGAAATTAGTTGAAAACACATCGTCATTGATTATTGATTTAAGAGGTAATAGAGGTGGGTATCCAGGAATTATGGAATATTTATTAAACCATTACTTCGAAGGTGAACCAACTTTATTATCAACAACTTATTTTTCTGACCCAAAAATGAACCCAATTACAACTTATAGTTCCGACTTAATCTACGGAAAACTTAGAATTGGCACTCCTCTCTATATCTTGATTGACAAAAAAACCGCATCCGCAGCAGAATATTTTGCATATACTTTGCAAGCGCATAAAAAAGCAATAATAGTTGGTGAGGGTTCATCTGGAGCAACTAACATGAATACTTTTTTCACCTTACCAAATAATTTCAGAATATCCATATCTACGGAAATGCCAATAATTGAAATTACAAAAACTAATTGGGAAGGTATTGGCGTTTTGCCCGATTTCGTTGTTACAAGTGAAGATGCAAAAAGGACCGCAATTGGTTTAATTAACAATTCCAAATAACTGGATCAATCAGAAAGGTTTTTAAAGAACGACTACTAAAATGAAATCAAAAAAAATAACCAAACTTAACACCATAATAAAATCTGCAAAGAGACCAGAAGAAATAGCTGAGTATTTAGTAGAGTATATTAATTCAGGTAACATTGACGGATTAGTTTCACTATATGAGGACTCGGCAGTTCTCGTTACAAACCCGGAATATGTAGTTGCATCAGGAAGTAATGAAATCAGAGAATTTTATAAGAAACTGTTAGCCAACAATCCTAAATTTGAAAAAGGGCAACAACGCCCTGCTATTATAAATGGAAATTTTGCTTTGACTTCAACTCGATTGATAAATGGATTTGTGACAGCCGAAGTTGCAAGAAAACAGCCTGATGGTAGCTGGCGTTGGATTATAGATCAACCAATTATTGCAGTAGATCAAGCCTAAAGGCCTTTATTTAACAGTATAGAAAAACAATAGATAACGAAATAAAACATGAAACATGAAAAATAAAAGAACCCTGATCTATTTTTGTCTTTTTATAGTAATGATTGGCTGTACGAAAGAAGAAGAGACAAAACCCGTGGAATATAATTTTACATTCGCAAATGGGAATGAAAATTGGCAATCATTTTTTTCCGACTACCCTGTTGTTGAGGAAGTCTTTTATGAATTAGAGTTCAAGAATACGTTCTTACCATCACCACTTGATCAAAATATTAAATCATTGAAAGTAAGTGGCAATAACCATAGTGACGATTTATTTTCGGCAATATTCCGAAAATTTGAAAAACTACAACCCAACAAATCATATTCAGTAACATTTAATCTCAATCTGGCATCAAATGCATTAATAGGTGGTGCAGGTGTTGGAGGAGACCCCAATTTATCGCTGGGAGCCGGAGGAATCAATTATTTGCCCGAGAGTGTAATAGATAATTTTAATCATTATCGTCCAAACTTTATCTCTAAAATACAAAGTGGTGAATCGAATGACGTATTTAAAATAATTGGAAAAATTGGATCATCAGATACCTACCCAACTGTTTATAAAATGATTAACAGGAATAATATTGGTAATCCAGTTACAGTTACAACAAATTCAAATGGTGAGTTTTGGTTAATAATAGCAACGGACTCCGGATTTGAAGGCAAAACAACTTTGTATTATAAATCAATAAATATCGAAATTGATTAACCAACCACAAACCGCTACCACGGTTACCTGCGATTCCAGATACTATACACAATAACATAGATCAAAAAAAAGGTGTAAATGCATGTCCCCTTTTTGAAACGTCAATCGTTATAATCATGAACTTTAAAACTTATAAAATGAAAGAATTTGCATTGATTTTTAGATTAAAAGACATTTCCGATTTTAAACCTTCACCTGAACAAATGCAGGAAAGGACGAATTGGTTAGGTAGCATTGCTGCACAGAACAAACTGGTTGATAAAGGAAATACACTTTTACCAATATCTGGAAGTGCCAAAACCGTAAAACCTGGTAATGTCGTTACAGATGGGCCTTATACCGATATTAAGGAATTTATCAGCGGGTATATAGTAGTCAAAGCCGAAAACATTGATGAAGCTGTAGAAATGGCTAAAGGTAACCCGATTTTTGAAATCGGTGGAAACATTGAAGTACGGGAAGTTTTAAAACGAGATTAATGCCGAAAAGCCAGCAGTCAGCGACTATTTTACCGAAACACTATATTACTAGCAATTAGTATCGAAAAATAACGAGCTATTGCTAAAATATCTTGTCCTTAACTAAAAAACTACCACCTAAATTTATCCGCTATTATTTTTTTTATCATTTTTTGTAGTTTTTTTAATCTTATCCATACTTATTGTTAAAAGATTTAATTAGCAATAATCAATGAAAAATGAAAAAGTTAAATCGTTTATTGAAATTATAAACCAAAATATTGGCATAACTCACAAAGTTGCCCGGATATATTTCAGTGAATCCGAGGATAGAGAAGATGTTATTCAAGAAATGATGTACCAACTCTGGAAATCGTTTCCAAGCTTTACCGGACAATCAAAATTCTCAACATGGATGTACAGCGTATGCCTGAACACGGCTATTACGTTCAGAAAAAAGTATGTACACCATAAAATTCAACCTTTAAATGTTGAGCACAATCAGTTTTCATTACCTGATTATGAAAATAATGAAGAGGCTATGAGTCAGCTTTTCAACGCAATTGCAAATTTATCTGTACTTAACAAGGCGATAATTTTATTATATCTTGAAGGTATGAGTTACGACGAGATTGCCGAAGTTATCGGACTTACAAAATCAAATGTAAGCATTAGGTTAGTTAGAATAAAAAAGGATCTTGAAATACAGCTAAAAAATAAAATTTAAAATGAAAACAATTGAAGAATTAAAAAATACCTGGGAACAACATAAAGATGATAACTCATTTTCAACTGTTTATGATCAAAAAATGTTGGAAAAAATATTTAAATCCAGAGTAAGTAAACATACAAATGAATCAATCAAATTTTTTGGGGCCGCATTTACTTTACAAATAATTGTGTATTCGCTTTTAGTGCATTTTGGAGTGATGAATTTGGTAAATGCTCAAATCCCTTGGGTAAGTATCGGAGGAATTATATTATTTCTACCATACACATATATGCTTATGAAAAGATTTAAAAATTTGGCAAAAACAGAATTAGAAGTAAATTCAGCAGTCTCGATGCATGAGTTTGTAAATAAACAACAGTTTATTTTACAAAACTTTCATAAGTTTAAAAGCCGTTACGATTTTCTTATCGTACCAGCAAGTTGTGCTTTGGCAGTATTATTTATTTATAATTATGTGCCGGAAGGTATTTTAAAACACTCAGTAAGTGCTATTTCCCTATTTATAATTCTGTTGATCGGAGGCTTTTTTGTAATTCGAGCCGAAAACAAAAAGTATTTCAAACTGCCAATTCAAAATCTTAAAAAAATATCGGATGAATTTACTTCTTAAATCTGAATAAAATGAAAACGAAAATAAATATGCTGGCAATACTTTTATTAACATGTTGTGTCATTTTCCCCCAAAATAATTTCGCCCAACATTATGCTGGAAAAGTTCAGGCAAATGGTATTGATATAGCATACGAAAGCTTTGGTGCGGCTAATAGTGAAACATTTTTATTCATAACTGGTATTGGAGCCCAATTAATAATGTGGCCAACAGATTTTATTGATGGATTTGTAAATAGAGGCTTCCGGGTTATCTGTTTCGATAATAGAGATGTAGGTTTGTCAACCAAAATGGATACTCTTGGGATGCCTGACTGGGCTGCAATTTTTCCAAAAATCGGCTCTTGTGAAACCGCAAAACTTCCCTACACTTTAAATGATATGGCAAAAGATGCCATTGGTTTGATGGATGCTTTAAAAATTAATAAAGCTCATGTTTTAGGTGCCTCTATGGGTGGAGCTATTGCTCAGATAATAGCTATACACAACCCTGAAAGAACACTTTCGCTCACTTCAATTATGGCTTCTTCGGGAAATCCGGCTTTACCTCCCGGAAACCCCGAAGCATTAAAAATAATGGGTGCTCCTGCTCCTGACACACAAAATGCTGCCGAATTAACAAATTATCTTTTCGGTATCTACAAAGTTCTGGATAGCCCATTGTATCCAACTGCCGATAGCACATTACTTTTGATGGCTATGAATAGCGTTAAAAGGTCGTGGTATCCTAATGGATTGAACAGGCAAGCCGCGGCCGCTATTATTGCTGATCATTGTGACAGAAGAGAACAATTAAGCATGATAAAAGTGCCAACAATTGTAATACATGGCGAAGCTGACCCAATAATTAATTGTGAAGCAGCAAAAGAATTGGCCACTGCAATTCCAAATGCAAAACTTATTACTTTTAAAGGAATGAGCCACAGTTTACCACCGGCTTTAATTTCTGAAATGGTTGAAGGTATAGTATTAACAATCAATAAAACGAACAATAATAACTAATATTTTTACAACAAATCAGCCTGATGGTTTGGCTCAGTAAATTCGCACCTATTTGTAAGCAAACCTCAAACACCTATTGACTTCTTGAAAAATGCATTTTATGCGATTGAAATAAATTGTTCGATAAATTCAGTAAATGGAGAAATTGGAGAAATTGGAGATTCATGTTTTATGGTTTGTCAGGCATGATATCAATTCTAAATAACTGATGCAAACAGAGAGGTTTTTAAAGAACAACTGCTAAAATGAAATCAAAAAAACGACCAAACTTAACAATATATTAGAAGCTGCAAATGGACCGGAAGAAATAGCTTTTCTTTTTGTGGAATACATTAATTCGGGTAATAACGATGGATTGGTTTCCTTTTATGAAGAAATGCTCTTCTTGTAACAAACACTAAACATGCAATTTTAAGGGAAACAATGGAGATAAAAACGTTTTATTCTAAATAGAAGATAATCCTAAATTTGAAATGGGGCAAAAACGACCTTCTGTTATATATGAATCTTGCTTTGACTTCGTCAGGACCAATCAACGGATTTGTTACAGCCGAAGTTGCAAGAAAACAAACTGACAGTAGTTGGCTTTGGCTAATCGATCAGCCTTTAATTGCTATTGAAAAGTAAGCCGGAATTTCAAACTGCTTTCCTAGTTATTAAAAAGAGTTGAATGAAGATAGAACAATACCATAGATGACAATGGAACAAAACAAGAACGAAAACAAAATAATTCAAAGCCCTTTTTCTCAGACGTACTTCCATGGTACCAGGGCTGATCTGAAAATTGGAGACTATATAGAAGCTGGTCTTAATTCAAATTATGGACAAAGAAAAAATGCGAAATTTATCTACCTTACAGCGACATTGGATGCCGCTATTTGGGGATCCGAACTTGCTTTGGGGGAAGGAAGTGAAAGAATTTATCTGGTTGAACCAACAGGACCTATTGAGGACGACCCCAATTTAACGGACAAAAAATTCCCGGGTAATCCCACAAAATCTTATCGTTCAAAACATCCGTTTAAAGTTGTAGGAGAAATTACTATTTGGTGTGGACACTCCCCGGAACAAGTCAAAGCAATGAAAGACGGATTAGCAAAACTTAAGGAGCAAGGTATTGAGGCAATAGAGGATTGATACACATGAATTTGATAACAGAGCCTTACTGCTAATAATCAGGTCTTCATAAGGTCGGTACTACCCGGCCTGATTCCGATAGCTATCAGAACTATGTTGAACTAAAAGCCAAAAACAGCGAATTTCCTTTGCAATTTCCAACTGTTTGGTACTTCTATTCTATTCAGTATGGCATGCTGGATTTGAATTTTAGGCTAGATTTTCACTTTATATCCGCAATTCCTATAGCAAAAATGAATCACCAGCAGTGTTTCCGGAAGTTAACCTGATAGTTTTGATTTAGTTTTTTTGCCCGCAAGATGCTTATTTTGCGACCCTATGCAGCAATATGATTTTTCACCCGCACAAATTAATACTGATTTATGCTATTCCTATGTCAAACCATTTGCCTATTTTTAACCTTAAATTAAGTTCGAAAATTGCCTTTGATCTGCGTTAAATGACAGAATATCGTTAGCATTAATTTTACAGCCCCACAAATCAAAATAGTTAGAAATGGAAAAATCAAAATCAATTGCTGCACTGGTTGGACCGACATTAATAGTAATGGTTCTGTCAGAATTGAAATTTTGGAATCCAACTCTTTACGACACCCAAATTGTTCCACTCGTCTATTTATCAGGTGTTCTACTATTTATTTCAGGTCTCACAATTGTCCGCAAGCATAATATTTGGGTTTGGGGATGGCAAACTACTTTAACAGTTATTGGTTGGCTTGGTATTTCATTAGGGCTTTTACGCATGTTCTTACCTCAAATATATAAGACACAATTTAAAAATGACAATTTTTCACTAATTGTAGAAACATCTCTCATCCTATTCGGAATATTCTTAACATTCAAAGCATATTTGCCATTAAAAAAACCGAAGTGAATGCTAAGAGAGCTAAGCAAATAACAAACCATTGACAGGTGTTTGGTAAAAAAGCGGGTTCAGTGCTTAAATTAAGTTTTACGCATCGCATCAAGTTCAGCACTTGCTGACAGTTTACTGCTTCGAAATCCGATTCTTCTCCTGGTGTCAAATCCTTAATAAATCAAGCTAAAAAAACAAACTGAACCCCGGAACAAAGATTTATCATACATGGAAAAAATAATCACACTCGACAAATCAAACCTTCATAGCGAACATATTTGCTGTGCGATTTCTGATAAAAAATGCAGCGAAAGTTATGAACTTAAAAAAGACTGGCTAAAAAAGGAATTTGACAATGGATACATCTTTCGCAGGATTGATGCAAGAGCAAAAGTTTTTATTGAATACGGACCATCAGAAAAAGGATGGACTCCACTTGATGCACCCAATTATTTATTAATAAATTGCTTCTGGGTAGCAGGACAATACAAAGGTCAGGGATACGGGAAAGAATTATTGAGACTTGCTGTTGAAGATGCTAAATCGCAAGGTAAAGACGGATTGGTAACAGTAGCAGGTACAAGTAAGTTTCACTTTATGAGTGATACTAAATGGCTTTTAAAACAAGGATTTGAGACTATTGAGAAGCTATCATCAGGATTTTGTTTACTTGTAAAAAAGATAAATCCAAAGGCAGATAATCCAAAATTTAAAGATTCTGTGAAAAGCGGAGAATGTGAAGATCAAAACGGATTAGTGATTTACTATTCAAATCGTTGTCCATTTACAGAGTATCATGTTACAACTTCGTTGACAGAAACAGCCGAGAAAAGAAAATTGCCGTTTAAGGTTATTAAACTGGAGACAATGGAACAAGCTCAATCAGCACCAACACCCGCTACAATATTCAGTTTATTTTTAAACGGAAAATTTGTGACGACAGATTTGAGTGCTTGCATGGATAGTAGATTTGATAAAGTGATTGAAAAATATAAACAAAGTACAAATTCACAACACGAGGTATAGCCTGCTGTAGCTGATTTTGCAAATGCGAAATCTACTTCACTATAAATTCTTCTTTTAACGACTGGTAGCTGTGCTAAAACTAACTCCTCAGCAGATGCAACCACGTAATCATAGTGGTCATTGTAACAAACGATATTGAAAAATGACAGAATTATATAAATATTTGACTTCAATTTCACCAATTCAGGAGAAAACCTGGAATAGGGTAAGAGAAATATTTACTGAAACTACTCTGAAAAAAGGAGAATATTTTATTGAAGAAGGGGAAATTGCCAAACAAATTGGATTCCTGACAAGTGGCGTTATCAGAGCTTTTTATAGAAACAGTATAGGAATAGAATATAACAAACACTTTTTCACACCTAACAATTTATTAGCTGGCTATTCTTCCTTGATTACCGGAGAACCTAATAAAATAAATCAACAAGCACTTACTGACTGTCAATTATGTATAGCAAACTATAAAGATATTGTAAAACTTTATACCTACCACCATGATTTTGAACGTTTTGGAAGAAAACTTGCCGAAATATTTTTTGTACATAAGGAACAACGTGAAGTTGACATAGTAATGTTAGATGCAGATGAACGCTATCATATTTTCCAAAAAGAGTTTCCGTATTTAGAACAATTAATTCCGCAATATCATATTGCTTCGTATTTGGGAATTACACCAACTCAACTAAGCCGAATACGAAGAAAAACTTATAGCAAGTGATTTATATACATATGTAAATGCACAAATAGAAATCTGTACTGAACTTTGCTCCATAATTTAAAATACTTCAAATTATGGATAGAAATATTATATTGACCACAGTATTATTACTTTGTGGTATCAGCACTTTTGCACAGAATAAAAAAGTGCTTTTCGTAATGAGTACAGCTAAAGAACTCAAACTTACCAACGGAAAAACATATTCGGAGACTGGTGTATTTTTAAGTGAATTTTATTTAGCGTATAAAGATATCGGCAACCTTGGTTACGAAATTGACATTGCAACGCCTGATGGTGTTGCATCATCTATTGACAAGGAAAGTTTAAATCCCAAATATTGGAGTGGCAGAGATAGCCTTATTGTGGAGGCTCAAAATTTTGTAGCAAAAAATTCTAAATTTATCAAACCCTTTGCACTGGAAAAAGTTTTAGAAAACCCTGACCAATATTCAGGCATCGTTATACCCGGCGGTCAGGGGTTGATGGTAGATTTGATGTATAACAAAAATGTGTTTGACATCTTAAAATTGTTTTCAAAGAAAGGAAAAGCTATTGGATTAATTTGCCATGCACCAGCCTTAATTCTGTCGATACCTAAAGAAGAAAATCCATTTATTGGGTACAAAGTAAATTCAGTTACAGGATTGGAAGAGTTTTTTATCGAAAAATTTATCATGAAAGGAAAACCGACAAATAGAAAAATCGGGAGACAACTCAAAAAACAGGGACTAAAATATATGAAAGGAAGTCCAGCCGGAAATTTTGCCATTCGGGACAAGGAACTCATAACAAGTCAAAATCCATATTCCAGCCAGGCATTCATCGTGCTATACCTGGCTGCACTAAATGAATACGAATTAAAAAACACTTTAAAATATAGACAATGAAACTAGCAAACAATACAATTTTAATAACGGGTGGAACATCTGGAATAGGTCTGGAAATGGTTCGACAATTTTATAAACTTGACAACAAACTGATTATTACCTCAAGCAATCAATCTAATTTAGATAAGCTGAAAGTCCAGTTTCCAAATATTACAACGCTGGTATGCGATTTGGGCGACAGTTTGTCGGTTATTGAACTAATTGACAATTGTTTAAAAGAACATGACGACATCAATGTTGTAATAAATAATGCAGGCATTCAAAACAACTATACATGGACTGACGAAAAAGATGGTTATAATAAAATAGCAAATGAGATTAGTGTAAATTTCACAAGTCCTATGCAAATAATTTATGGGCTTTTACCAATTCTGACAACGAAACAGAATTCTGCGGTTGTGAATGTTTCATCAGGACTCGCTTTTGCTCCAAAAAAATCGGCACCTGTTTATTGTGCGACAAAATCGGCTATTCATATAGGTACGAAAGCACTCCGATACCAACTTGAAGATTCAACTGTAAAAGTTTTTGAAATTATTCCACCACTTGTTGATACCGAGATGACTAAAGGAAGAGGAAAAGGGAAAATCACACCAAAACAACTTGTGGACGAATTTATTTATAATTTCAAAAACGACAAATTCGAAAGCAACATTGGTAAAACAAAGTATTTAAGAATTATTCAACGAATTTCACCGAAAATTGCAGATAATATTTTGAAAAATGGTCTATAAAAAAAAGAAGACCAAACCGCTGATTGAGCAGACAATCCGCCTTCAATCCCAATAGTTATCTGGTCTAACAGAGTGAGCCCCTCGCTCCGGTATTGCTGTCGCAATAACGTACGGGTCTCTTATACAGCGGTTCGTTGGAATATTTGAAATCTTTAGAAACATTTGCGCTGGATGACAGTTGAGCAACAATTTATTCAGACAGTTGCTTTAATATCGGCTGTTGTTTACAATTATATTCCACGACATGAATATTTAAATAATGGACTATGAAAATTATCACTTTAATATTGATTTTTAGCTTTATAAGTACTTTTGGTTTCGGCCAGTATATTGAAGCAACTAAAAATTATGACCTGGGGAATCAGTTTTTTAAACTCAAAAATTACCAGAAAGCAATAGAGTTTTACTCAGTATCACTAAAACTACACTCTACTCCTGATGCCTATTTCAACAGGGCAATATCTTATATTCGGATAAACGATACTTGTAATTGTTGCAATGATCTGGAATCAGCAATCAATTATTTTAATGATAAGGAAGCTGGGAAATACTATGAGCAGATTTGTGCAAAACGCGATACAATTGTTGAAACATCAGATTCAATAAAGCAAGAATATCCAGGGTATTCCTATACTGTTGTTTCGAAACACTCCTGTATTTCTATATTCGACAGGAATTATTTTGACCAATCGAATAAAGAAATTCCTGGCAAAGTAGATTTAGCTGCTGAATTCCCAGGAGGAGTAGGTGCCCTGGAGCAGTTCCTTCGTGATAATATTCAATACCCTCAACTAGCAAGAGATTACAAAATACAAGGCACTGTAAGTGCTATATTTATCATTAAAAATGATGGCCGTTTATCAGACATAAAAATAATGAGGGGTATCGGGGCTGGATGTGATGAAGAGTTTTTAAGGGTTATCCGGTTGATGCCCGGCTGGAAACCTGCCACAAGGAAAGGTGTCGCCGTTGATGCATCAATTACTTTGCCATACAATTATACTCTTACTGCACAAAGTCAAAAGAAGAATCCCGGAAACTACTCTTCTGAAAATGGCAAAGCCTCAAAATCAAAGCTTAAAAATAAAAATACTATTGATTGGGATGAGTTAGCAAATAAAAGCCTCAAATCATTTAATGATAGCTGCAGTTATTGCAACGAATTGAAAAAAGCAGCAATATTGCACAATAATGCTGCTTTACATCTCTACTCAACACGATGTTGCTACGCCACAATTGAAACTGTTATACCCCAATCAATAAAACAAAAGTTGCCTTCAGCTCTTCATCTTGAAATTCTGCATGAGCTTTTCGGGAAAGACAGCATTATCTATGTTGTTGAAAACGAAAATGGCTTGATGGTGAAAACCGAAATAAATGACATCGACGATCCGGTATATTCCGTGCAGGAGTTAAAGGATGTTGAAGAAATAGCATCTTTTCCTGAAGGTGATTATGCAATGGCGAAGTTTTTAGAAAATAATATTAATTACCCGAAAGAAGCTGCAAAGAATAGCATTCAGGGATGCGTTTATGTAACGTTTATCGTTGAAAAAGATGGTTTTTTATCCAATGTAAGGATATTAAAGGGAATTGGAAGTAGTTGTGATGATGAAGTATTACGCGTAGTAAAATGTATGCCGAATTGGCATCCGAGCAAGCAAGGAGGAGAGCCGATAAGGGCCTGGTTTAACCTTCCGGTTCAGTTTACAAATAAGTAATTAAAATCGACAAAATACTATAACCCTGGTTAATTAACCCTTTACAGCATTTTTTATTAGCAAAACCGTTATTGATAAATTCAACTCTCCCGGCTATTTGGATGCTAATAGAATTTAATACCCAAAACATAGTAGCTATATTCTCTGATCATTCCCTTTGAATCTTTACTTCTAAAAAAAATGACCTGAAACAAAATTTCAGGTCATTTTTTATTCCACAAATTTTAATTTCCTAATACTCATCCGGCAATTGTTTCAACTGGGTACGTGTAAAAACAGGTCCATCCTTACAAACAAAAACCTTGCCTACATTACAGCGGCCACACTTTCCTAAACCACATTTCATTCTGTTTTCGAGTGTTGTAAACACCTGATCATCGGAAAAGCCAAATTTTTCAAGAACCGGGAAGGTAAATTTTATCATGACCGGAGGACCGCAAACAATGGCAATTGTATTCTCACTTACCGGTTTAATTTTGTCGAGAATGGTTGGCACAAAACCAACTTCTCCATCCCATTGAGGCGTTTCTCCTCCAGGATCCACTGTGGTTACTAGTTTAACATCAGGACGGGCTTTCCATTCAGCAAGTTCTGCTTTATACACTAAATCCTGAACTGTCCGGGCTCCATAAAGAATAGTAATATCTTTAAACTGATCGCGCTTGTCGAGGCATGACCATATTACGCTGCGCATAGGTGGTAGTGCTATTCCACCGGCAATAAATATCAGATTCTTGCCTTTCCAGTCATCAATAGGAAAAATATTACCATAAGGGCCTCTGAAACCAATATTGTCGCCAACATTTAAACTGGCAAGTTCGGAAGTAACCCTGCCGGCCTCCCTGAAAGTGCATTCGATATACCCTTTCCTGGTATGCGGTGAAGCAACACAGAAGGTAACTTCACCTTCACCAAAAACGGAATACTCGCCAAACTGCCCGGTTTGAAACGAAAAATTATTTCCTTCTTCTTCATTGGTAAACTTCAACCTGAATGTTTTGACCATGGGTGCCTCTTCGGTGATCTTCTCAATCTCCATCAGATACGGCTGGTAAATATTCTGTTGCTCCATAGTTGTTAGTATGCTGGGTTATTTTTTAAAGTGCTGAGTGCCGGGTGCTGAGTGCCGGGTGCTGAGTGCTGTGTGCGTAGTGCTGAGTGCGTAGTGCTGGGTGCTGGGTGCTGAGTGGGTGGTAATGGTAAACAGTAGTTAGAGTTTAAAGAAATGTAGGTATAACAGGTAGTTTTAAACCTGTGCGATGGCGGTTAAATGTTCTTTGATATTCATATCAACCGGACAAGCCCGTGCACAGCGTCCACAACCTTCGCATCCTACAACTTTAAGCTGCTGAGGCATATACGAAAACTTGTGCATAATACGCTGACGCCATCTCTGACTCTGAACTTCCCTTGGATTGTGCCCCGAAGTATGCAGTGTAAAGAGTGAAAACCCACATGAATCCCAAAGGCGCAGCCTTACTCCTTTTTTGGTATTCTGCTCATCCTGAAAGTCGAAGCAGGCACAGGTCGGACACACAAAGGCGCAGGCACCACAACCAATACACCTGAGTGATTGCTCAAGCCAGAGTGATGCGCTGTTAAATGAAGCAGTAGTGTTTTCAACCACATTGTCACAGTTGAAAGCTACTTTTACGTCGGCAAGAAATTTATCTTTATCGATTGCTACTTTCGGATCGCTTAACAGATCAGCAAAAAGTTGTGCAGTTTTTGCACCTTTTTCTGTCAGAATTTCTACCAGAATTTCTTCGTTGCTGATGGTGGTAAACTGCAAATCACTACCGGCAGTGTTGCCGGGCCCTCCTCCTACCGAAGTACAAAAACAGTATTCATCGGTATTGGGACAAGAGAATGAAATAATAATGGTTTTATCCTTTTTCGTAAGGTAAAACTGGTCCCGGGGCTCTTCGCCAAATATCGCATCAAGTGATTTAAAGCCCGATGCATCGCAGGGTCTTACTCCAAACAGTATGGTTTCCCTGAAGGATTCCATGTCAACTCCATGCTGAATTACGCCGGATTTATCCAATGTATATTCCAGCACTTTTTCAACTTTCGGGAATGTGGCCTTTTTAGCTGACTGTGTCGAAAGTAAGGCATCAAGAGCAATGGCATCAAGCGATTGAACCGGTTCAATTTCAACGACCTTTCCTTTACGAATGGGTGCTAAAACGGGATATCCCTTCTCATGAAATCTGTCAATCAGTTTCGACAGATCACTGTATTTCAATATTTTAAGTTCTTTCTCCATAGGTCAGATAATGAAATTTTCCTTATCACCGGGTTTGTAAGTTGAAAGTGCATAAACTGCATCAGCCTTCATTCCTGCCGTGGCACCAAAGTCGGCCCTGATTGGTTCGATAAGCTGGTAGGTAAGCAGATTGAGAGGAATATCCATAGGGCATGCATTGGCACATTCGCCGCAATTCACGCAACGGCCGGCCAGGTGCATGGCCCGCATCAAATGATAGTCAAGATTTCCGCGCTCATGGCTTGCAACAGGTATCCACTGCGGCTGATTTACATCGGTTGTACAACGATGGCAATAACACATGGGGCAGGCTGCCCTGCATGCATAGCATTTAATACATTTGTCAAACTCAGCTTTCCAGAAATCCCAGCGCTTGTTAACTGTCATAGCTTCGAGCTGTGTGATTCTGTCCTGTTCCTCCTGTTTTATTCCTGATTCGGTTGTTTCCAGATAACCCTCAATTGACGAAAAATCTGAAAATTCAGTTAAACTTCCGTCAGTATTTGGAAACAGAACCAGCACTTCTCCATCCTTGATCTGAAATTCCGATGCCAACTGCATAATACTTCGCAATGCTGAAACATTGGCAAGTATACCTATCTTCCCTAAATGCTTTACTTCATGTTTCAGCAGATATCCGGCCAGATTCTGGGTGCATTTTTCATTGTAAATCAGCAGTTCAACCTGAGCTTGTGTCCTGACAAAAGCAGCTCTGACACGATCAGAGGAACCTTTTCCATAGCCGATAAAAACATCAATAGTTTTATCGTTCAGTAACTGGGTTACTTTTGTTTTCAGTTCATTCATTGATTGTACCCTCCTCATTAAATAAAGTGGAAACGGCAATCTTATTATAGTTTTCGTAAGGACCCATTTCTTTGATCTTACTTACTGTGTTATTCACAACATCAGCCCATTTAAAACCTTCGGCTGCCGATACCCAGCTGAACTGAATACGATCGGTATCGATTCCGGTAAAATTGAGCAGATTACGGAAAACTATCCACCGGCGGCGAGCATGAAAGTTGCCGGTGCTATAGTGGCAATCATTAGGATGGCATCCTGAAACGATTATCCCGTCGGCTCCGTTTTCGAAAGCTTTCATCAGGATCATAAAATCGATCCTTCCGGTACACGGAAAACGGATGATCTTCACATTGGCCGCATATTTGGTGCGGCTTGTACCCGTGAGGTCGGCTCCGGCGTATGTACACCAGTTACATACAAATGCCACAATTTTTGGTTCAAATTCCTGCATTTTTCTATACTATTAATTCATTTGCTGTCGAACGTCAGGTTAATTTTATTCGCTTCAGATCGCACTCACTAATCATTCAGTAAAGCCATTATTTCGGTATACACCTGCTGGTTCGAATACCCGTGTATATCTATGGCCTTGGTACGGCAAAGTGCAACACATGTTCCACAACCCTGGCACAGGCCTTCGTTTACTTTGGCAAGTGTCTTTATTACATCACCATTTCTGTTTTTGATCTCCTCACGCTCAATAGCCTGATAAGGACAAACACTCTGGCATAAAAAGCAACCCACACAGGAAGAAAATACCGGCGGTGCCTGGCGGTTAACCAGGGCAACCAAAGGATCGCGTGTTAATTCATCATTACTGAACAGTGCGGCAACTTTAACTGCAGCACCCGAAGCAGCTGCAACTGACTCAGGAATATCCTTGGGAGCCTGACAGGCACCGGCAAGGAAAATACCCGCTGTATTTGTTTCAACAGGCTTCAGTTTCGGATGAGCTTCAGCAAAAAATTTGTATGGATCGTACGAAACGTGAACTGTTTGAGCAAGTTCTTCAGCACCATGATTAGCAACACCTGCAGTTGCAAGTACAACCATATCCGCTTCAATTTCAACAGGCTGGGCTCCCATAAGCGTATCGGCTCCTTTAACAATCAGCTTTCCATTTTTCTCATAAATGGTGGAGACCCTTCCCCTTATGTAATGAGTTTCGTCCTCTACTATAGTTCTTCTTACAAATTCCTCGTAATTCTTACCTCCGGCACGTATATCCATATAGAAAACATAAGGAGTTCCGTCGTGGACTTTGTGCTTGTATAGCATGGCATGTTTTGCAGTGTACATGCAGCATATTTTCGAACAGTATTCGATACCTTTAGCCGGATCGCGTGAGCCGGCACAGGCCACAAATACAATTTTCTTTGGAATCTGACCATCCGAAGGTCTGCGGATTTCTCCCTGGGTGGGTCCTGATGCCGATGCCAGCCGCTCGAAAGCAAGCCCGTCAATAACATCTTTGTATTTACCATACCCATATTCAGGGAAATAATCGGTTTTCAGCACATCGAATCCGGTTGCCAGTACAATCGCTCCTGCTGATACTTCAACTATTTCATCTTCCTGGTCGAAACGAATTGCCTTTACAGGACAAACAATTTCGCAAACTTTGCATTTTCCTTTTATATAATAGGTGCAATTCTCACGGTCAATAACCGGTTTATTAGGAACTGCCTGAGGGAATGGCACATATATAGCAGGCCTGAATCCCAGACCACGTTCAAATTCGTTGGGAATTTTCTTTTGCGGGCATTTTGTGGTACACAGTCCGCAACCTGTACAAAGATGCTCATCAAGGCTCTTTGACTTCTTACGTATTTTAACTTTAAAATTGCCTATAAATCCGTCAACACTTTCAACTTCAGCATAGGTATACAGTGTGATGTTTGGGTGCTGTGCAACTTCAACCATTCGTGGGGTGAGAATACACTGTGAGCAGTCGAGAGTGGGAAAAGTCTCGCTTAACTGCGACATATGGCCTCCGATGGAAGGTTGCTTTTCGACCATTATAACCTTGTGCCCGCAATTTGCAATGTCGAGTGCTGCCTGAATACCGGCTATTCCACCCCCTATTACGAGTGCTGTTTTGGTAACTGGAACTTTTATTGAGTTCAGTGCCTTGTTCTTTTTAACTTTTTCGACCATTACCCTCACCAGATCCTGAGCTTTCTCAGTGGTAAGGTCATCTTTAGGATGAACCCAGGAGCAATGTTCCCTGATATTGGACATTTCGCATAAGAAAGGATTCAATCCGGCTTCGGCACATGCTTTCCTGAACGTAGGCTCGTGCATGCGTGGCGAACAGGCTGCAACAACAACACCATCAAGCTTATGCTCTTTTATGGCATCTTTCAGCATAGTCTGTCCGGGGTCCGAACACATGTATTTATAATCAGTGCTAAACTCAACTCCTTTGAGATCACCGGTTACTTTAGCAACTTTTTCGCAATTTACAGTGGCTGAAATATTTTCACCACAATGACACACAAAAACTCCGATCCTTGACATATCAGGCCTCCAATTTTTGAGAGTTAACAATTTTTTTCGCAGCCTCAGGAACAACGTCTTCTTTCACCGGTTTCTGAGGCAGATTTACCTCAGTCATATGCCGGTTAAGCCCAAGAGTTTTTGCATCTAATCCCACCGCAAGTCCTAACACCTGAGAAATGTACAACACGGGAATATCAATTTTTTCATTCAGAAACTTATTGATTTCAGGACGGCGCATATCCAGGTTCGAGTGACACATAGGGCAGGCCACCACTACTACTTCAGCAGCGCGGTCGGCAGCATCCTTCATTATATTTCCAGATAATCGGGCAACAGTATCGGTTCTTGATACTGACATACCTGCTCCACAGCATTCAGTTTTAAAAGCCCAGTCAATAGCTGTTCCACCGGCTTTCTTTACAAGTACATCCATGCTCTGCGGGTCTTCAACTCTGTCGAATTTAAGTATGGAATGAGGCCGCACCAGCAAACATCCATAATAACATGCCGTGTTGTAATTGAATGGCTTTACTACTTTTTCTTCCAGTTTGTCAGTAATATACTTGTCAATAAACTGTATGATGTTGAGTATATTCGTTGATCCTTCGTATTTTATATCGATGATTGACGAAACTTTAGCCGATAGCGATTTGTCTTCAGCAAGTTCGTGCCGGGTAATCGAAAGCCTGTTATAACAAGCTGCACAAGGAACAACAATATCTACTATTCCTTCTTTTTCGGCTAATGCCATAATACGAGCAGGCAGACTCAGCGAAAGCTCTTTGCTAAGATTGTGTGCAGCAGTAGCTCCACAGCAATTCCAGTCAGGGATTTCAACCAACTCAATATCAAAAACCTTAGCAAGAGCTGAAACCGATTCCTGGTATTCGCGTGCTCCCCCTTTCATGGAACAACCCGGATAAAAACCTACTTTCATTGTATACCCTCCTTATTGTTATTCTTTATCCTGTTAAAAATGGCAGCTATCTTTTTCCTTCCTCTGATAATTTCAGGTATCGGACTTAGTTTCCCTTTAGCAAACATTTTGGGTGCAACCCCTACATCCTGCATCATAGCACCTGTACGCATTTTGTAATCGACAATCAAACCCATTTCATAAAGCCTCCCGGTGTAATTGATTGAATCGAGAAATGATTTATGGAACGATATAATTTTACTTGCCTGGGGATTTGTCTTTTTAGCCTTAATAGATTTTTGCCTCATATAATCCATAAGTGTCGGAATATCAATCTCCATTGGGCAACGGGTCACACACATTTCGCAGCTGACGCATAACCATATTGACATGGATTTCAACAACTTATCCAGATGATCTGGATTATCAGTCTGTAACATACGCATTACCAGGCTGGGTGGATAATCCATTTCTGTAGCTACCGGACAACCAGCAGAGCATTTGCCGCATTGGTAACACTTGTTTATGATAACTCCAGTATCCATCCGGATTTCACCACTGAGGGATAAGGGGTGATTATGTTCTTGTGATGTGGACATAGGACATTTTTACACTTTGGTTAAACAATCTATATCATTGTCATTTACTTTCTGACATCGGCAGGTAATTCAGCTTGCTAATCTGATGGCAGAAACAGCAGAAGTGATAATGATTTGAATTTTGATCAGCAATATGTTAAAAGCAGAAATTTGCTCAATCACTTCATATGTTTCAGGGTATTTCTGTTATTCAATTAACAGGCAAAATTAAAGTATTCAGTATTCAAAATATGAAAATTTGCAATTTATAATGCTTTTAAATAATCAGCTCCCGGAACATTTACTTTATAGGTTATCATGCGGTTTAAACACACAAAATGAAAAAAATTAAATTGTAGCATCAGAAAAAAAAATATACTTACTTGAAATATTTATACCAAAATAAGGATTCTGAAAAGCCAAAATCAGTCTTGCTGATCGAAAAAATGCGATCAGAAGATAATATTCGATAAAGTGCAGGTAGTTTATTACTTTTGTGGGATTAATTTTAACACAATAATTATGTCCGGATTGCCGGTACTCCTGTTTCTTGATGTAAGCGGCGGCGAATTGCTGGTTATTATGCTTGTTGTTTTCCTGGTATTTGGACCCGAAAAAATGCCAGAAATGGCCCGCAAGGCTGGCAGGCTGATGAACCAGATGAAAAAAGCCACAGGTGATCTTACCCGTGAATTCAAAAAAGAAACTTCTGTACTTCAAAATGAAATAAATGCAGCTCATAGCAAAGTTGATGAACAGATCAACAGTGTGAAGCGTGAACTAAACCGGACAAAAGCTCAGGTAATTGATGATATTAAAATTGAAACCAAACCTCCTGAAACAGCAGTTGCCGAAAATACAACGTCGGAAACAAATCCGGAACTTCCCAAGCCTGATTCTGCTTCCCCTGGAAACTTATAATAAAACCCCGGTAATACCGTTTTAACAAGCATTAGTAAAACATTTTCCTTTCCGTTTTTATCATTCAACATGAGAATACGTATTCTGCTTTTCACTTTTATTTTCACGTTGGCAGTTTTGCCCTCATTTGCACAGAACCGTGCACTTCGTGCTGCTGATGATGCTTTCAACAGTATGCAATACAATGTTGCACTTGCTAAATATAAAAAAGCCCTGTCGAAGGCAAAAACCAAACCTGATAAAGAGAAAATATCTTTTCAGATGGCTGAATGCCATCGAATTACAAATAATACTAAAAAGGCTGAAGCTGCCTACAAACGGTTGATAAAAACCAAATTTGTCGATACAAATCCTGTTGTCTTTCTTTATCTGGCACAGGCCATGAAATCGAATGAAAAGTATAAAGATGCCAAATTATACTTTGACAAATACCGCGAAATTGTTCCTGACGATCCTCGCGGCACCAATGGTTCTGTTTCATGTACCCTGGCTCAGGAATGGATTGATAGTCCAACAAAGTATAAAATAGCAACAGAAAAGGTTCTCAATTCGAAGGAGTCAGACTTTTCGGCTACATACGCCGATAAATTGTACAACACTATTATTTTCACTTCCACACGTGATGCAGCTACCGGCAAGGATATTGATAACTGGACAAGTCAGAATTTCAGTGATCTTTTTATTTCAAAACTTGATCCCAAAGGTCAATGGTCAACCCCGGTGCAATTGGAAACCGGCAACGTCGTGAATACAGAAGCAAATGAAGGGAACCCTGCTGTAAACAGCAAGTTTAATCAGATGTATTTTACGCGTTGCTCAAATGATAAGGGCACGTTACAGGGATGCAAAATCATGGTTTCGAGGCGTACCGGACGAAATTGGGGTGAACCTAAAGCGTTGGATCTCGGAGGCGACAGTACCACTGTTTTCGGAAATCCTTCAGTAAGTCCCGACGAACTTACACTTTTCTTTTCGAGTGATTTACCCAAGGGACAAGGTGGAAAAGACATCTGGATGGCTACCCGTAAAACTGCCAACGATAATTTTGGTCGGGCTGTTAATCTGGGAACCGCTATCAATTCGCCGGGAGATGAAATGTTCCCGTTTATGCGAAACGACACTTCCCTGTATTTCTCTTCAAACGGTCACCCCGGGATGGGCGGACTCGATATTTTCAAGTCTACTTTTTCGAATAATGAATGGACTAAACCTGTTAATCTCCAGGTTCCGATTAATTCAGCAGGCGACGATTTTGCCATGGTATTCCATCCGGAAGAAGACAAGGGGTTTTTCTCCTCCAACCGCAAAGGAGGTCGTGGCAGCGACGATTTATTCTCATTCGTTAATCCACCGGTTATTTTTACCCTTTCGGGTAACGTAAAAGATGACAAGACACTTCAGCCTTTGCAAGGTGCTATTGTAAAACTTACGGGTTCAAACGGAACTTCGGTCGAATCCAAAAGCGATGTGAAAGGGAATTATAGTTTCAACAAAGCACAGATAAAGCCTAACACTACTTATGAACTTATATGCCTGAAAGAAGATTATTTCAATAAAAAAGCCAAAGAAACAACAGTTGGGCTCGAAAGCAGCAAGGACTTTGTAATCGATTTCAGACTCGAACCTATACCTGACAAACCTGTTGTTTTACCTGATATTCTCTACGATCTGGCTAAATGGGATCTGAAACCTCAGTATCAGGATTCCCTGCAGGGGCTTATCAAGACTCTTGATGAGAATGAAACCATCATAATAGAACTTGCATCTCATACCGACTCGCGCGGCAGCGACGAAAGTAATGATGTACTCTCGCAAAAACGTGCCGAATCTGTTGTCAACTACCTGATCGACAGGGGAATCGACCCTGACCGCCTGGTTGCCAAAGGTTATGGCGAGCGCGTTCCACGACGTCTGGCAAAAGATATACAAAAGGATGGATTCCTATTTAAATCAGGCACTCTGCTTTCCCAGACTTTTGTAGATTCTCTGTCAACAAAGCCAGCTCAGGAGGCAGCCTATGCACTTAACCGTCGTTCGGAGTTCAGAATAATCAGTAAAGACTTTGTACCAAAAACTCAGAATAAAGCAATAACAAGTCAGACTCAGAAAGTTAATATACAGATCAATCCTGAAGATAATGTTGTTTCTTTTGTTACAAACCCTGACGAAACCTATTCATTTTCGGCAGTTGTAAATGGCTATACAACTATGATCACTATCAGTGAAGATGGTCCGGGATTAAGCTTTTCTGCCGATGAAACTCTTAAAATGCTGAAATCTGGCGCAATAGGAAAAACCGACTTTGATGGTGATGCTGAAAAAATCCTGGGTAACAATTCTGTCGCCGATAAATCAATATTTACCGTTGGTGAGATCAGTATTGCTACCAAATCAGTATTTGATCTTGAAGCAACTGTTTTTCAAAAACAAAAAGCTGAAATTCTGATGAGTGAAAAAGTGTTGAAAAAATTTGGTGCTTTTACCATCGATAAGGAAAAGAAACAGATCATTTTCAAATAAATGAAACCTTTGCTCATTCAGGTGCGCATAGCTCAAAACCCTTTTAAACAAAACAGGCGTATTACCAATTACACAACACTTAGTACTAAGCACTAAGCACTAAAACCAACAAACACTCTGCCTACCCAATGACCGACAGATATTCACAAAGAGGCGTTTCGGCAACCAAGGATGACGTTCACAAGGCAATTAAAAAGCTGGACAAAGGCTTGTTCCCGAATGCCTTTTGCAAAGTGGTTCCCGACCTTATGGGAAATGATCCCGAATACTGTTGTGTAATGCATGCCGATGGTGCCGGCACAAAATCGTCGCTGGCTTACATTTACTGGCGCGAAACCGGAGATATTTCGGTGTGGAAGGGAATAGCACAGGACGCTGTTGTAATGAATACTGACGATTTATTGTGTGTAGGTATAACTGATGGAATATTGCTTTCGTCTACAATCGGACGAAACATGAATCTTATTCCGGGAGAAGTGATAAGTGCCATTATTGAGGGTACAGAAGAATGCCTTGCTATGATGCGTGAAAACGGAGTCGGGATTCATTCAACAGGTGGCGAAACAGCCGATGTGGGCGACCTGGTAAGGACCATCATTGTTGACAGCACGGTAACTGCCAGGGTTCGACGGAGTGATATTATTGAAAACAAAATCCGGCCTGGTGATGTAATTGTCGGGCTTTCGTCCTATGGACAGGCAACTTATGAATCCTGCTATAACGGAGGAATGGGTAGCAACGGACTTACTTCGGCACGCCATGATGTTTTTAGTCATGAATTTGCGTCAAAATACCCTGAAAGTTTCGACCATGCCATTTCGGATGATTTGGTATACTCAGGGAAGTTAAAATTAACAGATAACACAGAGGTTGAAGGGATTAATGCAGGCAAACTCGTTTTATCGCCAACACGCACTTATGCACCTGTTATCAAACAGATACTTGAAAATCACAGAGCAGATATACATGGGATGATCCATTGCAGCGGCGGGGCTCAAACCAAGGTACTGCATTTTGCCGACAATATTCATATTATTAAGGACAATCTTTTTCCAGTCCCTCACCTATTCAAAATGATTCAGGAACAATCCGGTACAAGTCCCCGCGAAATGTATCAGGTATTCAATATGGGTCACCGCATGGAGCTATATGTTCCTGAGGCTGTTGCCTGTGATATTATTTCTATTTCCGAAAGTTTCGGAATTCCGGCACAGATTATTGGCCGGTGCGAGAGTTGGGAAGGCAAAAAACTGACTATCAAGGCAGGTTCTGACTCATTCGAATATTAGCTTTTCACACTACTTCTTTAATCCGGAGAATTTTTATTCCGGATTTTGTTGAATTGCTAAATCGCGATCCAAAACCTTTTAGCATTCATATAATAAACAATCCTCATTTCCCGTACCTTTGCACCCGCAAAAATCAAATAATTTTATGTTAGACAAACTTGCTGCCATTCACGAAAGATACCTTTTAATTTCAGAGCAAATTACTGATCCTGATGTAATGCAGGACATGAAAGCATACATTAAACTCAGCAAAGATTACAAAGAGCTTCAGCCAATTATTGAGGGTTATAAAAAATTCAAAGTGCTGGTTGAAGGCATTGAAGCATGCCGCACTATACTGGATGAAGAAAAAGAGGAGGAAATGCGTGCATTTGCAAAGGAAGAAATGGAATCACTTAACGAACAACGCGACAAACTGGAAGAAGAAATCCGTCTTATGCTGATTCCTTCTGATCCTCAGGATGTAAAAAATGCTGTTGTCGAAATCAGAGCAGGTTCAGGTGGCGACGAAGCCAGCATTTTTGCCGGTGACCTTTACAGGATGTATGTTCGATATTGTGAACGAAAAAACTGGAAGATAGAACCTGTCAGCATGACCGAAGGCACTATGGGTGGCTTCAAAGAGGTGATTATTGAAGTAAAAGGCGATGGAGTTTACGGCCTGCTTAAATACGAATCAGGTGTGCACCGTGTTCAGCGCGTTCCTGATACCGAAACACAGGGACGAATTCATACCTCAGCTGCCTCAGTGGCTGTGTTGCCCGAAGCTGATGAATTTGATGTTGATATAAAACCAAGCGATATACGCAAGGACACATACTGTTCATCAGGACCCGGAGGACAAAGTGTAAATACAACTTATTCAGCTGTCAGGCTTACCCATGCCCCTACGGGTATTGTGGTTGCAATTCAGGATGAAAAGTCGCAGATGAAGAATTTCGAAAAAGCCATGACAGTTTTACGAACCCGCATTTTCGAGATGGAATACCAGAAATACCTGGATGAGATTTCGAAAAAACGTAAAACTATGGTATCAACCGGCGACCGTTCGGCCAAAATCCGTACTTACAACTACCCGCAAAGCCGGGTGACCGATCATCGTATCAATTTAACTATGTACAATCTTCCTGTTTTTATGGATGGTGAAATTCAGGATTTTATTGATTCGTTGCAGTTGGCCGAAAATGCAGAACGCCTCAAAGAAGCAACTGAATAACTTCTGAATGAAATATGTGATAATTTGATTTGTTCACCTCATCAAATTATTTCAGTTTCAAATTTCTAAATTTTCAAATTTCACCAATGAACCGCTCCGGACTTTTTAAGCTCATCCAAAGAAAAAAATCTTTTCTGTGTGTTGGCCTCGACAGCGATCTGAAGAAAATTCCACAACATCTGCTGGATACCGAAGACCCTGTTTTTGAGTTTAACAAACAAATTATTGACGCCACAATACCATATACTGTAGCATATAAACCAAACCTGGCATTCTACGAAAGCCGCGGCATCAAAGGAATGATCAGCCTCGAAAAAACCATGAACTACCTCGCAAATTATACCGATGAGGTCTTTACTATTGCAGATGCTAAACGCGGGGATATAGGAAATACATCAACCCAATATGCCATTTCTGTTTTCGACAGACAGGCATCCGGTTTTAGTTTCGATGCGGTAACAGTTGCACCATACATGGGCGCTGATTCCGTTCAGCCCTTCCTGGCTTTCCCTGGTAAATGGGCAATTGTGCTGGCTCTCACCTCTAACAAGGGGTCTGATGACTTTCAGCTTATAACTGATGTGAATAAAAAACGCCTGTTCGAAAGTGTTCTTGAGCGTGCCTCACAATGGGGAACACCGGATAATATGATGTTCGTTGTCGGGGCAACAAAAGCTGAAATGCTGGGGGATATACGCAAAATAGTACCCGATCATTTTCTTCTGGTACCTGGCGTTGGCGCTCAGGGCGGAGACCTCAATGCTGTAGCAATATTTGGATTGAACAATCATTGTGGTTTGCTTATAAATGCTTCGCGGAGTATTCTGTTTGCTTCCAATGAAACAGATTTTGCTCTAAAAGCCGCATCCGAAGCCCATTCCATGCAAATGGAAATGGAAAATATCCTTAAAAATAATAATTTGATTTAAGGAAAAATGAAAAAGATAATAATCCGGATTTCTCTTTCTGTAGCAATAGTTCTTGTAATAGTCATCGTTATGGCACCCGCTCATTATCGCATGGCAATTATTCACGGGCATGCAAATATTGACGATTACAGGATTTTCACAAACCGGATTGTAAAAAATGCTCAGCCTATCCCCTGGCAACACGATTCTACATATAATCTTCTGAAAATAAAACCGGATCAGCTTGTAAAATTTGATTCACTGGGCACAACAGCTTTTGTTGTGATCAGGGATAAGAAACTTGTTCACGAAGAATACTGGGATGGAGGCAGCGATACTACGAGGAGCAATTCATTTTCGGCTGCAAAGAGTATTATTTCCATACTTATAGGATGCTTGTATGATGAGGGAAAAATCAAGAGTTTTGATCAGCCTGTAACCGATTTTCTACCTGAATTTACCAATACCAACGGGTTTACACTCCGGATTAAAGACTTATTGACTATGAGTTCGGGCATTGATTGGGACGAAGGATACTCCAGCCTGTTTTCTCCTACCACCAAAGCCTACTATGGAAAGAACCTTGCTGAACAGGTTCTGGCACTTGAAGTAAAAAGCCAGCCAGGTGTGCTATTTGAATACCAGAGTTGTGATACTCAATTACTTGCCCTGACAGTTGAAAAAGTATCAGGAAAATCTGTTTCTGAATTTGCTTCGGAGAAACTTTGGAAACCACTAGGTGCTGAGCATCCGGCTCTTTGGAGTGTCGACAGAAACGACGGAGTTGAAAAAGCATATTGTTGTTTTAACAGCACAGCTCTCGATTTTGCCCGTATCGGACAGATGGTGCTCGACAGCGGCCAATTCAATAACCACCAAATAGTATCAAAAGCATACATTGAACAGGCGACCACTCCTGCCACCATGTTACGTGGTGAAGACGGTGACTCTTGCTACTATTATGGCTATCAGTTCTGGATGTTAACTCATAAAGGGAATCAGGTTATATATGCAAGAGGTATTCTGGGTCAGTATATCTTTATTATTCCAGCAATTAATGCAGTAGTAGTCAGATTAGGAACCGACCGCAGCAAAGAATATCATAACCATGCGCCAAAGGATGTATTTACATACCTTGATGAAGCATACAGAATACTGGGCAAATAGAACTCTCAGATTTCTTCTCAAAGTTGATCAGAATTTGAGCATTCTGTACAAAAGTATGATTTGTCTTATCCTATTGGAGTCAGTATTTTTCACAAATAGGATATTCCACATAAACTGATAGGATATTCCACATAAACTGAATGACCAGTAAAATAATATCAAAAAAAAACGCCGGACAACTGAGTTATCCGGCGTTTTTAATTCATTTCAATATTATTCAACTACGGTGGTCCATCCAAATTTATCTTCAGCATCACCATACTGAATATCCAGCAGTCGCTGATACAATTTTGTAGATGTTTCACCTGCTTTTCCATCAAGGCAATAATTCCATTCGGTACCCATCTCCACATCAACAATTTTTTTAATTGGTGATATAACTGCAGCTGTACCACAGGCACCTACCTCGTCAAAATCTGCCAGTTCTTCCAGTGCCACTTTTCTTCTCTCTACCTTCATTCCAATATCCTCTGCAAGAGTCATCAGGCTTTTGTTGGTAATTGAAGGAAGTATCGAATCCGAAAGTGGAGTAATATAAGTATTGCCCTTTATTGCAAAAAAGTTGGCAGGACCGGCTTCATCAATATATTTCTTTTCGCATGCATCCAGAAACAAAGCAGAAGCATAACCTTCCTTATGTGCTCTTTCGCCAGCAGTAAGACTTGCAGCGTAGTTGCCACCCACTTTATAACGGCCGGTTCCTTTTGGAGCCGCACGGTCATATTCGCGGGCTACCATGATTTTGACCGGGTTAAACCCTTCTTTAAAATAAGGTCCTACAGGCGAAACAAATACCACAAACATGTATTCATCAGCTGGTTTTACTCCAACTCTTGCTCCTGAACCAAACAACAGTGGACGAATGTACAACGAAGCACCAGTTCCGTGTGGAGGTACGAACTCCCGGTTAAGACGAACAACAGTAAATATCGCTTCTTTAAAAAGATCTAAAGGAGGAACGGCCATCATTATACCTGTTGCCGAATCCTGCATACGTTTAGCATTTTCGTCCCATCGGAACAAGCGAACTTTACCATCAGTTCCCATGTATGCTTTTAATCCTTCGAATGCCTGTTGTCCATAATGCAATCCACTGGCAGCCATATGTACTGAAATAAATTCAGAATCGGACACTTCCATTTTTTGCCATTCCCCATCACGGAAATAGGAACGGACATTGAAGTTTGTTTTCTGGTAACCAAAAGGTAAGGTTCCCCAATCAATCTTATTCATGTAGTTAAATTGTGCGTTAATATGCAGTTTACCAGGCAACTAAAATGAAATGCTTCCTAACTATAAGTGTTTCACTTAATCGTGCGAAGTTAGAAAATAAAAACGATGCAGAGTAAAAGTAGATAAAATAATCTTTTAGCTCTCAGGGATATTAAATTAACATTTTTTCATCAAATACATCTATAAACGAAAATCAAATTTTGAATTCAGGCAAAGAAACTTATCGTAAAGAGTTAAAGCAATTACATTGAATGAGTAACAATGTGCATCTGTTGAGAAATACCAAAAATGCCTGTAACCGGAATTCCCTTAAACAGCCACCTGAAAGTGCCAAATTGACAGATGCCGACTGATGGCACATGCTTTGATACCTACCTTTAAAAAATTAATAAAAGCTACATACTATGCAAACCGGAAAAATCAACGTACAGACTGAGAACATTTTCCCCATTATCAAAAAATTCCTTTATTCGGACCACGAAATATTTTTGCGCGAGCTTGTTGCCAATGCTGTTGACGCAACCACTAAACTCAAAACACTTTCGTCGCTCGATAAAGTTAAAGACGAACTTGGCGATCTTACCATTGAAGTGATTCTTGACAAAGAGCTGAAAACACTTACTGTTAAAGACCGTGGGATCGGAATGACCGCTGAAGAAATTGACAAATATATTAACCAGATCGCCTTTTCAGGTGCCGAAGAATTTGTAAAGAAATTCAAAAATAAAACAGAAGCAGAACAGGGAGGTCTTATCGGACATTTTGGACTGGGCTTCTATTCTTCTTTTATGGTTTCAGATAAAGTTGAGATCAGGACCAAAACCTTCAAAAAAGGTGCCGGTACAAAAGCTGTGAAGTGGGAATGTGACGGATCGCCGGAATATACTATCAACGAAATTGAAAAATCAGACCGTGGAACTGAAATTGTACTCTACATCAATGAAGAATCCAACGAATTTCTCGAAGAAAACCGAATTCTTGAACTGCTGAACAAATACTGCAAATTTTTACCCGTTTCCATCCGTTTCGGCAACGAAAAGACATGGGAAAAATCAGAAACTGAAACTGACGATAAGGGTGAACCAAAGCAGGTTGAAGTGGAAAAACCACGCATCATCAACAATACAAACCCCCTATGGAAACAACGTCCTGCCGATCTTAAAGACGAAGACTACAAAACCTTTTACAGGGAATTGTACCCTATGACTTTCGAGGAACCGCTGTTCAACATTCATCTCAATGTTGATTATCCTTTCAATCTAACGGGTATCCTATTCTTTCCGAAGGTGAAGAAAAATTTCGAAATGCAGCGTGATAAAATCCAGCTTTACTGCAATCAGGTATTCGTAACTGATTCGGTGGAAGGGATAGTTCCTGATTTTCTTACCTTGCTGCATGGTGTTATTGATTCACCCGATATTCCGCTTAATGTATCGCGAAGCTATCTTCAAAGCGATTCGAATGTAAAAAAGATTTCAGGTCACATTATGAAAAAAGTGGCTGATAAACTGGAAGATATTTTCAAAAACAACCGTGAGGAATTTGAAAAGAAATGGGATGATATTAAGGTATTTATTGAATACGGAATCATTTCGGAAACAAAGTTTTTCGACCGTGCCGAAAAATTCTGCCTCCTGAAAAACACCGATAACAAGTATTTTACTTTCGAAGAATATAAAAATCTGATAAAGGAAAATCAGACTGACATGGACGGAAATCTCATCTACATCTATACCTCACACACTGAAGATCAGCATAGTTATGTTCAGAATGCGCGCGAGCGTGGTTATGATGTACTGGTACTGGATGGCCCTATCGACAACCATTTTGTAAATACACTGGAACAGAAGTTTGAGAAAAGCCACTTTGTACGTGTTGATGCTGAAGTTGCTGATAAACTTATCAATAAAGCAGAAGCCCTCCCTTCGCGTCTTACTGAAGAGCAAACAAAACAACTGACCGAAATATTTGAGCAACAGGTTAATAAATCAACCTACCACATCGCTGTTGAGAACCTTGGCGAAAATGATCTGCCGGTCACTGTAACCCAGCCCGAATTCATGCGTCGAATGAAGGATATGTCGGCAATGGGTGGCGGTCAGTATTCATTTATGGGTAACATGCCTGATAGCTATAACCTGGTTCTAAACTCGAACCACAAACTGATGAGCCAATTATTGAGTACTGAAGATCAGGAAGTAAAAACAAAAATGATAAAACAGCTGGTCGACCTGGCGTTGCTATCGCAGAATCTGCTCAAAGGTGAAGCCCTTACCGGTTTTATTAAACGCAGCGTTGACATCATTAATTAATGGGTTACTTTTGATAGAAGTTTAAAGCTTAACAAAAACCAATAAAAACCAAACAATGAAAAAATCGTGGATTATAATAGGCGGCATTGTACTTTTAGGTATAATTCTGTTACTTTCAATACCCGGAACCTACAACAAACTGGTTAGTTCCGAAGAAAATGTAAATAAAAAATGGGCTGACGTACAGGGAGCATATCAGCGTAGAGCCGACCTTATTCCTAATCTTGTAAGCACCGTAAAAGGATATGCCAAATTCGAGCAGGAAACTCTGATAAAAGTGGTTGAACAACGCGCCAGTGCTACCAAGCCGACTATTAATCTTGATCCTGCAAAACTGGATGCTAACACACTGGCACAGTTTCAGAAAACACAGGATGAACTTGGATCAGCATTAAGCAGACTACTTATTACTGTTGAGAAATACCCTGATCTGAAAGCGAATCAGAACTTCCTCCAATTGCAGGCTCAGCTTGAAGGTACCGAAAACCGGATTAATGTGGAAAGGCGGAATTTTAACGAAGCTGTTCAATTGTATAATTCGCAACTGAGACGTTTCCCGACAAATATTATGGCAGGACTTTTCGGATTCCAGAAGAAACCTTATTTCGAAGCTCAGGCAGGCGCACAGGATGCCCCAAAAGTTGAATTCTAATCTAGCCTGGTTATTAAACAGGTAGCAAAAGAGGCAGATGTAAGAAACAATACGTATACAAAAAGTATACCTTTATTTACATCTGCTTCGTTTTATACAACCATACCGATTGATATATTTCTGAACTGTTTTAAATACTATTATTTATGCCTGCTTCTGCAAAAAATTTCTTCACAAAAGAGCAATCTGAGAACATACGTCTGGCTATTATGAACGCCGAGTTGGATACTTCTGGTGAAATAAGAGTACATATCGAAAATACCTGTCAGGGTGATGTACTTGACCGGGCCCTGGTCATTTTCAATAAACTTGAGATGGAAAAAACCGAAAGCCGGAATGGTGTACTCATATATCTGGCTGTTAAAAACAGAAAATTTGCCATCATTGGCGATAAAGCAATACACACCGTTGTAACAGAAGGATTTTGGGACAGCGTCAGGAATACCATGCTGAATCATTTCAGGGAAAACCACTTCACCGAAGGATTGATCGATGCCATTACTGAAACCGGTAAACAGTTGAAAAATCATTTCCCATATGAGACAAATGATGTAAACGAATTATCCGACGAAATTTCATTCAGTTGATCTGAAGTTTCACCAATCTAATTATAATTATCATACTCTACTACCCGATATAACCCGGAAACGCAATGAAAAACACCTTCCTCTTTGTACTTATAATGTTGATTTCTGGAATTGCTTTTGCACAGGGTGGCATACCGGATAAACCTAATCCTCCAAGGCTGGTCAATGATTTTGCCAACATTCTCAGCCCCGATCAGTTGCAAAGTCTTGAATCGAAACTTGTTGCTTTCAGCGATTCTACAACAGTGCAGATGGTTGTTGTAATTGTTCCCTCATTTAACGGGAACGAAAAAGCAGATTTTGCACAGCAACTCGGTCAAAAATGGGGTGTTGGGGGAAAAGAATTCGATAATGGATTTGTAATTCTGATCAAACCTAAAACCTCATCCGAAAGTGGTGAAGCATTTATCGCCACAGGTTATGGTGTCGAAAAGTTTGTGCCCGATGCTACAGCTTTTGATGTGGTAAACAACGAAATGGTTCCGTACTTCAAGCAAAATGACTATTACGGAGGAATTAATACTGCTACTGATGCCTTAATGCTTTTTGTGAAAGGCGAATACAAAGCCGAAAGTTATGGAAAGACCAAGAAGAAAGGATCCTCAGTTGTATTCATTTTGATTATAATTGTAATTGTTGTAGTTCTTTTCTCCCGCAATAACAATAATCACAGAACCATCAACCGGTCCGGAACAGGAGGACCTCTATTCTTTCCCTGGATGGGTGGTGGTTTTGGTGGTGGAAGCAGCGGTGGATTCAGTGGAGGAGGCGGCGGCTTTGGCGGCTTTGGAGGTGGAAGTTTCGGGGGAGGCGGCGCAGGAGGTAGCTGGTAACAAAATTCCGGTTTCAGGAAAATTATAAATCAGAGGAAGTCAATATTGATTTCCTCTTTTTATTTTATCCAAATAACACACTTTATGGCATTTTTTTGCCTTAAATTTTGTTGTGATCGGAATAACAAAAAAATATTTACCCTAAATATATTTTACTTTTATAGCAAATATTGATATTATATAAAAATATTATATGAGTATTGTAATACCTGAATACGTGATTAGAATAATGATATCAACACATTCTTCACCTATGTATTTAATTGTTATTCAAACTTTTAAAAAGCTATTTTTAGCAAAAATATTATTAAGAATTGCTCTAAACTATTTAAAAGTTAAAAAAACATAAAATTAGTATTGCTTGGATATTGCAGAATATCTAATTTCGTCGTGCTGTGAAAAAAATAACAAGATTCAGCTGAAGGCATGATTAAAAGCTTACTTTTCGTACTACCTTTCTTACATTTTTAAAACATAAACGGCAAACAGGCATGAGTTAATTCTTTGTGTCAGTTCTGTCATGTTATATACCTCATTAATCTGTAACTACGTATGCACCTACAAGCATCCACCAAACAGAAACTGATTACATTTAAGCTGGCAGCGCCATTAATCCTGATCATGGCTGGGTTCCTGTTCAGTTCAGTTTCGAAAGCACAAAACAAGGGCAAAGAAATTTTCGAAAAAAACTGTGCCGTTTGTCACAAACTCACGGAAGAAAAGCTTGTCGGACCTGGTTTGAAAGGAATTACCGAACGACGCGAGAAAGCCTGGATCAAAAAGTTTATCCCTGCTTCGCAGGATATGGTGAAGGCTGGTGACAAAGTAGCTGTTCAGGTTTTTAATGAAAACGGCAAAATACCTATGCCTGATCATAAATTCCTGACTGATGACGATCTCAATCAGCTTATCACATACATTGAAACATATAAACCGGCTGAAGCAAAAAAAGTATCAGTTGATATTGCCAAGAAAGACGGTTTCTGGCGTGATGAAATCCTGCGTGGAGAAAGATTGTTTTCGGGTGTGATCCCATTCGAGAAGGGTACTACGCTAAACTGTGCTTCGTGCCATGCGTTAATTGCTACTGATTCCCTTAATTTCAATCCTTCGGCTGTTGATCTGGCAAAAGCCTGGAAGGAACCAAACGGAACAAATTTATACCAGGTCCTCAGCGATCCTACTTCCACCAAAATGGCAGAAGTTCACAAAGGTCTGCAGCTTTCGGATAAAGAGATTTATGATATCTCGGCATTTCTTTCTGATGTGGACAAAAAGGGTATGACCTGGGAAAAAACATTTCCAGCCCGTCTGTTACTTTTCCTTTTCCTCGGCCTGTTAATGGCACTTGCTCTTGCCGATCTTATTTGGTTCAAAAAGGTAAAATACAAGGTTGTTCATGTTCTGATTCTTATTGGTGGACTTGCGGTTCATGGAACACTTGTAATCCAGGAAGGGATAAAACTTGGCCGGACCAAGGATTATATGCCTGATCAGCCAATCAAATTCTCGCATAAGGTACATGCAGGCCAGAATAAAATTGATTGCGAATACTGCCACTCCATTGCTACATACAGCAAATCAGCAGGTATGCCATCGGCGAATCTCTGTATGAATTGCCATAAAGTTGTAAAATCAGGAATGCGGTCGGGTAAATTTGAAATAAACAAAATATACAGGGCTGTTGAATCGAATACACCTATACAATGGGTTCGTATCCATAAGCTTCCTGATCATGCATTTTTCAGCCATGCACAACATGTGGGTGTTGGGAAAGTAAAATGCCAGGATTGTCATGGTGCAGTTGAAACCATGGATCTTGTAAAGCAGGTTTCGGATTTATCGATGGGCTGGTGTGTAAATTGTCACCGCACTACCGGGGTTCAGTTTACATCAAATAAATACTACGAATCGTTCAAATCGATACATGATGAGGCAAAAGCGGGTAAAAAAATAACTGCTGAAAGACTTGGTGGTATTGATTGCAGCAAGTGCCATTATTAAAACCTGATCCGTTAACAGATCAAATAATAAACTTAAAAGAACCTTTTATACTACTATATATAAATGGAAAAGAAATATTGGAAAAGCCTCGAAGAACACGCTAACCTGCCGATCATTAATCCCGGGCAGAAAGACGAGGATTCATCACGTTCACTTCTTGATCTGATAGATGATGAAATTGACAGCAAGCCTTCATCAAGGCGTAACTTTCTTAAATTTTGTGGCTTTAGTTTTGCAACGGCGGCAATTGCCACCAGTTGTAAAAACCCTGTAAACACAGCCATTCCATATCTGAACAAACCCGAAGAAGTTACTCCCGGCATGGCGAATCATTATGCCTCCACTTATTTCGACGGCCAGGATTATAACGGAATACTTGTTAAAGTACGTGACGGTCGTCCCATCAAAATTGAAGGAAATGACCTTTCTTCCATCAGCAAAGGCGCAACAAGTGCCCGTGTTCAGGGTTCTGTATTAAGTCTTTACGATGATGGTGCCCGATACAAATCACCCCAGATGGGTGGAAAGGATACCACCTGGAACACACTCGATGCCGAGGTTTCATCGAAACTGGCAGCATCAGCAACTTCAGGAAAAACCATTGCACTGGTAACTTCAACCATCATCAGCCCTTCTACCCTTTCGGTAATCAACGAGTTCAAAACCAAATACCCAACTTCGAAGCATGTTACTTACGATGCAGTTTCTTCATCAGCCATACTTCAGGCTAATAATTTAACATTCAGCACTCAAACCATTCCTGATTACTATTTTGATAAGGCGGATGTTATTGTAAGTTTTGATGCTGATTTTCTGGGTACCTGGCTTATGCCTGTTGAGTTCACCCGTCGTTTTGCCGCCAGCCGCAGGCTTACCGCTGAGAAACGCAATATTTCACAATTAACTGTTTTTGAGTCAGGCATGTCGCTTACCGGCGCCAATGCTGACTATCGTTTCCCGATCAAACCCAGCCAGCAGGCTTCTGTTATTTTATCGTTGTACAATGAAATAGCGGCTGCTACCGGAGGAACCACCTACAAAGCAGTAAATTCAGCAGTCGACATTTCGAAACTGGCTCAAAAGCTGATTTCTGCCAAGGGCAGATCGCTTGTTGTATGCGGAATAAACGATACTGCTCTTCAGATTGTGGTGAATGCCATCAATCAGATGCTGCAGAACTATGGAAGCACAATTGATTTTTCGGCAAATCTGAATATCCGCAAGGGTATCGACGAGGAAATGACAAGCCTTGTGAAGGAAATGAATGAAGGGAAAACAGGAGTAGTCATGTTTTACAATGTAAACCCTGTTTACAACTACTCTGATCCCAAATCACTTATCGAGGCTCTTGGTAAAGTGGAGCTTACAGTGAGCCTTTCCAACTCAAAAGACGAAACTGCTGCTCTGTGCAAAGTAGTTGCACCTGATCATCATTTCCTCGAATCGTGGAACGATGCTGAACCTAAGAAAGGACTTTTCAGTCTGCAACAGCCCACAATACGGAATATTTTCTGGACTCGCCAGGCTCAGGATAGTTTACTTAAATGGTCGGGGAATATTACCCTTTTCAGTGCATACCTGAAACAAAACTGGCAGCAGAATTTTATCGGAAAGCAAACCGAATCAGCTTCACCTGCTGATTTCTGGAATAATACGTTACAAAAAGGAGTTTTCGAAGTATCAAATCCTTCGGCACAACCTTCATTTGTTTCAATGCCTGTTTCCGAGGCTTTTACAAAAGCATCGGAAATTAAAACAGCAGAAACCGAAATTGCGTTCTATGAAACAATAGCTTTAGGTAGCGGTGTGCATACGAACAATCCGTGGATGATGGAGATGCCTGATCCTATTTCGAAAGTTTGCTGGGACAATTTTGCTGCTATTTCTCCAAAAATGGCTTCTACACTCGGAGTAGTTACTGGTGATATGCTGAAACTGGCAGATGGTCTTGAAATTGTCGCATACGTTCAACCGGGTCAGGCTGAAGGAACCATTTCCATCGCTTATGGATATGGCAGGACCCATGCAGGCAAAGTTGCCGATGGTGTAGGCGTGAATGTATTTCCTTTTATGAAAATGGAAGGGAATTGCCGTAAATCCTACATACCAGCAACATCAGTTACCAAAACAGGGATTAAATACGAAATTGCATCTACCCAGATGTACCATAACATGGAGGGTCGCGATATTGTTCGCGAAACAACTCTTTCCGAATGGCAGGAAAAGCCTAATGCAGGCAATGAAATGCATGAAGAGGCTGAAAAACACAATATTTCACTGTACAAAGAAATTAAATTCGAGGGACATCACTGGGGCATGTCAATTGACCTGAATGCCTGTACAGGTTGCAGTGCCTGTGTTATAGGATGCCAGGCTGAAAACAACGTACCTGTTGTCGGCAAGCAGCAGGTTGCAATGACCAGGATCATGCACTGGATCCGCATCGACCGGTATTTCTCTGATGATACATCTAACCCTTCCGTATATTTCCAACCGGTAATGTGTCAGCAATGCGATAATGCACCTTGTGAAAACGTTTGTCCGGTTTCAGCAACCAACCACAGCAGCGAAGGTCTCAACCAAATGGCCTATAATCGCTGCATCGGTACAAAGTACTGTATTAATAACTGTCCGTATAAAGTACGTCGCTTCAACTGGTTCCGTTATGCAACCAACGATGCTTTCGACTATAATATGAACAGTGATATGGGGCGCATGGTCCTGAACCCTGATGTAACCGTTCGCGAACGGGGTGTTGTTGAAAAATGCTCCTTCTGTGTGCAGCGTATTCAGGAGAAAAAACTCCTGGCCAAACTTGAAAACCGTCCTTTGGCTGACAGTGATATTCAGACTGCATGCATGCAGGTTTGTCCGGCCGGTGCGATTATTTTCGGTGATATGAATAATAAAGAAAGCAAAATAACAGACCTTTTTGCCGATCAGCGTAATTATAACCTTATCGAAGAAATTCATACTCTTCCGTCAGTTGGGTATCTTACAAAAGTTCGCAACAGGGAAGCCGGTCCTAAAGAAGCATAAGCAACGGTCACTACTATTTATCAAAAAAGTTTAACTCGCAATACCTTTAAAAATATGTATAAAGCTGAAGTACGAGGTCCGCTGATTCTGGGTAATAAGGATTACCGACAGATAACCAGCGACATTATTGCGCCAATTGATAATAAAACACCGGGTTGGTGGAAAGGAGCAATGGCAGTAAGTGTTTTGCTGGCAAGTTTCGGTATTTTTTCGTTGTATTGGACCGTCCGCTATGGTCTGGGAACCTGGGCAGTAAATAATTCCGTTGCCTGGGGTTGGGAAATCATCAATTTTGTCTGGTGGATCGGTATAGGACACGCGGGTACTGCTTTCTCAATTTTCCTGCTTATTCTTCGTCAGAAATGGCGTACCTCCATTAATCGTGCTGCTGAGGCTATGACAGTTTTTGCAGTTGGTTGTGCCGCTATTTTCCCGGCAATACATATGGGCAGAGTATGGCTGGCGTTCTATATTTTTCCTTATCCTAATACCCGTGGTCCGCTTTGGGTTAACTTTAACTCACCTCTATTCTGGGACTTTATTGCTATCAGCGCATACCTGCTGATTTCCGCTTCATTCTGGTATTTTGGAATGGTTCCTGATTTCGCTTCCATCCGCGACAGGGCAAAAACCAAACTCAAGAAAGCTGTTTATGGCTTCCTGGCTTTTGGCTGGACAGGATCAACCAAGGAGTGGCTTCGTTACGAAGGCCTGAGTTATGTACTTGGTGGAATAGCTGCAGTACTTGTTGTTTCGGTTCACTCCATCGTTTCTACTGACTTTGCCAGTTCAGTTATCCCCGGCTGGCACACAACTTTGTTCCCTCCATATTTTGTTGTTGGAGCTATATTTTCAGGTTTTGCAATGGTAATGACACTCATGATAGTTATCCGCAAATATTACCATTTAGAAGACTATGTAACTGACTCCCATTTAAATGCAATTGCAAAAATCCTGGTTTTCATTTCCCTGATTATGGGAACTGCTTATACCACCGAAGTATTTATGGCCTGGTACAGTGGAAATCCTTACGAAATGTTCACCTTCTTCCATAACCGTCTTACAGGAGATTATTCATTTATGTTCTGGGCAATGGTAGTATGCAATGCTGTTATTCCTCAGGTGATGTGGTCGAAAAAAGTACGAAGCAATATAACAGCTTTGTTTATCATTTCACTTATCATTAACCTCGGTATGTGGTACGAAAGGTTCAATATTGTTGTGACTTCCCTTTCAAAGGATTATCTGCCTTCATCGTGGACAACTTATTCGCCAACCTGGGTTGAAGTGGGAATATATATTGGAACAATCGGAATATTCACAATCGGTGTTCTTTTCTTTTTCCGCTTTGTACCTATGATCGCTATCAGCGAAGTTAAGAGTGTATTGAAGCCAACTGAAATTTCCGAAAAACACTAAAATACCGGATCAATTATGAATTCGACACATATAATAGGAGTATTCGACAGCAAAAATGATCTGCTTGCGGGTATAGAAGGTTCAAAAAACAACAAGTTTACAATCGATGAAATCTATACACCCTACCCGGTAATGGAGGCAATTGATGCTTTAGGCAGGAAATCGAATTTTACCAAGGCTGCATTTATTTATGGCTTATCAGCAGTTATTGGTGTTCTTTCGTTTCTTTACTATACTTCAGTTATTGACTGGCCTATAAACTATGGAGGAAAGCCTACAAATACATTTCCATCGTTTATTATCATCACTCTTGTATTAACTATTCTTACGGTTACTATCCTGAGTTTGTTTACCTTTTCTATCAGGGCACGTATTTATCCGGGTAAAAAATACTTTCTGCCTGACGAACGCACAACTGATGACAAGTTTGTGATTTTATTCAACAAACAAACTGCAGGAGCCGGTTTCGAAGCTATTTCGGCAGCTTTGAAGGCAAGTGGAGCCTCAGAAGTATACGAAAAGGAACTCTAAGTAATGAAAAGTAAAAAACACATATATATGGGTATCTTAAGTAAAGCCCCGATCAGATTTAGTGCGGTTCTGGTTTTTTCAGTCCTGTTGTTTGTTTCGTGCGACCGCACACGTATACAGAAGGGATATGAGTATTTCCCTGACATGGCACATTCTCTGGCTTATGAAACCTATGCTCCATCCAAAGGTGCCACTAACGGGATGACTATGCAGTTGCCAGTCGCTGGAAGTATTCCACGCGAAATGGTTCCGTATCAATATCCTGCAACTCCCGAAGGACGTTTACAAGCTGGTAAAGAACTCACCTGCAAGATTGAAGCCAGCGATACAACATTGTCACGCGGCAAACAGATGTTTACAATTTATTGCCAGAATTGTCATGGCACATCCGGAAAGGGTGACGGGCATTTGTTTACAAGTGGAAAATTCACAGTACAGCCGGCATCCCTACTTTCGGAACGAATGATGATTGCTCCCATAGGCGAAGTATATCATGTAATCACTGCCGGATTTAACACAATGGGAGCGCATGGTCCACAAATCAGACCTGACGATCGTTGGAAAATTGCCCTTTACGTTAAGAATACACTTCAAAAGAACATTAAATAAGCTCCGCGTGTATGGATACCAAAGTAATTTTTAGCAAGAAGTTTAATTACATAACCTATGGTCTGATGGGCCTTGGTGTTATTGGGCTGGTTTATGGTTTCCTCACTGATACCCACAGGACCTGGGCTAATCTGATGATGAATAACTATTATTTTCTATCCTTAACCATAGGAGCAGCATTCTTTTTCAGCCTTCAGTACATTACTCAATCAGGATGGTCGGCTATGTTCAGGAGGATTCCGGAAGCGATAATGGCTTATATACCCTATGCAGCTATTATCATGCTGCTAATGTTTTTTGGGTTACACGATATCTACCATTGGTCACACCCTGATCTGGTTGCAAATGACGAACTTCTGGCTCATAAATCGCCCTACCTCAATGTTCCTTTTTTCATGATCAGGATAGTTATATTTTTTACAGGCTGGATTTTACTTACCCGTTATTTGCGTAAGCTTTCCCTTAAGGAAGACAGTCTTGGAGGCCTTGAAATGTTCGAAAAAATGGAGTTCTGGTCCAAGGTCTTTATTTTTGTTCTTGCCCTTACTTTTTCGATGGCATCGTTCGATTGGATCATGTCAATTGATGCTCATTGGTTCAGTACAATTTTTGCATTTAAGAATTTCGCAGCGGCATTCTACCATGGGACTTCGTTGGTAGGACTCATTGCAATTATCCTTCACAGAAAAGGGTATTTCAAGGATATGAATGAATATCATCTGCTTGATTTCTCGAGGTATATGTTCGGGTTAAGTATTATCTGGGGCTACTTGTATTTCTCACAATTTGCTCTGATCTGGTTTGGAAATATCCCTGAAGAAACCATCTATTATGCAAAACGTTGGGATAACGGTTGGTACATCTTCTTTCTGATGAACTTCGCACTTAACTGGTTTATCCCATTTATTGGACTGCTTCCACAAAAACTCGATAAAAATATCAATTTTGTTTATTTCATCTGCATCGTGCTTCTGGTCGGTCTATATACCGATATTTTTGAACAGGTAATGCCCGAATTCATCACCAGACCTTCATTCGGAATTATTGAAATTGGTGTATTTGCAGGACTTGCCGGGCTGTTCCTGTTTGCATTCAGTAAAGCACTTGCAAGTGCCCCTCTGATTGCAAAAAACCATCCATATCTCGACGAAAGCAAACACCATCATTTGCATTAACATACAATTTAAATGGCTGTTTTTGTATTCAGACAATAATCCCAATTATCTGTTTTACAAAATTATACATCCATTATAGGAGCGCATTTAAGTATTAATAAAGTAAAGTTGATAAAATTTTTACTTTTTATTAAACAATACTTATCTGACTATTGTTAATAAAGCGTTAATTCTGTTGAAGTATCTGTTTTATAACCTGCCGGAATTCTGAGCAGGTTCAGATGGAATTTGTGATAGAAACTACGCTCATTGCTTTAATAACTGTTTCGAAAATGAGAAAAACCATACCATGGTTTATACTGCCGGTACTGCTGGCAGTTTTGCTTTTTAATGTCGGTAAGGCGAATGCTGAAGTAAACAAAGATCCGGAGGTTGGAATTACCGAGCATCTCGACGAATACATTCCTGCTGACATCATACTTACTGATCATACAGGAAAAGTAGTTAATCTTAAACAACTTATCAACAAGCCGACAGTCCTTTGTTTTGTGTATTATCGTTGTCCGGGCATCTGCAGTCCTCTGATGAATGGCCTGGCTGAAGTTATTGCTGCAACCGGACTGGCTTTAGGCAGGGATTACCAGGCAGTTACTATCAGTTTCGATAGCCGCGAAACCTTTGACCTTGGCAAGAAAAAAAGAGATACATATCTCAAAAAGATCAAAGGACAAGATGGAGCAGGCTGGACATTTTTAACCGGTGACAGTGCAAATATCGCTAGGGCGACCAAAGCTTTTGGATTTGGATATAAATTTGTGAATAACGAATTTATGCATGAAGGATCGTTAATAATGATCAGCCCCGATGGCAAAATCACACGTTACCTGAAGGGAATCAGTTATCAGCCATTTGAGTTTAAACTGGCTGTACTGGAAGCATCTCAGGGAAAATCATCACCTACCCTCATAAAAGTATTACAGTTTTGTTATTCGTACGACCGCAAATCGGAACGATATTCATTGGATGTAACACGAATTACGGCAACTCTCACCATAATATTTGCTGTTTCGTTGCTTACTTACCTGCTTATACGTGGCCGCAGAAAAAAGATTAACACTAAAAACCAATAATTACACAATTTACATGACAGGAAATTCAACAACACCCCGGATGCCCAGTTACCTTGAATACAAGGGGAAATATACAGGTATCCGTGCCTGGATTTTGTCTACCGATCACAAACGTATAGCATTGCTATACATGTATTCGCAGATATTTTTCTTCCTGGCCGGATTAGTGATGGGCTTATTTATGAAACTGGAGCTTATTGCACCCGGACAACAGATTATGGGGGCACAAGCTTACAATGCCTTGTTCACGGTTCATGGATTAACCATGATTTTTTTATTCATTATACCTGGGCTGGCTGCCTCCTTCGGCAATTTTATGATACCGATTATGATAGGTGCCAAGGATGTTGCATTCCCAAAACTAAATCTGTTTTCGTGGTATTTGTTTATCCTTGGAGCCATTATCATCCTGATTGGAATTTTTTCGGGCGACGGCCCTCCTGATACCGGCTGGACATTTTATGCTCCATACAGCCTCAAAACCAATACCAATGTAGTCCTATCCGTTTTCGGTGCATTTATTCTGGGATTTTCATCGATTCTTACCGGACTTAATTTCATAGTGACAATTCACCGTATGCGTGCACCAGGTATGGGGTTCTTTCGCATGCCACTTTTTATATGGTCATTGTACGGTACAGCCTGGATACAATTACTTGCAACACCGGTTGTAGGAATTACCTTCCTGATGGTTATGGCGGATCGTATGCTCGACATTGGATTCTTTGATCCTGCAAAAGGAGGTGATCCAGTATTGTATCAGCATCTTTTCTGGATTTATTCGCATCCGGCGGTTTACATCATGATATTGCCTGCTATGGGTGCCATTACCGAAATCATAACTACTTTCTCGAACAGGACCGTATTCGGTTATAAAGCCATTGCTATGTCAAGTCTGGCGATTGCTTTTGTCGGATACCTGGTATGGGGTCACCATATGTTTACTTCAGGTATGAGTGAAACAGCACGTCTTGTATTTTCATTCTTAACATTCCTTGTAGCGATCCCTAGTGCAATTAAAGTGTTTAACTGGACTGCAACCATGTATAAGGGTTCCATATCGCTTGAACCTCCATTCTGGTGGGCTATGGCCTTTATTTTCATTTTTATGATAGGAGGTCTCACCGGACTGATCCTAGGTAGTGTTGCGACAGATGTGCATGTTCACGATACTGTTTTTGTGGTGGCACACTTTCATTATATAGTTTTCGGGGGTGCCGGGATTGCTTTTTTTGCAGGATTACATTACTGGTATCCGAAGATGTTTGGGAAAATGTACAACAAGAAAGTTGCCAACTGGGGGCTTCTACTCTTGTTTATCGGGTTTAACATACTATACATGCCAATGTTTTTCCTTGGTTTTATGGGGATGCCACGCCGGTATTACGATTATCTACCTCAATTCGCCAGTCTTAACTTTGTATCAACCGTAGGATCATGGATTTTAGCCACAGCATTGATCATAGTTATAGTAAACCTTTTACGGGCTAAAAAAGGCACACCCGAAGAAATGGATGATCCATGGGGTGGACGAACTCTGGAATGGAAAATACAGTCACCCCCTTCACTCGAGAATTTTGAAGAAATTCCTGAAATCACACATGAACCTTACGAATTAATTTCTAAATAATCAGTCTATGGAACAAAATCATGTAGCACATACAGATCATTTCGATCCTGTTGCATCAAAAATTGGAATGTGGCTGTTTATTTTTACAGAAATACTGCTTTTCGGAGGACTATTCATTGTTTATTCCGTTTACCGGTTTAAACATCCTGTTGAATTTCATCTTGCACATCAGGAGTTGGATGTTACTATAGGACTTATTAACACAATCATATTGCTTGTAAGTAGTATGACCGTAGCAATGTCGATCACAGCCATGCAATTGGGCAATAAGAAGTTAACACTTATTTTTCTGGCAACAACACTTTTGCTGGCTCTTGTTTTTCTGGTAAACAAATACTTTGAATGGGGAGCTAAAATTCATCACGATATATATCCAGGCAGTGAATTTTTACTGAGTCTGAGCCAGGGAGACATGCTCTTCTTCGGACTCTATTTCTTTATGACTGGTCTGCATGCCCTTCATATAATTGTTGGTATGGCCCTATTGGGTGTGGCTTACTTTAAAGTGAGGAATGGTTCCATAAATAAGGATCGTGTTTCTCTTCTGGAAAATGGCGGATTGTACTGGCACCTTGTTGACTTAATCTGGATATTCCTGTTCCCTTTGTTCTATTTAATACACTAAGCCCTATGAGTGAACATAAAAACCACATATCCTCATATAAGTCGCAGATTGTTGTTCTGCTTAGCCTTATTCTTTTAACTGTGCTCACAGTTACCATCACCAGTGTGCATCTCGGGCCATACAATACAGTTGCAGCAATGCTGATTGCATCTGTAAAGGCAGCCATAGTGTTACTTTATTTCATGCACCTCAAATTCGACGAAAAAATTTACCGCTTCATGGTTGCGCTTGTGCTTGCTATATATGCGGTGGTCATGATCATCACCTTTTTTGATTACTTATACCGCTAAAAACTATGTTCTCAGGATATTCAAACTTTTCGGGAGGAGTTGATACAGCCTTTGCTGTTATTGCAGGAATTTCTCTCTTCTTCCTAATCGGAATCACTGCTGTAATCATCTATTTCATCTTTAAATACAACAAGAAGAAAAATCCGGTTGCATCTGAAATAGAAGGAAGTAATAAACTGGAAATCATCTGGACAGTTATTCCGCTGATACTGGTATTGTTTATGTTTTGGATTGGATGGAAATCGTATCTGCCAATGAGGCAGGTTCCGGCCGATGCAATGAAAGTAAAAGTCACTGCACAGATGTGGAGCTGGCGTTTTGAATATGAGAACGGAAAAGTAGAAGATACCTTGTTTGTTCCTGTTGATAAACCAGTACTGTTGAATATGGTAGCAATTGACGTTATTCATAGCCTATACATACCAGCTTTCAGATTAAAAGAAGATGTTGTACCTGGAAAAAAGGAAAACTACATGTGGTTTAAGTCAGCGGTCAGGGGTTCGTATGATCTTTTCTGTGCAGAATACTGCGGTTTAAGGCATTCCTATATGGGAACTACTGTTGAAGTAGTCGATCAAAGCACTTTTGATAAATGGTATGCCCAGGGAGCTGTTAAATCAGATTCAACAGTTGCAGCAAAACCCGGAGCAGAAGGAAAACTATTGGTTGAGAAAAAAGGATGTATCGCCTGTCATTCTTCCGACGGCACCAAGATTGTAGGTCCTTCTTATAAAGGCATATTCGGTCATAAAATAACTGTAGAAACTAACGGGAAAGACCGGGAAATAACTGTTGATGAAGCTTATCTTAAGAAATCGATGCTCGAACCTGAAGCTGATATCGTGAAAGGTTTTGCCAAAGGCTCCATGGTTTCGTACAAAGGGCAGTTAACTGATGAGGAAATTGATAAAATTGTTGAATACATCAAAACGCTAAGTGAAGAAAAAAAATAGTCTTACAGATTTACTGAAAATAATCGGTGAACTAGGAAAAACCCGTATTTCAATCGCAGTTGCATTCACCACTTTTACAGGTTATATTCTGAGCCGCGGTGAGTTTGACAGTGGTTTTGTTTTGCCATTCCTTGGGATTTTTTTACTGGCTTGCGGAGCTTCAGCATTTAATCAGATTCAGGAAACAAAAACTGACCTGATTATGAAACGCACTGCAGGGCGCCCTCTTCCATCAGGCCGGATCAGTAAAACAGGGGCTGTTGTTATTGCTTCTGTCTATTTCATATCAGGTTCGCTCGTATTGTATTTCGGACCAGGATTGCTAACTTTACTTGTAGGAATTTCCACATTCGTTTGGTATAATCTGATATATACTCCCCTTAAAAAGGTTACTGCATTTGCTGCAGTGCCGGGTTCCATGGTTGGAGCCTTGCCCCCACTGGCCGGATGGGTTGCCGGGGGAGGAAGTTTAACCGATCCAAGAGCATTGGCAATAGGATTCTTTTTCTTTATGGGTCAGATTCCTCATTTCTGGCTCTTGTTGCTTAAACTCGGCAAGCAATATGAAAGTGCAAAACTCCCTTCGCTTACTCAATTACTAACTGATGAACAGATTAAAAGACTAACTTTTGTATGGATAGCGGCAACAGCTGTCTCAGCCCTTGGTATGCCACTTTACAGGCTGCAGGAAAATGTTTGGAGTATCATACTTATTGTGATCCTTTCCATATCACTGATTCTTATTTTTGTGCCATTACTCAATCGCAAAAAGCCTTTTAATGTCGGCAAATCATTTGTTCTGATCAATGTTTATTACCTATTCATCATGTTTGTGATGATTGGTGACAGGTTGGGGTAAGTTATAGTTTAGAAATTGCTTTACTTTGAATCTGATCCAAGGATAGTTTGATGTTAAACAAAAATTTACTATCAGTTCAGTTTCGTCCTATCGAAACCCACAAATCACTACCAATAAATCCCATATTGCAGTAAATCAGCTTTTTCCCACAATAGAATATTGGAAGATATTATTCAACATACAGAAGAATTCAGGAAACAGGCTTTAAAATAGTGAACTGATAATCCCTTTTAATAATCCCACTCTGAAGTAAAGTTTATACATTTGTAATCAGGGCATCAAGAGTTTTGCTTTGATTCCTGACTAATCTTTTATATCTTTCACATTATTCAGGATGAGATTTCATTAATTACCGATAAATAATGAAAGTTGGGATACTTGGAACACGTGGAATTCCGAACAGATACGGTGGCTTTGAACAGTTTGCCGAATACCTGGCTGAAGGCCTCCTAAAGCTTGGAGTTGACGTTTGGGTTTACAATTCGCACGATCACCCCTTTCAGGAGAAACAGTGGAAAGGTGTAAACCTGATACATTGCTATGATCCGGAAAAAAAAACAGGAATCGCAGGTCAGTTTATTTATGATCTGAATTGCATAATTGATAGCCGGAAGCGTGAATTTGATATTCTTCTTCAACTTGGCTATACAAGCAGTTCAATATGGTATAAATTCCTTCCGGCAGATGCCCGGATCATTACCAATATGGATGGCCTGGAGTGGAACCGTTCAAAGTACAATCGGTTAGTTCGTCATTTTCTGAAATATGCCGAAAAACTTGCTGTAAAAAGCAGCAACCTGCTGATTGCTGATTCAGAAGCTATTGCTGATTATTTGCTTAAAACTTATGATAAGAATTCATCATATATTCCATATGGTGCCGATGTATTTGAAACTCCAGATCCGGGGAGCATTCTAAAATTTAATGTACTTCCTGACAAGTACTTTCTTGTGATTGCACGAATGCAACCTGACAACCATATTGAAGAAATTATCAATGGAGTATTAAAATCAGAGACAGATTATCCCTTGCTGGTTATAGGAAATACACAGAATAAACATGGTAACTATCTGAAAAAGAAGTATGAATCGGAGCAAATCAGGTTTTTGGGCAGCATTTTCGAGAAAGATTCACTTAATCAACTGAGGTATTTTTCAAGGCTCTATTTTCATGGTCATTCCGCAGGTGGAACTAACCCATCCTTATTGGAAGCAATGGCAGCCCAATCTCTGATATGCGCACACGACAATATTTTCAACCGTTCAGTACTTGAGGAGGATGCTGATTTTTTTACTGATGAGAAAGATATAGCCAACTTAATTAAACAACCTGTAGATGAAACCTGTAGTTTTCTTTTTAAAAAAAATAATCTGGAGAAAATAAAGAGTAAATATGTCTGGACCCAAATAATCCAAGCCTATTATGAAACGTTTACTGTTTGAACGATATCAAAAATCAGTGTTTTATGTTCTGAACATGATTGAAAAGAAAGCAATACCCAAAGTGCGAAATCAGAATACAATAAGAAGAAGTTGAAATTTTAATTTTTTTTCGGCCCTATGCATTATCTAACCATCAAAAATAACCAGTCGGTACCGGTTTCGGATATTCCCGAAGTTACTTACAATGCTTTCCTGATACTGAATACAGGAATGGTAGTTGAGAATTCTGAAAGGCATTGTGTGAACTATTTCGGGTATCGCGAAAAAGAAAAGATAAAACTGATCTGCTGCATTGCTGATGATGCTGATCATGTGATTTATGTTTCATCATGCCTGGTTGACCCTAAAACTGATCTGGCATCGTTTACAGCTAAAAATCTGTGTTTCGAGAAATTTGAGCGCGAAATCCACGAAAACTTCGGATTACATTATGCTGATCATCCCTGGTTAAAACCGGTTAGATATCCTCATGATCGTGCATATCCTGACATTAATATTGAAGATTATCCATTCTACTCTATTGATAGTGAAGAACTTCATGAAGTCGGGGTTGGACCTATTCATGCCGGGGTAATAGAACCTGGTCATTTCAGATTTATCTGTAACGGTGAGCAAATCCTGCATCTCGAAATACAATTAGGATATCAGCACAGGGGAATCGAGAAACTATTTCTGGAAAAGCAAAAGTTAAATCAATTGAGTACGCTGGCTGAGAATATTGCAGGCGATACAACCGTCGGTCATGCCACTGCTTTTGCCCTTGCCTGGGAAAGTTTATGTGGATTCAAAACTACGAGGGAAATAGATTTTGGAAGAACAATTGCGCTGGAACTGGAAAGAATTGCCATACATACTGGTGATTTAAGTGCAGTTTGTACTGACATTGCTTACCAGCTGGGAAGTTCGGTTTTCGGGAGGCTGCGAACTCCTATTGTGAACTTCTTGCAGGAATGGTGTGGTAATCGTCTTTCAAAAGGTCTGATCAGACCGGGGTATACTAAATTCCCATTTACACCGGAATTGGCAAAAAGACTTTCAGAGGTGCTGGATATATTTGAGCCAGATTTTATTGAAATGAATAAAGAGCTGTTCAGCCTGCCAAGTGCTCTATCGAGATTTGAACGTACAGGTGTGGTTTCAATGAATGATGCTACTTCCATTGGTGTTGTAGGTATGGCTGCACGGACCTGCGGAATTGTGCGCGATACACGTATATCACATCCCAATCTTTTATACCAGGAACTCAATCATGAACCAATAAAAAAACACCATGGCGATGTATACTCCAGGGTTCAGATCCGGAAAGAAGAAGTACTTCAGTCAATCAATTACATTCGTCAACTGATCGCAGATTTACCAAACAAAGTTGATGTCCCTGCTTTAAAGTCTCCTGGTGCCGGTCTCTTTACTATATCACTTGTTGAAGGCTGGCGAGGTGAAATATGCCATTGCGCGGTAACCGATGGCAAGGGCCAATTAAAACATTACAAAATCAAGGATGCATCATTCCACAACTGGCTTGCACTGGCAATGGCTGTCAGAAACAATGAAATTTCAGATTTCCCTATCTGTAACAAAAGTTTTAACCTGTCATATTGTGGACATGATCTGTAAAATGGCTTGATGCTATAATAAGCAACAGAGCAATAGAAACTCTTATGATTGATAATTTTTCAATACGAATTTAATTTCAGCTGGCTATGTACAACAATATCAAGATATTATATCATCAGGGGAAGCAGTTTATTCCGGATGTGACTACGGTAAAGGTGCCCGGGATTTTCAGAGGCAGACCCCTCATCAGCCATCAGCATGTTGATGAAGAGGAATTATTGAGTGTTTGCCCGGTAAATGCCCTTTCAGTAAATCCGGTAAGCCTGGATTTAGGTAAATGTACCTTTTGTGGAGAATGCGCTCTTAAATTTCCGGAAAAGATACAGTTTACTACCGATTATAAAATTTCAACTAATGTCAGGGAGAATCTCATTATAAGAGAAGGGCAAGATAAGCCGGTGATTATCAATCCCGAAAAAGTAAGGAACGAAATACATAACGTCTTTGGGCGTTCATTAAAACTTCGTCAGGTTTCAGCAGGTGGTGATAACAGTTGCGAATGGGAACTGGGGGCAGCGAATAATGTGCAATTCGACATGGGTCGTTTCGGGATAGAGTTTGTAGCTTCTCCCCGCCATGCTGATGGAATTGTAATTACAGGCCCTATTACAAAAAATATGGCCGAACCGCTTCAGATTTGTTACGATGCCACACCCGCACCCAAAATAATTGTTTTGGTTGGAACCGACGCAATCAGCGGTGGTATTTTTGAAGGTAGTCCTGCAATCGACAGGAGTTTCCTTGATAAATACCTGGTCGATCTCTATATTCCTGGCAATCCTGCCCATCCACTAACGCTCATCAACGGCTTACTTGATTTAACCCGGAAATTGAAATAATATCGTAAAGTAAATTTTTGTGTTTGTGTAAACCCCGCTCGGATTCTATAATTCCAGTATCTTTCGCAAAGTGGCAGGATTTCTCGTTGTAGCTGGTGTACCGGTTAGTTTTTCAATAAATGCGTTCGGAAATCCATAAATACCTTTGTAAAGGCTTGAAATTGAAACAAGAGCAGTTTCGTCCCTGTACATAATTTCCACGTCTTTGTTTTTTGAGAATAGAGGCAATGTAAGAGTATCAGGGTATTCATGCTTAAGAAAAGTAATATAGTACCTGATCTCAGTTTGTGTGTTCAGGTTTCTGAAAAAGGGGGAATTCATCATATTCGCAACCTCAGAATACCTCCTCAAAATAACTTCAGTATGAAAACCGAAATAATTCTCAATTAATCTTTCGATTCGTATTGTTAGCGATGTAAGGTCTTGCTGATCAGATTGAAAAAGGATATTTCCACTTTGAATATAGGTCGCTACTCCTTCAAAACCTTCATCCGTCATCGCTTTTCGCAACGTTTCCATCTTAATCAGTTTTTGTCCTGAAACATTTATTCCACGTAAAAAAGCAATATATCTAATCATCAAAATATTGTATTTAACTGCCAAATAAACAATATATTGGTAGAATTGTTAATGCGAAAACCATGATATTTGGCTGAAACCTCTGTGTTGCTATAATTTTATTGCTAATTCTCCAGAAACCCATTTTGATAAGGCAGCGGCTCCAGTTTGGTTTAAGTGTTCTTCATCTTTCCAATTACACTTTGGTTTTGTAATTGAAGATGGTGGACATAGAACTTCTCCATATTTTAAATATGTTTCATTTTCTCTCGGCAAAGGCGAATGTGAACCATAACCGGGTAAATATAAAAAACAGAGCTTAATTTTTTCGTTTTTACACAATTCTCCAATTTCCCGAATATAATATCGGGGATATTTCATGTGGAAATTTCTTTCGGTAGTTGACAATTCAGCTTTTTTAAAGCTTTGCCTTTTCTCAACTTCAAGTAACGAGGCTGCAGATGCAGTATCAGGTGAACAGGCAAAGCCAAAATTTTCCAGGCTAACAGGTACTTTCGCAACCGGCGAAAAGAATTCTTGTTGAATCATTGTTAGTTTATAGAGTATTGCTTCCTGCATATCAGCTTCTATATCTCTATTAAACAGTAATGTAGGGGCAAACACATCCTTTGTTTCGGCGATATACGGAAAAACAGGATGGCTATATCGGTCTTCGTCCTCCATCACTTCTATCACTACCATTTTAGGATGTTTGGTTTTGAGAAGTTCCTTAATTATTGCATAACTCAGGTTACGGCCCAGACGGCAATAGCCCAAATTTACGATTGACAGGTCTTTTGACTTCAAACTATCTTCAATCAATCTATCATTAATCCCATTTACTGTATGCGATGAACCGATAAAAGCAACATCAACCGGTTTGTTATTCAGGTGTATACGATCGTAAATCCATATTCCGTGATTAAAGCAATCGTCCTTCAAGCCTAGATATCTGCTTCTTTTATCAACCGGAAACAGCATATAGACCAGTATTACCGGCAACAGAACCAAACCAATTTTCACCCATGCTTTTTTCATCAGAACTGGAAATAAATAAAAAATGGTTTGATGTTAATATTTGCAAGCAGCAGAATAGACAGGAAAAGGGAATAATAGGTAAGATAACGGACAGGCTTTGATTTTGACTTCACCCAATCGTTAAAGTCAGTAATTGAAATCATTTTTTCTACTAAGATGAAAAGGGAAAGAATAATGGCAAGTGCAACAAATTTTGGGGTTGAAAAAATAGAAGCAATTATGGTATGTAGCTCGTTTACCGAATATTGCATACTTAACAGAGATGATACTAGTGATTTTAAATGAGTAAATCCTTCGGCTCTGAAAGGTAGCCAGAATAGTGAAGTGAGCAGGAAAACAAAAGGAGCTGCAACCATTTTACTGATGCGTGATGGAAAATTCTTTTCGATCAGCAACATTAGCCCATGCAAAGCTCCCCATATCAGGAAAGTAATTTTTGCACCATGCCAAAGACCCGACAGCAGAAAAGTCACCAAAATATTAAAATTTACTCTTGTCGGGCTTCGTTTGTTACCTCCAAGCGGTATGTACACATAATCTCTGAACCAGGTTGAAAGCGAAATATGCCACCTTCTCCAGAAATCAGTGAAAGATCCTGAAAAATAAGGTGTTGCGAAGTTTTTCATCAGGTCGAAATTCAACATTTTCGCCAATCCAATGGCCATATCCGAATATCCCGAAAAGTCGCAATATATCTGTAATCCAAAAATCATTGAACCGGCCAACACTGTAAATCCGTTATGCGAAACCCCCGGATCGAAAATCTTTTCGGCTAATAGTCCAAGGTTATCAGCAATAACCACTTTTTTGAAAAGGCCATACAGAATATGCCTTAACCCAATGACTTGTTTTGAATAATCAAATACTTTTTTGTCGTTGAATTGATCCAACAGATTGCTGGCTCTCTCAATCGGTCCGGCTACCAATTGTGGAAAAAATGAAACAAATGCACAAAATTTTACGAAATCTTTGGTAGGTTGAAGTCGGTTTCTATACACATCAATAGTGTAACTCAGAGTTTGGAACGAATAAAATGAAATTCCAACCGGAAGCACGATCCGCAAGGTTGTTGTTTGTATTTCGAAAGGAAGAAATACGAGTATTTGTTGCAGAGATTCGATAAAGAAGTTGAAATATTTGAAAAACCCGAGCATTCCTATGTTCGTGATGATGCTCACTAACAAATAAAGCTTTTTCTTGAGAATTGTTGGTGCGGATATAATTTTTAGTCCAACAATGTAATCAACCAGCGAACTAATAAATATCAAACTCAGAAACCGCCAATCCCAATATCCATAAAAGAAATAGCTGGCAACCAGTATGAAAAGATTTCGGTAGCGAAGCAACGATTTGTTGTTGAGCCTCCAATAAACAAAATAGAAGAGTAAGAAAAAGAAGAGAAAAGCAATGGAGTTAAAAACCATAAAAATCAGTACTTCTGCCGGAGGTATGCAGCAAAAATATGTAAATTCCGAGATAATGGCAAATTATAACACTCTAGAGATAGATAAGCAGGCTCTATAGTTTACGAAAGTTGAAAGGTAAGATTCGACATTTCGCAGCATTTATCTTTTTTACCTCGCACGTCACAACTCACCAACAAATAAACTAAATTATCGAAAGGTGAAGTATAAAAGCAAAGACAATTAATGAAATTTTAACAGCAACTAAAACCTGAATAACGGTCTCGAAACACCCATCATTCCCATTGGTATCATGGCAAGAATCAATATTAAAGCAATACCTGTCCAGATAAGGGTTTTCTTATGCCTTGCAACTGATGAATTACTGCGTTTTACTGCTATGCTTCCAACCTGTGCCAGGACAATTGCCAGCACATTAACGAAAGTATGTTCAACTGCCCAGAACCGAAGTACTGAATCTTTCATAGCAGCACCAAAATCATTTAAAGCCTGCGCTGTTACAGGACTTATTGCAAAATACATTAGTAATCCAACCAACAGTTGTAAATGAAGGCTACTCATAAATATTAGTGCCCATTTGCGTTGAAACGGACTGTATTCGAGTTTGCCGGTAAGACCTTTGATAGCGGATGCAATAACAATCACTCCGGCAATCAGGATTAACCAGCGATTCCAGGAATGTAACAAAAGTGTAAATTGGTAAATTGTGTTCATTAATAGATAAGTTTGTAGTATAAACCAATTCGGCAGTGCTTTTGTTTCGCTGCGGCTAAATTTTGTATAATCAGTTCCGGAATGAAAAATACACCTTTTCGTAAATTTAAAAACATAAAACAATTTAATTACACCGATCTTGGATATTGTAAAGTTTTAAAGTTATGCATTCAATTCCGGTTCAGAGGTAAGTAAATAAAAAAGAAACAGTTACAAAGTTTATCGAAAATAGTTACCAAAAACCATAGGGTATTTATCTTCTGAGGTATCTTATAGATATATCAGTTAAAATTATTAATCCTAATTCCAAAAGCCATGAAATCAATAGTAAGTCTTGCAGTTAGAATTGGCATTCTCATTATATTTATGTCGGTAGGGGGCACAGGTATAGCGCAGAACAGTAGCGATTCATTCGTAACTGTTTCCGGCCAGCTAAAGGATGCCAAAAGCAATGAAAAAATTAATTATGCTACTATCTCAGTTCCAGGAACAAGCATAGGTACAGTTTCCAACTCTGAAGGGGAATTTACACTTAAAATCAACAAATCGCTGAATGTTGAATTCTTCGAAATTTCGCACCTTAGCTTTGCTACTGCGAAATTTAAAATAAGCGAATCGGTTGGCAAAGAAAAAACATTCTATCTGGAGCCACAATCTCTTATGCTTAAAGAAGTTACCATTTTTCCTAAAGATGCCAGATCCATAGTTGAATCAGCCTTGAAAAACATAAAAAAGAACTACAGTGAAGTTCCGAATATGATGACCGGTTTTTACAGGGAATCAATAAGGCAGCGACGCGATTATCTCTCGATATCTGAAGCCGTTGTTGATATTTACAAGGCACCATACACAACCATGCAATACGACCAGGTAAAAATATATAAGGGACGAAAAGGAAACAATGTGAGAAAAGCTGATACGCTGATGGTACAGCTTCAGGGCGGTCCTCAGGTTTCGATGCTACTCGATATAGTTAAGAATACTGATCTGAGCATAGCACTCGATAACCTTGATAATTACCAGTTCGAATTTAGTTCCATGGTGAATATCGACGATAAACTTCACTGGCTGATAACGTTTTCGCCAAATGTTGTGAAAGAAGAACCACTATATTTTGGCAAACTGTATATATCGCAGGAAAATATGGCAATTACCAGGGCTGAATTCAGCCTCGACCTGAATGACCAGGAGAAAGCCTCAAGAGTTTTTATACAGAAAAAACCAATGGGACTAATTTTTATGCCAACATCCACAAGCTATCTGGTAACATATAAAGAACAAAGTGGCAAATACTACCTCAATTATGTTCGTGTCGATCTGAAATTCCGCTGCGATTGGAAGAAACGACTTTTCAAAAACTATTATTCAGTTATGTCAGAAGTTGCCATCACCGACAGACATGAAGAAAATGCTGCTAAATTTGCTAATCAGGAAGTATTTAAAACAAATATGGTATTTGCTGATAAAGTGCAGAACTTTGCTGATGTAGATTTCTGGGGCGAATACAACATAATTGAACCGGAAGAATCCATCGAAATTGCAATAAAGAAACTTGCCAAAAGTAAAAAGAACTAAAATTGCTGAAAAAGTATTGGGTTTCCCAGAGCCGGTAGTACAATCAACCTGTGTGATTAGAAGCTTCCGACTCCGGGACCTGGTATAAAAAATAACCACTCAGTTTTTCAAATGAACATTGCTGATTTCTACTCGCAGAAGAAAATTCAGGATGGAGACATCGGGGAATTTGAGAAGCTTTTTGTAAAATATTTTGAACCTTTATGCAGCACTTCATTCAAAATAGTGAAAGATATGGCTATAGCGGAGGATATTGTTCAGGAGTTCTTTTATCAGTTCTGGAAAAACAGGGATTCATTCAGCCCGAAATTGTCATTAAATGCCTACCTGCACCATTCTATTCACAATAACTCACTGCATTATCTTGAACACCTAGAAGTTAGAAAAACTTATGCCGATTTCAGGATCAGTGAGATAAAAGAATCGAATCCATTAGATTATCAATATAATATTGAGCTAATGGATCTTAAAAAAGTGATACTATCAACCTTGAAGCAAATGCCTGAGAGATGTTCCATCATATTCAGGATGAACCGGTTTGAAGGAAAGAAATATCGCGAAATAGCTGAAAATCTTGGTATTTCGGTAAAAACAGTTGAAGCTGACATGGGAAAGGCACTTCAGCTTTTCAGAAAATCACTCAGGGAATTCAAGCCAGAGAAATAAAAAAAGCTTTCAGTTTAACACACTATCAGTTGAGCTGAATTAAGTCAAAAAAAGCAGTATGAAAAAGGAAGATAACAATCTAAACGAAAACGAAACATTCGCCAGGTATCTGAGTGGCGAAATGAGCCGATCGGAAGCTCTTGAGTTTGAAAAAGCGCAGGCAGCCAGATCAGGCTCATCTCAAAGCGGCACAGATCGTCTGAAAGCACAATGGGCTTCCATAGGATCGACAGATAACCAGAAATCACCTGATGCATATAAAGCCTGGGAGAAATTGAATTTTCGCCTTCAATCTGAAAACCTTGTACCAGCCAAAAGTGGATCAACAAAAGGAGCATTTCAATCGGGCTTGTTGAAAGCAGCTGCCTTAATACTTATACTTTTCAGTGTGGGCGTGGCAGTGTATTATCAAAAAAGCAAAACAACTTCTCACACAGAAAGAATAAATATCAACACTGGCAACGAAACGAATACTCTTGTTAAAACGCTGAATGACGGATCAATAGTTTACATAGCGCAAAATACTGAATTAGGTTTCCCCGTTGAATTTGAATCCGGATCCAGGAATGTCGAACTGAAAGGAGAAGCATTTTTCGATATAGCACCCGATGCGGTTAAGCCATTTATTATTGAAACCAATGGATTTGTGATACAGGTTTTGGGTACAGCTTTTAATGTAAAAACCAACAATGCCGATGAGTTTATGCTGACCGTTGATCGGGGTAAAGTTAAAGTAATGCGTGTAAATGATCCCTCGGATGAAGTATTTGTTTCAGGTGGAGAACAAATCATCCTTTCTGCGAAAGGCCTTGAAAAATCGAAATACATTATCCGTGATTCCGAAATGTGGTTTAAGCAGAGGATGCATTTCAAGGACGAAACCCTGAAGAATATTATTAATGTTCTAAACCGGAATTTCAACACTAAATTTGCAGTTGCTGACAAAGCTACCGGAGACCGCATTTTAACGGTAACGTTTCAAAGTGAGTCCACGGAAACCATGGCCGAACTCATTTGTGTGGCCCTTAACCTGAAAAGCCAAATTGTAAATGGGTCTGTTGTATTATCTGAGAAAGAAAACACAAGTCAAAACTAGCATAGGTTTTGTAAGTTCAGGCTATTCCTTTCTATCAGCTTGCCTTTTGGGTGCAGGCATATTCCTTTTTACTTCCGGCAGTACTTTCGGTCAGAAAACACTCCTTGATAAACCAATATCGATACCCAGACAACATACTACACTTTATTCTGCATTGAACCTTATTTCCCAGAAGGCTGATTGCCTGTTTATTTACGATAGCCAGATTATAGATAACAATAAAAAAGTCAGACTGTCAGCTAACAACCTTTCATTAAAGAAGTTGCTTGACAATTTACTGCTTAATCCCGAATTGAGTTACAAAGAGATCGGAAAGCATATACTGATATACAAAAGCGCACCATCAAACCCAGTCCAAACGCAGATAAAGTCACTTTCATCCGAGAAGGACTCATCAGAGAATATAATTATCAGGGGACATATTTACGATAACGAAAATAAGAGTGCATTATCATTTGCATCGGTAACAATTCCCCAGGAGAGTATTGGAACCATCACTAATGCTGATGGATATTTTGTATTGAAAGTTCCTTCAGCATTTATAAAAGCTTCTCTGGTTGTTTCGCATGTAGGCTATACCAGTCAGCAGATTCCTGTACAACTGCTTAATGCACAGAAAGTTGATTTTTTTCTTGAAAGGCGAATAATTTCAATACAAGAGGTAATCATCCGCTATTTTGATCCTGAAGCCATTGTAGAAAAAGCAATGCAGCAGCGTGAAACAAACAACAGCCGCGAACCGGTTTATCTTACCTCCTTCTACAGGGAAGGTGTACAAAAGAATAATCGTTTAAACAGCTACTCCGAGGCGGTTTTCAAGGTATATAAATCATCCTATGCAGTCAGCGAGTATTCCGACCAGGTGAAATTGCTTAAATCGCGGAAAATACAAAATACTAGTGCGAAAGATACAGTGTTTCTGAAGCTTAAAGCAGGTGTTCTTTCGGCATTGCAGCTCGATATTGTAAAATGTGTACCCGGATTTCTTGAAAATACTGATCCTAAACTTTACAATTATACCTACTCCGATATTGTATCTTATAATGAAAGGAACGCTTATGCTGTTACATTCGTACAGAAGGACTTAATTGAAGATGCGCTGTATAAAGGAACATTGTATATTGAAGAAGAGAATCACGCCATTCTTGGAGCTGAATTCGAAATCAATCCGGCATTTCTGGAGAAAGCAGCTGAAGAATTGATATTGAAAAAGAGTCCGCGGCTTAAGGTTAAACTCGAAAAAATCAGTTACTCGGTGAGTTATATGCCCTTCAACGGGAAATATTATCTGAGCCATGCCCGTTGCGACATACAGCTAAAAACGAGGCAAAGGAATCACTTTTCGTTCGACAATTTTAATACTTTTCTTGAACTGGCTACGTGCCACATCGATACAACAAGAGTTGTGAAATTTGACAGGACTGAAGTCATGAAACCCAACGTCGTATTTTCTGATGCTCCTTTCAGCAACGACAATTCATTCTGGGGCGATTACAATACAATTGCACCAGAAGAAAAACTAAGTGAAGCCCTGAACAGGATCAGCGGGAAAATAGAAGAAATAGAAAATGAATAAGCATGAGTATGTCCTGAAAAAATATTTTCGGATTTCGGGAAGTTAACTATGTAAATCTTGGTATGGTTTTTGTATTTTTTTCATTATAACCAGTAAAAGTTAAATTCAATTTCTTTTGCTTAATAAACACATCCTATGAAAAGTACAAGTCTGCTCTTTTGTTTTGTCCTTCTTTTCGGTCTGAGTTATTCTATTTCTGCTCAGGAAACCAATGAGGAAAAACTGAACCTGCCAGGGGATAACCTTAACCTCTGGGCAGTAATGAAATTATTCCAGGAATCGGAAACACTCGAGGGTTTTGAGAAAAACCTGAACGCCGAAGATTCAAAGATTAATAATCTTGATCTGAATGGCGATGATCAAATTGATTACATCAAAGTAATTGATAATGTAAACGGGAATGACCATACCATTGTATTACAGGTTGCTGTAAATGAACGCGAAAACCAGGATGTAGCCGTGTTCACAGTTCAGAAAGATTCGGATAAAAAGGTTCAGATACAGCTTGTCGGTGATGAAGAACTCTATGGCAAGGATTATATCATTGAACCTAATTATGATGATAACTATTCACAAACTGCTACCCCAAATCCAGGCTATTCAGGCAACAATCAAACAATACAGAAAGAAACCGTTGTTGTAACTAAAACAACTTATGTTGAAGTTGCTTCATGGCCTGTGGTTACCTACATGTATATGCCATCCTATGTTGTATGGCACTCACCCTGGTATTGGGGATATTACCCACCATACTGGAACCCGTGGCGTCCGTTTTACTGGGATTATTATTATGGGTATCATTCACACTGGAACCATCACTATTACGGACATTACCGTCACAGTTACAATCACAGGTATCCACATTATAACGATCATTATTATAGCAGAATTCGTTCACAATCCAATACGGTGCATCAGCGCCGGCAAAGTGGTTCCTATACAGGCACCTATTCCAGGCCGGATTTAAGGAAACAAGGTTCAGCGGATTACACGAAGAGATATCCTGATAACAACCGCCCGGCAGTCAACCCGGGAACGAATCCAAACCGTCCTTCCGCCAAACCGGGAAACAATAACAATGTTAACCGGCCAACATCCAGACCCGGCACCAACACTCAGGGTACAAAACCGACAGCAAGACCTGGCACCAATACAAATGATAACAGGACATCAGTAAAACCAGGTGAAAATCGTCCGACAACGCGCCCGGAAGTAAGAAAGTCAGGAAATAAAGCTGATGTAATCAAGCCAACTACAAAGCCTGCCTCAAAAAATCCAACGGTAAAACCCGGCACTCGTCCTGCTTCCAAACCAGCAGGAGCCAGACCAGCCAAAGGCACTAATAAATCAAAGACCTCATCAGGTACCCGACCAGGCCGCTAAACTTAATTTTATTCACTATTTCGCGGAAAGGAATCGAAACATATCGGTTCCTTTCTGTTTTTATTGCAGGTAGTATTCCCTGGATCGGTGGGTAAATCATGATTGGCTTTCAGGTTTCGAGAGCACAATATCGCGAAACAAAGTTTTAACAAATTGATTTCCAATTAATAATTTAATGAAATTATGGAATCAACAATAAGAAATACATATTTAACTAAAAGTGCAAGTGAATGAATATGTATGATATTGATTCCTTGAATTCTCAAAACTCTGTAATCATAATATCTTTCCACTTTACTTTTATGCCTCCCCCATCGTGTATCTGAAGGGCTATGAAACCACTACCCTTACCAATCTGCTCATCGGTCAGATTAACCATTTTCACTCCATTTAACCAGGTAGTTATTTCATTATTCATCGCCAGGACTCGCATGGTATTCCAATCGTCGGTCTTCAGTATTTTTTCATCAGCAGGTTCGGGTTGTATGAGCCAACCCCTGCCGTAAGATTCATATATTCCTGCAGTATGCTGTCCGGCAGGAGCTACTTCTACCTGCCAGCCACTTATAGTTGTGCCCTTGATTCCTGAACGGATAAACACCCCGCTGTTTCCGTTGGCTTTGAGTTTAAACTGCAATGTAAGTTCGAAATTGTAATATGATTTGGTAGTCGACAAATAACCATATTGCTTGTCGGGACCACTTTCGCAGATCAACTCCCCATTTTCGACATACCATAACTCTGTACCGTTATTAACCCAACCAGTCAGGTCCTTGCCATTGAACAAACTTTGCTGACCGGTTTGACACCATGTTTTCACAGTTAAAAATGACATCAAAATAAGTATTGAGAATTTCATAAGCTTGAATGCATTTTCGGAAACAATCATTTGTAAATTAAGAACTTAACAAGCGGTCAATCTCATTATTCTGATCTTCACTGATTTCCATTGTTTTGTTAAAATTATTCCAGTTAAGAATAATCCGCTCCATGCCCTGCCAACGGTAAACGTCGAGGAAACTCCCCCCTCGTCTGATATCCTGAGCTTTATAATACCTGAAAACATGCACAAGATTGCCGGACGAAGCATCCTGTCCGGAAAAGGCCACCCGTATCAGGCAGTTTTCGGGAAATGCAAAAATTGTTTTAAGATGCTGCAACGGAGATGGATTTTCAGGATCATCAAGCCTCAGGTTAATATACCAAGAGATCTCAACAAGAGGGCGCGAAAAAGCATGCTTGAATAAGGTTTTCTTAACGTTGTTTTCGATAAGGAACATCTCGAGTGAAGCATCGCAATCAACAATGGGTTTGCCTTTGTTACCAACCCGTGCAGAAAGATAAATCTTATTGTTGTTATGCCTTACATAAATGTTTTCGGTAAGAAAAAAATCTTTTGGACGTTGAATAAACAAATAGGCAAGGTACCCTCCAAAGAAAGGTGTGTAGGCCAGACCTATACACGATTCGAACATGATTATAATTTTACCGGAAAGTCCGGTCGGGATAATTTCGCCATACCCAATGGTAGAAAATGTAACCAGGCTGAAATACAAATAATCAAAGAAACTGAGCTTTTTCAGAGGAACTGCTGAATTAACTGACAAACTGCCGAAAACGTAGAACAGAATACCAAAGAACAATACAATAATCAGGTAACCAGCTATACCCCGTATTACTGTATTCCGGATACGATTGTCCCTAAAATACTTTATTACCTTTCTGAAGAATTTTCGTTTATGCTCCATAAGTTTTCTAATATCTTATCTCAATATATCTGAGAGTTTAATCAAACATCTATTCCATTTATTTTGGACCAATGGTATAACAAATATACATAAAATGGACCCGATTTTCGGCGAATAAATTTCAACCTGTTTTGACTACCTTTGCACCCTCAAAATAAAAACATAATCGCCTGTAATATTTATGGACATTCCCAGCAAATACGATCCCAGATCAATAGAGGATAAGTGGTACAGCTTCTGGCTCGACAATAAATACTTCCGTTCAGTTCCTGACGACAGAGAACCATATACCATTGTAATACCACCTCCAAACGTAACCGGGGTATTGCATATGGGCCACATGTTGAATAACACCATTCAGGATGTACTGATTCGTCGAGCCCGTATGATGGGTAAAAATGCCTGCTGGGTTCCGGGAACTGACCATGCTTCCATTGCAACCGAGGCAAAGGTTGTGGCAAAACTGAAGGAACAGGGAATCGAAAAGGCAGACCTCTCCCGTGAGACTTTCCTTGAACATGCATGGGAATGGAAGGAAAAGCATGGCGGCATAATTCTGGAACAGCTAAAAAAACTGGGTGCTTCCTGCGACTGGGACCGTACTTGTTTCACTATGGATGAAGCCCGTTACGAGTCAGTAATTCAGGTGTTTATCGACCTATACAACAAAGGTTTGATATACCGCGGAGTGCGTATGGTAAACTGGGATCCCCAGGCACTTACAGCACTTTCTGACGAAGAAGTTATCTTCCGCGAAGTTCAGAGTAAACTCTATTACCTGAGATACAAAGTTGAAGGTACTGACGATGAATGGGTCACAATTGCTACTACACGCCCCGAAACCATTCTGGGTGATACAGCCGTGTGTTACCATCCCGAGGATACACGTTTCAGCCATCTGAAAGGAAAAAGAGTACTGGTTCCACTACAGGGGCGCTCCATTCCGATGATCAGTGATGAGTATGTGGATCGCGAATTCGGAACCGGTTGTTTGAAAATAACCCCGGCACATGATGTAAACGATTACATGATAGGGCAGAAATTCAATCTCGAGAGCATTGATATTTTCAATCCTGACGGCACTTTGAGCGAAAAAGCTCAATTATATATAGGAATGGACAGGTTTGCCGTCAGAGATCTGATTGTGAAGGATCTGGAGACATCAGGAAACCTCGTAAAAATTGAAGAATATGTGAATAAGGTTGGTTTCAGCGAGCGGACAAGTGCAGTGATAGAACCAAAACTTTCCATGCAATGGTTTCTACAAATGCCTGATCTGGCAAAACCTGCGTTGGATGATGTAATGAATGATACCATCAAATTTCACCCTGAGAAATTTAAAAACACCTACCGTCACTGGATGGAAAATGTGCGCGACTGGTGTATCAGCCGTCAGCTATGGTGGGGACAAAGGATTCCTGCATACTACCTGCCTGACGGGAGTATAATTGTTGCTCATTCGGCTGAAGAAGCCCTTGGCAAAGCCCTGGCACGTTTTCCGAAAATCACTTTGACTGAACTACGTCAGGATGACGATGTGCTGGATACATGGTTTTCGTCATGGCTTTGGCCGATATCGGTTTTCGACGGTATCAGGAATCCCGGAAATGAGGATATAAAATATTACTATCCAACAAATGACCTGGTTACAGCCCCCGAAATATTATTCTTCTGGGTTGCCCGTATGATAATGGCCGGGGAAGAATACCGCGGAAATATTCCTTTTAAAAATGTGTATCTTACGGGTATTGTGCGCGATAAACTCGGTCGTAAAATGTCGAAATCGCTGGGCAATTCACCCGATCCTATCGAATTGATTGAAAAATACGGTGCTGATGGTGTAAGGGTTGGAATGTTGCTTACTTCCCCTGCCGGAAATGATTTGCCTTTCGATGAATCTCTTTGCGAACAGGGACGAAATTTTTCCAATAAAGTATGGAATGCACTCCGACTGGTAAAAGGCTGGGAAGTAGACAAAAATCTTCATCAGCCTATGTATGCTGCTTTGTCGGTAGCATGGTTCAGAGCAAGATTTAATGAAGCTTTGTCGGGTATCAATGAGCATTACGATAAATACAGGCTTAGTGATGCCTTGATGGGCGTTTATAAGTTGGTATGGGACGATTTTTGTTCCTGGTTCCTCGAAATGATTAAACCTGCTTATCAGCAACCGATTGATGCTGAAACACACAAGGCCGCAGTTGCATTATTTTCGGATATGATGCAGGTATTACACCCTTTCATGCCGTTTATCACAGAGGAAATCTGGCATTTGTTGCACGAAAATACTGCTGGAAGTATTATGATTTCTCAAATGCCGGCAGTGAAATCACATGATGAAAAGATTCTGTCGCAGTTTGCAATTGCTTCCGAAATTGTAATGTCGATGCGTACGATACGAAAAGATAAAAATCTTCCTTTCAAGGATAAACTTGAACTTTTCATCCGTAAGCCGGATCACGAAACACCAGTTCTGCTCTTCGACCCATTGATTGAAAAACTATGTAACCTTACATCCATTAAGTATGTAAATGAGAAGGTAAGTGGAGCTTCTTCCTTTATTATAAAAGGAACTGAATTTTACGTTCCGTTAGGTGATAAGATAGATGTAGAGGCTGAAACTGAGAAACTAAATCAGGAACTTGAATATACGCGGGGTTTCCTCAAAAGTGTTATGGTAAAACTCTCCAACGAAAGGTTTGTAGCCAATGCAAAACCAGAAGTTGTTGATGTGGAGCGGCGAAAAATGGCAGATGCCGAGTTGAAAATCAAAACTATTGAAGAACAGATTTCTCTCTTAAAGAAATAAACTTAGTTCTTTTAAATGAAAACACCCGATCTGCTTATAAAACAGACCGGGTGCTTTTTTTGTATTAGAATTCTCCTGAATAAAAGGCTTGAACCTTCTCCCGAAGATTATAATTCGACGACATCACCTCACCATATGCACCGGTCGATCGGATGGCAATAAGGTCTCCACGCGAAGTTTCCGGAAGTTGCAGTGCTTTACCGAAACAGTCGGAACTTTCGCAAATGGGGCCAACCACATCGTAACGTTTTGAAATCCCAGCCGGGTTTGTAATATTTTCAATTTTATGGTAGGCCTGGTACAAGGCGGGACGGATCAGTTCGGTCATGCCGGCATCCAGGATCACAAAATCAGTGTTCACCCCGTTTTTTACATATAAAACCTTCGAAATCAAGCTACCACATTGTGCTACAACAGCGCGACCCAGCTCAAAATGTACTGTCTGCCCGGGATATACTTCGAGAAAATCATGAAAAAGTCTGAAGAAGGATGCAAAATCGACAACAGGATGTTTATCAGGTTCATGGTAATCGATCCCAAGTCCGCCCCCAACATTCAGGTTTTGAATCTCGATTCTCCGATGACTGAACCATTGCTGAAATTCGTTTATTTTGATACACAATGATTTAAATGCGCTTAGATCAGTGATTTGTGAACCTATATGAAAATGCAGACCAATTAGCCTGATATTTTTTAAAGTTGTAAGTCTGTCGACAATACTTTCAAGCTCCCATTGGTTTATTCCGAATTTATTTTCTTCGAGCCCGGTGGTAATATATTTGTGAGTATTGGCACTTACATTGGGGTTCAGGCGTAATGCTACCGGTGCAATTTTATTCATTTCGCCAGCCAACTGATCAGTTACCTCAAGTTCCTGCCAGCTTTCGCAGTTGAAACTATGTATGTTATTTAGCAAACCGGTTTTTATCTCGTCATCACTTTTCCCCACACCGGCAAAAACTATTTTCTGAGTATCAAATCCTACTTCAACAGCTCTTGAAACCTCATTTCCACTTACGCAATCGGCTCCCAGACCCTGTGCCTGAATATGTTTAAGCATAATGTGATTGGCATTAGCTTTTAGAGCGTAGTGAATTACAAATCCATATTTTTCAGCTTCAGCTGTAAGAACATGAAGTGTCCTGTCAAGCAGCCCCATATCGTAATGATAGAATGGAGTAGGTATAGCTGTAAACTTATGTATCAGATCTTTCGAAAATTCCGTCATTATTCTGAATTAATGTTTTGATTACCCGAGGTTAAAAAGACCTTTATTCAGTGCCAGCAGAGTTTGTCTTTTGAGTTTTGTTTCAACCAGGATAGAAATATTATTTTCACTTCCACCGTACGAAATCATGCGAACAGGAATGTCGCGCAGCGAATCGAAGATAGCTCCTGCATACCCTGGTTTTTCGCCGGGGAAAAGACCGACAATACTCACAATACTGAGATCAGTATCCATATTCACATTTCCGAATTCCTGGAGTTCTTCCAGAATATTATCGATGTCGTCCAGATTATCAATAGTAACTGATACTGCTACCTCAGAGGTAGTAATCATATCGATAGGCTTACGGTAACGCTCAAATACCTCGAATACTGCTCTCAAAAAACCATAAGCCATAAGCATTCTGCCCGACTTAATATTGATTGCAGAAATTCCGTCTTTGGCAGCGACAGCTCTGACACCCTCGGCCTGATTTTCGGATGATATCAGAGTCCCCTGGGCTTCCGGCTGCATTGTATTCAATAACCTCACAGGTATGTTCTGGCTTTTTGCAGGTAATATACAGGTTGGATGAAGAATTTTCGCACCAAAATATGCCAGCTCAGCTGCTTCGTCGAAGGTGAGTGCTGCTATAGGATATGTTTTGCTCACTATCCTCGGATCGTTATTATGCATCCCGTCAATGTCAGTCCATATCTGAATTTCGTCAGCACCTATGGCAGCACCGATTATGGTAGCCGTATAGTCGCTGCCTCCTCTTTTCAGATTGTCGATTTCACCGAAATCATTCCGGCTAATGTATCCCTGGGTTATGAACAGATTGTTTGCAGGGTATTTGCTCATCTCGAGGCGGATGTTTTCCGAAATGTACTCCATATCAGGCTCTGCATTCTCGTTGAGACGCATGAAATTAAGTGCAGGAAGAAGTACTGAGGGAATTCCTTTTTCCTCGAGCAGGTATTGAAACAATGCCGTTGACATTAGTTCACCCTGTGCAAGCACCGCTCTTTCTTCATTAAGCGTAAACAGATCGCGGGTGAAGGACCGCAGGTAATCGAAATGTGTAGATACAAGTTCATTCCCTTTCTGCAAAGCTTCTTCACTCTGGTATAACTCCGGAATAACCAATTGATATTTCGATTCCAGTTTGTCAATCAGCATCGTTGCTTTATCATTTTCATTCGCATAAAGTGCCTGACTGATTTCAACCAATTCATTAGTGGTACCGCTCATTGCAGAAAGAACAACCACTTTTGGAGAGTTGTCGTTGATAAGGCTGATCAGAGCCTGCATGCGTTGAGGAGAACCAACAGAGGTCCCTCCGAATTTCATTATCTTCATGCCAAATATTTAATTGTAGAGTTTTTCGCCAGCTTCACTGGCTTTTATCAGCTTTACGAGGCGGTTCATTTTAGTAATTTCCTGCTTTGCACTCAAAATCCAATACCGTGATGTCCGTTGGTAAGATGGTGCACTGGAAGTAAAGAAAAGCCAGGCTTCTTCATTTGCCCTGAGTATATCCTCCATTTCATTCGAAAGTCTGACCGGCTCATTTTCATAACTATAAATGATTGATTTCTCCTCTTTCCTCCTTTCATAACATTCCATACCTGATGGATGCATAAGTCCTTCCCTGATAAGAGTTTCAGCTTTTCGTATATTAACAGCACTCCAGGTACTGGTTGCTCTGCGGGGTGTAAATCGGTTGCAATAACTAATTTCGTCGACTGACCGGCGTGTGCCATCGATCCACCCAAAACAAATTGCCTCATCTACCGATTGTCCATAAGTCATTGCTGTTTTCCTGCTCCCCTTATTATAATATCCAACCCAGATCTCCTTTTCGGAACTGTGATTCTGCTCAAGCCATTTTCTGAAATCAGCTGCTGTTTCAAAAAAACGAAGATTCATAGGTGGAGAAAGTTAAGAAATTCTGAACAATTAATAAAATGCCGGAAATGCAGGAATTTAATTTCATTCAACAGGATTTGTTATCTGGTGAAGACGTACTGCAGGATATTTGCTCCCATCTGCAGGGCTTTGAGGCGTTTTTCGGGAGAGTCCTTATGCACATCAGGATCTTCCCATCCGTCGCCAAGATCGCATTCATAATCATAAAAGCAAACCAGCCTGCCTTCCCAAAGGAGTCCGTACCCTTCGGGAGGAGTACCATCGTGTTCATGTATTTTGGGCAAGCCATTCTGAAAACTAAACTTCTGGTGGTAGATCGGAAAATCAAACGGAAGTAATACAAAATCCAGTTCAGGAAATACCTTTTTCATTTGCGGGCGCAGGTATTTGTCAATTCCATAGTTATCCGAAATATGTAGAAAGCCTCCTGCCAGGAGATAATTGCGAAGATTCAAAGCCTCCTGGTTGTTAAAAATCACATTTCCGTGACCTGTAAGATGTACAAATGGGTAATTGAAAATTTCGGCACTTCCTACATCCACGGTAGCATAATCCTTTTTTATGCTTGTCTTCAGGTTTTTATTGCAAAAGTCGATCAGGTTGGTGAGAGAAGTTGGGTTTGCGTACCAGTCACCTCCTCCATTGTATTTTAAAAGCGCAATCTGAAATGTAGTCTGCGCTTCGCTTTGAGCAAAAGCAAAAACAAAAAGAAATAGTACCAGGTTGTATTTTTTCATGATTCGTTCGAAATATTAATTATGTGGCATGCTACAATAGCAGCAGTTTCAGTTCGTAACCTTGATGGACCAAGACTTACCGCTTTGAAACCACTCTGTAGAGCCATATCCATTTCCTTTTTACTGAAATCGCCTTCCGGACCTATCATAACCGTACAATCGCCCTGCCTATAAGCGTTTTTAAGATGCTCTGGCTGCTGTTCTTCCACATAAGCAACAAATCGTGCACACTGAAGGTTCAATTGCATAAAATCCTTAAATTTCAATGGCTCATTCAAAACAGGCAGGCAGGCCTTTAGCGACTGTTTTGCTGCCGAAAGAATAATTTTCTGCAGTCTGTCGGTCCTGATCTGAACTCTTTCAGAATGTTCACAGATAAGAGGAGTAATTTCATCGACACCTATCTCGGTTGCCTTCTCGAGAAACCATTCAAACCGGGCAATGTTTTTTGTAGGTGCAACTGCCATATGAAGTCTGAAATCCCGTTTGCCATAATCAGGAATCACATCCACCAGCATTACCGAGCATTTTTTTGCATCCTGATCAAGCAGCTTGCCTTCATACAAATTTCCGATACCATCAGCAAGATGTATAGTTTCGCCTGCCCGCATCCTCAGTACTCTGATGCAATGCAATGATTCTTCGGCACCAAGCGTGATAGTGCAGGGCAATGTGCTGAAAAGCGGATCTATGTAATAGAGTTGCATACACCAAATTCGATGCAAAGATAACAAACAACAGCGAATCATACAGAATCGTTGCACTCAGTACAAAAAAAAGAGCCTGCTGTCAGGCAGGCTCTTTTTAGAAATGTTTTGAAACTTACCTGATAATAAGCTTTTGCTGTTCCTGAGTATTATTTCCGGAAATTTTAACCAGGTAAACTCCGGCAACCAGACTGCTTACATTCAATGTTTCCATCAGGTTGGAAGTTGAATTTATAGTATGATTTAATACCAATGCTCCCTGAACATTGTAAAATGAAACTTTCAGATCCTCAACCGGCTGTCCGGAGTAGATATTAATCAAACCAGTTGCAGGATTAGGATAAATATTGATTTTACGTTCAGCCAGGTTGTAACCTGTAGCTGAGGTTGTACTCGAGATGTTGATATTATCAATGTAGAGATTGTTACCCAGACGGTTATAACTTTCGAAAGCAATTTTGATATTAGCTTTATTAGCCCATGGAGTGAGATCAATTACATTGCACTCACTTCCCCAGCCACCGCCACACCAGTCGTCAGCAATTGAAGGAGTAAAGGATGTAGTTTGTCTGGGAACGGTTGCCAAAGCACCATTATCTCTTTCTCCTTCGGCAAACACCCTGGTCCAGGTACTTCCGCAATCGTCAGTAATGTAGATTATTAATGAATCGGACATGGAACTGTACCTGTTGGCATAAGCATGATCGAAAGTCATAAATACGGGGTTGGTACCGGTAAAATTGAGCGGTGGTGAGATCAACCTGTCGCGTCGGCCCTGAGGAACTGCATAATTAAAGAAGTTCATCCATGCTGCCTGATTTCCTATACCATTTCCGGCAACAGAAGTAATGTCCCATGTAATCAAATGATCGGGATTTTCAATAGTCCACCCTTTACTGTTGAAGTCGTTAGACTCGAAGTCGTCAGTAAAAGGAGTATAAAATCCACCGGCTACAATATAATCCGATTTTGTAATTGATCGCGAGCCATTGCTGTTAGCAGCCTGAAGTGTTACTGAATATGCACCCTGCTGGGTAAACCTCACCTGTGGATTTTGAGAAGTGGCGCTGGTACCGCTTTCAAAAACAACAGTGTTGGGTGAGAAGGTCCAGTTCCAGGCATAAGGACATGATAGTGAATTATCAGTAAACTGAACAACCTGATTCAGATCGCAGAAAGCAGTTGGTTGGGCATCAAATCCTGCAACTGGCTTTATTGTATCACTTACAACAATATAACCTGGTTTTACCAGAGTATGAGTTCCGGCATCATTGGTAACCGTTAGCTGTACATCATATACACCTATTGCTCCAAATTCAATTCCGGCAGGATTTTTTTCAGTAGATGATGATGGATTTCCGCCATGGAAACTCCATTGCCACTGCGAGGGTACTCCGAATGACATATCTTTGAAATTCACCTGACAACCAGCAGGTATAATCGTTTGATCGGCAGTAAAGTCAGCTGCAGGAGCAGCAGTGTACATTTCCGATTTCCACAATCCACGTCCGAAAGTCCCCAGTTTTATACGGTCACCGGCAGGGGAAGTCAGATCATAAAAGATTTCGAGTTCCGTTGCCTTAATTGCAACAGGTAAGCCATTGCTGAAAAGAATCCAGTCGGCCAAAGAATTATCTTTATAATAAACACCTGCATCGGAACTTACATACAAACCTTCCTGACTGTTTTTGTAATAAACAATGCTGGAATAATGTATTGCGGGCAACCCGCCTGTGATGTCATTCCAGGTCAGGCCTTTATCCGTTGATTTATATATTTTTTTGTCTTGTATAACATAAACCGTATTTTCATCGAAAGGGCTGGTTTCAATATCGGAAATGGCAGTTACTGAGGGCAACTGATTGGTAATACTCTGCCATTGCGGATTATCCTGCAACGCATTGGTACACAGATAAAGTGCACTTCCGCTTGATGCATATAAGATGTCGCGGTTTACCGGTGATTGTTCCAGTACGTCAAGATTTCCGGTATTGATGGAAGAAATCTTCTGCCAGTCGACACCACTGGCTGAAGGGTTTTTAATATTTGTACTGCGCCATACATTCTTATAACCAATAAACATGATATCCGGATTGCTTTCGTCAAGGATAAAAGGCGTAACCCAGGCACCTTCCTCATTAATTCCGTTTACACCATTACCTGCAATCTGTGAAGCACTGTACCCTATCACCCTATTGATAGCTCCGTAATAAACAGTGGTATATCTGTAGCCTGGATCTTCACTGTCAATGGCACATTCCATACCATCACCTCCACCTATGGGCGTCCAGGTATTAAATTCGATAATTGAAGTACCATTGTCCTGGTAACCGTTAACTACAACGTCATCATCAGTTACGCTCTGGCCAATTTTGTAAGCCTGACTGATAGCCAATCCATTGCTTATATCATTCCATTGACTGCCACCATTACCTGTCCAGTAAATTCCACCGTCGTTTCCAATATAAATTCTGTTGTTTAAAGGATTTGTGGTAAATATATGCTGGTCGGCATGAACTGCAGGAACCCCGCAACCTCCATACCAGTGACCACTAATTTGCCAGTTTGCACCGCCATTGGTTGATTTCCAGATATTGACACCACCTGCATAAATGATATTAGCGTTAACAGGGTCCGCGACAAGAGAAAGATCATACCATGCCTGCCCACCGGAACCGGAACCATCGCAGGACCAATCCATAATATTTGGTGAAGTTGACATGGTGGTAAACGAAAGTCCTGAATTGGTTGATCGGTATAATCCGAGGAAACCATTGTCGCCTTTCGAAAGAAGGAGATAAACTATTTCAGGGTTAGCAGGTGAAACAGCAATAATGCCGCGTGAACCATCTGGTAAACCGGCCGTAGTCTGTGTCCAGGTTTCGCCGGCATCCACTGAACGGTAAAATGTACCCGATTGCGACCCATAAATAATGTTAGCATTACCTGGCTTAAATGAAAGGTCTTTGAATGCACCACCAGGTTTTTGATCCCAGGAAGCTCCGCCATCAGTTGATTTGAAAAATCCTGAAGTGGTTCCGGCATACACAATTTGTGGATTTGTGGGATCAATAAGTAAATCGCCAACTACTCTGCTGCCCATACCTGTATTCGACATGGACCATGTTGCACCATTGTCAGTACTTTTCATTACACCTAATCCTGGTGCATCGCTTGCATCACGGTCACCGGTTCCTATATAAATATTGGAAGGGTTTACAGGATCAACAGCAATTGCTGATACTCCAAGCGTGGGAAGAACGTCAGTTGTTGTAGTCCAGTTGTTTCCTCCGGTTGTGGTAACCCATAATCCACCGGCTGGTGCTCCGATATAGATTATATCAGGATTTGTAGGGTGAAAAGCAATGGCATTGATCCTGCCTAGTCCTCTGTAGCCGCCAGTAGTTTCAAAAGGTCCCTGCGAAATCCAGGTTCCAGCAGGCGATTTTGAATTATCGTTCAGCGATGCAAATTCATTATATGCGTTCAAAACTTCGGTAGGTGAAGGCATGCGTCCGTCGGCAGTTACACGGCTCTGCATCATGCTTTCCCAGCGTTTAAAAGGTTTCCATCCGCTGCCTTTTGTTACAGGACGATTTTCCCAATATTTATTGAAAGCACTTTGAATCTGGAAGAAATTTGCATCCGGATCCTGCATCATGTCTATCCAGTAAGGATATTGTGACGTATCAGCCAAGGCTGTGCTGGTTTGAGCCGATATCCTCGAAAATGTTGCCAGAATAAGCAAAAGAGGAAGGATAAGTAAAGTTTTTTTCATGAATGTTGTGGTATTTATAATTATAAATGTCTTTGAAAATTGCTTCGCGCAAAGAACCTTCAATGTATTAATCATGCCCGGTTCTTTTCTAAAGTAGAAAGTTGCGATTTAGCAATCGGGGATTTTTCACAGCAGCAGAAAGCAGCATATTCAAATTTCCAACCAGGTATTGCGCTCTCGAAATTTAGTTTGCCTTTGCCTCAAAACAACAGGGCTTTGTTAGCAAAAAAAAAATGATCCTTAAACCCGGAAAGTAAAAAATCTCCCAGATTTAAAAGATCATTTTTATTGTAATTTTCGGATCACTTAGTAAGTGTAGGTGCTGCAGTAGTTTTCTCTCCCTTATACACATAACCTGCTTCATTGATTACTTCACCAATGGCTGCAAGTGATGTTTGCGTTGAATCGAAGCTGACAACCGCAGTTGAATCGAGATGCGATGCTTTGATTTCAGTGATTCCTGCAATTTTTGTAACTGCTTCGGAAATAGTGTTTTCACATCCACTACAGGTCATTCCTTCGATTGCAATGGTAGCAGTTTTATTTGCTACGGCTGTTACAGGAGTTTGAGCAGTTTCATCAGTTCCGCTTGATTTCCCTGCACATCCAGCTATAAGAGCGGCTATGAGGGCTATGAATACCAGGTGCTTCATGTTGTATGATTTAGGCGACAAAATTACAGATTTTACCATAGCAAAACCGTTCATTTAAATATAAACAAACAAATAACTTTTTTCCTGAATCAGATTTGCAGATCAACCAGGGTTTTACTCTTCTAAAGCTGTCAGATCACCTGTATCCTGACCTAAAGCCCTGGCTTTGATAACCCTCCGCATAATCTTCCCTGAACGTGTTTTAGGTAGCGACTCGGCAAATTCAACAAAAGCAGGTTTGGCAATAGGTCCGATTTCTTTCTCAACATGAGTCTTAAGTTCTTCAGCCAAAGCCGGAGATCCAACAATGCCGTTACGAAGGATTACTGTAACATGTATAACATTACCCCTGAGTTCATCAGGAAGTGCTATGGCGGCAGCTTCAGTTACCATGGGATGACTTACGAGTGCACTTTCAATTTCGGCAGAACCAAGGCGGTAGCCACTAACTTTAATTACGTCATCAATTCGACCGATGATCCAGTAGTATCCATCCTCGTCCTTTCGTGCAGAATCACCGGCCAGATACCAGCCCTGTTTTGCGTATTTTTCCCAGTATTTCTCTACATACCTGCCAGGGTCACCCAGAATGGTTCGGGCCATACCCGGCCATGGGTTTTTGATAACAAGAGTTCCTTCTTCGCCAGCTTTAACCTCGTTGCCAAGATCGTCGACTATGGCTACTTCGTTTCCGAAAAAAGGTTTTGTTGCTGACCCAGGTTTCAGTGGCATTACTGGAATAGGTGTAATCATAAAACCTCCGGTTTCGGTCTGCCACCAGGTATCCATAATTGGACAGCGGTTTTTACCAATTACCTCATAGTACCATTTCCATGCTTCCGGATTGATAGGTTCACCTACAGAACCTAACAAACGTAATGAGCTAAGATCGTGACGGTCAGCCCATGATGATCCGAATCGCATCAATCCTCTTATGGCAGTTGGTGAAGTGTAAAGAATATTGATACCATATCTTTCCACAATCTGCCACCAGCGGTTCGGATATGGATGATTGGGAGCACCTTCGTACATCATAATGGTTGCTCCGTTGATCAGTGGTGCATACACAATATAGCTGTGGCCTGTAATCCAACCCGGATCGGCAGCGCACCACCAGCGGTCTTCGGCTTTAATATCGAAAACGTATCTGTGAGTTGTTGCCGTATAAACGGCATAACCACCATGAGTATGAACCAGTCCTTTGGGTTTTCCGGTAGTTCCGGAAGTATACAGTATAAACAGAGGATCTTCAGCATTCGTTTTTTCGGTACAGCAGTTTGTATTTGCTAAGGGCATACCCATAAGGTCGTGGTACCAGAAATCGCGGTCGTTTTCCATATAGCATTCTTCACCAGTTCGCTTAACAGCAATACAAACTTCGATAGTGGCCGAACGCTGCATGGCTTCGTTGGCAATGGTCTTTAGCTTTGTCGGTTTACCGCGGCGGTAGCCTCCATCGGCTGTGATAAGAATTCTGCTTTTTGCATCTTCAATACGTTCGGCCAGTGCTTCCACGCTATAACCTCCATATACCACGCTATGAACAGCACCGATTTTGGCGCATGCAAGCATAGCAACCACCAATTCGGGGATCTGAGGCATATATATTGTAATTACTTCTCCTTTTTTTGCCCCCATGGCACGAAGTACATTCGAAAACTTGGTAACTTCCCTGTTCAGCGCATGATACGAGAATGTACGCACATCGCCGGGCTCGCCTTCCCATATGATAGCCAGTTTGTTACGGGTAGCATTTTTCTGATGCCTGTCGAGGGCATTATGAATAATATTTATCTGACCTCCGGTAAACCATTTATAGAATGGTTTTTCGCTGTCGTCGAGCACTTTATCCCATTTTTTAAACCAGTCGAGGCGTTTGGCTTCGTTTGCCCAGAACTCTTCGCGGTTCTCAATTGATTTTTTATAGAGTGAGTCGTAATCTTTAATGATTGCTTTCTTTATCACATCTTTCGACGGATAGTAGATTTTATTTAATTCAGAATCAGAATTGCTCATCGTAAAAGAGATTAGTGTTAGCAGAATTTACCGTCTAAAGATACTAATATTTAAAAAACAGTAGCAGAATATCATTTTGCGAATTGTACAAATAATTGATGAGTACTTATAACCATGTATCTAAAGCACTTTAATCAGGAAGATTCGCGTCATACAAACAAAACGCCAGGTAAAACCCGGCGCATTCAGTAAAAATAGAAATTGTCAATACTTTGGGGAAAATTAAGTGTTCTGCCAGAGTTCATTTCTGAATAAAATTCACACCATTGGTTTTGGTTTCCTGTTTTTCCACTTTTGGTCCGCAGAACTTCCCGTAGTTAACGGTTCCGTCCTCATAGCCTTTTTCCATAGCCAGCTTAAAATCAGGACAAGCCAGATCAGCTTTTCCAATACTTATGTAGTTTACACCTCTGAGATTCAGAAGGTAAGGCTCATTTTTATCCTCTTTTTTCATGGCCCTTTCGATATCAGCTAAGCTTTTATTAAAATCTCCGAGTCTGTAATAACATAGTGCCCTGTTTTGATACGCTTCGGTTAAATCAGGTTTTTTGCTGATAAATTCATTTAGCAATGTAAGACCTTCGGCATATCGCTGAGCCACAAAAGCACTATTTGCTCTTTTGTAAAGCACCTCATAGGGTTTGATATAGGCTATATTGTTCAGGGATTGCCAGTTCAATAATATTTTTTTGTTCCCTGGCAGGTTCCTCTTTGCGGAGTCTAATAATTGTAACGCCTTGCTCTCATTTCCCGTTTTCAGTGCCTGATCCGTGGCCTGAAGCCATATATCGGCATTATTTTTCACCTTGGCAAGGTAGTTATCTGTAATTTTTTCTGCTTCCTGAATTCTGCCATCCTTGAATAACCTCATACTCACAATGGATACCATGTTGGCAAGCAAGGGTTTCAGTTCAATAGTCTTCAACCCCCAATATATAACACTGTCATTCATCCCCAGTTTATCATAAGCCATACTGAGGTAATATTCGCGTCGGCCATCGTAAGGACTGGCTTTATCAGGTAACATCAGGTTTATAGCCTCTTCCGAACGTTTTTCGTTGATAAGGTAGCGCGAAATATAGGTGGAAATAGGTGCGCCCATACAGTTCAGATCGGGTATGGCCGGAAAGCCAGCTATAAAATATGAAGCGGGATGTGAATATTTATTACTTTTCTCATCCTCAAAAACATAACGCTGAAAATGGAGAGAACGTGCATTCCAGTAGAGGAAAAGGGTTGAAGCACCAATAAAGAGAGCAAAAATGCCTATTGCAGTCATAACAAACCAGGGTTGCGAAAATAGTTTAGCCAACCTGGGTTTGGAAGCAGATTCACTTTTACCGGAAAAGCCGGGTGCCGAAAAAGCTATTGCCATACCAACATACATAGCAAAGAGTGCCTGTATTTCGGGCCTGTCGTTGGGAAAATTAAAAAATGCATCTATACTATAGGCAAGTATACCAAAAGCTGGCAGGAATAAGTATCTCATTTTCTCCTGGTCTGCCTTTGGGTCAATAGCGATTTTGACAAAACTCAGCAGTATAAGTACAAATATGGAAAGATAGATCAGTCCACCGGGTATGCCGTTTTCGGCGGTTACTTCAATAAAATCATTGTGATTTTTATAGCTTATGATAAAATTCTCAGAAGGTGGAGCCTCGTATTTTAATACCTCCAGTTTCCAGTTTCCGGTACCCACTCCCAGGAAAGGATGCTCCTGTATCAGAATCCATGACCGTTTCCAGTTGTTGAGTCGGGCATTGGTTGAGGATTCATCGGCTCTGATGGTTGACAAACGTTCCACCAGACCAGTATTGAATTTTAGCTGAGTATCACGATTTACAGGGTATAGATACTGTTGAATAACCGAAAAAGTGATCAATGCTGCTACTATCAAACCCGCAAAAAGTAATACTCTCTTTACAGAAAGATTTTTCTTAACTCTGAAATGACGGGCTACAAAAAACAATGCCAGGGCGCCTGTTAAAACAACCAATCCGAGATAAAATGCTCTGGAACTTAGAAAAAGAACAGCAAGCACTCCGAACAGCAAGGCTGTATAACCTAGTTTTTTCTTCCATCCTTCGGCAAACAGCACCAGCCACAGAGCGGCCGGAATTTTAATAAACAATGATGCTGAAAGAATATTTTTATGCGAATATACCGACTTGATATCATAGATGGAGGCAACCTGTTCGCCAACATACTGGTAAATGTGATAAAACACAGTAAAACAATCGAATAACAGGACAAGAACCAGTGCTACAGCAGTATGAAGAATATATCTGCTGTTGCTGCTGAATATCACATACAATGCGATGGAAGACGCAAAAACACTGAATATTTTTGAAAATGTTACCAGTGCTTCGGGTATACTTATAACCTGAGTGAAGGACAGTAAAGATATAGCAATAAACAGGGTATAGGCCAGCCCTATAAAATTCTTGAAAAAGCCAGACTGTACCGCTATTCGCTTTCTGAAATCGCCATCCATTAAAAAAACAAATAATGAAATCAGGTTTAGAATACCTATTGAGACAAACTTAGGACCGTTGGTATCGAGGGTATAAAAATTTGGGGTATAGGCAGGGATGAGTAGGTAGGCGAATAATAAAATATAATACGCTGGTTTTATAGCATTGACCGGACTGAGATTTTTTACCTCTTTCTTACTTTTATTTTTCATATTCTAAATTGATTTCAAATTATTTCTATTAGGTTCTTTATATAAATTTCTTCTGTAAAACTTGATTCATAAGCCAGTCTGGCTCTTTTACCAAAATCAGCAATTACTTCAGGATTCAGAAGCACATCAGTTATTTTATTAGCCAGATCATCAGAATCTCCAGGGTTGAAAAGTAGCCCTGTAACATTATCAGTTATAATTTCTGTTAATCCACCATGTCTGGCAGCAATTACCAACTTGCCAGCACTCATTGCTTCGATAGCTACCAAACCAAACGGTTCGGGTAACAAGGATGGCACTATTACAACATCAGCCCACTTATAATGCACTTCGGGGTTATCAGTAAACGGAAGCAATTCAACTATTTCGCGCAAATCATTTGTTTGAATCAACTTTTCAAGGTCCGATATCAGATTTTTTTGCTTTAAAAAAACATCGCCTACAATCCGCAATCTAACTCTATTACGCAAAGTAAACGCCAGGGAACCTATTGCATTTATAAGCAAAGGTTGACCTTTCCAACTGTTGATCCGTCCAATAAGCAATAGGTTGATCGGATACATATCCTTAAGCAGAATTTTCCCATCGGTGATGGCTCTGCAACCATTCCACAAGATTTGCTGTGTTCTGTTTTTAAGTGCCGGAAAGGAATTTCTTGAAGCATTTGAAATAAAAATAAGCCTGGATTTTGAATAATATAGAAGTTTACTAAAAAAGAAACGTGAAAAACCAACAGGCAACTCGTGAACATGAATAAATTTGTTTTTTTCAATAAACCTTACAGCCAGCATATAATCAACAATTACCATTGAATTTATATACACAAGCTTAAACGAATTTAAAAATTTGATTAGTCTGAAAAAAGTTAGAATTTGAAAAACAGCTGAGAAATTAAATCGCTTCAGATCATATTTTCTTATTACACCTAGTTTTTTAATAATAACTTTCACTCCTAACTCCGTTCCAAGGGTTTTTGCCAATGAACCATTTCGGGGTAGAACAACAACAATTTCCATTTCTGGATACTTTTCCTTTGCAGCCCTGATATTAAGAAGTAATACCCGATCTGATCCGTATAGTTCAAACCCCTGATGAACAAAAAGGATTTTTCCAATTGAACTCATAGCAATTAATGTATAAAATAGGTCAAAATCCAATTTTGATTCCTTCCTTTTATATTACTTATTTAACATTAAACTGTACTTAAGAATATATAGCTTTAATGAAACCCAGAATCTTCAACAATAAGCGACGCATTTCTTCTTTTGAAATAATTTGCCATTTTCCAAAAAATGATATCCCTTTTGATATTTCAACATTATATTTAAAGTAAAATGTTGGGCACTTATATTTGCTCCAGATTAAAAGCCTGAATAAATAATTACTTAACGCTGTTTTATGCTTTTCACTAACAATCTGATTATTTGTTATATAATTAAAAATTTCGATTTTTAGTTCATAATTTGCTTCAAATATCCCATGCAAACGAAGCGGATCTGAACTTTTACTAATTGACTCCTCTCTGTTTATTACAACTGTGTTGAAAGGGCTTGAAAATAATACTGATGAATTGGATTTTAACATCTTAAAAATCAACCAATACTCCTGCGATGACAAACGATTTTCATCCCATCCACCTAAGCTATGAAGCGTTTGTCGGTTCCAAAGATTTGCACATGTATTTCCTAGTTTCCCTGTGAGTAATCCTACCCATGCATCAGTTTCATATTTTACTTTTTTACTAAATATCCCTTTTTTAATTCTATAATTCCCTACAACAATATTATTAAAAGAAGGACTGATAAGTGAAACCTGATTTAAAATCTTCTCAGGCAGCAGTATATCATCTGAATCCAGAAATTGAACCCAATCTCCTTTTGCTTCTGCTAATCCTTTATTCCTGGCAGCTGGAGCACCTTTTCTTTTCTCTTCAAATACTCTAATTCGATCTTGGTTCCTAGCTTGAATGTTTTTTAATATGTTTAGTGTATTATCTGTTGAATTATTGTCAATTAAAAGAATTTCTGTTTTTGTATATGTTTGATTAAGTGCACTCTCAATAGTTTCTGAAACAAATCCCTCACTATTGAAACAGGGGATAATAATACTTACTAGTGGTTGATACATAACTATTGCTCTACCCAACTCTTATAATGATAACCTATTAATTCAAATTCTGATTGATTATTTCAGAGTAAATTACTTCAAGTCTATCCGTAATGGATCTGATATCATAGTTATTAGTCACAAATTCTCTTCCCGCAATACCCATAATCTGGCGAAGAGATTCATTCTGCATAAAAAAAATTATTTTCTCGCTAAAAGACTCTATATCACCTGCCTTTATTATGTAACCTGTGACACCGTCTATCAAACCATACTTCATTCCTCCTGCATCCGAAACTAAAACGGGTAACCCCATTGCTTGAGCCTCCTGTATAACCAATCCCTGTGTTTCCGCTCTGTTAGTTGACGGGTCATGAATTCCTGGAAGAATAAAAAGATGAGCATCTGACATTTCCACTTTCAATTCCTCTTGGCTTTCCGCTCCTTTCAGCACTACAAATTCTTGCAGATTCAAGTTGATAATCAGTTTTTCAAGTGCCTCCTTCATTGGACCTGTCCCTATTATGTTCAACTTAACATTTTGTATGTTTAGGCGGGATACCAGATCATATATAATTTTTATTGCAAGGTCAGCCCCTTTCAAAAAAATAAGCCTACCACAAAAAATTATTTGAAAGACACCCGATTCTGTTCTTTTTTTTTGACTGCTATCAGGTTTGAAATTTTGAATGTTGAGGCCTACTGGAAGCAAATGTATTTTTTGTTTCTGATCACAAATAGAAAGAAGTATTTCACGGAGATACGGGGAGTTTACTGTCAAAGCATCTGCATATTCGAAGAGATCACTGTACCATTCTTTGAGAATTGCTATTCTAAAAGGATTGAGATCATTGCCATGAAAAGTGACAACAAGTTTTGCATTGTGCACACTGTTAGTATTTATCATTCTGACAATTGGTATACCTACAACGCCAAATTGAACATGGATAATATCAAATGTAGTATTGTCAGAAAACCATTTTTCAATATTAACTGAATTAAAAAACTGTACTGTTCTTTTCCACTCCAGTTCTTCGACTGCCGATTCTTCAATTATAGCCGATATCCTAAGGATTTTCTTTATATGTTTTAAAGCTGCACTTTTACTTTTCTGCATAAATGACCTGGGTAGAAATGTGCAAATTTCCTGTAGTTTATTGTCCAGTATCATCTTATGAATTATGGTATTTTTATTCTCCTTGTAAGCAAATATTCTTATATCATGACCTCTGTGCATCAGTTCAATAATCTGATGGTATATAAAAGTTTCTGAAATATTTGGGAAGGAAGGCACTACAAATGCAATCCGATACGGGTTCATAAAATGGAAGATTGTTGATTCAGGTTATGGAACATTTTTCTGGCATAGAAAAATGCTCTAGGAGTAACTAAGCAAATAATACCTTTGATAACTAAAGAAAAATTGCTCCTTATCATGGATGGTTTATTAAAAACACCTTCTGTAATAGATTGAAATAATAGTTTTTGTATCCTGCCTTTTTCATGTTGCCTCTTACCATACTTACCAACCGAGATAATCAGTGCAAAAATTATTCTTAAATTCAGTTGCTGATGTATATACTTATTATAATTAAATCTTTCCTGAAGTTCACGAATATTCATTGCATAGATTTCCTGATTAAAAGCAAACTTTTTATTGTCTGCACTTTGGGTTGCAGATGATATTTGCTTCATATAGTGATACACAACCTTGTTAACCGTCCAAACATAATTAGCAAAAATACAGATTTGATAAAGTTGAACCTGGTCTTCACCAATAACAAGTCTTTTTTCAAACCTTATTTCATAATCATTGTATATAGTTCGCCGGATAAGTTTCCCCCACAAGTAATGCAAATTATTCTTTAGAATAAATTCAAGAAACTTAACTGCTGTTCCTGATTGAAAATTATCGTAATTCCGGATATGGCTACTTCCATTAACTTCAGTTATGGCTACATTTCCTGCAACAATATCAGCCCCGCTGATAACCGCATTATCATATAATGTCTGAATTGCATGCTGAGGAATAGTATCATCAGCATCAAGGAAGAAAAGAAATTCCCCCTTAGACTTTTCTATTCCATCTTTCCTCGCATAATTTACACCCTCATTCTCTTTATGAATATAATTTATTCGAGTATCCAATAAGGCATATTTTTCGATGATTTCAGCAGTTGCATCTGTTGAACCATCATTAATAATTATTATTTCTAAATCTTTGAAAGATTGGAATATGCATGAATCCAGGCAACGACCTATATAGTGTCCGATATTGTATGCGGGGATGATAATAGAAATTGCAGGAGTATTCATCTGATTACCCTCTAATATATAATCCCTTTATTTTCCAAAAAAGTCGATATCTCTCTTTCTTTACCCGTCGCATTAATTGAATCATTTTTACAAATAATTGGAAAGGGGTTGTCTTCATGATTATTGAAAGCTGATCCTCGCGATAGATACCAATTAATAAGTTATTTATTAAAAATCCGGCATCATATTTATAGAGCTTCATATTTTCCAATGCTTTTTGTACATATTCCTTTTTGTATTCTATTAATTCAGGTTTGCCTTCAAACAACGGGTAACGCTTGGTTACACCAATCAAACCACGATAAAACAGAAAATCATACACATTTTTATCTAATACATGGGTATTGATAAAATCGAGATGCAACCGAAAACAATGCAGTGAGCTTTCAAAATAAGGTTTAGAATTGATATGTGTTATTGAATTTATGTGATGTCTGTAATAATAATAGGTTCCAGAGATAATCGAGATTGATTTTGAATAATGGGTTACATGTAATAGGAAAATAATATCTAGTGCATTCCTGATATCAGGAAATCTAATACTATGCTCAATCAGTATTTTTCTGCGATAAATGGCGGTAGTATATTCATGTGTGAATAACATACAAAGAGGCATCCTTTTCTTTAATCCTGTTTTGATCTTTGAGTTTAGCAGATCGCTTTTTACCACCTTCCCATTCTGGTAGAGAGTAGTTAACCCAGTTTTAGCAATATCTGAATTTTCCTTTTTTGCTGTGAGATAAAGCTTTTCGTAATAATCATAATCTACCCAGTCATCTGCATCCAAAAAGCTGATATATTCACCTTTAGCCAGCTCAATTCCTTTATTCAACGACAATCCCTGCTTAATATTGGATGTATTATGTGTCACCCTAAACCGTTTATCTTTTTTGGCATATTCTTCACAGATAATGCCGCAGCTGTCGGTACTGCAATCATTAATAAGAATAATTTCTATCTCATTCATCGTTTGAGAAACCAGATGATCGAGACAAGTATGTAAATATTGTTCTACATTATATACGGGAACAATCACTGATACATATACATTTTGATTATATCCCATAAAATAAATGCTTAACTTGATTTATTTTCTTTTTATATTTTATTAATATACTGAGTAATCTGACTATATATTTATGTGAAAAATTGCTATAAAACTGCTGATTTATTTCTTTGTTATCAAATCCAAGAACAAAGGCGTCAAGAATCCATGAACATTCATATTTATACAATTGAAGAATATCTATTAGTTCATAAAAGAACCTGGTTTTATTATTTTCCAATCCTTTCGTGTTAGATAGTTCATCATATTTGATTTTCAAACGACCAATATATTTTTTAACTATTTCATGGTAATAGGTTTTAAGCATAGGGTTTGAATTGGCAAATTCGAGTTGTAGCTTGAAACATTGCAGAATACTCTCATAATAGACCCATTCCCTTATACTTATAGTTGATTCTTCATGCTGTCTGTAATAATGATATGATTCTGAAACCAGTGTTATTGATTTAGCGAAATACGTATACTGTAATAAGAACACATCATCTTCTGCATTCCTGATATCTGGGTACCTAATGTTGTGGTTTACCATGATTTCCTTACGATAAATAGCAGTCCCATGCTCATTCATAAAAAGAAGGAACAACGGTTTACCTTTACATTGTCCTTTTTTAATATTGCGGTTAAAATCAGTTGAATGGCTGAATTCTCCATTCTGGTAATAATATTTTGATGTTGATTTGGCAATATCAAAATTTCCTTTTATTGCAGCATTATAAAGCTTTTCGTAAAAATCAAGATCAACCCAGTCATCCGGATCTACGAATCCTATATATTCTCCACTTGCAATTTCAATACCTTTGTTTCGGGACAAACCCTGCCTGATATTGACAGTATTGTGAATCACAACAATTCTGTCATCATTTATGGCATATTCGTCACAGATAGCTCCGCTTCGATCAGTACTGCTGTCATCTATCAATATAATCTCAATTTCATGAAGGGACTGATGAATTAGAGTATCCAGGCATTGGCTAATGTAGGATTCTACATTGTAAACAGGAAGAATAACGGATACTTTAATATTACCAGGATTTTTGAATGACATATATATTATAAAAAATCAGATTATAAATCTGATACATTTTTACATTCATTTAATATTTTTCTTGCTTTTTTTAGTGCACCGATTCTAACCTCTCCTAACTTAAATTCAATACTCGATTTGAATAACAAGCGGTTAATCCGATACAGCATCTGTTTAAACGGGTTTATTTGAGGCAGTTTATAATCCGGAGTTCTGACAGATTCTAAAATGTATTTTGAAGTTAATATGCCTTCGTAAAGTTTAAACAGGTATTTTTCCTCAAGTCGCTGCTTCGGGATAATATGAATGAGACTTAGTTCTTTAAATCTTCCCGATCCAAAGCCCATATCAATTGCAGTAAAAACCATGTCATTATCTCCTCCGGATAAGGTATTATTTCCCTTTCTGTCAAGCATCTTTTTTAAAGGATGTGTACTACTGTTTTGTGCATAAATTTTTGCAATTTCTGATTTGATGACCATGCCTGCCCCGGCAGGTGTGGTTTCCCATTGATAAAGATTCGACCAGACATTGCGTTCTAGCTCCCTAACCGCTAATATTGACTGATAGGGTTTCAACCAGGCAGGTGGTATTACTTCATATTCAGCAATCAGTTTCCCTCCAAAAACACCAATGAAAGGGTTATTCGATGCAATTATTAATGATGTTTCTAGAAAATCAGCTGCCAATATATTGTCATCATCCACAAAAACTAGTAGTTTCCCTTCAGCACTTTCAATTCCTTTGATCCGTGCATGTGTAAGGCCTAACTTATTCTCTCTGAAGTGATTTGCGTTAGGGTGCCAGCTTAGATCCCAATCAGTTGACAATTCTTTTTCCGATGCATTGTCCACCAGTAAAAGCTGCCATTTATCAAAAGATAGCGATTGTACTTTCAATGCATTTAAGGCGCGTTGAAGGTATTCCTTGCGTGGATTGTATGAGCAGATGATAACAGAAATTTCAAACATTTTTTAATAATTTATTTTTGTTTTTGAAATAAATTTAATTTAATTCCCAATAACATTAAAATTCATCATAACCACTATCTTCGATCCAAACCTTTTAACAAAAAAAAAATGAACATGCATCAATGAAGTTGGGCCCTAATGATGCGAGATCTGTCAAATGGTCGAACTTTTACTAATTCAGATGATTTGCCAAAAAGCTGTCAGTCAGAATAAACGATTGAGATATCGGGATGAGATCCTAAGTAGGAGATTGCTTTATCTATAAAATCCTTTCTAATTTTATTATCTGCGTCTAAAGGCAAAATGTATCTTTCCTTAGCAATCCGGATACCGTTATTTCTGGTTCGACCCAAGCCTTGATTCTCCTGAAAAACAACATTATATCCTTCTGTTTATAACTCTATTAATCTAATATTGGTAAAACTATCAATCTATCCATCTTTAATAATAATAATTTCAAATTGATTAAAAGTGCTATTTTCAACATTCCTATTGCTTCATCAATATAACTTCCTTGATTAAAACATGGAATTATTATTGAAATATCGATTTTATTATTCATTTTAAACCTAACCAGATTTTTCATTTATCATGCACTAGCATATTCAAATCTGTCTAGTTATCAATATTATAATTATTTATGTGCAACAAAGACATAATTCATCGTTTAAGAAGTATTCTTTATAAATGTATTTTATCTTTAATTTTATGCACTAATGCTTTCGAAAATAGGGTAAAATAGAAACGTATTCCATGCTTGAATTCAAAAATATAATTCAATTCCTCTTTATAACATTTCAAGACGTTTTCCTTTGCTTTTAAAATTTCAGGATGCACCAAATGCGTATTCAAAAAACTATCTAGTTTTTGTAATTTATAATTCTGCTCTTGATTTTTTGAAAAAACAAGAATATTTTGTTTATACCATGAATCAACATTTGGATTTTTCCAAAAAATTGGTCTTAATACATCATAGACATTAAATCCATTTTGTTTAAATTTATTTATCCAGTATTCAGGTTCTTTTTCATTAATATGATTTTGCCCCCCTTGATTGGGGATAGCTGCTGAGAAAATTAATACATCACTTAATTCTGATAAAGTTTTAACAAAAACATCAGCACTCTCAACATTTAAATGCTCTGCAACTTCCAAAGAAATTGCTAAATCAAATTTTTTTTCAGTTTTAAATGACTCTTCTAAATCATACTCAATAAAATCAGCAGAATCAATTTTTAAATCGTTTTTATCTACATACCAACTATCAATGCCTAAAATTTCAGTAACTCCATTATCTTTAAATACTTTAAGCCATGTTCCAATACCACAACCAACATCAACAACAGATTTCGGATGTAATAAACTTAAGATGAAAGGAATTATCTCTTCAGCAGCTTTAAAGTTGTGCACATCTTCAGTATGTATATACTTAGTTTTTTTTTTTTCCATTATTAATAGAATTTAATTTCAGAGTCGTAGAAAAAATTTAATCTTTCTTGTATAGGTTTTCTGTCATCTATTGTAGCAATCACATTAAAATAAAAAGCATCTATTATAGTATCCACATTATTTTCTTCATCACCAAAATAGATATCAACAAAATATCTACCCGCTTTAATTAATCTGAAAGTAGGAAATTTAACAAGGATATAATCTTCTTGTTTTTTGTCTGCTAAACTATCTCTTGTATTTCTATTATTTAAGCCTAAAATTGGCATTTCGTCTTTGTCTTTAATAACTATTCCCAAAACTGGCTCTTTGTATTGAGTAAGTGTTTTGTAGGTAAATTTAAATTCTACTTTTTCTCCTACCAAAATTAAATTTGTTTTAAAATCATTACAAAAAATCTCAACACCTAATATACCTTCATTTTTTCTCTTTTTATTTATATGTTCACTAAGATTAAACCACCCAGGTTCTATCATATACAACTCTTGTAGGGTTTCATTAGCATTTAAGTAAAAATCCACAACTGCTTTAGTGCCACCTTGAAAACCAACTTTTCCCTCATTAATTAAGATACAATATGAACATAATCGATTAATGGCCACCATATTATGACTCACAAACAACACCGTTCTCCCGCTGCTATGGCTTACATCCTGCATTTTCCCTATTGCTTTTTTCTGAAACTCGGCATCGCCAACGGCTAATACCTCATCCACAACCAGAATTTCAGGTTCCAGGTGGGCAGCAATGGCAAAGCCCAGCCTTACCGTCATTCCGCTGCTGTAGCGTTTTACAGGAGTATCGATATAGCGTTCCACTCCTGAGAAATCAACAATTTCATCGAAACGGCGCCTTATATCGGCTTTGGTCATTCCCATAATGGCACCGTTCATAAAAATATTTTCGCGCCCGGTCATTTCGGGATGAAATCCGGTACCCACTTCGAGCAGGGAGGCAATGCGTCCTTCGGCCACAATACGACCGGTAGTAGGCGATGTAACACGGCTCAGCAGCTTCAGCAGGGTCGATTTCCCGGCCCCGTTCTTACCAATAATACCCAGCACTTCACCCTTTTTTACTTCAAAATCTATATCGCGCAACGCCCATACATAGTCGCTGTCGGCTTTGCTTTCGCGCTGGTTTACAGATCCTATCTGCAGGTAAGGGTCTTCCTTTCCGCGTATATTCATGGCCCACCAGCGGTTGAGGTCGTGGCTAAGCGTGCCTGTACCTATGTTACCAAGGCGGTATTGTTTTGATATATTTTCAAATTTTATGGCTATATCACTCATTTTTTAAGTAAGTAGTAGGTAGTAGAAAGTAGGTAGTAGGTAGCAGGTAGTGGGGTGTGGGTGTGGGTGTGGGTGTGGGTGTGGGTAGTAGGTAGAGGGTAGTAGGTAGTAGGTAGGGTCTAGTAGGTTGAAGGTAGTTAGCAGAAGGTAGTTGGTAAAGGATGGTAGGTAGATGGTAGGTAGATGGTAGTTAGCAGAAGTTAGCAGGTAAAGGGTAGTAGGTAAAGGGTAGTAGGTAGAGGGTAGTAGGTAGGGTCTAGTAGGTAGGGTCTAGCAGGTAGAAGGTAGTTAGCAGAAGGTAGTTGGTAAAGGGTAGTTGGTAAAGGATGGTAGGTAGATGGTAGTTAGCAGAAGTTAGTAGAAGTTAGTAGGTAAAGGGTAGTTGGTTAAGGGTAGTTGGTTAAGGGTAGAGAGTAGAGGGTAGTAGGTAGTAGGTAGGGTCTAGTAGGTAGAAGGTAGTTAGAAGGTAGTTAGCAGAAGGTAGTTAGCAGAAGGTAGTTAGCAGAAGGTAGTTAGCAGAAGGTAGTTAGCAGAAGGTAGTTGGTAAAGGGTAGTAGGTAGAAGATAGTTGTTAGAGGGTAGAGGGTAGTAGGTAGAGGGTAGTAGGTAGAGGGTAGTTGGTGGAGGGTAGTTGGTGGAGGGTAGTTGGTGGAGGGTAGTTGGTGGAGGGTAGTTGGTGGAGGGTAGTTGGTGGAGGAAAGTAGGTAGAGGGTGCTTGCAGGAAAATGGTATAAAGAAATAGGTTATTTGCAGAATTTCTCGGGGGAGTTGATCATCGAAGATAGCATTTTTGCCACTTCGGTGTATTTCGAAAGAAGCGAAATATGGGTTTGATGGTCGATATACATACTATCTTTCGACATGTCGATCCAAACCTCGGTTTCGGCTTCTTCGGCAAGGGAGTCTGATAATTTGCTGATAAAAGATTTAGTGTATTTTCGTTTCACCCATGCTTCGGCAATATTTGCAGGTACTGATCTGGATGAACGTCTAATCTGGTCAATAAGAGAATACTTTTCTTCTTTGGGAAATGTTCGTGTAATTTCAAAAATCTCCATCGCCAGAGCATAGGCTTTCTGGTAAACAATTAAATCCCTATATCCACCATAACCCATAAAGCTCACTGCTACATTATCCCTGATCGCACTTTCAGCTTTTTACTGTCTACGTATTAAATTGACCTACTTATTACTTTCCCCTTCTATCTTCCAATTTCCATCTTCTAATTTCTATCCTCCAATTTCTATCTTCCAATTTCCATCTTCTAATTTCTATCTTCTAATTTCTATCTTTTACTTTCTACCTACTACCTACTACCTACTACCTACTACCTACTACCTACTACCTACTACTTACAAACTTCTACTTACGACCTTCATACTGCTATTTTATACTTTCAAACGTCTACTTTGGACCTTCAAACGTCTTCTTTGGACCTTCAAATTACTTTTTTATACTTTCAAACGTCTACTTTGGACTTTCAAACGTCTACTATGGACTTTCAAACGTCTACTTTGGACCTTCAAACGTCTACTTTGGACTTTCAAACGTCTACTATGGACTTTCAAACGTCTACTTTGGACCTTCAAACGTCTACTTTGGACCTTCAAACGTCTTCTTTGGTTCTTCAAACGCCTTCTTTGGACCTTCAAATTGATTTTTTAGACTTTCAAACATCTTCATACGACCTTCAAATTACTTCTTTATACTTTCTAAATTCCACATTCTCACTTCCACCTTCCAACTTCTACTTTCTACCTACTACTTACAACCTACTACTTTCTAACTTCTACTTTCCAACTTCTATTTTCTACCTACTACATCCAACTTCTACTTTCCAACTTCTACTTCCTTCCTACTACTTACAACCTACTACTTTCCAACTTCTACTTTCCAACTTCTACTTTCTACCTACTACTTACAACCTACTACTTACTAACTTCTACTTTCCAACTTCTACTTCCTTCCTACTACTTACTAACTTCTACTTTCTACCTACTACTTACTACCTATTACTTACTACCTACTACTTACTACCTACTACTTACTACCTACTACTTACTACTTACTACTTACTACCTACTACTTACTACCTACTACTTACTAACTTCTGCTTCTAGACCGTGTCCATAAAACTGCGTTCCACCCTGTTGAATATAAAAATACCGGCAAGCAGTATCAAAACAGTAACCACTGCGCTGTATCCAAGTAAAAACCACGAAAAACTCCCCTGTCCCAGGAAACCGAATTTGAAAGTCTCAAGTATAGCAGTAAGCGGGTTAGCCTTAATAAGCCACATATATTTGTGATAGCTTCCCTCCATTACCGAAAGCGGATAAATTACAGGTGTGGCGTACATCCACAACTGAACGGCAAAAGTAAGCAGGAACTTCAGGTCGCGGTATTTGGTGGTAAGGGATGATATGATAATACCAAAACCCAGTCCCAGGCCTGCTAGCAGCAATACCAGCACCGGAAAAAGAAAAGCATAAGCATTTGGTGCCACCGGCGAGCCTTTAACGGCATAGTAAAGGTATACAAGTATAAAAACAGCAAACTGTATAAACATTTTTATCAGTCCTGTGATGGTTACTGATAAAGGCGCAATCAAACGGGGGAAATACACCTTACCGAAAACTGACTGGTTCGAAATAAATGTATCAGAGGTTTTTGTAAGTGATTCGGAAAAGTAATTCCAGAGTGTGATACCTGATAAATAAAACAGGGATTGCGGAATACCATCGGTCGGAATGCCTGCCAGACCTCCGAAAACAAACATAAAAACAATGGTGGTAAATATGGGTTGTACAAAAAACCATATAGGACCGAGAATGGTTTGTTTGTAAAAAGTAACAATATCACGTCGTATATACATTTCGAGCAGATCGCGGTATTGCCATATTTCCTTCAGGTTTAGGCTGAATAGGCTACCCCTTGGTTCGATTACCAGATGTATGGATTTTTTAGTCTTTTCCATGTTTTATAATCATACAGAATCCATTTCCCGTAAAAACAGCAGTATTTAAGATAAGCAATATATATTAAATTTTAAATATATCTGACTGATAGGGATTTATTAACTTCCAGGTACTGCTTCGCCGCGTCAATCCCATATAAACTATAGAATGACTGAGGATAGGACGATCAATATTACTTTCAAAAATAAACAATAATCAATTACAAATTCGGCACAAATACCTGTTATTTTCAAAGAAATGAAGATATTTTTTTCGAAAAGGGTTCAGTTAAAAGTTATGAAATAGCTATGATTGGAATAAATCACCAACCGAAGATGATATTATGATCAATCTGGCATTCCCGATATCCATCGGGATCATGTGAACTGTTAAAACAAATAATAATGCATGAAGGATATCAATCCCGAAATATTGTCAAAAGCCTGTCCCCTCTCTTTAAATTTTGAAATGCGAGTTATCCTCCTTTGAACAGCACTTTAAATGTGTACAGTATTATCTTCATATCGAGGCTGAACGACCAGTTTTCGATATAGTTAACATCCATTTCTACTCTGTGTTCAAGGTCACTGATATTGTGTATTTCGCCACGGTAGCCATTGATCTGGGCCAGACCTGTCAGGCCTGGTTTAACGGTATGGCGGAGCATAAAGCGTTTGATAAGTCGGCGGTATTCCTCAGTATGCTGCAGCATATGCGGACGGGGTCCCACTACCGACATATGACCAAGGAATACATTAACAAACTGTGGCAGCTCATCGATGCTGTATTTCCTCAGTATCCTGCCCACAGGTGTAATGCGGCAGTCATTTTTTGTAGCTTGTTTTTTATCTGCATCGGCATTGGTCCTCATCGACCTGAATTTAATACAGTTAAAGACCCTGCCATCCACACGGGTGCGTTTCTGTTTGAAAAACACACCCTCGCGTGATCCGAAAAGGGAAATCATGTATAAAATAAAGGTTGTACAGGGCAAAACCGTAAGTATAACACAAACAGAAACCAAAAGGTCAAAAAGTCTTTTGATCAGCCGGTTATACAAATAACTCAAGGGTCCCGGATGTATCTGAATCACCGGTGAAACCCCATAGGTAATAAGTTCAGCGCTTTTGTATGTAAAACTACCCAGGTTAGGAACTATGCGGATTTTAACCGGATACTCTGAGATCACTTCAGTGATTTCAGTCAGTTTTTCGCCGGGAATACCAGTCCAGGAAAGGTAGATTTCGTCAATATGTGTTTTCTCAATAAAAGGCTTTAAATCGTCCCAGGTTCCAATTATTTTCTTTTCAGGATCCGGAGTCCGGTCGAAAAAACCAAGGAAACGGTAACCATGCCATTTATTGGTAAGGAAATACTTCTCCAGTTCCCGGGTACCTTTGGTATCGCCCAGTATTATTACGTTCCTGAAATTATATCCGAGCTTACGGTAGTAGATAAGGGCATAATAAAGGGTGAATTTCCATCCGATAAGAACGAAGAAATAAGCGGGAAAAATATATTTGTATGCCTTACGCGGGAAATATGGGAATACTGAAACCTGCGAATAAAGCATGAACAGGAAAAAGAAAAATACTATGATATTAACATAGGTAAAAAGAAGCGACTTCCTTTGGATATTACGGTCGATAGAATTTGCTTTAAAAACAAAAACAAGCACCAGCCAGACTACATTCAGGTAGGCATAAAAAGCAATGTATTTTGAGGACAGGCTTACATCCGTGCCTTCGTAAAAAACAAATCCGAGTACGAAAATGGCATTCAGAATCAGGAAATCACCAATAATAGAAATTATGGGTATATACCGGCTATAGTTCATAGTTAAATGATTAATCAGAATGCAACAGGAACCAAAGCTATAAAAAAAAAGAATTGAGATTGCAGGAATAAAAAAAAGGAAAGAAATTGTTTCAATGTACCATGAATATACACTGGCTGATTAATTCTACTTCAAAAAGCCTTTACGAAAAGCTAATTACTTTTCTTTGTGTCTTTTGTGCCTCCTTTGTGCCTTTTGTGGTATAGCTTTTAAAGGAGTTACACAAAGTTACACGGAGAAGACACAAAGGTTCACAAAGGGTTTATCTTTTCTTCGTGCTTTTTGTGCCTTCTCTGTGCCTTTAGTGGTATAACTATTAAAGCTGTTACACAAAGTTACACGGAGAAGACACAAAGGTTCACAAAGGGTTATCCTTCTATTTGTGTCTTTTGCGCCTTCTCTGTGCCTTTTGTGGTATAACTATTAAAGCTGTTACACAAAGTTACACGGAGAAGACACGGAGTTACACAAAGGGGTTTTCCTTTTCTTTATGCCTTTTGTGCCTTCTCTGTGCCTTTTGTAGTATAACTGGACACAAAGAATCTGATCCCAAAAAACAAGTTTACCCGATTCAAAGTTCAAGAAAACTGCGAATAAACTGCCAACCATGCAGACTGTGGCTGGTCGGGATGCAGTTCCGTCAGGTGCACCGTAGAAATCTCACAATCTGTTAGTTATACAGGAAGCATACTCACACTCTCCTGTAGCAATTGAACAAAAACCGGGGGTGGATTGAGCCCCAGGTAGACTGCTAAGGCAAGAAGAATAAACTGAGATACTGATTCCCAGGGACTGATTTTTTCGATATTGGAATCGTCGAATCCTACGGCAGGAATAAAGAGTACTTTGAAGATATTCTTCCCGAAAGCCCAGATAATCATGGTCAGCAGCAACAGAACAGCAATCAGAAGTACGATCTGACCTGTATCAAATATGGATTTAAAGATCAGAAACTCACTCACAAAAAGGCCGGAAGGAGGCATAGCTGTTGTACTTATAAATCCGAATAAAAGCACCATAGCCCCGGTAGCATTGTATTTGAAGTAGTTTCCTACATGGTAAATGCTTTTGTTCTGAAATACCCTATAAAGCTGATTAAACTGAAAAAATAAACTGGATTTGACAAATGCATGAAGTATCACATGCAGCACTGCGGCATAATATCCGATTCCACCGGCAGCAACTCCCAGCATAACTATTCCCATATGCTCAATGCCCGAGTATGCGAGCATCCGTTTGATATTTTTCACTTTGAGCATATACACCGTTGCCACAAAAAGCGACAGAAATGCTGCTGAGCCAACTACCAGTTGGGCCCAGTGCAGCAAAGAGGTGTTGGCGACCACCACATAAAACCTGAAAATGCCGATAAATCCAAGGTTCATCAGCACGCTTGCAAGCAGGGCACCCGCCGGAGCCGGAGCCGTATCCTTGGCATCGATGCCTGCTGTGAACATAGGAACCAGACCCAACTTTGCCGTAAAACCCGTAAAAATGAACAGGAATGCCATCCGCAGCCAGACAGGATTAAGTTCGTCGCTCCTTGCCAGGAGATTAGTGAATGAAAGATCATCGGAACCGGCATTTTGCAATGAGAGGCTGAGAAATAGAATTCCTATGAAAATAAACGTAATACTGATAGCACATATAAATACATATTTCCATGTACCTTCGAGTGCCAGTTTGTTGCGGTGATGATAGATAAGAGCTGATGCACTCAGAGTGGTAATTTCGGTAAAAATCCAGGTAACCGCAATGTGATTCGACAAGTAACCTGCACCGATGGCAGTAATAAGCAAAACCAGCGAAGACAAATATATTGCTCTTGCCTGGGCATTTTCATGATGATTTTCAATGTAGATACGGCTGTGAATGGCAGCAGGAACGGCGATAATACTCAGTGTGATAAGCAATAACAATCCGATTGAATCGTATTGAAAATAAACCAGTTCGGTTACACCTTTGTGCATAATCGCATGAACCGTAAATAACGACTGTATAAGCAGGAAAAACCCAAGAAGTGAATACACTAAAATCCTGTTCCTGCTAAAAAACAGTATGACAGCAATTGCAAATGCGCCTAAAAGATAAACTCCAATCATCGGTTTCCGGGTTTTAAGCTGTTAATAATCCTTTAAGTTACTCAGTTGATCTACATCAACATCTTTAAATACATCCCCGATTTTGTTAAGGAAAATCCCAAGGATCAGCACACTGGCAAAAATATCAAGCATAATACCAAGGTTAACAAGCATGGGCATCTCATTTCCAATGGCCAGTGAAAGTACAAATACACCGTTCTCAATCACCATATAACCCATTACATGTGTAATAATCTTACGGCGTGTGGCAATCAGGTATAGCCCAAAAAATAAGGTTGACAATGCAACAACAAAGAAAATTTTATCGAGATTGGTATCCATAATTGTATTGGATATCAGTATAGTAATAATCACAATGAAGGTTGTAATAACCAGCGATACAAAATTCGGAAGGTAGGGTTCAGCTTCGCGGGTAATATTGTTGCGCTTGAGCAGGTAACCCAGAAATATTGGCACCGCCAGTGATTTGAAAACAATGGTTTCGAGCAAAATCAATACGAGGTTGAGTGTATTAATCTCGTTGAGTTGAATGAATACAACAAAAAACAGCAGTACTCCCTGCAGAGCCAGCACTTTGATATAGGTCATCAACCGGTTGGCAATGGCCATGTAAAATAATGTTATTATGAAGGTGATTAACAGAACATGTATCATAGTAATAACTGTAAGTAGGCATTTTACATAAATTTCTGCAGTATCAGCAGCACACCAAAGAATATTAGCAGGCTCACTGAAGTAAGAGCAACTATAAACTGAGGATTATGACTCATACGGAACCTGGCCATAAACGATTCGATAAGACCGATAGAAACTGCAATCACAAACTGAAACCCGAAAAAAGCAGGAATCGAATATTGCAGAGGTATCACACCGATGAAAAGATTTACAATCAATGCACCATAAACCGCAAACTTGAGGTAACCGGCTGTGAGAATCAATCCCAGGTCGAAACCACTGTTGTCAAGAATCATAACCTCATGAATCATGGTAAGTTCAAGGTGAGTTTTGGGATCGTCGATAGGCATACGGCTGCTCTCAATCATAGCAATCATAAGTATTACAAAAGTGGCCAGAGCAGCAAGAGCATAACTGATTTGCGATCCTATGTGAAGAGCTGCAAAAATTTCCTGAAATGATGTATGACCCGATAATAATGCCAGTGAGCCCATCAGAATAAAGAATGCCGGTTCAGCAAACATCGAATACAGTGCTTCACGACTGGCGCCCATGCCTTCGAAACTGCTTCCAGTGTCCATGGCTGCAATAATGCTAAAGAATTTACCCAGTGCCAGCACATACGCAAAAAAGATAAAATCGCCATTGAAACTCAATACCCCCTTCGATTGCCCGAATGGTACAACAAGCATAGCCATTACAACCGAGGCGAAATATATGGTTGGAGCGATCTGGAAAATAAAACTGGTGGTCTCGCTGTAAACCACTCCTTTACGGAACAAACGCACAACATCATATACCGGTTGTAGTATGCCGGGACCTTTACGGCCCGAAGCCAGACTTTTGGTACGGAAAATAATCCCCGTAAAAAAGACAGATACTATTACAATAAGCAGTACACTAAGCATATTACAGGTGTTTTAAAAATTCAACGAATGTGTCAAAATTCTGGTAAATGAAAGGGATACTCAATACCGCCAGGATAAAGAAAACTCCGTACAAAATGTAAATCTGTAGTTTCCCATTGTTCAGAAAAATAAACCTGCCCATAAACGATTTATAGTTTTTCAGAGGACCGTCAATCAGCCATTTTTCTAACTTATCGTAAGGATGGGTCCGGTATTTGCTTTCGGAAGGAAATATTCCATGTACTTCTTCCTCGTGTTTACTTATTTGCAGAAAAGGAGCAAATAATTTGCTATATGTTCTTACAAATGAACTTGCTGTGTATTGAATTCTGGATGTGGGAGCAATATAACCACAGCCCCAGGTTGGACTTTTTTCGATACTGCGGCGGCCCATTATTATTTTCCGAAACATGAATATAACGAAAGAAAGTAGAATGAGCAGCCAGGCCGCCAGGCTAATGGGTTGAAGTACACTGAAAGCGTTGATCCGGACCGGATCAGGAACAAACGGAACCGCACCAGTAAACTGGCTTACCGGCAGCGACAATAAATTGATAAAAAATACCGGAAAAACACCTATCAACACAATGAATACTGCAAGTATATACATTGGTAAAAGCTGCAAAAAAGGCACTTCTCTGTATGATTCAGGAAGTTTGGACCGGGAAGTTCCCAGAAAAACCACACCAAAAGCTTTTGTAAAACACATCAGTGCTAATCCACCAATCAGTGCCAGGCCTGCCGTAGAAAAAATTGCTGCAAGCAGCGAAACCAGCTTTGCATCCGACAACCAGTTATAAAGACCGATATAAATTATAAATTCTGATACAAAACCATTGAAAGGAGGAATTCCGCATATCGCTATGGCTGCGATCAGAAAAAGTGCTGCCGTCTGAGGCATTTTTTTTATCAGACCACCCAGTTTCTCGATATCCATAGTATGAGTAACCTGATATACGTTGCCCGCGGTGTAAAACAGCAATGACTTAAACACTGCATGGTTCAGCGTATGCAGCAGTGCACCGGCAAATCCCAGAGTAGCCAGCAACTGATTGCCGGAACCTATACCTATGCACCCGATACCAATTCCAATTCCAATAATGCCTATATTTTCAATACTGTGATATGCCAGTAATTTCTTAAGGTTATGCTGAATGATTGCCAGCATAACACCATATAAACCTGAAATGAGCGAAATAATGAGGATGAGGTATCCGATCATAGTAAAATCTGTTTTTACAACCAGCAACATCCGCAATATTCCGAAAATTCCGATTTTGATAATAACTCCCGACATGATCCCTGACACATGCGAAGGTGCTGTAGGGTGTGCATAAGGCAGCCAGGTATGAAAAGGCACAAATCCTGCTTTGATGGCAAAAGCAATAAAAAAGAAAATGAAAAGCATAAAAGATGCTGATGCAGGAATGGATGCCGAATAGGTTGTAATAGCCTGAAAATCATAACTTCCTGTTTTGGATGCAACCCACAGAAATCCCAGCATCAGAAATACTATCGAAAAATGAGCCTGTATCAGGTAATTTATTCCTGCCTTAATGGTTGAAATATGCTCGTGATCAAAAATAATAACAATAAATGAAGCCAGTGCAAGTATTTCCCAGGCGATAAGAAAAACAAAACTATTCTGGATAACACAGATTCCAATTAATGCAGCATGCTGCAACAAAAATGAAATCCAGTGCAGTGTAAGATTATTTTGCTGTGCTTTATATGCTTTCATATAAAACAAACCATAAAAACCACCAGTTACAAAAACCAGGTTTATAATAAGCATAAACCAGCCTGATAGAGCATCGATACGTAAAGGCACCTCACCGGTAACAAAACTTCCTGGTAAAGAATAACTAAAAGCTTCACCCACCAGGCCGTTCACTGCAAAGTATCCAGAGATAATGGCATTAATAAAAAGTAGTACAAATGCCGCTATTCCTCTCCTGTAAACCTTCAAAAAAGGAATAAGAAGTATACCTGCAAAAGGCATGATAATAAAAGCGGCAATCAGGGTCATGATACAATATTTAATACTGTGAGGATAAATATGGCCAGTATGAAAACGATGCCATATAATACATACGATTGTATTCGCCCATTCTGAATAAAACTAAAAAAATTTGTCAAATGGACCAGACGTTGTACAAAAGGATCAATAAGATTGTGTTCGAAAAAGTCGTGGTAATGCGAAACGTAGGATCTTGCAGCCGGAAAAATCTCTCCCGGCTTCAACTCCTCAAAATGCTTCTTTTCGATCAGGAGGAAATTCATTATTTTCCCCAATGGCTTTGAAAATGACTTCCCTGTATATTGAAGCCGGCTTTGAGGAGCCACATAACCGCATCCCCAGGTTGATTCAATCTGTTCGGCTCGGTGTTTCATAACCATTGAACGTAAAAACCAGATCAGGGCTGTTACACCAATCAGAATCAGGGAATACCTGCTGATAGCGGAGAGCGACAGGGAATATTGCGAAACAATGCCTGGCTCTATACCAATTTCATGTATGCTATTTAATGCTATGGCTACTATTTTTAGGTAATATTGGGGAACAAAAGCAACACTCAGCATAACTATAACAATAATATACTGGGGCCAAAGCATTATGCCAGAAACTTCCCTGGGTTTGTGATGAAGGGTGGTTCTTGCCTGGCCAAGAAATATAGTTCCGAAAGTTTTAGTAAAAGTGAGTACCGATAACCCTCCTATAATACTTAATCCTGCCAGCGAAAGCACTACGAGTATGATCTGACTTATGCTTTCGGAACGAGTTCCCTCGATAAGTCCGCTATACAACACAAATTCCGATACAAATCCGTTGAATGGTGGCAACCCTCCTATTGCAACCGCTCCTGCAAGGAACATAAGTGCAGTCCGGGGCATTGTTTTGATCAATCCGCCAAGCTGCTCCATATCGCGGGTATGGCATTGCTGATAAACAGAACCTGCTGAATAAAAAAGCAAGGATTTAAAAAGAGAATGATTCAGCACATGCAATAAAGCACCTCCAAAACCCAGAAAGAACATAACAGGTGAGTTATTGCCAATACCGATAAGCCCAATACCAATTCCAATACCGATAATACCGATATTCTCGATGGTACAATAGGCCAGCATCCGCTTAAAATCGCGGTGCACCGCAGCATTAAGTATTCCATAAACCCCGGTAAGTACAGCCAGGGAAAGTACAATTTCACCCAGCACAGTAAAGTCGGAACTCAAAAAAGTAATTATCCTGAAAATACCGTAGATACCAAGTTTAACAATTACCCCTGACATTACCCCTGAAATATGCGAAGGGGCAGCAGGATGAGCATGCGGCAACCAGCTGTGCAAAGGAATAAAACCGGCTTTAAGGCCAAAACCAGTGAAAAATATCAGGAATAACCAGATATTGTTGTTTGACATTAAGTAAGCATGTATAGCATCGAAACTGAAAGAACCAGTTGCACTATAAACCCATAAAAATCCAATGGTCAAAAACACTACACTGATATGCATCTGCACCAGGTAATTAATTCCGGCCTTTACTGTCTGTTGATTGTGATGATCAAAAACAACCAGAAGCATGGATGACAGAGACATGATCTCCCATGCCAGCAGAAAAGCGAAGCCATTTTGCAACATGCAAACCCATATCATCGACAAATGAAACAGTATAAATAAAATCCAGTGGAGAGCAACTTTTGAGGATGGATTATGGTAGGCTTTCAGGTAGCCGGTTCCGTAAATCACACCGGTAACGCAGGTAAAATTTATGATAAAAATAAACCAGGCTGATAATCCATCGATCTGTATCCTGATATCACCCAGGAAAGTGCCTGCAAACACCATAACCTCAACGGTTTGACCATTTAGTGCAGGGAATGCCAGCAATGAAATAACCAGTGCATTTACAAGAACAGCGGCTACCGCAGAGTATGCTTTATAAGCCGATGGGAGAAAAAATACCCCTAAAATAGCCAATGAAGTTACAACCCAACTCACATTAATCAATTCCATCATGTCCGGTAATTTTTGATCTGATTCCTTAAGCGCAGGCAAATTTATGGAAAATTTACGGGAGGCGGCTTAAATATGTTGAGTTTACCATGCAAGAGTTCTACCTCTGTCAATAATGACAATTCAAATTCTGTATCTTCGCAGTGCCTAATTTTTTGAAACAATGTCAGGAACACAATGGCTTAGCCGCACTGAACTTCTTGTTGGCCATGAAAAACTACTCTCCCTGAGTGTGAAACATGTGCTTGTAGCCGGATTGGGTGGTGTAGGTGCAATGGCTGCCGAACTGATCAGCAGAGCCGGTATTGGAATGATGACCATAGTGGATGGCGATACTGTTCATAAAAGCAATCGCAACCGACAGCTGCCAGCATTGCACAGCACCGAAGGCCTCGCCAAAACTGAAGTAATGGCAAAACGACTACTTGATATCAATCCCAACCTTAAACTTACAGTTCTGAATGAGTACATCAGGGATGAACGCACAACTGAAATCCTGAGTTATGGATTTGATTATGTGGTTGACGCGATTGATACTCTTTCACCCAAGGTTTTTCTTCTTTACAACTGTGTACAGATGGGATTACCCGTGGTAAGTTCGATGGGTGCAGGTGGTAAATTTGATCCCATGATGGTACGTGTTGCTGATATAAACGAATCGTACAATTGTAAGCTGGCTTACTATATGCGTAAAAGGCTACACAAAATGGGCGTGTGGAAAGGCGTGAAAGTTGTGTTTTCACCCGAAATAGTAGACCGCAGCGTGGTTGTATTACAGGAAGGTGAATCAAATAAAAAATCCAATGTCGGGACAATTTCCTATATGCCAGCCGTTTTCGGAAGTTTTTGTGCTTCGGTAGTGATCAGAGATTTGCTGGCCGCCAAATAAACTTCGCCATAACTGAAACAGTATCACTATGTTTGCATTTTGATTTGTTATAAATGAACACATAAACTTTGAATCTGAAAACCCAGTCAAAACAACAGACAGTATATGAAAAAAGTTCTCTTTATTGCCGGTGCTTTGCTTTCAGCAGCATTCGCTTTTTCGCAAAAAAACGATGGAAACAACATTCTTACTGAAAAAGAATCAGCCCAGGGATGGCAGTTGCTGTTCAATGGTGAGAGTCTCGAAGGGTGGAAAGGATATAACAGTGATCAGGTTTTCAGTTGCTGGAGTGTAAAAAACGGCGAACTTATCTGCCAGGGAGAAGGTGGAAGCGTAACCGCAGGCGATATTATAACCCTACAGGAATTTGAAAGTTTTGAATTAGCTATTGAATGGAACATAAGTCCTCAAGGGAACAGCGGTATTTTTTACCATGTACTCGAAGGCGAGCAATACCATGCTGCCTATGAAACAGGTCCAGAATACCAATTGATTGATGATGCCGGATGGCCGGGAGCACTCGAGGACTGGCAGCAAACCGGCGCCGATTATGGAATGTACCCCGCCGGAATATCTAAAAAGATGATGCCTGCAGGGGAATGGAACCAAACCCGGATTATTTACAACAAAAACCATGTGGAATATTGGTTGAACGGAATGAAGTTAGTTGATTTTCAGGCATATTCAACTGAATGGAACCAGAAGAAAGCACTAAGCAAATGGAAAGATTATCCCGGATACGCTATCTCAGGAAAAGGGCATATAGGGCTTCAAAACCATGGAAGCGGTGTAAAATTCCGAAATATAAAGGTGAAGGTGCTGAAATAACCTACTCATTATATTCAACAGGGAACCTCAGAAAGATTGAAATCTCACAGCTAACTATTTCAATAAGTAATATCTATTGATTGCGTTTGAAGTCGTTTTAACCCCGGTCTCCTAACACTTCACAAATAAATATACGAGCTTTAAAAATAACTGTTATGGCCCCCTATTTCACTAAAATTACCGATTTGACATTCGACGATGCCGTACAACATATAACACAACTACTAAAAGATCATGGCTTCGGAATCATCACTGAAATAGATGTAACCCAAACCCTGAAAAACAAGATTGATGTTGATTTCAGGCCATACCGGATTTTGGGAGCATGCAATCCTTCATTTGCCCATAAAGCACTGCTTCTGGATAATAAAGCGGGTATCATGATGCCCTGTAATGTGATTGTACAGCAACTAACTGATGGCAAAGTTGAAATAACAATTATCAACCCTGAGGCTGCTGCAGCTTCAATAAATAATAAGGCACTTTCGGACTTTTCGTGTAAAGTAACCGAAGATATCCGGCGTGTGTACAGTAAAATCTGAACCCGCTGTTACTTATTATACTTCACGAATTTCCTGCTCACAGGGTAGCCATTCTTCTCAAGTACCAGAAAATAAACTCCTGCCGGTAGATTGCTCAGTGACAGAGATAATTCTGACTCATTTTTACCCATTACAAACGAACTAAACTTCCTGCCTGTAACATCCAGAATAAAACCATGGCGATCAATCCCTGAGGATTCAGTTTTGACGATTATAAAATCAGCAGCCGGATTCGGGTAAATAATAATAGCGGAAGAATTACCGGGATTATCCGGAACCGATATTGTACCAATCTGTTGCAGAATGGTGGTATATCTTTTAGTCAGAAATGGCTTTATCCCGTAAGGAGTATGATTATCAATAGTTTGAACAAATGAATTATTGAAATCAGCAACAGTATATCCATAGTCCAGGGTACGGTAAAAATCAGCAATTGCTGCATCCTGAATCAAGAATTTTAGCGAGTCGATATGCGAAAATATCACATTTGGGTTAATAAGGGTACGGGTCACTGTATCGAGGTATTTGATGTACTTTGCCTTAAAGGCGGGTACTGCCAGTATTTTTTTTGCCATTGGTCTGGATTCCGTCTGATTATACCATAGAAGACAGTTTCGGGTTGTCCAGTCCTGATTTACCCAATCCACACCAAATGTATTATCAGTATCGTACGAAATGTATTCAAACTTATCAATATCAGCGCGATGATATAAAAAATAATTGTTTTTGTTATACATATATCCGTCCCAGTTGCCGGTAGCAACATCAATGGCAAATGCTTTCAGAAAACTATCAATATTTAGCTTCATGGCTATCTGCACTGCAAAAACTGAGTCGGCTGGTTTGTTCAGGGTGGTGATCAGACCGACCAGGTCAGTGTAATCATCCTGAATTTCATTAGTCTGCAGATCGTAGGCACGGCCTCCGGTAGTTGCACCACTCTGAATATCTTTATAGGTCTGCTGGTTGGTTCCATGATAAACAAGATCAGCAGGATATGTGCATTTATAAAGATTTCCACTTTTTTCGCCATACACCCTTTGCAGCCAATCCTTATCAAATTCTTCCAGATTGGTATAAAGTCCATAATACTCCTGGTTAATAAACAACCGCACAAAACTGGTATTCCGGCTGCTCATTCCTGCCTTATTCCAGGTATTATAAAAAAGTTTCTCTCTGATCAGGGAAGGATCGTTATGCTGACCGTTCAGATTTATCTTTTTCACACCCTGGTATTTCTGCCCCGATACGAATTCATTGAAACTTACCTTGAAAGATTTTTTCCTTGAATACCTTGATGTATTTCCGCGAAGCCGGAAACCGACCTCCTGAACTGTGTCGCGCCCGTTTCCGTAATCAAAAATAAACCTTGCCTTAAAATAATGATCCGAAAGCACATCGGTCATAATAACTTCAAGAGAATCAGGCGATATCTCGATATACACATCCGAAACCCGGGTATCGTCGAACAGGCTTGTTTGCGAAAACAGCCCGTTACAGTTAAACAGTAAAAATAATGAAGAAAGCAGAATGAATCTCATGGCCAGGTTAACAGGTTGGGGATTAAAAAACCGGAGTATTTATTTACCCCCTTTGGGATACAATTAGAATTGAAATTAAACTGGTCATCCGGATCAGGAATTACTTGTCAGCGACAAAGATACGAAACCCTGCAACCCATCTCTGAATTAATTACGAACCGGCTTACCGATGAAAACTACATTCATCAGTAAGCCGGTCATTTGTGGAAATTATATTCCTGAATGTATGCTATGCGTATAATTCCTTTTTCTTCCTTCTGATAACCTTGTATTTCTCCCAGTCAAAACTTTTCAGGAATATGGATGCTGCCTGAGCTCCCCTGATAAACAAATCGACTTTTGATTCATCGGTAAGTCCGAAATTCAACCAGTTGTGATTGCCTGTATCAATATATCCAATGAGGTTCCGGAAATCAGCATTAGTGCGTAAAAAATTATCATCGGACGAAAAGCGTGCTGTATTAAACACGGAACCAATGAGGCTGAAAAACTTTTTGTTTTCGTTAATTTCGGCTTTATCCAGACCAATCTTTACGCCGAAAGTCGGAGCTTCGGGTACCTTAAGATTGTTATGAAAAATATCAATCGGGAAATTTGATATTATTCCCCCATCCATAAACAGTACTTCCGAAGGTATAGAAGCATTTAAACCGGTTTTATCATGCCATTTGTTCCAGGCATCGACACCGGTAGGAATAGTGCTAATTCTGAAAGGCTGGAAGAAAAAAGGAATTGACATAGAGGCTCTGGCAAAATCAGCGGGGTTTGTATTCTCTGGATTTGTATAGAAAAGATCCGACATTTCGGGAAATACTATTTTACTCTGGGTGGTAATATCAGCAGCAATAATTGCCAGTTCCATTATTTCCTTCGGAGTGGAATATACTTTGTTTGTTTGCCTGTTCCGTAGATTATTCCCCTCGCTGGCACCCGCATCACGCAATTTCTGAAGATCACCCATGTTTTTAATTTTCTTCTGATTAAGCAGATTCTTCATCCAATCATGGAAATTTTTACCTGGATTTAAACCAAAATCATCTCGGAAATTATCGATCACCTGTGCTCCTTTCAAAGCTAGCTTGGCATTGCTGACATCACCCAGAAGAGCATCAATAAACTCACGGGCATCATTATCTCCATCAACAAAATCGTATAGTTTTTTATTACAGAGGCACTCGAGTATCCATGTACTTTTAGATTCATCAACTCTGCCGGCAGCAGCCATGAGTAAGGTATTTATTGAACCTGCCGATGTACCGGCAAGACTCAGAAACCGGATATTCATCTGTTCGAGCACATATACATATCCAACCAACGCAACCCCAAGCACACCACCGCCTTCCTGAACAAGGTCGACATATTGATTGCCTCTGTCGTCGATAATATCAGAGAATTGCTTCTCCTTCCCGATTGAATCCTTCAATTCATGAATAATATTGAGAATCAATCCATTTTCAGTAAAATCTGTTATTTTCATAGTTTCTGTGTTTAAATTGATAATATTTTAACTGTTTTTTCTCCTTGTGCTATGCTTTCAGCCTGATTGAAAACAAAAATTAATAGGCTACAAAATCGAGGTTACTGAATGACCTGATCCTGCGACACACCTCGTAACCTTCGCGGCTGCCTTCGTCGTTGGTGTTACCTTCGATTGTAACACAATATTCAGGCTGCATGTCAATTACTATTCCTGTATGTTGCCAGTCGTTAGCTGATTTGCGAACCAGGAAAAGGTGTCCGGGCTTTACTGATGCAAGGTTACCGGAGGTTCCCGAAACGAGTTTACCATTGGTTTTGGCCCACGAGCCCAATACATCGCAGCTATAAGTGCGGGGAAGTAATGTTTTGATTCCTGTTAATCTGGATGCCTGTTTTACGATCAAGGTATCGAAACCAGCACACCAGGGCCATGCTTCTCCCTGATAACCGTCCATAAAATAACGAACCCATGGACCGGCATTTTGCCCCCCTGCTTCCACAGGATGCACTTCGAGATATTTCAACGAAAGTTCCACCACGGCTGCATTCAAATCTCCAGTATTTACAACCGTTGCATTTATAATGTTTTTCAGAGGTGCTACGAGCTTTTCAAAAGTCAGCGGGTCGACTTTGCCGGTTTGAACCAGGCCCGAACTTTTTTGAAAATTTAAAGTGGCTACTTCGGTAGCAACGCCAAAATCACCATCAATTTTAATTTTCTGACCGTTAAGGCACAGCCACTCCTGAATAAGGTAAACAAGTTTTTTTTGCTTACTTTCACGCTCAATGGTTTCAACAACAGATAAAATTTCAGCCATGTTTTTGAATATTAATAAGTTACTGATTGGGAAAATTCAAACTTATGATTACAAATATTTCATCTATTACCCTGAAATCCTGCCTAACTGTTACCTTATCCTGTCGGAACCTGCATTCCGGAAAAATGAAAATACGTACCGAAAAAAATGGAATGCTGCCGCTAACTAATTCTGATTATAAAAATATCTGCAAGTAAGCTTATGAAATTATTCAATAAACATCTGAATCCCAAAATTGTGCGAATTGAAGTAGCTTTTTTTAATAAAAGGGTAGCGAAAATTTACTTAAAACTGTTAATAAATTATTAATCATCAGAATATCTGATATTTAAAAAAAGAAATTAAAAATATTTTCATCCACTTAAGACTATTCTAATTCAGGAATAAAGGTCTTTCTGGCCACATTCCCTATAAGGTTGGTTGTAAAAACATCTAATGAACCGCCAAGAATACCTCCCACCACCGGCACCACTTTACCCATATTGATGGCACCTTTTTTTCCATAGGCAGTTACCAGCCTGAAACCAACTCTTTGATTAATAAGCAATAAAGATTTTTCTGAAATACCTGAAACAGCTCGTGCAGTTAGTTTCACACCAGCCCTTATTCCCGTTTCCTGAATTATATCCTTGCCGAAATTTCCAACCAGACATATGAAAATCAGCGTTTTCACTTTCTCATCCCGCAAATCGAATCCGCCCATAAAAGCGATTGCTGCAATCATCCGGATCTGAATATATAAAACACTGGCCAGATTGGCAGGTATTGCAACCGGCAGGGTTACCATACCTCCCAAACCTGTTATAAATCCGCTGGTACCTGCTTTGGCATTTTGCCAGCGGATAAGCGAATTAACCTTATCGTGTATGTTACCGGTTTGCAACATGTATTTCTGCGCCAGCACCTGAGCGGAATCCATACCAGACCATCCACTGAGCACTTTTTCATAGGTCCAGTCAAGAGCTTTCATAACTGAAGGGAAATCCGTTTTTATCCTCATGGGTTTTATTGAACAAAATATGTACCAAATATAAGTTATACGCCAACACTGCATGAAATCGGTTCACAAAATCAATACTCTGATACCAATACTCCGAATTTTTTCTTTCATCGAATGGATGCTAAGTTTTAAAACACAAAATACCTGAACTTTAAAACATAAAGTTTTAGTTTCGTTTCAAGCTGATTATTAAACGTTGAAAATTACTATTTGACAATTGGTATTTCAGAATATTCTTTAAAAGTACGCCAACCAGATAGAATTAAAACATTACAATAATTTTCATTTAATACGGCGCAGTGCTCTGCCCGGGCTGAAAACACAACCAGAATTTTTCATATATTAATCGTACCTTTGGCCACTGAAAAAGAATTGAATGTTCGAGAATCTTAACCAGTCCTATCCTTTCAACAATAATTTTAAGCATAATCTGCGCACTATAGCATTTGTGTGCATGGGCTTTATTCTCATAACGCTTTATTTTCAGCCATTTGGAATAAATTTTCTGGCTTCGCCAAAAGATGGTTATTTCGTTCTATTGATTGGATTAGTGAGTGCTGCGAACTTTTTTTTCAACACTCTTGTATTGCCTGGATTGTTCCCAAAGATTTTCGAATCAGCCAGATGGACAGTTCGCAAAGAGATGGTATGGAATGCAGGTATGTTTGCAATTCTGATTCTTGGATTTACTTTAACTGCACTTGCTTTCGATATCTCAGGGCTTAAAACGCTAACTGTCTTCCGCTCAGGGGCACTAGCACTGTTACCCCTTGTACTTTTTAATCTGGTAAATTATAATAACTCGCTCAAGACTAAAGTGGTGCAGGTAATTGATTCGGGTCGGCATTGGCTCGCTGAAGAGCGCAGAACAGGCGCACAATCTTCCAACGAAATAGTGCGGATTGAATCGGAAAACGGCAAAGAAGTTTTTGAGAAGGAATTGAAAACAATTGTTTTAGTACAGTCAGCCAGTAATTATATTGAAATTTTCTTTCGCGAAGGTAATGTTGTACGCAAACAAATGATCCGGCAGACATTGAATACCGTTGAAAACAATCTGTCAGGTTTTCCCAACATTAAAAAATGTCATAGGTGCTGTCTGGTAAATCTGGAGCAGATTTCGCGTATATCCGGGTCTTCACCCAATTTTACCCTCGAAGCCGATGGACTGGGCTTTCATATTCCCGTTTCAAGACAAAATGTTGCTAAATTCAGAAAACTCCTTTCATCGCGGTAGTATCTGAGATCATCATTTCTCTTTTGTTTCTATCTGTGTTTTTTCTATTTTGATACAAAAAAAAATAGATTTATCATAAATTAACTGGCATTTCGTCCCAAATACACAGTCATTTCGTCCCTGAATCGTGCATCTCCGCCCTTTTTACGCGGTGCAGCCCATTTTCCAAATGCTTATTATGATCAGAAGTACTTTTGTATGACAAATAGCTCAGGTAAATACTGATACTTTGCAGCAAAAGCCTGGTCATAATGTGCCAGGCACTACTTTTCCCAACCTAAATTTTACTACTGATGATCAAGATGCAAGAATTAAATATTGGAGGACTGTTGATCCCTACACCAATCATACAGGGGGGGATGGGAGTTGGTATTTCATTATCAGGACTTGCTTCAGCAGTTGCCAGCGAAGGTGGTGTTGGGGTAATTTCAGCCGCCGGACTTGGAATGCTTTACAGAGAAGGCTCAAACGATTACATGGCAAATTGCATATCAGGTTTGCAGACCGAGATCAGAAAATCGAGACAGAAATCTTCGGGGATCATCGGAGTGAATATCATGGTGGCTCTTACCAATTATGAAGATCTCGTTCGCACCTCTATTGAAGAAGGGGTTGACATTATAATATCAGGTGCCGGATTGCCCCTTGATTTACCCAAATACCTAACCCCTGCATGCAAAACAAGACTGGTTCCTATTGTTTCATCAGCCAGAGCGGCAGTTCTGATATGTAACAAATGGCTTGCCAACTACAATTATCTTCCCGATGCTGTTATAGTGGAGGGTCCAAAAGCAGGTGGTCACCTGGGATTTAAACCCGATCAGATTTTCGATGAGAACTATTCGCTGGAGAAATTGATCCCGGAAGTGGTGGCAGTTGTTAATGAAATAGGTCAGCAAAACGGAAAAAATATACCTGTAATTGCTGCAGGAGGAATCTATACAGGTGCTGATATTGCTGAGATCATAAAATTGGGAGCTTCAGGAGTTCAAATGGGCACCCGATTTGTTACCACCGACGAATGCGATGCATCACATGAATTTAAACAGGCCTACCTGGACGCAAAAAAAGAGGATGTAAAAATTATTAAAAGTCCGGTTGGCATGCCCGGAAGGGCAATAAAATCGCCTTTTCTGGATGAAGTTGAAGCCGGAAAACGCCAGCCAAAAACATGCCCTGTTAATTGCATAAGAACCTGCGATATCAGTACGGCTCCTTATTGCATCATTGCTTCGCTTACATCGGCACTACGGGGAAACTTCAAACGTGGATATGCCTTCGCAGGCAGTAATGTTTGGCGAACCAATAAGATCATTCCGGTAAAAGAACTTATGCATACCCTGAAAAAGGAATATCACGTTTACCAGATGGAATCGGAGTTAGTGAATTGCTAATACCCAGGCCCCCTGAGGATAATATCCTGCCATTAAATTTCCAATGTAATTTTTGCCAGAATCTCTTCCGGTTCCGGAAATAGCTGAGTTTATGCTTTAACAGCAACCACCAGCATTTCGAAATCATCGGGAGTTAACTTGTGTTGTCGTCCATAATCACCCAGAACAGCACCAAACATCTCTGTTGATTTAAAACCCAGTGTTTTTAACAACCAGCTTATTTCGGAAGGCACATAATACCTTTCGTTGCAATGCAATTCGATCTGTTTGCCATTATCATCCTCGAAAGTGGTAACATTGAAATCGCGAAATGTCATCAGATCGAATGAATTGCCCTCATAGGAAGCATTACCATCCAGTTTTGCTGAGGCCAGAAAATCCTTTACCGAATGAAACAGAGGGAACAATCCATTTAATGTGGTAAAAATCAGTTTCCCTCCAGGCTTTAAAGCCTTAGCAGCCTGAGCGAGAATCTGATAATTCATCTCATCGGTTTCCATCAGTGGAAATGCACCTTCGCAAAGCATTATTGCCAGATCGAATTCAGCTTCAAAAGGTAATTCCCGGGCATCCCGTTTCTGAAAATCAACATTAACTTTCTGTTCAGCGGCTTTTTCGATAGCCCTTGCCAGTTGAGAATCAGAAAGATCAATTCCGGTGAGATTATACCCACGCTTTGCCATTTCGATACTATGCCGGCCTGTTCCGCAACCGATATCCAGAATCCGCATCTGCCGGTTGTATGCAATCTCCTTTTCAAGAAAATCGCACTCACCTGAGGTTCCTTGTGTGAAACATTCATTATCGTATTTTAAGCCATAGTTCTCGAATAGTGATTCATACCATTGCTTCATAGCTATCTGATTTTAAACAATTTTAATTGTCCGTTTCTGAAATAATACTATATCTCCTGCTCTAAGTTTTTTCCTCTTCTGAAATTCGGTTTCCTTATTAACCACAACTTCTCCGTCAACAATCCGCTGATTTGCCTCGCCCCCAGTTTCGACTAGTCCGAGCAATTTCAGCAGTTGGTTCAATTGTATATATTCATGATCTTGCAGTTCGAATTCCATTACTATATGATGTTAGCAGTTAGGGAGTACTATAAATTTTAAGGTATTTTCAATGACAGATTTTGATAAAGATACGCTATTCCTGTTTTCCTCTTGGGAGAATAAACCGGTTATAAAGCAACAACCCTATAATAGTAGCAACACCAATCAGGCTGAAAACAAACCACAGCATGCCAGGACGGTGAAGTGTATCAACAAAATGCACATAAAGTGTAGCACCCAGAATCCCTCCAATTCCGCTACCAATCACTCCGTAAAGAAAACCATACCCCTGATAGAGTGCTTTTTTGTCGGCAGGAGCAATCAGCCCCACGTAGGAAATAAACTTCGGGTGAGCCGTCATTTCTCCTAATGAGAAAATTATGATGCCTCCAATAAAAACCCAGGCATAAGTCGAAATCGACAATACAGCCATTCCAACGGTACCCATGGCTATTCCAATGATCATGGTTGGGAGTGCAGGCGTTTTGCGTACAATGCTCGAAACCAGCAATTGTAACAATATTATACAACCTGAACTTATTACAGTAACATGCTCAGCATCAAACTCCCACGAAGGATTTTGCATAAAATAACCCAGAAACTGATTTACAACTCTATTAACCGGTGACATATCTATGTAGTCCTTCAGGTACCAGAGCACTGTATCGAACATCTGGAAATACAAAATCCAGAAACCGGAGTATATAAAAATCATTAACAGGAAACGGTAATCCTTCAGCACAAGGAATATTCCTTAAAAAACGTCAATCAATGGCTTGGTGCTTTTTGGACGTGGCGGTTCTCTGTAAACGAACAGGTTTAGTATCAGCATCGATCCTGTACCTACAGCCGACATTACAAAAATATAACTCCAACCAATTCCTTTCAGGTAAGGAACCAGAATAAGCGGAAAAATAAACGCTCCCAGGTTGATACTCCAATAATAAATACCAAAGCCAAGTGATGAATTGCTTTCATCGGTTACCCTGGCAATTGTACCTGATATAATGGGTTTAAAAAAGCCTGCACCTACAGCCATAAGGATAAGACTCAGAAAAACCATGCTGTATGAAGTGGAAAGACTTGTAAAAAAATACCCTGCGCTCATCACAGTAAATGCCATCATCAATGTCCGGCGGTAACCGAACCTATCGGCAAGTGCACCCGCCAGAATAGGTAGAAAATACAACAAAGGAGTAATCGTACTTTTTATAACGCCTACGCTTTCTTTCGAAAAGCCCAGACCACCCTCGGGAATACTCATTACCAGGTATACCGAAAGCACCGACATTACTCCATAGTATGACCCTCTTTCGAAAAATTCCATGGTAATTACCGTCCAGAAACTTCGTGGAAAGGATTTTATCGCTGATTTCTCCTTCGGAGAACCTGAATCTTTTATCATTGCATCATTGTATAGTGTTTTGCAAAAGAAAGAAAAATAGCAATGCTCCCGGCAGTATAATCCTTCAGGCCGAACCAAAGAGCAGGGTTTTGTGTTAACTTCAATTGCTTATACCTGAGTTCAATTACTTCAAGGAGTTTGTTTGTGACTGAAGATCTCAACCTTTTTTATAAAAACCATGATTCAGGCCTCTTTGAAATAACATTGGTCAAAACTTGTCACCTTCCGTTTTTGAATCTAAAGATTTGATAAACTTGCACTTTGTAACCACCTTTATGATTTCAAATTGAAAACTTATGATACAACCTAAATATATCCTCAGTATCTTCTTCAATCTGGCATTGTGCAACATTTTCGCTCAGGTTACTTTTACAGTTCAGTCACTTCCCGCTGACACTCCACCGCAGGACAGCCTGTACATTGCAGGAAACTTTACAGGATGGGAGCCAGGAGCCAGTAATTATATGCTGCATAAAAATGCGGATGCAAAGTGGAGTATAACATTGGATGCACAGGCGGCAGGCACAGTTATAAAGTTCAAATTTACACGAGGGTCGTGGGCTACAGTTGAGAAAGGTACTGGTGGTGAAGAAATCCCTGACAGGGTTTATACATTTGGCGGAAGTGCCTATGTAGATATTACTATTGCGAAGTGGGCCGACAGCGGAGGTGGCAGCAATTCAACAGCAGCAGCGAATGTAGAAATTATAAGTACCAATTTTTATATGCCCCAACTGAACCGTACCCGAAGAATCTGGATGTATTTTCCTCCCGGGTACGAAACTTCAGCGTTAAATTATCCGGTGCTATATATGCACGATGGGCAGAATCTGTTTGATGTGTCAACTGCTTTCTCCGGCGAATGGGAAGTGGATGAAACCTTAAATCTGCTCGCTTCTCAGGGTCGGCAAGTGCCTCTTGTGGTTGGAATCGACAACAGAGGTGGTGACCGCATTGGCGAATATACACCCTGGTCAAATACCCAGTACGGTGGTGGAGATGGAGAAAAGTATTTGCAGTTTATAGTTCAGACGCTTAAGCCCTATATCGACCTGAATTACCGGACTCTTCCCGACAGAGAAAACACAGGAATTATGGGAAGCTCGCTGGGTGGACTTATTTCACACTATGGCGCACTCAGTTACCAGGATGTTTTCAGTAAGGCAGGTTTATTTTCTCCGTCGTACTGGTATTCTGACAGCATCTGGATTTTTACACACAATCAGGTAAAAAACCAGGATATGCGTTTCTTTCAGTTATGCGGCACCAACGAAAGTACTGGAATGGTCGCAGATATGCAACGTATGAACGATTCTCTTCTGAATATTGGTTTCGAACAGAATAATATCAGGAATAAAATAGTGAATGCCGGCCAGCATAATGAAAAGCTCTGGCGCGAAGCCTTTGAAGAAGCCTATTTGTGGCTTTTTGATCCTTATGCATTTTCGATCGGTGACCATGAGAATTTTAAACAAATTAGCTGCTTCCCTAATCCTGCTTATGACATACTGACCTATAAAACAGTATCAAATCTGGCAATCGATACCGTTATGATTATTGATATGGAAGGCAAAATAATCAGAAGCATCAACAAGCCTTCTTCCGTCAGCATTGATATACATGAATTACTGCCTGGTTCCTATCTTCTTCGTTGCAACTGCGGCAATGTTATAATGGAAGGAAAATTTATTAAAAAATAACATCTTTACTTACGATAGAGCATTTTCACCCATTTTGGAATTGAAATACACCGGATATTTTCAGGCGTACACAGATTTTTATTATTCTCTTATAGAGTAACCTATACTAACATATTGAATACTAGCATAGCTTCCATAATTTAGCCAAAAAATCAGCGGGAAACCCAATATTTCATAAATGCTTAGCACTGCCAAAATGGACAAGAACAGCACCAGGAAAATACTTCTCATTTTCACATTTATCGTTCCTGGACTGGTTCTGATTCTGGCAAATGTATTTGGCCCGGAGTTAAAAATCCGTCCTGGTGACTCTTCGGGACTGATGGGATTGCTCATGGCAGCTTTAGGTGTGAATCTGCTGATTGTATATATCCGAAAAGACAAATTTCCCGGATAAAGTAATTGGTTTATTGTAATAACACTGCTTATTCATCCTTGTTTTTCTATAAAATTCTTCAAACAGATTAATAACAATAAAAAACCCACCTATGAAAAAGATGATCCCGCGATTACCCCTACTTTTGCTGGCAACTATTCTGATGATCAGCGGAGGTTGCAACAAAAAGAAAGAAGTTATGACAGCAAAACAGATTCCACTCGAGGATTTTTTCAAAAACCCTGAAAAATCAGGATTTCAATTGTCGCCTGATGGCAGGTATTATGCTTTCATGGCACCTTACATGCGCCGGATGAATATATTTGTTCAGGAAATTGGAAAAGATTCAGCAATCCGCCTCACAAGCGACACGGCACGAAGCATATCGGGGTATTTCTGGGGAAACAACAACCGCATACTCTTCCTGAAGGATACGGGTGGTGATGAGAATTTTAAACTTTTTGGTGTGAATATTGACGGTTCAAACCTGATAGGCCTCACCGATTTTCCGAAAGTTCGCACACAGGTTATCGATGATCTTCCCGAAATAGAAGAATTCGTAATTGTAGGATTGAATAAACGTATTCCTGAAGTATTCGACCCTTACCGCCTCAATATTAATACCGGCGAAATGAATATGCTTGCCGAAAACCCTGGTAATATTCAATCATGGTACACTGATCATGAAGGCAAACTCCGCTTGGCAACTGCTATTGTTGATGGAGTAAACACCGCTCTGCTTTTCAGGGAAACTGAAAATGAACCTTTCAAAACAGTTTTCACCACCAGTTTTAAAGATGAATTAGCTCCGCATTTCTTCACTTTCGACAATAAAAATATTTATGCTTCGTCGAACCTCGGACGCGACAAATCGGCTATTGTCGAATTTGATCCACGTACGGGTAAGGAAGTAAAAGTTCTGTATGAAAATCAGGATTTTGATGTTGACGGTCTGTTTTTCTCCAAACAACGTAAAGTACTTACTGCAGCGAGGTATACTTCCTGGAAAAGGGAGCGCTACTTTTTCGATAAACAATTCGAAGCTCTGGCAGGAAAAATGAAGAAAGAATTCGGAGAAATTGAATTTTCATTTGTTTCGAACACCAAAGCAGAAGATAAATATATTGTAGCGACTTTCAGCGACAAAACACTGGGATCGTATTACCTGTATGATGTTGCAACTGAAAAACTTGATAAAATAATTGATGTTGCTCCCTGGATTATTGAAAACGAAATGGCCAGTCAGGTTCCTGTGGAATACAAGAGCCGCGACGGACTTACCATTAACGGATACCTTACTCTGCCTAAAGGATATACTCTCGAAAATGCCAAAGACCTGCCTGTTATAGTGAACCCGCATGGTGGTCCATGGTATCGCGATTCATGGGGTTTCAATCCTGAAATACAGTTCCTGGCTAACCGTGGGTATGCAGTTTTTCAGATGAATTTCAGAGGCTCAACAGGATATGGACGCAAATTCTGGGAAGCCTCTTTTAAACAATGGGGAAAAACCATGCAGAATGACATCACCGATGGCGTTAACTGGCTGATTGATAAAGGCATTGCCGATAAAACCCGCATTGCAATCTATGGAGCAAGCTATGGTGGCTATGCCACACTTGCCGGTGTAGTCTATACCCCCGACCTGTATGCTGCCGCCGTTGATTATGTAGGTGTTTCGAATCTTTTCACTTTTATGAACACCATTCCTCCATACTGGAAACCAATGATGGATATGATGTACGAGATGGTTGGTGACCCGGTAAAGGATAGCGTGCTGATGCGCGAAGCTTCCCCGGTATTTCATGTTGATAAAATCAAAACGCCTTTGTTTGTGGCACAGGGAGCCAACGATCCGCGTGTGAATAAAGCTGAAAGTGATCAGATGGTCGAAGCCCTAAAAAAAAGAGGTATCGAAGTAGAATATATGGTAAAGGAAAACGAAGGCCATGGTTTCTATAACGAGGAAAACCAGTTTGATTTTTACCGCGCAATGGAGAAATTCCTTAGCACACATTTATCTAAATCAGCGGAAGTTACGGCCAAATAATATGACATTTCCATTTTTTAGCTCGAAAAGTCCCGGCAAAATGACCGGGATTTTTTTTTGATATTCTAAATTAATATCGGTCCCGAAACTCCTTAACTTGCTTTCATCGGGTCAGCATTTATATTAATGATACAATAGATTCGCATTTTATGGTATGTACCATCAGAATTCGGAGTATTTTTGTTTCCTGAAAAACAAATCAAGGCAGCCATGTCAGGAAACACCGATGAAATTTTACTCAAGGATGATTTTTCATTTGATGAACTGTGTTTCCTACTGAATGCCCAGGGTGCGGAAAAGACCAAAATATTCACCAGAGCAGCAGAAGTAAAGAAGCAATATGTAGGCAATAAAGTCTACTTCCGTGGTTTGGTTGAACTCTCGAATATATGTTCCAAAAACTGTCTTTACTGTGGAATCAGGGCTGGTAATTCCAAACCCGAACGCTACATGGTTTCGGAAGACGAAGTGATGGAAGCTGCCCGCTTTGCACTCGAAAACGGGTATGGATCCATGGTATTGCAGTCGGGCGAACGTTGCGACGAACGCTTTACTGCAACTGTCTCGGATCTTTTACGAAAAATAAAGAAAATGTCCGCCGGTAAGCTTGGTATTACGCTTTCAATGGGTGAACAAACCGAAAGCACTTACCGCGAATGGTTTGCTTGTGGTGCACACCGGTATCTTATCCGTATCGAAACTTCCAATCGCGATTTGTATTACCGCATCCATCCCGACAACAAAAAACACGATTTCGATGCCCGGATCAATGCCTTGCAACTGCTGCGAAAGATTGGTTACAATGTCGGCTCAGGTGTAATGATAGGACTCCCCTTCCAAACCATTGAACATCTGGCGGGTGACCTGTTCTTTTTTAAGCAGATGGATATAGACATGGTGGGAATGGGCCCTTATATTGAACATGAGGACACGCCTCTTTACCAATACAAAGATCAGCTCCTGACCAGAAAAGAACGGTTTGATCTTTCACTCAAAATGGTGGCTTTGCTTCGCATCATGATGAAAGATATTAATATTGCAGCTACCACGGCTATGCAGGCTATCGACAAACAAGGCCGCGAAAAAGCTTTAAAAGTCGGGGCAAATATTATTATGCCAAATCTTACACCGGTAAAATACCGCGAAGATTACCTGCTTTACGAAGATAAACCTTGCCTGGATGAAGATGCCACCGAATGCCGCAATTGCCTCGAAGCACGTATTCATATGGCGGGTGATGAAATTGGTTTCGGCGAATGGGGCGATTCTAAGCACTTTGAGCAAAGACAAAATAAAAGGGAATAGTTTTTAAAGTCGGGGCATTTCTGGCTGGAGAATCTTCAGTCTTGAACTGAATCTGTTTTTAAAAATTCATTTTAAAAGCTGTAGCATAAGCAAATCCTGACTAAAAATTTCTTATACAAATATTTTAAAATCCTTTCCAATTATCCGGATTCATATTTTAGGAAAATGATCAGAAAACAAATTGCAATTATAGGTGGCGGACCGGCCGGTTTAATGGCTGCTGATGTACTAAGCCCGTTTCACGAAGTGCATATTTATGAAAAAGAGAAAGGTATAGGGCAAAAATTCCTGGTGGCTGGAAAAGGAGGGTTTAACATCACTAACAGTCTTCATGGCGAAGAACTTACTAAAAAATATACACCCAACGGTTTCCTCAGTGAATGCCTGCTCGATTTCGGACCAGATGAAGTCTGTAAGTGGCTTCTCGACATGGGGATACCTACATTCGAAGGCACGAGTGGAAGAATTTTCCCCGAAAAGGGCCTCACCCCTGCCGAAGTATTATCTGCTATCAAAAAAAAATTACTCTCACAGGGAGTGGAGTTCCATCTCAAACACACTTTCTCAGGATTTGATAATGAGCAAAATATAACTTTTAAGAGCGGAAGAAAGATTCTGGCAGTACATGCTGATTATTGTATTTTTGCCTTGGGTGGAGCATCCTGGGCAATTACCGGATCGGATGGCAAGTGGACCGGCATTTTTAAAACTCTGGGCATTAACACAATTCCGTTTCAGGCATCAAATTGTGGAATACAAATACAATGGCCTTCGGGTGTAAAAGATAGCCACACAGGCAAACCATTAAAAAACATCGCCATTACCGTAAATGGTTTCACCGAAAAAGGTGAAGCCGTAATTACAGAATACGGACTCGAAGGGAATGTAATTTATCCGCTTGTGCCAGAAATCAGGAAATCACTTGCTCAGGGTGAGCAGGCACAGATTTTACTCGACCTGAAACCTTTTAATACCGAAGAGCAGCTGATAAAAAAAACACAGGGAAAAACATCGGCAAGAACAAAAAACTATGCCGAAATTTTTAATCTCGACAGTCCACAGTTAGCCATTATCAAAGCCTACACTTCCAAAGAACAATTTCTTTCACCCGAACTTTTTGCCGGCAGTCTAAAGCATATCAGTATTCCGGTATATGCCTTGCGTCCGATAGAGGAAGCCATATCTACCATTGGCGGTGTTGATCTGAATGAGCTTAACCCTGATTTTTCTTTAAAAAAGCTACCTTCATGTTTTGCAATAGGCGAAATGACTGACTGGGATGCTCCTACCGGTGGATTTTTGCTGCAGGGAAACTTTTCGATGGGGCATTGGGTGGGAAAGAAAATCCTGGAAAAGACAGTAAAATCTAAGTGATTTATTGCTGATCGAAGAACATATAAACATTTCTGTATAATACATACCATGAGTTATGGCCAATGCTAAAACCGAACTTCGACAAACTATTGAAACCTTGACCATTACGAAATAAAATTTTGAATATGTACAAATTCTATAGAATAACACTATTTGCCCTAATTATAATTCTTTGTGCTTTCTCATTTGGAATTAAAGCATTTGAAACTTTTCTTGACTATTTTACACAAATTCCTCCAATCTCATTAAGGATATTTAATTATTTAGTTCCTGCATTAATTACTCAGGCAATTACCTTTTTGACAATATTACATTTCTTCAGAATAATGATTTCGCCTTACCATATTAGACAAATTCCCGGCTGGACAGATAAAATAGTCATTCGGGTGACATTGCTTTTTGTGATACTTTATGCATTAATCTGGCAGACTGACTATTTTATTTGGTTAATACATAAACCTGATTTTATCAGTATTTTAGCTGACTTCATTTGCATTCTTTGTTTGATTTTTATGGCATATATTTTTATTAACCCATACAGAGAAAAAATCAGATAACTTTAAGACTTTGAAAACTAAATAAATCTGACAAAAAGAAAGCACTGGCCATAACAAACGTGGCTGTTGCACAACTCAATATTCGCATAACTTTGATAAAAAGGACAAATCCATCATAATGCAAACCATTGATTAACAGGTCCAAAAATTGGCAAATTCCGATTTAAAAATCATTAAATCCTAATAAAATGAGAAAAAGTATTTTTATAACAGTTTGCTTATTAATTGCTTTCTGGACTTCCGGACAGACTTCACGAAATCAATTTATCGGAATAAATATACTACAACTACCAGCCTTGACAATAAATGCGAATTACTCTATTGAATCAAAGCCATTTCTGACTCCAACAGTTGATATAGGTTATGCCTTTAATTACGGGAAAAGTTATGACTTTATTGGGAACTTATTGACACCTCATTGTGATTGTATTGATGGTTACAAAATTGAGAAGCGAACAGGCGGATACCTGAAATTTGGAACATATTTTAATTTGAGAAAATCGTTAGAAAAACAGAACTTCTTTCATTTAGGTGTTTTTCTAACTAATTCTCTTGTTCACGAAAGTGGAGTATATGATTCTCTCAATCATACTGAAACAATCAATCTACCAATAAGCCATACAATTTTCATCCCGGGTCTTGGCCTTTCCGGTGGCTATGAATTTTCATTTTTCAAGAAGTTGAAATCAAATATTGATTTTCAAATTTCATTACCAAACAAATCCTATGCTGACTTATACGGATACAGAAATTTCATACCAGGTATGGGATACAAAGACACTGTTGAAAAATGGTTCCCCATGCTTATATGGAATTTAAAATACAGATTATAAAAGAATTATAAGTACCAACAGAGACATAACTAACGTTTGGGTTTGGAGTATACTTAAACTGCCGTAGTACACAAGAGTATTTAAAATCGTTAATCTCGAATTACCCCGTCCATTCTCATTGGCTAAATACTGAGCGGCCTTTTTGCAATAATGGTCAACCAAAATGCTGGCAGTATTAACTATATATAACCAACTTGTATTGTAAACTTTATTTGAAAAGAGGTACCTACCCCAGGAATTGCAGCATCCGCTATTGAAGTAATTTAGTATTTTTGCGATCTCAAAAAAACATCTCCGTTTTTCGCTTGTTCTTACAACTATACAGGAATCCGCTTTACCATAATGCACTATTCAATGCCTGATATTTCAAAAATAAAATACCTTCCATTCTATGCGCTTTCATTTCTACCGATGTATATACTGTATATATTTTCTGATCTTGCCTTCTTAATGGTGTATTATGTTTTTAAATACAGAAGAAAAGTAGTTCTCACCAACCTAAAGAATTCATTTCCATCGAAAAGTGCTGCCGAAATCAAGGATATAGAAAAAGATTATTACCGCCATTTTTGCGATATACTGATTGAATCAGTGAAAGTTCTCACAATCAGAACAAAAGAGATTAATAAACGATTTCGAGTGACAAATCCTGAGCTGATTCAAAGGATTTTTGAGAGCAAAAAAAGTATTGTATTGTATACTGCACACCAGGGAAACTGGGAATTTCTTGCCTTTTTACCACTTTTCATCCCCTTTCAGGTAATTGCTTTTTACCACCCTCAGTCGAGCAAATATTTCGATGGCCTGATGAAAATCCTCCGGCAGCGGTTTGGCGTGCTTTGCATTGAATCGAATAAAGGGTATAAAACTATTATGAATTTCACCCAGAGTGATATCCTTACAATGAGCTACATAATCGGGGATCAGAGTCCCCGAATGGATAGCACGAAGCACTGGGTTAATTTCCTAAACCAGGAAACAGCATTTCTGATCGGTGCTGACAGGATTGCAAAGAAAAGTAACCAGGTTGTGATATTCCCCTCCTATAAAAAATTAAAAAGAGGGTATTATGAACTTGAATTTAAGGTTGTGGAGGAAGAGTCAATCGGGAAAAAGAACTTCGAAATCATCGAGAAATATGCTAAACTACTTGAAGAAACTATTGAAAATTCACCTGAAATGTGGCTTTGGAGCCACCGAAGATGGAAACTCACCAGACAAGATCAGTCACCTGGCATTAAATAGTAGGCTGGCATTTACGACTTTCACTTAATCTTTCACCTGAATTTTAAGTGATTATATTAGTGGTTCAATTAAAATAAAAGAATATTTTACACCACACCCTATATACTCAAATTATTGTATATTTGGATACTAAAGCTTTAGGATTATCAGTTGTTTACGTTCTTCATTTTTATATAAGCGGAAAAGCAATCCCGGGCAATAAAAACAGAATTAGCTTTAACTCAAACCACTCATAATCAAAATCCTGAATAAAACTGAATAGCGAAAAGGACTCACTCATCCTACTAACTGGGTGAAATTGGCAAAACCTGAAAGTCATTTATTCCCTAAACTTGGGTATAGGTTATTTTATGGCAAAAGCCGTAGATGGCAATTTTCAAAAATCACTATTCCGGGTTTGAATAAATAATCCAACAGATTTAATAAGCATTGAATATTTATTGTTCCAATAAGTACCAACAAAAAAAATAAAAGGAGGCAAAATGACTATCAAATGTACTTTTGGTTTTCATTCGTGGAAAAAATGTCGCTGCATCGAATGTGACAAAATCCGTAATAGTCATCACGACTGGCTTCAGTTGAGTGATAAATGTTCCATTTGTGGCAAAGAAAGGGAAATTCCCATTCCTGAATCTTCCACATACAACACAACTACACTGCTGACTGAACTTATGGTTAAGAAAAAACCAGACGAGTTGAATGGCAGGGAAATGTCGATGCAACAATGCGTTGCACTGATCGAATACTGGAAACTGGATCATGGAACCATTCCTGTCACCGATGCCAGTTCCCGCCTGGTATTCTATGCTGTGAAAAATGAAAATGAGTACCGGATGTATATAAACCGCATTCCTGACGATCATTTTATTGTCAGACGCGAAACAAGTCCATCGCTCCTACTCCAACTCGAAATCAGGGAGAATCAAGCTGTTGCAGGTACCGAAATGTCGCTTGCCGAATGCAAGGAAATAATAAAAGACTGGATGAAGGTGCACCCTACACCGCCTGAACGAATCAACTACCGGCTTGACTTTTATTCCAATGATGGTGAAGATGCTTATTGGATGAGCATTTCGCGCATTGGTCCTGACAAATTTGATGTAACAAGTGATCATACAGGATACTCCTGAGAACAATTACCATACAAATTGAACAGCAAATCAAAAGCGAAAAAGTTAGCCGGATATATCATATTTGGCCTTTCATGTATATTGTGGCTTTTTATCCTTGTTATTCCCTGGTTCGATTTTACGAAAGCCCAGATTGCAGGAATCACTACCGGGCTCGTTATAGCCGGGGAAGTTACTTTTTACCTCAGTATATTCATTCTGGGAAAAAGTTTCTATCAGAAAATAAAAAATAAACTGGGATTTGGGCGAAAAAAAACTGCTGAAACAGATACTCAGAATCCGGAGCAATCAGGCTAAATTGAGATGCCAGAATACTGCAATTGCCATTTGGATCCCGCTTAACAGATCAAATCGGGTTTATTAACCACAAAACACCTACTGCAATAGCAAGAATAGCTCCCCCGAAAGTGAACCACTGAAGAAATACATGCTTGTCTTTCACTACTGATCTGAAAGCTACCAGGCCGAGAATAAAAGCAAAAATAACCATAGTAAGAATAGTCCCTGAAGCGAAAGCCGTTATATAAATAACTGAAGCAGTTACTGTTGGCAGCGCCAGAGAAGGCAAAAGCGCAAAAAGATGACTGAAACCCGCAAAACCGTGGATGATACCGATTCCGAACGCTGTAAGCGCGTTTTCTTTTACTTTACCTGTATGCATATGTGAGTGACCATGCCCCTCATCGTGCTCATGAACATGATCTGCTTTAGTAAATAAAATACTTCCGTGATCATGGTTGTGGGTATGGGCAGGCTTCCCGTCGTGCTCATGCTCTGTTACAGGTTTAAATCCGTGCGAATGTTTGTGTATATGAGTATATAAGTAAGGAGTTGTATGGAAATGTGCATGAGGTTTATTACCATGCTTATGCCTCAGGTAGGTTCTTACCAGCGCCCAACTTCCAATACCAATAAGCAAAAAACCAATAACAGTTTCGCTATGCTCCGAGATTGCTTCAATTGGAAGAAATTCCTTGAAAAGTACGAACAACATACCAATCAGCAACATTCCTGCTGTATGACCCAACCCCCATGAAAATCCTATTATCCACGATTTTTTCTGGCTGTCGATAGCCAGCGGCGTAACTGCAGCCATATGGTCGGGGCCGGTTACCACATGAGCCATGCTGGCTATAAAACCTGTAACGAAAGTAAGCATAGAATAGTTTTGTTGAGTAAATGTATTAATAAATATGCATACTTTTACATACTTGAACAATAAACATACATTGAGCGAAAAATCGATAGAAGTAATTGTAACAGGACTGGTTCAGGGGGTTGGATTCCGGCCTTTTGTTTACCAGATTGCAACCAGGTACGGACTAACCGGCTGGGTGCTGAATACCAATGAAAATGTTAAAATACAGCTCACCGGCACGAGCAATAACCTCAATAATTTCCTTGTTTCTCTCAGACAAGAGGCACCTCCGGCTGCTTTTATCGAAAACATTACTTCTCACGAAACCGAAACTATCATCTTTGACACATTTACTATTGAAAACAGCCATGATGTTTCGAACGAAATCACTGAAATAAGTCCTGATATAGCTGTATGTGACGAATGCGTTCAGGATATGGATAAAAGTGGAACCCGTTTCAATTATGCCTTTACCAACTGCACCAATTGCGGCCCGCGTTTCACAATAATACAGGACCTCCCATACGACCGGGCAAAAACTACCATGAAATCATTTGGTATGTGTCCCGATTGCCAGCACGAATATGAAACTGTCACTGACCGCCGTTTCCACGCCCAACCTACCGCCTGCAGTACCTGTGGCCCTCATTATGAACTATATAAGGATGATAAACTCATAAGCAATTCTATTGACGAGATCATCGCATCGCTTTCACAAACAATTAACGAAGGCGGCATTGCCATGATAAAAGGTCTTGGAGGGATGCACCTGGCATGCGATGCATTCAACGAAAGTGCTGTTAACAGGCTACGTGAACTCAAAAACAGGGAAGGAAAACCATTTGCAGTAATGTTTAGCGACATGGACTCTTTGCTACAGTATGCTGAAGTATCAGAAATAGAAGAAAAATCTCTGATCTCATGGAAAAGACCTATTGTACTGCTGAATAAGAGAAAAAACACTACAGCACTGGCTGATGGTTTAAACGCAGGATTGAATCTGTTGGGTGTAATGCTGCCTTATATGCCGTTTCATTATCTTTTGTTTCGGAATTTGAAATGTAAAGCCATTGTACTTACCAGCGGAAATTTCAGCAGCGAACCTATTTTGATCGACAATAAGCTGGCATTGAAGCATTTTGCGTCCAAAGTTGACTCCATTGTTCTGCACAACCGTGATATTTATAACCGCACTGATGATTCAGTTGTACGGATAATTGATCAGAAAGAACGAATTTTCCGTCGCTCCCGGGGGTATGTACCTTCGCCGGTCCGAACTACATTAAATGCTGAAGGCATAGTGGCATTCGGTGCCGAACTCACAAACTGCTTTTGTGTTGGCAAGGGCAGGAAAGTCTTTCTCAGTCAGCATATAGGTGATCTACAGGGGATTGAAACCACTGTTTTTTACGAAAATACTATCTCGCAATTCCTTGAACTATTCAGGATTAAACCAACAATACTGGCAGTAGATATGCACCCTGACTACATTTCGACAAAAACAGGGCTCGGGTTTGGCAGTCTTCCTGTGGTTGAGGTTCAGCATCACCATGCTCATATCGCTTCATGCATGGCCGAACACCAACTGGAAGAGAAAATAATCGGCATTGCACTCGACGGAACCGGATACGGAACAGATGGACACATATGGGGTGGAGAATTTTTCGTTTGCGATCTGAATGATTTCAAAAGAATCAGCCATTTTGATTACATACCGCTTCCCGGTGGCGACCTGGCAGCAGAAGAGCCCTGGCGAATGGCTGTATCATGGCTTTACAGAGTTTATGGCGCCGGTTTTACTGAGCTTAAAATTCCGTTCCTCAACCGCCTTGATCCTGAAAAAATCAGGCTTATTATCAGCATGATCGATAAAAAAATAAATTGTCCTCTAACTTCAGGGGCCGGAAGATTATTCGATTGTGTGGCCTCCTTGCTTGATCTTGTTCAGGTAGCTTCATTTCAGGCTGAAGGGCCAATGAAGCTTGAATCAATGGTTGTTGATAATTGCAATGAAAGTTATTCTTTCGCAACCGGCGAAAAGCTAATGTTTGATGAAACCATTCGCGAAATAGTGAATGATATTCTCCTGAAAACAAATATCCAGACTATAGCCACAAAATTTCACAACACAATAATTTTAGCTATCTTTGAGACTGCAAATGCTATCCGCCTGAACCACAGGATTAATAAAGTAGTGCTCTCCGGCGGAGTATTCCAGAACAAATATCTGCTTGAAGGAATTACAGCTATCTTGCTGAAAAATAATTTTGAAGTTTATTCACATGCAACAGTGCCTACCAACGATGGCGGAATAGCTCTCGGACAGTTGGCGGTTGCTTCAAAAAGAAGGGAATTGCAATGTGTTTAGCCATACCTGCAAAGGTAATCAGTATTGATGGTTCCAGTGCGCTGGTTTCGATCGAAGATGTTGAATATAAAGCCAGTCTGTTGTTGCTCAACGATGTGAAACCCGGTGACTTTGTTATGCTGCATGCCGGATTCGCCATTCAGAAAGTAGATGCAGAAGAAGCAGCATATACTTTACAATTACTCAACGACGAAGAAAAACACAGACCCGGTTCAGTATGAAATATGTTGATGAATACCGGAAAAAAGAGCTGATACTCTCAGTTTCTGAAAAGTTGAAAGCCATCTCCAAAAAAGAGATTGTGCTCATGGAAGTATGTGGTGGCCACACTATGGCCATCCATCGTTTTGGGCTGAATTCGCTGTTGCCTGCTACCATTAAACTGGTATCAGGTCCCGGTTGTCCGGTCTGTGTTTCGAGTCAGCATTTCATTGATACTGCAATGGCATACAGCAAGTTGCCGGGTGTAATTATTACAACCTATGGTGATTTGATCCGCGTGCCAGGCTCATCTACTTCCCTCGAAAAGGAACGTGCAAATGGTAGTGATATCCGTATTATTTATTCAGTCCTCGAATCGCTCGAAATTGCAAAAGCCAATCCTGACAAGAAGGTTGTATTTCTTGGCATAGGTTTCGAAACAACGGCTCCGCTTACTGCTGCTGCAATACTGCAGGCAAAAAAAGAAGCAATTGCGAACTTTTTTGTCCTCAGTGCACATAAAATTATGCCACCGGTAATGAAAGCACTTGTATCCGAAGGTGTAAAAATTGATGGCTTTATAGCTCCAGGGCACGTTAGTGCAATCACCGGAACCGCTATTTATAACGACCTGGCAACAACCTGTGGATTGGGAGTGGTTGTAGCAGGTTTTGAACCGGTGGATATGATGCAGTCTATTCTCATGCTTACCTCCCAGATTGAATCAGGAAAACCCGCGGTAGAAATTCAGTATCAAAGAGTTGTACAGCCAGAAGGGAATAAAATAGCACAAAACATGCTCAGCGAAGTTTTCGAATTCCGGGATGACCGTTGGCGTGGTCTTGGGATTATCCCGAAAAGCGGACTCAATATACGGGACGGACTATCCTCTTATGATGCTGAAGTGCAGTTTAATGTTAGTGTTCCTGAATCGACCGAACCTAAAGGCTGTATCTGTGGACAAATACTCCGTGGCTTAAAAACACCTGTTGATTGCGGGCTTTTCGGCAAGAAATGTACTCCCTCCGACCCTGTCGGTGCCTGTATGGTCTCAGGCGAAGGAACCTGTGCAACTTATTATAAATACCGCTCATGATACAAAAGGAAGATAAAATAATGCTTGGCCACGGAAGCGGTGGACAGATGATGCACAAACTTCTGGAAGATGTGTTTATGAAGCATTTTGGCAACCCGATTCTGAACGAACAGACCGATGCAGCAATTCTGGAAGCAGGATCAGCCCAAATTGCATTTACCACTGATTCGTTTGTGATTGACCCTATCTTTTTCCCCGGGGGAAACATCGGGAAACTGGCTGTATGCGGTACGGTAAACGATCTGGCAGTTTCAGGGGCTGAACCTCTTTATATAAGTGCCTCATTTATACTGGAAGAAGGTTTTCTACTCAGCGATCTGGAAATAATTGTCGAATCATTGGCATCAGAAGCAAAAAAAGCAGGCGTTCAGATTGTAACCGGCGATACCAAAGTTGTAAATAAAGGCAAATGCGATAAACTGTTTATTAATACTGCCGGAATCGGGCGGGTAAGTCCGGAGAATAGAATGGTAACCAAGGCTCTCGGGATTATACCCGGCGATATTATCATTGTTAACGGAACTATAGGCGATCACGGAATGGCTATTATGAATGCACGTGAATCCTTCAATTTCAAAACTACAGTTCAATCGGATTGTGCATCGCTTAACCACCTGATTCGTGAGGTACTGGAAACTTCTGAAGTAAAATTCATGCGCGATCCTACCCGGGGAGGAGTTGCAACTGTATTAAATGAACTCGCCGGTAAAATACAATTGGGAATCGAACTGGACGAATGCGAATTACCTGTTAACAATGGAGTGAAGGCCATGTGCGAAGTTCTGGGCTTCGATCCCTTGCATATTGCCAATGAAGGAAAAGTCCTGATTGTGGTTTCAGCTGAAGACGGCCCGAACCTGATGAAAGTACTCAGAAACAATGAACTGGGAAGAAAAAGCGCTATTATAGGGCGGATTGTGAGCGAACATTCCGGCAAAGTAGTACTAAAAAACGAAACCGGAGGCCGTCGCATTGTTGATTCATTGTCGGGCGACCAATTACCCCGCATCTGCTAAAAATCAGGGAACATGCATGAATTTTCGCTGGCAACAGAAGTAATAAATCTTGCTCAACGTGAGGCTGACAAAAACAATGCCCTTTATGTTCAGGAAATCACCATCGAAGTTGGCGACCTGAGCGGGGTCGAAGCCGATGCTTTCGAAACTGCTCTGGAGTTGCTAACAAAGGGGTCAATACTTGACGGCGCCATCATTCATATAATCCGGACACAGGGAAAAGGAATCTGCCAGGCATGTCTACATGAATTCGAAATGAATCAACGAATGGCAACCTGTCCGAAATGCAGTTGCTTCCCTTCCGAAATAAGGGGTGGCGATGAATTCAGGGTGGTTTCGTTACTGGTGGAGTAAAAAAATCATTTTGCAGGTAATTGTTTATTGAAAAATCAACCAGATTCCAAAGCATTAATCTGATTTCTGAACAAGTAATCTGAAAATTTAAATTTATAAATAAACTCATTTCTTATGTGCGATACCTGCGGATGCGGCGATTCAGCTGATTTCAAAATTCACGACCCAAATCATTCCCACAGCCACGATCATAATCATGAGCACGGTCACGATCATGAGCATTCACATGAGCATCAATCGGTTCTGTTTACGCATACCCACAAACATCCGGAAAAGAAGGTGATAAGTCTGAATATGGATATCCTTTCAGATAATAACAGCCTGGCAAGGATTAACAGAAAATCTTTCGAAAGCAGGAATGTTCTTTGTCTGAATCTGGTTAGTTCACCTGGGTCAGGAAAAACCAGTATTCTCGAAAAAACCATAAAGGCTCTTATTGCTACCAATAAAATATTTGTAATTGAAGGTGATCAGCAGACCTTGCTGGATGCTGACAGAATTGAGAAATCAGGAGCTCCTGCCATTCAGATCAATACAGGTTCAGGATGCCATCTGGATGCTAAAATGGTTTCCTCAGCTCTCAAAAAGATGGAAGTTGAAACTGATTCGATTCTATTTATTGAAAATGTGGGTAATCTTGTTTGTCCGGCAATGTTCGACCTGGGAGAATTTAAAAGAGTGGTCGTCATCAGTGTTACCGAGGGCGAAGACAAACCGCTTAAATACCCCTATATGTTCCAGTCGTCGCACCTTTGTATTATCAACAAATCGGATCTGTTGCCTTATGTTGATTTTAATACTGAAAAGGCTATAAATTATGCCCGATCCCTCAATCCTCAGCTTGAATTTTTAATTGTTTCGGCTAAAACCGGGGAAGGCATGAGCGAATGGTTCAAATGGCTGACTGATCAGGCCGTTTCGCTGGCTTCATCAAACAAAGGATAGTATTAGCGATTTTAGTCCTCCAGCGAATCAACCAATACTTTGATCTGCTTAACTGCTTCAGGAATTGCCGATTCCACTTCAGAAGTAAGTTCCATACCCATATCCTGGAAGTCCTTGATCGAAATCGCAACAAGGTAAATTTTTGGCATATTTCCGAGTAAAAAGGCAGCATCCAGCAAGTCTTTCAGACCAACTTCGTGGGCACTCAACTGTTTTGGAAAATCCTTGGCATATTTTGGATACAATACCCTTACGTGCCCTGCCGGGAACTGGTCGAGTGATGCATCCACCATGATTACTGTTTTATACGACTGAATAAAACCAAGCAGATGAAAGCCACCGGTACCTCCGTCCATCAGATCGGCTTTAGTGTATTTTTCTTTTTCGAGAGCCGAAACCACATGAATTCCTATTCCTTCATCGTTAAGCAAAATATTGCCTATTCCCAGCACCAGGGTATTTTTTTGAGTTGTCAAAATTCAGTTTTGATTAAGGAAATTATTGATGAAGTGAATTAAGATAAAAAAAAGATGTGAGCCTGAAGCAACGGGACAAGGGAAAATCCATTCATCGCATTGCCTGTTTCAGTCTCACACCTCCTTATAAAGTCAACAATTTTTGATTCCACACCTAAAGCTTGTAACCTCAATCTTTAGGACAATCCTCCGTTTTCGAATCATGACGTTCGATAACGTCTTCCTCAATAAATTTCCAGCCACCTATCATGGAGGAAGTTACACCTCTGCGTTCGATGTAATCATGGTAGAAAACAAGGTAAACATGCACAATGGTGAAAAGAATAAATCCCCACATCAGGACATGATGTAACTGACGGGTATTGATGTCTCCACCAAGGAAAGGTACAACCCAGGCAAACATTTTTGGCAGAAAAGATTCGCTCATAGCTGAATACATTCCGAAACCCGTTAAGCATTGTAACAGGAATAACAGGAATGTCAGGAAATAAATGAAGCTGGCAAGCGAATTATGGCCAATTGAATCAATTTGTTTATGGGTTACCTGAAGTACATCTACCTTGATAACGTCAATAATTTCCTTCCATTGGCAGCGCTTGAGCGGGATGAAATTATACCATCTTGAAAATTCATTTCCGGCAAATCCCCAATATACGCGGAATACGAAATTGAAGAAAAACACAAAAGCGGTTACAAAATGGATGAATCTAACTGTGCCGAACCAGTAGTTAAGATAGGCTTCGGTTCCACGCATAAATGCTGGTGGACTCCCAATCAGGAAACCGGTTACAATAAGGCTGGTAACGCATAATGCATTGATCCAGTGATACAGGCGGACAGGTAACTCCCAAACGTGAACTTCACGCATAGGGATGGTTCTGCTTCTCATGGTTTAATAGGTTTTTAGATCATGAAGTGTAGTTCCGTTTTCATCATACACATGCACAGCACAAGCCAGGCAAGGATCGAAGGAGTGAATGGTGCGCAGAACTTCAAGCGGCACTTTTGGATCAGCAACGGGTGTTCCTATCAGTGATTCTTCGTATGCAGAGCGTTTGCCTTCAGGATCGCGGGGCGAAGCATTCCAGGTAGTGGGGACAACCAATTGATAATTCTCAATTTTTTTATCCTCAATTACAATGAAATGTGACAACGCACCTCGTGGTGCTTCCACCATTCCAATACCCTTTGCGGTTTTTGGCCACGATTCAGGCTCCCACTTATCATTATTCTGAGTACGCGAATCCCCGTTCTTTATGTTGTTAAGCAACTGTTGGAAAAATTCAAGTGCCCAGTCGCAGGTGAGTTTGGTTTCGAGACCTCTGGCAGCAGTACGTCCAAGTGTCGAAAACAGTGCAGTAACAGGCACATCAAGAGTTTTCAGAGTACTTTCAATCACAGCCTTATAATCTTCACGACCCGAAGCATAACCAACCAGCATTCGCGATAGCGGACCTACTTCCATTGGATAACCTTTCCAGCGTGGAGTTTTCACCCAACTGTATTTTTGTGTGAAATCAAGATGATCATACGGAGGTTTAGGCCCCGTATAATTCAGCTTTGTCTCGCCGTCCCAGGGATGTAACCCGGTTTTATCGCCCTTTGAATAGTCGTACCACGAATTGTTAACATATTCCTGGATCTGGGTAGGATCGTCAGCTTTGATCTCGTGAATTTTACTCAGGTCGCGGTTTAAAATAACACCCCGAGGCATTTTGAAACTATCAGGATTATTATATCCGTTGGTCGGGAAATCGCCAAACGACATATAATTGGATAATCCGCCGCCAATAGCACCCCAGTCGCTCTTATAGAACGAAGCAATTGCCAATAAATCGGGAATATAAACCTGATCGACAAAAGTTTTTGCATCTTCGAACAGTTTACCAACCATAGCAAGCCTTTCAGCATTTACAGCGTTGGCTTCTTCGATATTAATTGAACAAGGGACGCCTCCAACCAGGTAATTCGGATGTGGGTTCTTGCCTCCAAAGATCGTATGAACTTTTACTATCTCTTTTTGCCATTCCAGCGCTTCGAGATAATGAGCCACAGCAATCAGGTTTACTGCCGGAGGAAGCTTATATGCTGAATGTCCCCAGTAACCATTTGCAAAAATGCCCAACTGACCACTATCAACAAAGTTTTTAAACCTCTTCTGAACATCGCTGAAATAACCTACCGAGCTTTTTGGCCAGGAAGAAATGCTTTGTGCTATCTGTGAAGCTTCGGCAGGATCAGCTTTTAAAGCTGAAACAACATCAACCCAGTCGAGAGCGTGAAGCACATAAAAGTGCACCACATGATCCTGAATATACAATGCATTAGCCATCAGGTTACGGATAATTTCAGCATTGGGAGGTACTGATATTCCGAGAGCATTTTCTACAGTTCTTACTGATGTGAGCGAATGCGTGGAAGTACAAACCCCGCATACACGACCAACAAATGCCCATGCATCGCGCGGATCACGTCCTTTTAATATAGTTTCGATACCACGCACCATTGTTCCGGCACTGTATGCATCGGTGATTATTCCGTTGTTTACTTCAATTTCAACCCGCAAGTGACCTTCGATTCGGGTAATTGGATCTATTACGATTCTTTCTGCCATGGCTATTATACTTTAGGGGTTTCAGTTTCCGAACCTGTTTCAGGAGCATTGGTAATCTCACGGTGTTTGCGGATGTTGGTAACAATCGCATGTCCGGCAACACCAACTGCTGTGGCTATTCCCAGACCCAACCCAACTTTATCGGCTGTGGTCTCAATTCCAAATCCGGCAAAGCTTGGCAAATGCTGGTAAAATGGTCCGTTGTCCCAGAAACCTGCTTCGGAGCATCCAATACAAGGGTGTCCGGATTGAATCGGGTAGCTGATACCGTCGTTCCATTTTATAATTCCACATGAGTTATAGGTAACAGGACCTTTACAGCCCATTTTGTAAAGACAATAACCGCGCTTTGCTCCTTCATCATCGAATGATTCAACAAACAGTCCTGCATCGAAATTCGCGCGACGATAACAAGTATCATGCACACGACGCGAATAGAAGGCTTTAGGACGACCCAGATCATCCAGTTGAGGAATACGCTCAAAAGTAAGTAAATGCACTACTACACCAGCCATTACATCGGCTATAGGAGGACATCCCTGAACATTAATTACCGGCTTACCACTGATAACTTTGTGAACTGGTTTGGCACCCGTAGGATTCGGGCTTGCGGCCTGAACACAACCTGCTGAAGCACAATTACCCCATGCAACCACAGCCTTACAGTTGGCTACAGCCTCTTCGAGAATCTGTTTTGCACTTCTGCCACCAATACAGCAGTATGCTTCGTTCTCAGTGGGAATTGATCCTTCAACCATAACAATGTATTCGCCTGGGAATTTTTCCATCACAGCCTTGTATGCTTCTTCAGCCTGAACACCGGAAGCTGCCATCAGCGTTTCCTGGTAATCAAGTGAAATTTTGTCCAAAACAATACTGGCTACAATAGGATGCGAAGCCCTGATAAAGGATTCGCTGCAACAGGTACATTCCTGAAAATGAAACCAGATGACAGGAAGCCTGGGTTTGGTTTCAAGTGCTTTAACAATCTGCCCGACTCCACTGGCTTCCAGTCCGAGAAACGCGGCCATTGTTGTACAAAACTTTAGGAAATCCTTGCGGGATATCCCTTCACTTTTGACTTCCTCATAGAATGAGGGTTGTTTGTTTTCCATAAAGCGGTTGGTTTTTATAGTACACTGAAGTGTAAATATATATAGATATATCGATGTTTCGACAAACAATATAGCAAATTAATGTAATTTATACTCTTTATAAATAAGAAATAGGCAACGAGAAAATGATATTTCCTTCTTGTCAATAATGTGTCCGAAGCACAGAGAAGGGGCTGGCTCCGTGCTTCTTATAAGTTGACTTTAATTATCCAGGCGTCCTGAATTCTGATTTAGTCAATACAAATATGGAATAAACACGAACCAGGGAAGTTCCGACTGAAATCGACTAGAAACTAATTTTCGCTGCGAGGTTGAAGGACCTGCCAAGTGACCAGAATCCCTTGAAAGATTCAGGATTGTGATTCAATCCATCCTCACCTCTGATGATGGTTACTTTATTAAATACATTCTGGCAGGCCAATTGTAATGAAACCGGAAATCCCTTTGCGTTGAAGCTATAACCGGCATATAAATCGAAAATTGAATAGCCGGGAATCCGGAACGGCTGATCCTGGTCATCAGCATTATTCCGGTTAACCGGATCGAAATTTGCATATAGCCTATCGTAATAAACCCAATCGGCAGAAAACATAAAACCCTCCTGAGTTTGATACTCTGCTGATAATCCACATTGCGTCTGAGGAGCATCTCCCACATACAAACCTTTAGTATACACCATCATACTATCGACCAGTATCTGGTTATCATTAAATATACTGGCTGCTACATCGTTCGTCCATTTCCATCCGGCAAGCGAAAAAGTTGCAGATATAATAAGGTTATGCTGCCATGTATAACTAACCTCGGCTTCAATTCCTTTGTGAATTGCGTTTAACCCCCGAACCAGTGAGCGGGTGAGTGTGCTGTCAGCCAGCTGGATATTTTCCTTCGACAAAACTGATTTATCTTCCCATATTGTATAATAAAAGTTAAGTCGTGCGCTTATACAACCACTTTCGTAAGTATAACCGGCCTCGGCAGAAGTAATTTTTTCGTTAGCCAGGTTCCTGGCAAGGCTATTTGAAAAATTGACGAATACAAATTTGTAATATGGTTCGCGTGTATAGTATCCTGCATTTACATAGATATTTCCATATTTTCCAAGTTTATAACCGGTTCCCGCTTTCAGATCAAATCCTGCTTTTACAACCGGATCACTCAAAGGATTTTGGATATAATTATAGGGATCCTCGCGTCGGTATCGGGTTCCTGAGATTGTAGAAGCTGCAAATGCAGTAAGGTTACCAGTTTTATATTCAGCCTGTCCGAACAGATTGCCATACATGATCATAGAGTAATTATCGACATTAACCACATCCCCTCGTTTTTTAACCTGGTTACGTCCGCTCACCCCTGCCAGCGACCATGCATATTGTTCCACCCAGAAACTACCACCCATCAGATTGTCAATCTCTTCGTAAAGATGCGATCGGAAATTCCGGATATGGATTCCCGATATAATTTTAAGGTTCTTATTCAGGCTAACAGAGACAGTACTTAAAACTCCGGCCCAGTAATGATCAGCCCTGTAATTGGTCAGAATATTTTTCGAATATCCTTTTACTACAGAACCATCAGCCAGCAAGGTTGAATCGGTATGAGTTGAATTAATGAGAAATGCCTGATCAAAGTCAATTTGGTCATTTTTCCTGTATTCCCACATGGGCATTCCGTAATTGAAGGCTTCGGTATACTTTCCACCGCCCTTACCAAATGAAACATAAGCCCCGGTCGCTATTGAAATGGCGGGTGAAATCTGCCAGTAATGATTCAGATTGAATTGTGGTTTATGATAGAAATTTTCGGAAAGGCTCTGCATTTTTCCATTAAGTGTGCCCCAGTTGCGGTTGTACTTTACACCATATTTGTCAAATTCAGCATTGGTCATTCCATAATTTCGCTGACCATGTTTTTCGGGTGATCCCATGGCTGTGAGTGTTAACCTGTGCTTTCGGCCAAATTCGCGATTCAGACTCAGAAAATATGCCCATCCATCTACATAAGTGGCATCAACAAAACCCGGTCCTGTTGTTCTGGAGCCGAGAAACATCAGAGAAATGCCATTTTTCATTTTACCGGTCGAAAAACTGAGAACAGATTTAAGATTACCATAATCCGAAATACTCGTCCTAAAAACACCTTCGCTCTGTACTGTGGTCGATTTGGTTATAATATTTACAGTGCCTCCTACTGAGTTCATCGCAACCCGCGACGCGCCCAGTCCACGCTGAACCTGAATAACCTCTGTTGCATCAGCAAGTCCTGACCAGTTCGACCAGTAAACCAGCCCGTTTTCCATGCTGCTAACCGGCACACCATTTACCAGAACCGAAATATTTTCCTGCTGAAACCCCCTGAGTGTAAGCCTGTTGTCGCCAGTTCCGCCACCTTCGCTGGTTGCATAAATCCCGGGTGTAAATTTCAGTATTTCAGGCAGGTCCTGGTTGCCGGATTTTTGTTCGATTGTGCGGGCTTTCACGGCCGAGAAAGCAACCGGGGTATTCCTGTCGGAAATGTAGGAAGATATAATTTGCACTTCACTAAGCTCTATTATTTTTGGACTCAGAACTACAACGCCTATATCTGTTTCTATACTGTCAATCAACGATATTTCCTTCGAAAAAGGCTGAAATGCTACATGAGAAAACCTCAGAGTGACATTTCCGGGAGTGCTTTCTATTTTGAACTTTCCCTCCATATCAGATACGACACCTTTATCGCTTCCATCAATTTGCACCGAAACACCTGGTATGGTTTCATTTAACCGATCAGTGATGGTTCCAGTAATTTGTAAATCCTGACCAAATACCAATACTGATCTTAGAAAGATCACAAAGAAAACAGCAAGCTGGGGAAAAAATCTGTACGATCTCATTGAGTATGTGTTTTAATGAAAAAAAATGCCCCGAATTATTCTTCAGGGCTGATGACTTAAAAACACAGACACACTATAACCCATGCTATCAAAAGCAAGGGAAACAGGATCAATATTCTTCTTCCATCCAGACTATACTGTCGGTACCGGAATTTAACCGGTTCAATCCCTTTTACAGGAGTCGCGGACTGTACCGCCGATCGGGAATTTCACCCTGCCCTGAAGAATGCGAAATTTATTTTGGGGAATAAACTTTCGCGAATGCAAAAGTATATTTTTATACTTAGCCTAACAGTATATATCACAAAAAAAACGAAAAGTTTTTTAGCTGGATTTATTAGTTCTTCTGGAATATATCAAAACCATGCAATTCACGACAATACCAGGCTATTTTGAGAGTTTAAGTACCTCCCCTGGTTCCGGTTCTTTTCCAGGAGTATATTTATTCAACTTCAGCAAAACTGCAAGTTTAATGCATTTCTCCTGCGATATGGAATACAAGCAATCACCTTTTTTTACAGTGTAGCTCCGCTCCATATTCCGCTTTTTCTTTGGTTCCAGATACAACATCTGCCCGGATATAACCGGATCGGCTTCCAACAAATCGTTCTGTTTGAAAACCTGGAAACCATATATCCCAAATTCCCTTGCTATACCGAACCATGTGTCGCCCTGTTTTACAAAAATAAAAGGAACACCGCAGTTCTGATATACCTTGCGGCCAAGCTCAGATGTATATATATACTCATATTCCTTTTGCTCCGGAAATGTATAGTCAGACCGGAACAGGATGTTTCCACTTTTGCTGGTATACTCCTGACTTCCGGTTTTTTCTTTTTCATATTGCTTAGGCACTTTTTCAGGAAATTGTTTTACTGAGACAATTTCCTCGTTTTCAGAAAGAAGAGTATCGTCGAGTAGATACAATTGATTGTTTTCAATTGCCCGTATAAGCATATTGGCATATTCCGGATTTGTGGCGTATCCGGCCTGTTTAAGTCCTTTTGCCCAACCCTTGTAATCGGTGAGAGGCAAAGCGAATAGTGAGGCATATCTTTGCCTTGTCGAAAGAAAAAGAGAATGATCGCGGTACGACTCTTCAATGGTATTGTATTTGCGAAAACACTCATTGGCTTCGTCATCGTCGTAAAAATAGCGCTCACCTGTCCAGTCCTTCTGACATTTTATTCCAAAATGATTTTTCGACTCTGTTGATAAGATACTTTTCCCGCAGCCACTTTCGATCATACCCTGTGCCAGGGTTATGCTGGCCGGAATTTTATATAATTGCATTTCTCTGATTGCAATAGATTTATATTTTGAAATATAAGCTGCATAATCAGAATTTGAGAGTTGTTGTGCATGTAAAAAAGGTGTAGTAATCAAAAAAAAGAAAATATTCAGTATGGCCAACCGCATAATAATCAGGTTTAAAGTTGTAAAATTACAAAATTCATGCCTTCCTTATAAATTTGCAAACACTACAGCTCAACATCATCAAGGTTTATATAATTTTTAAATTATTTTAACAAATATTTATAAAAAAAGATAAAACTTATATAAACTTATTATAAATTTGCATCATTAACAGGACAGTAAGTAAAATTGTTTATAAACTTTTTTCTTACTTTATACACTGAACGAAGATAATAAGTGTTAGTAGTTTTTCTGGTTAATAATTTGGTTAATAATTTGGTTCAGAAGTCCCCGTCGCACAGCGGGGATTTTTGTTTTCGGACGAAAGCTATTCTCCGACTTTCAATTGTACAGTAAATGTTGGATCAGGGACAAAAGTTGTGGAGAACGGATAAAATTCTGATTTTTGCAGAAAAATAGATTTTTGCAATGAACGACTCGTTTGACGTATTAATGAAACTGATTCTCCCAGAATCCATAGAAGAGTA